>Ga0335073_10005510_pt1 | contig 17766 bp, 12 predicted proteins | sample Lox_Sample_22_FD_207093 | JGI IMG/M metagenome (GOLD analysis project Ga0335073, IMG submission 207093) | Soil microbial communities from Loxahatchee National Wildlife Refuge, Florida, United States - Lox_Sample_2.2 | ecosystem: Environmental > Terrestrial > Soil > Wetlands | place: USA...
GTGCTCGTTTTCGTGGACAGCGTCGATCTGGCCGAGATCGAGGCGCTGCGCTACGCGCAGGGGCTGCACGCCGATGAGCTGACCGCCGTGCACTTCGTGTTGGACGCGGAGCGTGCCCTGCGCTTGCAGGACACTTGGCAGCATTTCGGGCACGTCACCGAACTGCGGATGGTCGAATGCCTGGATCGCAATCTGAGCAGGGCCGCCCAGGACCTGGTTTGCCAGGTCAAGCGGGACCATCCGGACACCACGGTGACCGTGCTGTTGCCGCGTCGGACATATTCGGCGCTGCTGGGCCGGCTATTGCATGACCGCACCGCCGACAAGATCGCCCGGGTGGTCAGCCGGATCGAGGGCGCGAGCGCACAGATCGTCGCCTACGACATATCGTCGCGGATCGCACAAGCCCAAGCCGCCCAGGCAGCCGCCGTTAAGCATGCTGGTCAAGCCTTGGAATCCACGGAAGCGGTACACGCGACGACGCCCGTTTCGTGACAGGCAACGTCCGCCATCGGAGGCGCCGGATCATAGTCACGAGTCCGCCTTTTCGGACGAAGTATCGGTAGGAGATACCTGGCAAAACCCCAAGTGTTGGATGTTAAAGATCCGGGCCGTTGGCCATGGTCTGCCGCGTCCGGCTAGAGACGCTAACCTTCACGTTCATAGGGTGTAAGCGCGTTCAAAGGCGGAAAAGACAATTACTGTGACAGAGTTGCCTGACGACCAGGACATTCAGGAGACGTTTTCGGATGCGTGGAAGCGGTTCTTTCTGGGGAAACCGCTGATCAATGAGCACCTCGAACACGAGAGCTTATCGAATGTCGTTGCGCTAGGGGCGCTTTCCCCGGACGCAATCTCGTCCACGGTCTACGGTCCCGAGCAGATCATGGTCGAGTTGCTGCCGGCGGCGGGGATGGCGGCGTATGTGCTGATCCTTCCGATCGCCGGTGTGATCTTGTTGATCTTGGCGTTGGTCACCGCGTCATATCGACAGGTTGTCATGGCTTACACCCAACGAGGCGGATCCTACGTGGTGGCGCGAGCCAATTTCGGGCCGCGCATCGCGCAGATCTCGGCGGCCGCGCTGTTGATCGATTATGTGGTGACCGTTGCGGTGCAATGCGCGTCGGGCACTTTTGCGGTGGTGTCCGCCGTACCGGCACTGGGCCCCTACCACTTGGAAATCACCGTAGGCGCGTTGCTACTCATGTCTTACGCCAACCTGCGGGGAATGCGGGAGGCGGGCCGGATATTCGCCGTGCCGGTCTACTCCTTCATCATCATGCTCACGGTGATGATCGTGACCGGTGTGGTTCGCGAAATCTTCTGGGGTTTACCGCAATACGATTCGGCGCACATTGCAGGGGCGGTGCCGGTCCATCAGGGCAACGGGCTGGTGATGGGTGCGACGATTCTGGTGTTGCTGCGGGCATTCGCCAACGGCGGCACGTCGCTGACCGGGGTCGAGGCGATCACCGACGCGGTCAATGTATTCCGTCAGCCGCAAGGCCCCAACGCACGTCGGGTCCTCACCCGAATGGCCTGTGTCCTCGGGTTCTTGTTGGTTGGTGTCATCTACCTCGTGCATGCCACCCACGCCACTCCGTTTGTCGCTGAATATCCGTCGATGCTGTCCGAGGTTGGCCGGGCGGTCTTCGGCAACGGGCTGATCGGGAAAATCACGTACTTGCTGCTGCAGACGGCCAGCGCGGCGATCTTGTTCTTCGGTGCGAATACCAGCTTCAACGGCTTTCCCGCGCTGACGAGTTTCATTGCCGAGGACAGCTTTCTGCCTCGGCCGATGATGAAACGTGGTCATCGTTTGGTGTTCTCCAACGCCATCATCGTGCTGACTGCACTGGCGGTGACACTGGTGATCGTGACCGGCGGCTCGGTCGACGCGGTGGTGCCGCTGTTTGCGATGGGTGTGTTCACCGGATTCTCGATGGCCGGCTACGGCATGACCAAACACTGGCTGACCCATCGTGGGCCCGGTTGGCGAGGCAAGTTGGTGATCAACCTGTCCGCGGGGATCTTGTCGACGATCGTGGTGGGCATCTTCGCCGTGGCCAAGTTCACCGAGGGAGCCTGGCTGGTCGTCGTTGTCATGCCGTTGCTGGTGTTCGCGTTGATGCGGCTCAACCGCCAGTACCGTGCCGAAAACTCCGTTTTGGAGATGTTGCTAACAGAGCGTCAGGATTTGGTCAAACATGACCGCCACCGGGTGTTTGTGTTCGTGGATCACTTCGACCTCGCGGTGATGGAGGCACTGCACTACGCAATCGGGTTGCACGCCGACAAACTGACCGCAGTGCACTTCGTGATCGATGCGGTCCATGCCTCGCGGCTTCAGCAACGGTGGGAGCACTTCGAGGGCCAGACGCCGCTGCGGATGGTCGAGTGCCCGGATCGCCACCTGACTAGGGCCGGCCAAGAACTGGTCCGCCAAGAGATCAAGGAACATCCGGGCACCAAGGTGACGGTGTTGTTTCCGCGTCGAACATATGCGGCGCTGGTGGGCCGGCTGCTGCACGACCGCACCGCCGACAGGATGGCCGCGGCGATCAGCCGGGTCCCGGATGCGACCGCGCAGATCCTGGCCTACGACGTGGGATCGCGGATCGCGCGGTTAGCCGCGGCCCGGCGGGTGACCAGCGAGGTCTAGGTCGAAGTTCGCACGGCTTCGGGCGGTGCCCGCGCTCCACGGAAAATCGAGCGCGCGAAGCTGTCCGTTCACTGTCAGAAGACGCACAACTTTGCGCGCGTCGTTTGGCGGCTAGCGCTGGGGGTATGCCCGACGATAAGCGGCGCACTGCCACCGCCCTGTCCTTGCAGCCTCAGAAGGGGTGTAGCGATGGATTTCGGGTTGTTACCTCCGGAGATCAATTCCGGTCGCATGTATACCGGTCCGGGGTCCGCGCCGATGCTTGGCGCCGCAGCGACCTGGGACGGATTGGCCGTTGAGCTGCACTCCACGGCGGCGTCCTACGAGTCGGTGATCTCAGCTCTGACCACTGGTTGGCAGGGGCCGTCCTCGGCCACGATGGCTGCCGCGGCCGTGCCGTATGTGGCATGGATAAGCGCCACTGCTGCCCAGGCCGAACAGACCGCTACCCAGGCCCGGGCGGCGGCGGCAGCGTACGAAACCGCTTTCGCGGCAACAGTTCCGCCGCCGGTGATCATGGCCAACCGCGCTTTGCTGACGGCTTTGATCGCGACCAATCTGTTCGGGCAGAACACTGCGGCGATCGCGGCCACCGAAGCCCACTATGCCGAAATGTGGGCCCAGGACGCTGCCGCGATGTACGGCTATGCCGGCTCAGTGTCCGCTGCTTCGCGGCTGACACCGTTCCGGCCGCCGCCGCATACCACCAACCCGGCCGGTACCGTCGGGCAGTCCGCTGCGGTTGCCCAGACCGCAGGCACGCACGCGCACACGGTGTCCGAGATATTGCAAAGCCTGGCGACACCTCTCTCCGGTGCAGCAACAAGTCCGACAGCAGATCCGCCCTCCTCCACCACGCTGTTGCAGCTTTTGAGTTACGGCATCGGGGGATTCAATCCGATCAGGCTGTATGACCCGTTCGGATCGTATTTCGATGAGGGCATTCAGAGTTTCCTCGCTCCGTTCAATAACTACAACATGCAGGTCGCGTACGGACAGGCCCTCAGCAGGGCGGGATTGGCAGTCGCTGGTGCTGGTCCGGGGATGCCCGCGGTGGGCCCAGCGGGCGAGGCGGTATCGGTGGGCATGGGCCGCGCTGGCTTGGTCGGCAGCTTGTCGGTGCCGCAGGGCTGGACCAGCGCCGACCCGGCAATCAGGCCGGTCGCCGTGGTGATGCCGGGAACCAACCTGGGTGCCGTTCCCGCGGCGCTTGCGGCAGATGGTCAGGGGAGCGTCTTTAGCAATATGGCGCTATCGGGCATGGCGGGACGGGCCATCGCCGGTACCGAGGGGACCGTTACCCCTTCGATCAGCGGAGGGACCGTGCCCGAGGTCGCCACCACCGCCACCATCATTGTGATCCCCGAAGACTGATCACACCTACTAAGCAAGGAGAAGAGATGTCCTTGGTAACGACACAACCGGAACAGTTGGCGGCGGCGGCTGGCGAGTTGGCGGGCATCGGCTCGCAAATGAACGCGCAGAATGCGGCGGCGGCCGCCGCCACAACTGGAGTGATTCCCGCTGCCGCGGACGAGGTTTCGGCAGTGATCGCGGCGCAGTTTGCCGCGCATGCCCAGACCTATCAGGCAATGAGCGCTGAGGCGGCGGCCATCCATGAAATGTTCATCAACACGTTGGGAACCAGTGCGGGCGCCTATGCGGCTACCGAGGCCGTTAATGCCGCCGCAGTCACATAAAGGGTGGTATGGCAATGGATTTCGGAACGTTGCCGCCGGAGATCAACTCCGGACGCATGTACACTGGTCCCGGATCGGCGTCGATGGTGGCCGCCGCGGCGGCCTGGGAAGGGCTGGCCGCCCAGCTTCGTTCGACGGCAGCCTCCTACTCCTCGGCGATCTCCGGCCTGACCGCCGACTGGCAGGGGCCGTCGTCGGCTGCGATGGCGGTCGCAGCAGCTCCGTACGCGGGGTGGATGAGTGCGACCGCGGTGCAGGCCGAGCAGACCGCCGCCCAGGCCCGGGCGGCGGCTGCGGCCTACGAGACGGTGTTTGCGGCGATGGTGCCGCCGCCGGTGATCGACGCCAACCGCGCTGTGCTGACGTCGCTGTTGGCGACCAATATCTTCGGGCATAACACAACTGCTATCGCGGCCACCGAGGCACAGTACGCGGAGATGTGGGCCCAGGACGCCGCCGCAATGTACGGTTATGCCGGCCAGTCCGCGACCGCCTCGCAGGTGACGCCGTTCACTTCGCCGCCGCAGACCACCAACCCGGGAGGAGCGGCTGCCCAGTCCGCCGCGGTCACTCCCGTCGCCAGCACGTCGCAGCTGACATCCCTAATGTCAGGAGTGCCCGCGTCGCTGCAAAGCCTCGCAGCGCCCGTCGCGGCAGATCCACCTTCGTTGTCGACCGTGTTGGATGACCTCTTGCCGTTGCTGATCGGCCTAGAGCTGTTTGAAGCAACGGGCCCAGCAAGCCTGCCTTCAAGAAATGCTCTGGTTGGCAACACTTTTGGTTTTGCACTGGCGACGCGAGGTTTCCAAACCGGAGAACTTCCCATCCCTCTCGTGCCTGACGTGCTATATCCGCCAGTAGCAGGCCCGATGGCGGCCGCGCCGGCGATGTCGGCGGCTCTGGCGGAGGCGGGCACCGTGGGGACCTTATCGGTACCGCCGAGCTGGGCTGCGGCTACTCCGGCGGTCAGGTTGGCCGCCACTGTGCTACAGGGCTCCGGCCCGGCTGGCGTGCCCATCGTCGCGGCAGCGAGCCCAGGCGATGTGTTCGGTCAGATGGCACTGTCGAGTCTGGTCGGTAGCGCCCTTGGAAATACGGTTCCGCGCCCCGCAGCGGGATCCGCCTCCCGGAAGGGCAGCGCCGGCTCGGCCGATACCGGGGAAAGCGAAGGCGACGTCAAGGACAGCAAGACGCAAGACAAACTCAAGCGCGTCCTGGCAGAACTTTCGACGAAACCGGAGTCGGTGCAGCATTGGCATACCGACAAAGCGAACCTCGAGAGCCTCTTGGGTCAGCTGTCCAAGAAGCCGGGTGTTCATGCGGTGCATGTGTCTTCGCGCCACAAGCCGAAAACCGCTCCCCGCCAGCCACGTTGGGGTTAATCTCAAATCAAGTTAGTGAAGGCTTCGTCGCGTCGGCCATTACGCACTTCATAGGGCACGATGGTGGCGGCTACATCGGCAGTCCGGTTGACGGCCTTGGCGATCTTGTCGGCGGTACGGTCATGAAGCAGCCTGCCCAGGCGCCCGTACGCGCGACGCGGCAACACCAGAGTGATCTCAGTGTCGGGATTTGCGTCTTGCTCGCTGACGACCAACTCCTGTGCGGCCCGGGTCAGCTGTCGGTCCGGGCAATCAAGTACCCGCAGTGGAGTGTCGAGATCCAAACGCTCCCAAAGCCTCCGGAGATCCTGGGCATGCTCCGCGTCGGTCATGAAGTGCACCGCGGTCAGGTCGGCGGCCCGCAGGCTCTTCCCGTAGCGCAGAGCCTCAAGCATCGCGATATCGACCGTATCGACACAGAGGAACACCTTATGGCGCGCATGTTCAACCTCGCCGGGCTCGTCGGTGCGGAACTCCTCCAGGATCGCCGCTTCAGCCCGGTACTGGTTGTTGAGCCGGATGAACGCGAACACTAGAACGGGGAAGACGACCACGACGAGCCAGGCTCCTTCGGTGAACTTGGCCACTGCGAAGATCACCACCACAATCGTCGATACGATTCCGGTGAAGAGATTGATCACCAGCCTGTTGCGCCATCCGGGCTCGTGGTGGCTTAGGTGGTGTTTGGCCATCCCATAGCCGGCCATCGCGAAGCTGGTGAATACGCCCATCGCATAGAGCGGTATCAATGTGCGCACCGATGCGTGGGTCACCAGCAGCAAGGCCACCGCCAGCGTAGTCAGCGTGATGATGCCGTTGGAAAATACCAGCCGATGCCCCCGCTTGGTCAGCGGACGGGGCAGGAAGCGGTCGGCGGCAACGAAACTGGCAAGTGCGGGGAACCCGTTAAATGCAGTGTTGGCGCCGGTGAACAAGATCCCTGCGGTGGCGGCCTGCATCAGGAAGAACAAGATGTGCCCGATCGCCCCAGCGCCGAAGACCGTTCGGGTGATCTCGGCCAGCATTGACGGATACTCGCTGACGTAGGGCACGACATGGGTGTGGTGCGCCAGGTAGGCGACCCCGATCAGCAAGAATCCCATAAGGCCGGCTACGGCGGTCAGGACCCGACGCGCGTTGCGGCCCTGTGGCTTACGGAAGACATCGACCGTGTTGGAAATCGCCTCGATCCCGGCCACAGAGATGCCGCCATGGGCGAAGGCGCGTAGCAGCACCAGGATCGTCGCCCCCATCACCAATCCACTGCCCTGGTGGACCGGCACCAGCCCGGCGCCGTGATGCGGGGCGAATCGCGGCAAACCCCAGAAGACTTCTCGAATGACGCCGGTCACGATGGTCAGCGTGAGCATGATGACAAATCCGTAAGTCATCACGGCGAAAGTCCGCCCCGACTGTCGCAACCCCCGCAGGTTGGCCCAACTGGTCAGCAGTACAGCGGCCACGGCGATTTCCAAGTTGTAAGGGCGAAGCTCGGGTATGGCCGTGACCACCGCAACCGTGCCGGCCGCCGGCTGCACCGCCACGGTGACCACGTAGTCGATCAACAGTGCGGCGGCGGCGATCTGGGCCATGCGGGAGCCCAGGTTCTCCCGGGCAACCACATAGGACCCGCCGGCCCGGGTGTAGGCCGTCAAAACCTGGCGATACGACGCGGTCACCAACGCCAGGATGAACAGGATGACCCCGGCGATCGGCAGCACCAACACGAATGCGGCCAACCCGGCCTGGGGCGCCAGTTCAACCAAGATCTGCTCTGGACCATAGGCGATCGATGAGATCGCGTCTGGCGCAATGGCGCCCAGTGCAACTGGATTCGACAACGTCTCCGATTCCAAGCGCTCGTTGATCAGCGGCTCGCCCAACACGACGCGCTTGAACCTGTCGCCGGTCGACCGCGGCATGCTCACCCGCCGAGCCGATGTTTTCACAATGCAGCGCCTCCTCGGTCAATCGACGATTTGGTATGCGATGATCGACATGGCTTTGCCGTTCTCGTTCTGGTGTGCCTCGCCCGTGATACGCAACAATCGGCCAGGCATGATGTCCGCCGCGACATGGTCGGAGCCGAAAGTGATTCGGACCCGACCGCTGTCGTCGCCGACGACCATCGACCGGACTGTCTGGCTCCGACGGGTAACGTCCTCGACCTCGCTGACGCGACCTTCGATTGTGGCGCTGCGCCCCGGAACAAGCTCGTCGATCGCGATCACTGTCGCCGGCCGCTTCGGGTGCTGGTAGAAGGCCACCCTTCGAGACTCGCCCTGCCATATCCGCGCCTCGATGTCAGCGAGTTGACGCTCGATCCGTTGTTCCAGCGTGTTGGGAAATGCTTCGCTGATTCGGGAGTGCACATCGTAGGGCACGATCGTTGCGGCGGCGCCGCGACTACGGCTGACGGCCTTGGCGATCTGGTCGGCGGTGCGGTCATGAAGCAATTGCGCGAGCGGTCCATATGCTCGCCGCGGCAACAATATGGTCACGTTGGTATCCGGATGTGCGTTCCGCTCGGCAGCAACCAACTGTTGTGTGGCCTGGGTCACGTGTCGGTCCGGGCAATCCACGACTCGTAGCGGAGTATCGAGACCGTAGACGTCCCATCGTGATTGCAGACGCTTGGCCCGTTCCGCATCGATCTTGAAGTGCACCGCGGTCAACTGGTCGGGCTTGAGCGCCTTCCCATAGCGCAGCGCTTCAAGCGTCGCGATGTCGACGGTGTTGATACAAGCGAAAACATGGTGTCGCGCATAATCTTTGAGAGCAGGGTGGTCGGTGCGGAACTTGTTGAGAACGGCAGCCTCGGATCGATACTCGCGATTGAGCCGCATCAGCGCAAACACCAGAATGGGGAAGATCACGACGATGAGCCAGGCTCCCTCAGTGAACTTGGCCACCGCGAAGATCCCGACCACAACAGTTGACAGGACGCCTGCGGACAGGTTGATCGCCAACTTGTAGCGCCAGCCGGGTTCGCGGTGGGTGAGATGGTGTTTGGTCATGCCATAGCCCGCCATCGAGAACCCGGTGAACACCCCCATCGCAAAAAGCGGTACCAACGCGTTGACCGATCCGCGCGTAACCAGCAGCAGTATCAACGCCAGCGAGGCGAGCGTAATGATGCCGTTGGAGTACACCAACCGATGGCCGCGCTTCATCAGCTGGCGTGGCAAGAAGGAATCTTCAGCGACGAAGCTAGCCAGTGCGGGGAACCCGTTGAAGCTGGTATTGGCACCGAAAAACAAAATGGCCGCGCTCGCTGTCTGTAGAAGCAAGTACAGGACGTGACCGATCACCCCGTTGCCGAAAACCGCTCGGGCAACCTCCGACAGCATCGATGGATATTCGGCGATAAAGGGAGCGGCGTGGGTGGCGTGCACCAGATAGATGACACCGACCAATAAGAACCCGAGAATGCAGGCCATTGAGGTGAGGACGCGACGCGCGTTGGCGCCCTGCGGATTACGAAAGATGTTGACCGCGTCGGCGATCGACTCGACACCGGTCAACGAAGTGCCACCGTTTGCGAAAGCCCGCAGTATCACCAGAATCGACGCGCCCATAATCAGCCCGTTTCCCTGATGGACAGGCACCGTTCCGGCGATATGGGCAGGATCGTATTGTGGTAAGCCCCAGAAGATTTGACGAGTCACGCCGGTCACGATCAACGCCGCCAGCATGACGACGAAAGAGTAGACCGGCACGGCGAACATCCGACCCGCCTCCCGCAATCCGCGCAGGTTGGCGTAAGAAATGAGGACCAACGCGGCAGCCGCGATTTCCAAGTGGTACGGGCCCAGCGCGCGTATCGCCGACACCACCGCAAACGTGCCGGCCGCGCACTGCACGGCCACGGTGACCACATAGTCGATCAGCAGCGCAGCCGCTGACAGCTGCGCCACCCGGGGCCCGAAATTGCGCCGTGCTACCACGTAAGAGCCGCCCCTTTGGGTGTAGGCCATGACCACCTGCCGGTATGACCCGGTTACCAGCGCCAGAATCAGCAGGATGACGCCGGCGATCGGAAACAACAACGCGTAGGCGGCGAGCCCGGCATTAGGCAGCAGTTCGACCATGATCTGTTCGGGGCCGTAGACGGTCGACGAGATCGCGTCCGGCGACAGCGCGCCCAGAGCAACCTTGTTGGACAAGCTTTCCGATTCCAGGTGCTCGCTGACCAGCGGCTTACCGAGAAAAACCCGCTTGAGCAGTTGAGAAAAGGGCTGCCGTATCGCGCGCGCTTCAGCCGACGCCGTCACACCCCCAGAGTTCCCTGTTCTAGGATGCCGAAAGCTCGATGTTTGATGGGAATCTGCTGGGCAGAAGCTCGCAGCAACCCTCACGAACCGCTGATCCGCGCCTCCTCGAGATCGAGGTCGCGTTCGAGGACGCGCAACAGAGTGGCGTTGATGTGGCCTTCGCGCCTCAACCCCAGAACCACCGACCGTTCGACCTCCAGCAACTTCAGCCGCAACGTCCGATAACGCTCCATCTCCCGGACCTCGTCCGAGTCTTCATCGTTAGCGGGAGTGCTCTGCAAGCGCCGCATGCGGGCCTCGTAGAGGACTCGGGCAGATTCGGTGGCTTCGTCGTCGCCTTCGGCGTTGGCAGGGTCCTCCAGCCATTCCAACGCAGCGCGGGCGGCCTCCAGCCGAGCCTTGTTCTCCTCGGTTGCGAAGTCTTCAGCCCTGAGCCCGAGGCGACGCAAAAGCCACGGCAGGCTGGTGCCCTGCAAGAGCAGGCTGGCCACGATCACCGCCGCCGCCACCATGATCACTAAATCGCGGTCGGGAAACGGCGATCCGTCGGGAAGCCGTAGTGGGATAGCAAGCGCCGCCGCCAGCGACAATCCGCCGCGCATGCCGGCCCAGGCCACGATCAGGCGCTCACGCCAGACTGACGCACCGGACGCGCGGCCGAAGAGTCTCGCGGTGGCGGGACCGAACAGCATCCATACCAGTCGCAGGACGACCACCATGACAACCACGATTGACAGCACCAGCACGACCCGCACCGCGGGCATGCCCGGCACCCAGTGCACCGAGTGCACGAGTTGCATTCCCACCAGCGTGAACAGCACGGCGTTGAGCAGAAACACCAATACATCGAGGAAGGCGAAGGCCTGCAGTCGGGCGCCGGGCGCGTAGATGTGGCTGAGGTGCGAGCCCACATACACGCCGGCGGCGACCGTGGCCAAAACGCCGGATAGATGAATGGCCTCAGCAAGTGCATAGGTGACGTAAGGCGTTGTCAGCGAGATGGTGATCTCCAGCAGCGGTTGGTCCATGCGTCGCCGCACCTGCACCACCAGCCAGCCGACGGCGAGGCCGAGCACGGCACCGCCTGCGGGAGCCGCAAGCAGCGTCACCGCAAGAGCGCCGGGCCGCACCGTTCCCGCGACGACGGCGCCCACCGCGCCTGCGTACAGCACCAACGCGGTGCCGTCGTTGGTGAGCCCCTCGCCCTCAACGATGGTGGCAAGCCGCTCCGGAACGTCGAGCCGATGGAACACGGAGGTGGCCGCCACCGCGTCGGTCGGCGCGACAATTGCCCCGGCCGTGAAGGCCACTGCCAGCGGCACACCGGCGATGCCCAGCAAGACGCCCGCCACCGCGGCCATGGTGACCACCACCAATCCCACTGCCAGTAGCCCGATGGGCCGGGCATTGGCACGCAAGTCGTCCGGCGCAATGAAGTTCGCCGCGTAATAGACCAAGGGCGGCAAGAACACGTAGAACACGAGCTCGGGCGACAGCTGTGGCACGCTGACCCACGGCAGCCAGCTGAACACCGCGCCGACCCCTACCAGCAAAACCGGGTAGGGCACACCGATCCGCTCGGCCAGCCACACCGCCGCGACGGCCGCCAGCGGTCCGCAGAGCAGCAGCACTCCGTAGCCCGCCGGATTCACAACCGCACCTCCGGGTACTAAGCCTAATGGCCTGGTGAATTGCCCCGGACCGCGCAGAAGCTTGACCAGGCTCGGGACAACGCCGAAATCGTTCCTGCACAACGGTATTGGTTGGATGGAAACGGCGGCGCCCTTCCCGCCGCAACGTCAGCAAATCGCGCGCCTTAGAGTGGCCAGCGGTGATGGAGACCGCGAACGTTGAGAGGGTGATGAGCTGACGGGATGAGCGATGACGGTACCCACTGGCTGACACCGGGTGTCGGCGCGGTCGGTGCAGCGAGCTTCTTCTCTGACGCCGGCCATGAGGTGACAACGTCGGTGCTGCCGGCGTTTCTCACCGGCACGTTGGGGGCGTCCGCGGCGGCACTCGGCGTGATCGACGGGATCAGTGATGCATTGATCGGTGCGATGAAACTCGTCGGCGGGCCGCTGGCGAACGATCCGCGCCGACGGGGGCGAAGCGCGTCTGGTGGCTATCTGGGCACCGCGGTGGCTACCGGAGCAATCGGTGCCGCGGCAACGGTATGGCAGGTCGGCGCGCTCCGCGGGATCGCTTGGATGTTCCGCGGGCTGAGATCTCCGGCCCGCGATGCGCTACTCGCCTCCGTGAGCCCGACGTCAGCGCACGGCAGGGCGTTCGGGCTGGAAAGGGCGGGCGACAACCTCGGGGCAGTTGCGGGTCCGTTGTTGGCAGCCGGTTTGGTCGCCTGGGTAGGTGTCCGACCCGCGCTGTATCTGGCCGCGATTCCCGGCCTTCTCGCGGCGGTCGCGATCGTTGTCGCCGCCCGCGAGTCCCGGCGGCGTAGCCCGCGTCCCGACCGCGAGCCCGCGTCGCGTCGACTCGACCTGCGAGCCTTGCGCGATGCCGGGACTCTACGGGCGTTGGTGCCGGTGCTCTTGTTCGAGTTCGGCAATCTCGCAACGACACTGCTGATACTTCGCGCGACTCAGCTGCTGACTTCGCCGCAGCGATCGGTTGCCGCGGCGACCACGACGGCGATCCTGATCTATGCAGGCCACAACGTGGTCGCAACGTTCGCATCGCTGGTTGCCGGACGGTGGTTTGACCGGGCGGGTCCGCGGGTGGTGTTCACGACAGGCGCTGCGGTCTATGTGGTCGCCTACTGCGCATTCGCTGTCGGCCCGCATAGTGCGGTCGTTGTTGCGCTCGCATTCGCGGCGGCCGGAGCCGGCATCGGATTTGCCGAACCCACCGAATCGGCAGTCGTTGCGCAACTACTGCCGGACAGGCTGCGCGGCAGCGGGTTTGGGGTTCTGGGAGCGGTGCAGGCTAGCGGTGATCTAGTCGCCACCGTCATCGCCGGGTTGCTCTACACCCTGATTTCGCCTGGGGTGGCGTTTGGTTACGCGGCGGCCTGGATGGTCGCGGCAACCGTCGCTTCTGGCGCGCTGCGTCGTCCGGCGTAGTGATGTGTCACCAGCGGAAGCGTTGTTTCTGCTGAGTCACCTCCTCGGTGGTCATCAGCCCGGAGTCGGCCAGTTTGGCGAGCAGCGATTGCGCCCGGTTGGCGAGCTCACTCAACTCGGCGGCGATCTCGGTGACCGCATCGTGCGCCGGTCGCTGCGGCGGCTTCGGGCGCTCCCGCGGGGTCAGCCTGATCCGCGAATTGCCTTGCGCCGGCGAGCCGGCACCGGCGGCGACGGCACGCCCCACCCCACCCGCCAGGGCCATGTCCGCGAACAAGTTGCCGGAACCAGCCGAGACCACTTCAGGGGCGGCCTGGGCGCCGGCGATCGGCAGCGTGTAGGCCAGTGGGCGAATTTCGGGTGCCGCGACCGTCCACGCCGATGGCACCGACAGTCTGCCGACCGTGTTTGCTTCGCCTAAGCCGGCGGAAAACGATGACTCCACCGCGTTCGACGGTGCACCGACGAAGCCCTGCCCGTTGAAGAACCAGTTCGGCAGGTCCGCAGCGCCCGGCCCGTAGCCGGTGTAGGGCCCCTTGTGTTGAGCGAAATCGCGGTCGGCGTTGATCTGGAAACCGCGAAGGTTCATCCCCACCCCCGTGAGTCCTGCCGCGATGCTCGTCGACGAAGTTCCGATAGAAGTTGCGGCTAGGGGGATCGTCAGCGACGCCAGGGACAGCGAGATCAGGCTCAGCAGATCGGACAGGGTGGCCTGCGCCGGAGTAGCCGCCGCCCCCGACGACGCGAGTCCTAGCAGGGCTTGGGGGATCGCATTCATCACCTGCGGACCCTGCGACACGATCGACTGCGATACCGCGGCGACCTGGTCGAGTCCGCCCGCCGGGTTGGTGGTCGGCGGCGGTGAGGTGAAGGGCGTCAACGTCGATGCTGCCGACGACGAGCCGGCGTAGCCGTACATTGCCGCGGCGTCCTGGGCCCACATCTCGGCGTAATCGGTTTCGGTGGCCGCGATCGCCGCGGTGTTCTGCCCGAGGACATTGGTCGCAATGAGTGCCATCAACAGGCTGCGGTTGGCCGCGATGAGCGTCGGTGGCACCGTCATCGCGAACGCCGCCTCATAGGCCGCTGCCGCCGCTTTGGCCTGCGTGGCGGTCTGCTCGGCCTGGGCGGCGGCTCCGGTCATCCACTGCAGATACGGTACGGTCGCCGCCGTCATCGAGGCTGATGACGGACCCAGCCACGGGCCGCCGCCCAGCTCGGAGATCACCGATCCGTAGGACGCCGCCGTGGATTGCAACTCGGCGGAAAGCCCATCCCACGCACTAGCCGCCGCGAGCATCGGTCCCGAGCCGGGGCCGGCGTACATTCTGCCGGAGTTGACCTCTGGTGGGAGCATCGCGAAATCCATTGCCACATACCGCCTTAACCGGCCACGATGGCATTGGCGGCTTCGGTGGCGGCGTACGACGTCGCACTCGTTCCGAGCGTGCTGACGAACAGCTGATGAATGGCCTCTGCTTGGGCGCTGATCGCCTGGTACATCTGCGCATGGACCGCGAACTGGGTGGCCGTCAGTGCCGACACCTCGTCGGCAGCGGCGGGTATCACGCCCGTCGTCGGCGCCGCGACGGCGGCATTCTGCGCGCTCATCGTGGTGCCGATGCCGGCCAGGCTGGTGGCCGCGGCGCTGAGCGCCTCAGGTTGGGTGGTGACGAATGACATCGGTCGTCCTTTCACTAGGTGTCAATTGGCATGCCGAGCGATGGCGCGTGCATAACACGCGCCATCAGGTGAATACGTTGAATCCGCCGCGCAATCGGGGGTACGTGACTCACAGGTCCCACCCCGCCTTCTCACCCGATGCACTACGGGTAGAAGCCATCAGCCGGTACGGCGGTAAAAGGCGAGCTTCATCGCCTGAACGTGATGTTAACGGCGGCTGAACTGCAGGCGCAATGAGGCGCGCCTGGTTGGCTGTGGATGGCGGCGCAACTGGGGATAACCGGCCGCCGGCTGGCGCCGACGGCGTCGCGGTGAATATCGGCGTCGGTGTGCTGCCGCACTGTGGCCGCATGACGACGTTGACGCGGGCCGAAATCGGCGCGCTCGGTGAGCGGCTCGCCACCGAACACCTGACCGGGCTGGGGCTGCGGATCCTCGCCCGCAATTGGCGCTGCCGATACGGTGAGCTGGATGTGATCGCCGCCGACCCAATCACGAACACCGTGGTGTTCGTCGAGGTCAAGACACGTACCGGCGACGGTTTCGGCGGTCTGGCGCACGCGGTGACCGAGCAGAAGGCGCGCCGACTGCGGCGGCTGGCCGCCTTGTGGCTGGCCACCCAGGAGCGGCGGTGGGCGGCGGTGCGCATCGACGTGATCGGTGTGCGCATCGGCCGGCGTCGCACTCCGGAGATCAGTCACCTGCAAGGCGTCGGCTGATGGCGCTCGGGCGTGCGTTTTCGGTCGCGGTGCTGGGGTTGGACGGCGAAATCGTCGAGATCGAAGCCGACATCACTTCGGGCCTGCCGGGCGTGCACCTGGTGGGCCTACCCGACGCTGCCCTGCAGGAGTCACGCGACCGGGTGCGTGCCGCGATCACCAACTGCAACAACCGCTGGCCGATGTCTCGCCTGACGCTGGCGCTCTCACCGGCAACGCTGCCAAAGGTGGGCTCGGTATACGACCTCGCGCTGGCGGCCGCGGTGTTGTCCGCGCAGCGGAGGACGCCCTGGCGACAGCTGGAGGCGGTTGTGGTGCTGGGTGAGCTGGCTCTCGACGGACGGGTTAGGCCGGTGCGCGGTGTGCTGCCGGCCGTCTTGGCGGCCAAGCAAGAGGGGTGGAAAGCCGCGGTGGTTCCGGTGGAGAACCTGCCTGAAGCCAGCCTGGTCGACGGCATCGAGGTCTGGGGAGTGCGCACCCTGGCGCAGCTACAGGCCTGGCTCAGCGGATCGGCGCGGCTCGACGAGCGGATCAGCGCCGTTGTTCCGGAGGCTGAGCCGGCGGCGGATCTGGCCGACGTCATGGGGCAGAGCCAGGCCCGTTTCGCCGTCGAAGTGGCCGCTGCCGGCGCGCATCACCTGATGCTCACCGGCCCGCCGGGCGTGGGAAAAACGATGCTGGCACAACGCCTTCCGGGCCTTCTGCCATCACTGTCGGACGGCGAGTCGTTGGAGGTCACCGCTATCCACTCGGTGGCCGGCCTGCTGTCGGATACCACGCCGTTGATCACCCGACCGCCGTTCGTCGCGCCGCATCACAGCTCCAGCGTCGCAGCGCTGGTCGGCGGCGGTTCGGGAATGGCGCGGCCCGGCGCGGTGAGCCGGGCGCACCGCGGAGTGCTCTTCCTCGACGAATGCGCCGAGATCAGCGTGAACGTCATGGAAGCATTGCGAACACCGTTGGAGGACGGTGAGATTCGCCTTGCCCGCCGAGACGGGGTGGCATGCTATCCGGCCCGCTTTCAACTGGTTATGGCCGCCAACCCGTGTCCGTGCGCCCCGGCGGATCCGCGTGACTGCATCTGCGCGGCAGCAGCCAAGCGTCGCTATTTGGGCCGGTTATCGGGGCCACTTCTCGATCGCGTCGACTTGCGGGTCGAAATGAATCCGGTGCGGATGAGCGCGTTCGCGGCCACCGAGGCAGAGTCCACGGCCCAGGTCCGGAGCCGGGTGGCGCTGGCCCGTGTTGCGGCCACCGAGCGGTGGCGACCCCACGGATTTCACACCAATGCCGAGGTCAGCGGAACGCTGCTGCGGCGCCAATTCCGGCTTGGCGCAGCGGCGATGCAGCCACTGCGCGCGGCGCTGGAACGGGGTCTGCTCAGCATCCGCGGTGCCGACCGCACGATGCGCGTGGCGTGGACACTGGCCGATCTGGCCGGCCGCGCATCACCCGGACGCGAAGAGGTGGCCGTCGCCTTGAGCTTTCGCCAACCGGGAGCCGCCCGATGACCTACCTGACCTTGCGGGCATGGGCCTACCTGTCCCGGGTCGTCGAACCGCCATGTGCTGAACTCGCCGCGCTGGTGGATCGGGTTGGGCCGGCAGAAGCGGCCGAGCGAGTGCGGCGGGGTCAGGTCAGTGACGAACTTGCCTGCCGTGTCGAGGCTAGACGCGAAATCGACAGGGCGGCAGATGATCTCGAATGGCTTGCTCGGCGCGATGGTCGGCTGATCACGCCGGACGACGACGAGTGGCCGATGCTGGCGTTAGCCGCGTTCGGCAGCGACACGGTCGCGGCCAAGCCGCAGGGCAGACCGCCGCTGGTGTTGTGGGCGATAGGGCCGGCACGGCTCGATGACATGGCGCTTCGGGCGGCCGCGGTGGTCGGCACGCGGGCGGCGACCAGCTACGGCGAGCAGGTGGCCGCCGACCTGGCGTCCGGATTGGCCGAGCAGGATGTCGCGGTGGTCTCCGGTGGGGCTTACGGCATCGACGGCGCGGCCCACCGCGCTGCGCTGGCAGCCGACGGCGTCACCGTCGCAGTCTTGGCCGGAGGCCTTGATATCCCTTATCCCGCAGGACATTCCGGCTTATTGCATCGTATCGGCGGCAACGGATTGCTGGTCACCGAATACCCGCCGGGAGTGCGACCGGCGCGGCACCGGTTCCTGACGCGCAATCGTTTGGTGGCCGCATTCGCCGGAGCGGCGGTGGTGGTGGAAGCCGGTTTGCGCAGCGGCGCCGCGAACACCGCCGCATGG
>Ga0335073_10005511_pt1 | contig 17760 bp, 15 predicted proteins | sample Lox_Sample_22_FD_207093 | JGI IMG/M metagenome (GOLD analysis project Ga0335073, IMG submission 207093) | Soil microbial communities from Loxahatchee National Wildlife Refuge, Florida, United States - Lox_Sample_2.2 | ecosystem: Environmental > Terrestrial > Soil > Wetlands | place: USA...
AGCCAGGCCGTGATCGCGACCCCGACGCCGATGCCCAGCCCCGGGCTGCCGCCCTCGCCCTTGTAGTCGAAGTGGTGCGGCAGCACGTAGAGCACGAAGATGCCCCAGCCCGCTACGTTGATCGCCAGCACGAAGGCGAGCATCGTGGCGAGCCGGCCCCACTCACGGGCCCCCATCGCGGCGCGAACGGCGCGCAGGCGCTGCCTTGTCGTGGCGACGCGCTCCGCATATGACATGGATCATCCTCCTGATGCTGGAGGACGAAGAGAGCCCCCGCGGGCCCGGAAAGCCGGTCCCGCAGCGAACCGCCCTTCCTCCGAAGGCTGGTGCTCGCTGGGCAGACCTGGCCAGGCGACCGGACTCGCTCCCGGGAGGAGCATGACCGTTGCGGGACAGTGCCGGACTCACACCGGACTTCGCTGGGCTGGCTGCCATCCCGGCCATCGCGGCCGGGACCTTGGGTAACCTATAAGGCCCGAGCCAATATCGTCAAGGCTCACTAGATGATTAGGTATAGGCCTGCTGATTTCAGCACCACGGGTATCAGCAAGGGCCGGATAAATCAGTCCAACAGTTCCGGTCAGGCCGGGTGGGGGCCCGCCAGTGGCGGCACGCAGAGACCACGCGGCTCACGGTCCTCCACGTGGATAAGGACTTCGATCTCATCGCCGCGATAACTGGACAGGAGCTCCACCGCTTGCAGTAACAGCCCATTCCCTACTACGGCTTCGTGGTGGTCAGGGTTCCTGGGCGAGTTGTGGGCCGGGCCGGTCGGTGCTGGCGGATTGCAGGCGGGCGGTCCAGCGCTCCTCGATGTGGCCGTAGCGCCAGATGAGGATGGCGGCGGTCCAGGTGACGATGAACATGCCGACGATGACGAACCCGGCCTTGTTGATGTCGAAGTTGAACATGAAGCCCCAGAAGCCGCTGGTCTGGCTGAAGGAGTGCGGGAAATCCTGCGGGATCAGGCTGAGGGTCTCGATGCCGCCGATGAAGAAGCAGATGGCCACCGAGAGGCCGGTGATGGCCAGGTTGTAGAAGACCTTGCGGACCGGGTTGAAGAACGCCCAGCCGTAGGCGAGGTTCATGAACATGCCGTCGGAGGTGTCCATCAGGCTCATCCCGGCGGTGAACAAGATGGGCAGCGCGATGATGGCCTGCCAGGGGATGTGCTGAGAAGCCAGCAGCGCGGTGGTGGTCAGCAGCGCCACCTCGGTGGCGGTGTCGAAGCCCATGCCGAACACCACCCCGACCGGGTACATCTGCCACTCCTTGTCGATGGCCTTCATCCAGCGGCGGAAGAACCGGTAGAAGAACCCGCGGTTCTCCAGCTGCCGCTCTAGTTCCGCCTCGTCGTACTCGCCGCGGCGCATGGACCGGAACACCCGGATGATGCCGCCGAGGATGACCAGGTTGAGCAGGCCGATCAGGAACAGGAACGCCGCGGACACGATCGTGCCGAACGTCCCGCCGAACGACTCCAGCGAGGAGTTGGAGTGCGTCACCGCGGGCAGCACCGTCTTCTCCGCGATGATGATCCCGACCCCGATCGCTATCACGATCGTGGAGTGGCCCAGGGAGAAGAAGTAGCCGAACGCGAACGGCCGCGGCTTATCGGTGCCCTGTCGCTCGTTCATCGCCTTGCGGGTGGTGTTGTCAATCGCGGAGATGTGGTCGGCGTCAAACGCGTGCCGAAGCCCGAGGGTGTAGGCGGTGATGCTCAGCCCGATACCGAAAAACTTGTAGTGCGCCGGCAGCACGTAGGCGATGAACACGGCGAACCCCAGCGCGTGCAGCAGCACGATCGACCCGTACATGCCGATCACCCGGCGCCGCTCCGGCGGAGACATCGCGTTGAACGACTCGCGGACCATCGTGGCCAGGCCGGGCTTGCGGGCAGTGGTAACAGCGGACATGGGGCACCCTTCGGTCGGCACGGCACGAATGCTGCCTGCTGGCACGCTAACCCAGGCTGCAAATGACTTGCAAGTACTCATCTTGTGCAACTGGCGCGGAACAATCACCCAGGCATACCGTCGTCGTTGTGAGCGGCCGGGCGGCCACGGTGTCAGGCCGGTGCGGCGCGGGTTGCCCAGGTGAAGCTGTCGACGTCGGAGATCTGGTCCCTGATGGCGGCTGCGGCGGCGCGGCCGAGTGCGTCGGACTCCAGCGCGGTCAGCCCGGGGTCAACCCACGCTTCGATCTCGACATGCAGCCGGCGCCCGGTCCAGCGGGCCCGGGCGTGCGCGTGAACGACGCTGGAAAGTTGCCCGGCTGCCCGCTCGGCTGCCCCAATGATCTGCGGGTCGACGCCATCGGCCAGGCGGCGCACCACGCCCGTGGTGACGTCGTACCCGACGTGGCAGATGAGCGCGGTCACCGCGATGCCGGCGACGGGGTCGCCCCAGCGCTGGCCGAAGGCGACAGCGACCAGCCCGGACAGGGCTCCGGCGGAGGAGAGCGCGTCCAGCCAGGAGTGCCGGGCATCCGCGATCAGCGTCGCGGACCGGATCCGCTTGCCGGTGGCCAGCTTGTAGCGGGCCACGGCCAGGTTGCCAACTATGCCCAGCACGGCCCCGGCGATGCCGATCCCGACATGCCCGGTCGCGCCGTGGACCAGGAGCTTGCGGACGCTCTCGTACCCGGCGAACGCGGCGCTGGCCCAGATGACAACCGCGATCCCGATCCCGGCCAGGTCCTCGGCCCGGTCCAGGCCGTAGGGATAGCGTTCGGTCGGACCGCGGCGCGAGAGCCGGAAGCCAACGAAGACCACAGCGCTGGTGGACACGTCGGACAGGTTGTGAATGGCATCGCCGAGCAGGCCCACCGAGCCGGTGAGCACCGCGATCAGCAGCTCGGTGATGCCAGTGGCGGCCAGCCCAGCGGCGCTGACGGTGACCGCGCGGCTGGCCTGCCGCCGTTCGCTGGCATCGTCACGACGGGCCGGCAGCGGAAACGCCGCCGCCGGGTCACGCTGTCCTGAGATCTTGTGCATCCAGCCAGGATGAGGCACGCCGGCCAGTCGGGGAAGCTCTGTCCTCAGACCATCCGCCGCTGCCGCGGTGCACAGGCGATCGGGTAACCGCGCCTTACCGGCCTGCTAGCACGGCCCACCGCGGGTGAGTACCGAGCAACTCGTCCAGGAGCCCGCGTCCATCGATGATCGCCCATTCGACGTCCCGCAGGCGCTCCAGGCGGGCCTGGCCCCAAGGGCTTGCTTGCACCAGGGCGACGGCGTCGGCCGTGCTCAGGCCGTGACCGTGCGGCAGGGCCCGCTGCACCCGGTCGCTGTAATGGCCGTGATGGCCGGGTTCTGCGGCCCGGACGCGATCGACCAGCCGACGAGCCTCCACCCGCCAGCGCTCTAGGCCTGCCGAGTCTGCGCTGCCCCAGGTCCCCTCGATCAGGACCAGGCGCCCCCGGCGTGCCACCTGGCGCCATGCGGCCAGCGCCGCCCCCGGATCGGGCAGCGTCCACAGCAGATGGCGCTCGACGACGGCGTCAAAGTCACCGGGCGGCGGGTTCAGCGCATCTGCCTCGACGGTCCGGATGCTCAGTCCCCGCTCGGTGGCTTTGGTTCGCAGCCGACCGAGCATCCCAGGGGACAGGTCCACGGCGGTGACCTCGTAACCCTGGCCGGCCAGCAGCAACGACAAGAACCCGGTGCCAGCGCCGACATCCAGGACAGTCGCCGGGGGCTCCGGCAGCAGCCGGCGCAGGGCCCCGGCCCACGCGGCCTGCTCCTGCGGCCGCCGCGGGTAGTGCGACGGCGAAGCGTCGTAGACGGCTGCGTCCTCGTCCCAGAAGGCGCGGATCTCGCTCGCGATATCCCCGGCGTCGTCCGTTGCTGCCCGATCCGGGTGAGCCGATGGCCGTTCTGCGTGTGTCGTCATGCGCTCAAAAATATCGTGCGTCACAGCTAGCTGCAAACGGGTCGCAATAAGCTACCCATGCCGCTCCTGCTGCCCGGGGTGAACGCCGAAAGCCCGGCCCTGGCGTCGCCCCGCGCGAAGGTCAGGGCCGTGCGGCTGGCCGCGGGCCCAGACGTCATTGCATAATGAACTTAGTTGCAAAGTGGTCGCAATAACGGAGCAGGCTCCAGCTGCCTGTGCAACCCGCAGTCCGGAGGTGGTGCGTGACAGCCGGGCCAGATACCACCGGCGTGGGAGGGCAGCCGAGGGCTCCCGGGCGGCACGGGCACTTGTGGTCCTTGCCGGACGGGACGGGGCTGCACGCGCCGCCGGGCCGGCTGGTCACCGAGGTGGGGACCGGCCGGCTGTGCTGCCACCTGTGCGGCCAGTGGTTCACCGCGCTCGGCGTCCACGTGCGGGTGCACGGCCACACCGTCGGCACTTACCGGCAAGCCATGGGCCTGCCGCGCAGCAGCGTGCTGGTCGCGGCCCGGTCGCCCCGCCGCGGGGGCGGGGCCGGTGGTCCGCAGGCCGCCGCTCCCGCCGCTGGCCCGGGCCGGGCCGGTCGGCGCGCCGGCGGAGCCGAGAGACGGGATACGCAGCAGCGTGCAGGCGGCCGTGGCGCTGCGCCGCAGGGTGGGGCCGACGACCCGTGCCCCGCCCTGCGGCAGGACAGGTCAGAAGGCTGGACGATCATCGTCACCGCCGCGGCGGGCGGGCAGGGCAGCGTCTGGGCGCGATGGCTTCTGCGCCAGGCAGGGGCGCGGTGACCGCCCGGCCCGCCCGCGACAGATCGGCTAGCTGTATAGTTGCGAGCAGCTTGTAATTGGTACTTGTAAGCAGCTAACACTACCTCGCAGCCTCAAGGGCGCGAGCCCGCCCGTGGGGTGAACCGAGACGGCGGATAAGGAGCCACGGATGGCCGTGTACACCCTCCCCGATCTTCCGTACGACTACAGCGCGCTGGAGCCGGCGTTGATTGGCCAGATCATGGAACTGCACCATGACAAGCACCACGCCGCCTACGTCAAGGGCGCCAACGACACGCTGGAGCAGTTGGCCGAGGCCGGGGAGTCGGCCAGCCCGGTGACGACGGTCGGCCTGGAGAAGACGCTCGCGTTCAACCTGTCCGGGCACGTGCTGCACTCGATCTTCTGGCAGAACCTCTCACCCGACGGCGGCGACCGGCCCGACGGAGAGCTCGCCGACGCGATCAGCGAGTACTTCGGCTCGTTCGAGGCATTCAGCAAGCGGCTGTCGACGGCCACGACCGGGGTACAGGGCTCCGGCTGGGGGGTGCTGGGCTATGAGCCGGTGTCGGGCCGGCTGATCATCGAGCAGCTCTATGACCACCACGGCAACGTCGGCGTGGCGTCGACGCCGCTGCTGGTGTTCGACGCCTGGGAGCACGCCTACTACCTGCAGTACAAGAACGTCCGCCCGGACTACGTCGACCGGCTGTGGAGCGTGGTCAACTGGGCCGACGTCGCCCGCCGGTTCCAGGCCGCGAAAGCCGCCCGTCCCTAGCCCTGCCCACAGACCGATGAGCGACGTCGCGGCATCGTTTTTGGCCACGGCCGAGGCAGCGCAGGCCGGTGCCGGGATCATTGCCGCCCGGCATCGCGGGGACCTCGCCAGCGCCAACGCCTTGCTGGACGGTCTCGATGACCGCAAGAAGGCCGCCGGGTTCATGTTCCTCGCCGACCTGGCGGTCTCGCTGCTCGCCCGCTACGAGGAACGGTCCGTCGATGACGTGGCGGCCGACCTCAGCCTGCAGATCGCAGCCCAGGTAATGAACCTGTAGGCCAGCGATGCGGCCCATCTGCGAGGTCGTCGGCGCCATGCGGTGTCTGCAAGCCGGTTGCAGCAGCGCGCATCACGTTCTTGGGCATCGCCAGCCGCCTATCCTTGAACCATGAAGCACTCCGGGGCTGACGGCCAGCCGACCGCGGTCGCTGACCGCGATGGCGTGGAGGAGGTTCTCGCCCGCATGCGCGAGGCAGGCGGGCGGGCTACCCCGGCGCGTCGGCTGTTGCTGCGGGTGCTGTTCAGCGAGGGCACGCACCGCAGCGCCGAGGAACTGGCCGCCGCGGTGCAGGCCCAGGCGCCGGATGTCAACATCAGCACGATCTACCGCAACCTCGACGAACTCGTCCGGCTCGGCGTGGTTGACCGCACCTACCTGGGCGGTGGTCCGGCCGCATACCACCTCGCCTCCGCCGCCCACGGCCACATCGTCTGCGAGCAGTGCGGCGCGATGACCGAAGTGCCCGACGAGCTGTTCGACGACCTCGCCGAGGTCGTGGCCGCACGATACGGGTTCGCCATCGCCCCGCACCGGTTCGCAGTGACCGGCCTGTGCGCCAACTGCCAGTAGCAGGCACGTCGCAGAGTACTCGCAATTCAGTTGCATTTGCGTGGCAGGTGCGTTTACGGTGCGTGCGTGACGGAGGCGAGTTCTGCAGCCGGGCTGACCCCGGCCACCGGGTCCCGCCACGCTCGTGCTTTCGACCGGCGGCTACTGGTCCTGGCCGCCGGCGAACGGACGCCGCTGGCAATATCGGTGGCCCTGGGCCTGGTGATCGCGGCGACCAGGGTCGGGCAGGGCGTCACGCTCGCTTACGGGCTGGGCAGCGTCCTGCGGACCGGACACTGGAGCACCGTGCTGCCCTGGCTGGCCAGCGCGGTCGGGCTGGTGCTGATCCGCGGTGCCGCGATCATGATCCAGGGCGCGGCGATGGCGGGGGCTTCGGTCCGGATCACCACCGGGCTGCGGGTGCGGCTGGTGTCGGCCATCCTCGCGCTCGGGCCGGCCTGGGTCGGCCGGGAACGCTCCGGCGAGCTGGAGGCGGTGCTCGTCGACGGCGTCGAGCGGCTGGACGCCTACTTCCGGCTGTTCCTGGCCAAGGTGATCGCCGCCTCGCTGTCGGCCGCGGCGATCGTGGTGACGGTCGTGGTCATCGACCCGCCGACCGGTGCGTGCGTGGCCGTGTTCGCCGTCACGGTGATGTTCATCCCGTCGGTGGAGTACCGGGCGCTCGGGCCGCGGATGCGGTTCTGGTCCGACAGCTACCGCCCGCTGTCGGCGGAGTTCGTGGACAACCTGCAGGGCATGACCACGCTGAAGATGTTCGGCGTCGCCGGGCAGCGCGGCCGTGAGCTGGCCGCCCGCTCGGCCCGGGTGCGGGACGCGGCCATCCGGCTGATCTCGGTGTCGGGGATCTTCACCGGGGCGATGGCGATGGCCGCCGCGGCCGGGGTCGCGGCGGGCCTGGCGGTGGGTGGGTTCCGGCTGGCGGCAGGCCAGATCACCACCCAGCAGCTGCTGCTGATCCTGCTGCTGGCTGGCGAGTGCTTCCGGCCCGCGCGGGAGATCCACGACGCGATGCACTCCGCGGTGTGGGGGATGTCGAAGGTCGAGCGCGCGTTCGCGATCTTGCAGGTCACACCGCGCGCAGCGGCAAAGGCTGGCGTCGCGCTTTCCACGGGCGGCAGTGCCCCGGAGGTGTCATTCGAGAACGTGAGTTTCGGCTACCGGCCGGGCCGGACGGTGCTCGAGTCGGTCAGCTTCACCGCCGGCGCCGGCCAGAGCCTCGCGATTGTCGGCGCGTCCGGGGCTGGCAAGACCACGATCGCCGCGCTGCTGCTGCGGTTCTTCGACCCGCAGGCCGGCCGTATCCGCGTCGGCGGCGCCGACATCGCCGACCCGGACCCCGGCGAGGTGCGCCGCCTCATGGCCGTCGTCCCGCAGGACACGTTCCTGTTCCACGCATCCATCCGCGACAACCTGACCATCGCCAGCCCGGACGCCGACGACGCCCGGCTGCGCGCGGTGCTTGCCGCGGCCGGCGCCGCGAGTTTCGTGGACGCGCTGCCGGACGGGCTGGGCACCGTCGTCGGCGAACGCGGGCTGCGACTGTCGGGCGGGCAGCGCCAGCGCATCGCGATCGCCCGGGCGCTGCTGAAGGACGCCCCGATCCTCATCCTCGACGAGGCCACCTCGAACGTCGACGTTGCTGCCGAAGCCTCGATCCTGGCCGCGCTGCAGCCGCTGCGCCAGGGCCGCACCACGCTGCTGATCGCACACCGGCTGTCCACCGTCCGCGACGCCGACCAGATCCTGGTGCTGGACCACGGCCGGATCGTCGAGACCGGCAGCCACCACCAGCTGATCCGCCAGCAGGGGCGCTACGCCCGGCTCGTCGCCGCGCAGGCCGCGCCGTGACCGGCGCGGTCGCGCCTGCTGAGGCGCCCGACGCGGGTCCGGCTCCGGCGGGCACCCGCCATCGCTGGGGCGCCGCGGGCCACCTGCTCCGCAGCCTGCGGCCGGTCGCCATCCTGCTGCAGCCGTATAGGTGGTGGGTGCTGGCTGCTACCGCCGTGCACGTGCTCATCCACGCGGCCACCATCGCAGCGGCAGTCGTCGGCGCGATCATCGTCGGCCGGGCCATCTCCGGTGCTCACGCGGCGCAGCTCATGCCGTTGGTCTGGCTGATCGTGGCCATCGTGGTGCCGCTGGGCCTGTTCGGTTTCCTGGACATGTACGTCACGCACGCCATGTCGTTCCGGATCCTGCACGACCTGCGGCTGGTCCTCTACCGCCGGTTCGGCGAGCTGGCACCTGCCTATCTGATGCAGCGCCGCAGCGGCGACGTGGCCCGGGCCAGCGTCGCCGACGTGGAGCTGCTGGAGATCTTCACCTCGCACGTCGCCCCGCCCGTGGTCGCGGCGCTGACGATCCCGGCGCTCGCGCTGGTCGCGCTGGGAATCATCCATCCGCTGCTCGTCCTGGTCGTGCTGCCGTTCGTGGTGCTGGTCTGGTCCGTGCCGTCGTGGCTCCTCGACCGGGCCCGCGTGCAGGGCCAGCAGCTGCGCGAAGAGCTCGGCGAGCTCGGCGCCGGCGTGGTGGACACGGTGCAGGGCACCCGCGAAATCCTGGCCGCGGGCGCCCAGGACCTGGCCATTGCCAGGATCGGGCGCCAGCACCGCGGCATTCTGCGGGCCAGTGTCGCCCACGGCCGCCGGGCCGGCATCGAGCAGGCTGCCACCGATGCACTGGTCGCGCTGGCCGTCATCGCCAGCTTCGCCGCCGCGACCGCGCTGGAGCTGCACCACGGGATCAGCCGCGCCGAGCTGCCCGTCGTGATCGTCCTCACCGCCGGGGCGTTCGCGCCGCTGATCACCCTGTCGGCGGCAATCCAGGAGATCGGGCAGGTCGCCGCCGCCGCCGACCGTATCAGCGCGCTGATGCAGGCCAAGGCCACGGTGATCGATACGACCAGCGGGCCGTCACCGGTCCTGGCCGCGGCGGACGTGCGGTTCGTCGGCGTCACATTCGCTTACCGGCCGGGGCTGGCCCCCGCGCTGAGTGACGTCAGCTTCGACATCGAGCCCGGCAGCACCGTGGCGCTGGTCGGGCATTCCGGCGCCGGCAAGACGACCTGCGTCAGCCTGATGCTGCGGCTGTGGGACACCGGCGGCGGAGCCGTCCTGGTCGGCGGTCACGACGTGCGCGACTTTGCCCAGGATGACCTGCGGGCGCAGATCGCGGTGGTACCCCAGGACATCCACCTGTTCCACGCCAGCGTCCGGGAGAACATCCGGATCGCCCGGCCGGAGGCCACCGACGAGGACATCGAGCGGGTCGCAGGCGACGCCGGCGTCACCCCGTTCATCGCCGCATTGCCCGACGGCTGGGACACCCTCGTCGGCGAGCGCGGCACCAGCCTGTCGGGCGGGCAGCGCCAGCGCATCGCGATCGCCCGGGCGCTGCTGCGCGAGGCGCCGATCCTGGTCCTGGACGAGGCGGTCAGCAACCTGGACGCCGAGGCCGAGCGTGACCTGCACCGGGCCCTGCGCCGGGTGGCGGCCGGCACCACCACGATCCTGATCGCCCACCGCCCGTCGACCATGCGCCTGGCCGACCGGCTCATCGTGCTCGAGAGCGGCCGGGTCGCCGAGACCGGGACCTACGGTCAGCTCACCCAGCACGACGGCGCGCTGAAGCGGCTCATCCAGCGGGCGCCGCCGTTCGGGTAACCATGCCGTGTCGACACCACCGCGTGGTCAGGCGGTGAACGCGGCGATCTGGGCGCCGACCGTGTTCGCGACACGCCGGCACCACATGTGGTGCTTGGTCTTGTCAGACCCCCCACATATGGTGCTGCTCGCCGAGTTCGCGAGGAGGCAGCAGCTATGACAGTTATCGAAGCCAGGCCCGCGCAGGGGCGGATGCAGGTTCGCAAGCGGAACGGGGACGCCGAGCCCGTCGACGTGAACAAGATTGTCCGCGCGGTTGAACGGTGCGCGGGCGGGCTGGACGAGATCGACCCGATGCGGGTGGCGACCAAGACGATCAGCGGCCTGTATGACGGGGCGACCACGGCGGAGCTGGACCGGCTGTCGATCCAGACCGCCGCCGAGATGACCGGCGAGGAGCCACAGTACTCGCGGCTGGCGGGCAGGCTGCTGGCCGGCTACATCGGCAAGGAAGTGCGCGGGCAGGGCATCGCCTCGTTCAGTCAGTCGGTCGCGCTAGGCCAGGCCGAAGGGCTGATCAACGACACCACGGCCCGGTTCGTCAAGGACTACGCGCGCAAGCTGGACGACGCCATCAACCCCGACGCCGACCTGGGCTTCGAGTACTTCGGCATCAAGACGGTCTACGACCGCTACCTGCTGCGACACCCATCCACCCGGCTGGTGATCGAGACCCCCCAGTACTTCCTGCTGCGCGTGGCCTGCGGGCTCTCGCAGACCCCGGTCGAGGCGGTCGGGTTCTACCGGCTGATGTCCTCGCTGGCCTACCTGCCCAGCTCGCCGACGCTGTTCAACTCCGGCACCAGCCATCCGCAGATGTCCTCCTGCTTCCTGGTCGACTCCCCGCGCGACGACCTGGACTCGATCTACGCCCGGTACGCGCAGGTCGCACAGCTCAGCAAGTTCTCCGGTGGGATCGGGCTCTCCTGGTCGCGGGTGCGGTCCCGCGGCGCGCTGATTCGCGGCACGAACGGCAAATCCAATGGCATCGTCCCGTTCTTGCGGACGCTGGACGCGTCGGTCGCCGCGGTGAACCAGGGCGGCCGCCGCAAGGGCGCCGCCTGCGTCTACCTGGAGCCCTGGCACCCCGACATCGAGGAGTTCCTCGAGCTGCGCGACAACACAGGCGAGGATGCCCGGCGCACCCACAACCTGAACCTGGCCAACTGGCTTCCCGATGAGTTCATGCGCCGGGTCGAGGCCGACCAGATGTGGTCACTGATCGACCCGGACCAGGTGCCCGAGCTTCCTGACCTGTGGGGCGAGGCGTTCGACGCGGCCTACCGCGCCGCCGAGGCCGACGGCCGGTACGTCCGCCAGGTGAAGGCCCGCGATCTGTACGCGAAGATGATGCGCACCCTGGCCCAGACCGGCAACGGCTGGATGACGTTCAAGGATGCCTGCAACGCCAAGTGCAACCAGGTCGGCCAGCCAGGCAGCGTGGTGCACCTGTCGAACCTGTGCACCGAGATCACCGAGGTGACGACCGACGCCGAGACCGCCGTGTGCAACCTCGGCTCGATCAACCTGGCCCGCCACCTGGCCGCCGTCCCGGGTGGCAAGCCCCAGGTCGACTGGGACAAGCTGCGCGATACAGTCCGCACCGCCGTCCCGTTCCTGGACCGGGTCATCGACCTGACCTTCTACCCCAGCCAGCAGGCCGGGGCGTCTAACCCCCGCTGGCGGCCGGTCGGGCTGGGCGTGATGGGCCTGCAGGATGTGTTCTTCGCGCTGCGGCTGCCATTCGACTCACCCGAGGCGCGCGAGCTGTCCGCGCGGATCACCGAGGAGATATACCTGACCGCGCTGGAGGCCTCGGCCGACCTGGCCAAGGAGTATGGAGCGCACCCGGCGTTCGGGCAGACGCGCGCCGCCGCGGGCCAGCTGCAGCCCGACCTGTGGGGCGTGACCGGCGCGCAGGCGGCCCGGTGGAAGGCGCTGCGCAAACGGATCAGGCAGACCGGGCTGCGCAACTCGCTGCTGATCGCCATCGCCCCGACCGCGACCATCGCCTCGATCGCTGGATGCTACGAGTGCATCGAGCCCCAGGTGTCGAACCTGTTCAAGCGCGAGACCATGTCCGGGGAATTCCTCCAGATCAACACCGCGCTGGTGACCGAGCTGAAGGCGCACGGGCTCTGGACGCCCACGGTGCGGGACCAGATCAAGCAGGCCGACGGCTCGGTGCAGCACATCGCCGCGCTGCCGGCAGAGACCAGGCAGCTGTTCCGCACCGCGTGGGAACTGCCCCAGCGGGCGCTGATCGACCAGGCCGCCGCCCGGGCGCCGTACATCGACCAGAGCCAGTCGCTCAACCTGTTCCTGGCCGCACCCACCATCGGCAAACTGTCGTCGATGTACCTGCACGCCTGGAAATCCGGCCTGAAGACCACCTATTACCTGCGGTCCCGCCCGGCGACCCGGATCCAACAGGCCACCGTCGCGCTGCCGGCGGCGGCCGCCACCGGGACCGCCGCCGAGGACGCCGTCGCCTGCTCCCTGGAAAACCCCGAGACCTGCGAGGCCTGCCAGTGACTGCGCTGCTCGACCCGGGCATGGACCTGACCCTGCGGCCGATGCGCTACCCGCAGTTCTACGACCGGTTCCGCGACGCCATCAAGAACACCTGGACGGTCGAGGAAGTCGACCTGCATTCCGACTTGGCCGACCTCGGCAAGCTGTCGCTCGCCGAGCGGCACCTGGTCTCGCGCCTGGTCGCGTTCTTCGCCACCGGCGACACGATCGTCGCGAACAACCTCGTGCTGAACCTGTACCAGCACGTCAACTCGCCCGAGGGGCGGCTGTACCTGTCCCGGCAGCTGTTCGAGGAAGCCGTGCACGTGCAGTTCTATCTCACCCTGCTGGACACCTACGTGCCCGGCGAAGCCGAGCGGGCTCAGGCGTTCGCGGCCGTGGAGAACATCCCGTCCATCGCCCGCAAGGCGCAGTTCTGCTTCAGGTGGATCGACTCCATCTTCGAGCTGCGCGAGCTACGCACCGCCGCCGACCGGCGATCGTTCCTGCTCAACCTGATCTGCTTCGCCGCCTGCATCGAGGGACTGTTCTTCTACGGCGCGTTCGCCTACGTCTACTTCCTGCGCTCCCGCGGCCTGCTCAACGGGTTGGCCTCGGGCACCAACTGGGTGTTCCGTGACGAGTCCATGCACATGGCCTTCGCGTTCGATGTGGTTGACACCGTCCGCCGCCAGGAGCCAGACCTGTTCGACCAGCACATGACCGCTCAAGTGCGCGAGATGCTGGCCGAAGCCGTGGAGTGCGAGGTCCAGTTCGCCGAGGATCTGCTCGGCCAGGGCGTGGCCGGGCTGTCCCTGGCCGACATGCGCTCCTACCTCCAGCACGTCGCCGACCGGCGGCTGGCGCAGCTTAGCATCGAGCCGCTGTACGGCTCGGCCAACCCGCTGGCCTTCATGGACCTGCAGGACGTCCAGGAACTGTCCAACTTCTTCGAGCGCCGCGTTTCCGCCTACCAGGTCGGCGTCACCGGAGAGGTCTCCTTCGACGACGACTTCTGAAAGCCCGGACAAGATGATCAGATGAATAAGTATCTACCTGGCGATATGCCATACTGCGCAGGTGCATCTCTTGCCGGCCGAGCGCTCCGGTCATCGGGTGATCGACGGCGAGCGCGTCTGCCAAGCGATCGCCGCCCTGGATGATAACGAGGCGATCCAGGCGCGTGCCCGGCGGTTCGCGGTGCTGGGTGATCCCACCCGGCTCATGCTCTTGACGTGCATTAAGGCCGCCGAGCCGATCAGCGTCTCCGACCTGGCGGCAGCCACCGGGCTGAACGACACGACCGTCTCGCAGACCCTGCGCTACCTGCGGGCCAGTCAGATCGTCGCCACCGAGCGCGACGGGCGGGTCATCCGTTACCGGCTGGCCAGCGACGCCGTCGCGGCCCTGCTGGCCTGCCCGCAGGAGTCGGTGGTCACCCGCGGCGAGTCCGTCGCTACGCCTTGACGCCGTAGCCGCCGGGCGCTTACAGTGTCGCTGCCCCGGAGCCGGGTACGGCCTGGGGCGGGTGCAGAACCAGCGAAGTCCGGTGAGATCCCGGCGCTGTCCCGCAACGGTGGTCCCCCTCGGGGGCGAGCCCGGTCGCCTGACCTGCATCGGCGAAGCAGTCCTCGGAGGAAGGACCGTTCGTGCGTCCTCCCGTAACTGAGGGGGGACGCGCGAGTGCGCGAAGACGACGAGCGGGCTGGCCCGGCCGAGCCTGAGACGGGCCACAGCAGGACCAGCGCAGGCCCGGCAGCCGCGGAACTTGGCCAGGCTGCCGCTCCCGGGCCGACGGCCCGCAGGCTCATCTTCCGGCGGCGTTCCCGGCTGGAAAGCCGGTGGCGCGACCGCACCCCGCTCGCGATCGTGCTGGTGGTCTGCGCCGCGGCGCTGCTCGTGACGATGACGCTCGGCGTCGGCATCGGGTCGGTCCCGCTCAGCCCGGTCGCGGTGTGGCACGTGGTGGCTGGCGGTCTGGCTGGCCATCCGGAGAACACCGTCGCCGGAATCATCGTCTGGCAGATCCGGCTGCCCCGGGTGCTGCTCGCCGCGGTGGTTGGCGCGGCTTTGACCACAGCCGGGGCGGTCGTGCAGGTCCTGGTCCGGAACGCGCTCGCCGACCCGTTCCTGCTCGGCGTGTCGTCGGGGGCCAGCGTGGGCGCCACCGCGGTGCTGCTGCTCGGGGTGTTCGCCTCGCTGGGCGTGTGGGCGATCTCGGTTGGCAGCATCCTCGGCGCCATCGCCGCGATGGCCGCGGTGTTCGCGGTCTCGCGGAGCGGACGCGGCCTGGCCCCGACCCAGCTGATCCTGTGCGGCGTGGTCCTGTCGGCCTTGTTCGAGTCGGTGACCAGCTTTCTGATCTTCCGCGGGAACCCGCAGGCCACGCAGTCGGTGCTGTTCTGGCTGCTCGGGTCGTTCGGGCTGGCCAGCTGGAACCAGCTGCCGATCCCGGCGCTGGCGCTGGCGGCCGCCATGGTCTACCTGATGGCCCAGGGCCGGGCGCTGAACGCCCTCGCCATGGGCGTCGAGCCGGCCGCGTCGCTGGGCGTCGACGTCCGGCGGCTGCGCCGGAACCTGTTCCTGGTCACGTCGCTGATGGCCGGGGTGGCGGTCGCGGTCAGCGGCATCATCGGGTTCGTCGGCCTGGTCGTGCCACACATCGTGCGGCTTATGGTCGGCTCCGATCATCGGCGCGTGCTGCCCACCGGAGTCCTGTTCGGCGCCTCGTTCATGGTCCTGGGCGACCTGCTGGCCCGCACGATCGTCGCGCCGCAGGAGATGCCGATCGGCGTGATCACCGCGTTCATCGGCGCGCCCACGCTCATTGTGCTCATCCGCAGCCGGCCCTACCTGTACGGCGCGACCCAGTGAGCCTGCGCCTCGATCACCTGTCGGTCGACCTCGCCGGGCGGCGGATCGTCACCGGGATCGCCCTGGCCGTCGGCGACCAGGAATTCGCCGGGCTGGTCGGGCCGAACGGGAGCGGGAAGTCGACGATCCTCAAAACGATCTACCGGGTGCACCGCCCAGCCGCCGGACGGATCCTGCTCGACGGAACCGACCTGCTGGCGCTCCGGCCCAGAGACGCGGCGCGGCGCATCGCGGTCGTGGCGCAGGAAACCACCAGCGAGTTTGACTTCACCGTCCGGGAGATGGTGATGATCGGCCGGACCCCGCACAAGCGGTCCTTCGACCGCGACACCGCCGCCGACCGCAGCATCGTCGATCACGCGATCGAGCGCGTCGGCTGCGAGCAGCTGGCCCAGCGGCGCTTCAACACCCTGTCCGGCGGTGAAAAGCAGCTCGTTCTCATCGCCCGGGCACTGGCCCAGGAAGCCGACCATCTCATCCTCGACGAGCCCACCAATCACCTCGACATCCACAACCAGGTCGAGATCCTCGAAATCGTCGCCGGGCTGGGTGTCACCGTGCTCGCGGCGCTGCACGACCTGAGCCTGGCCGCGCTGTTCTGCCGCACGATCCACGTGCTGTCGGCCGGCCAGCTGGTGACCGCCGGCCCGCCCGGCGCAGTTCTCACCCCCGAAACGATCCGCCGCGCCTATGGCGCCGACGTCCTGGTCATCGAGCACCCGGACACCGGCACGCCGCACCTGATCCCGCGGCGCGTCCAGCCCACCACTCAAGATCACCCGTCCGGCGGCACCCTCGCGCGTTCGCCCGCGCAGCCAGACCCGCCGGCGTAACCGAAAGGATCCCAGTGCACCACAACGACGGCTCACGGCACCCGGCCCGGCGGCACGCCTGGCAGGTCACGGTTCTGTCCGCTGCGCTGCTCGCCGCGGCCAGCGGGCTAGCCGCCTGCGGCAGCAGCACACCGGCCACCTCCGGCTCGGCGATTCAGGGCAGCGCATATCCGGTCACCGTGACCAGCTGCGGCGTCCCGGTCACCTATGACCGGGCACCGCGGCGTGCGGTGTCCAACGACATCAACACGACCGAGGACATGCTGGCCCTCGGGCTGGAATCGCACATGGTCGGCGACTTCGGCGCGGTGGGCGACAGCCCGGTCGACGAGCCCGCCATACCAGCCGAGTTCCAGGCGGGGTTCAAAAAGGTCCACGACGCCTCACCGGACAACTACTTCACGCTGGAGCAGCTGGTCGGGCTGCATCCCGACTTCCTGTTCGCGGGCTGGAACTACGGACTGCAGGTCGGCACCAACCTCACGCCGACCTACTTGAGCAAGTTCGGGATCAAGACGCTCGTGCTCGCCGAGTCCTGCGCGCACGTCCAGTCGGCCACGGGTTCGGTCAGCATCAACGAGACCTACCAGGACCTGCGCAACCTGGGCGCGATCTTCAACGTGCGGGCCCGGGCGCAGAAGGTCATCGCCGGGATGCAGGCCCAGGTGGCGGCGGCCCGCGCCAAGATCGCCGGTCTCAAGCCGGTCACCGTTTTCGACTACGACAGCGGCGAGTCCGCGCCGGTCACCGGGCCCGGCCTGGCCATGCCTACGGCGCTGCTCAGCCTGGGCGGCGGAACCAACATCTTCGCTTCGCTCAAGCAGAGCTGGACCACGGTCTCCTGGGAACAGGTCGTCGCCGCCCAGCCGCAGTGCATCATCATCAACGACTACAGCACCCCGACAGTCGCGCAGAAAGAGAAATTCCTGGAGACCTTCAGCGCCAGCAAGAACCTCCCCGCGGTGAAGAACCACTGCTTCCTGCCGCTCAGCTACGACGAGGTCACCCCGAGCCCTCGCAACGCCCAGGCGGTCGTGGCCATCGCCCGGTGGCTGCACCCATCGGCCTTCGGCCTGCCCGCCGACGGCTCCTGAACGAACTCACCGGTCAGCGGGACTGTGCAGGCGGCCGGCCCGCAAGGACCAGCGCCTGGCCAGTGCCCGGGTAGAGTCGCCCCCGGTGAGCCCTTCACAACCCTCGGCGGCTGCGCGGCCCGATGATCTGCCCGTAACCGCGCAGCGATGTGCGGCCCAACTGCTGTGCGGCGAACCAGGGCGCAGCGTCGAGGAGGTCGCCGCGCGATTGCTGGCGATCCAGGCGCAAGACCCGCGTGGCGCGCGGCTTACGATCCGGGCGCGTTCCGCGGGATTGTCCGCCTCGGACGTCGACGCAGCCCTCACCCAGCGGCGTTCGCTGATCGTGACCTGGCTCAACCGCGGCACGCTGCATCTGGTTCGCGCCGAGGACTACTGGTGGCTGCATCCGCTGACCGCCCCGCAGCTGCGCACCGGCACCTCCCGGCGGCTGGCGCAAGAGGGCGTGCCGCCGCAGGATGCGGAGCGGGCGGTGGCCACAATGCAGGCCGCGCT
>Ga0335073_10005512_pt1 | contig 17755 bp, 10 predicted proteins | sample Lox_Sample_22_FD_207093 | JGI IMG/M metagenome (GOLD analysis project Ga0335073, IMG submission 207093) | Soil microbial communities from Loxahatchee National Wildlife Refuge, Florida, United States - Lox_Sample_2.2 | ecosystem: Environmental > Terrestrial > Soil > Wetlands | place: USA...
GTGGCGGTGATCGAATATGACGACCAGGGCGGGCACAAGACGTTTCGCATGACAAAGAACGAAATCGTGGTGGGCCGCGGCGGCCGCGATTACTGGACGGACGTCAAGCTCGACACCCTGGCGGACGTCTCGCGGGAACACTGCCGCCTGCGCCGCGACCCCGAGAGCGGGAGGTTTTTTCTGAAGGATCTGAGCCGGCTGGGGACGACGGTGAATGGCGAGCCGGTGCCATCGAGCGTCGATTTTTCGAGCGGGGAAAAGCGCGATCTCCAGGTGGAAGCCGCGGTGCCGGCACAGGCGCGAATCGGGCTCGCGGGCGTGGTGTTTTTGGAATTCCGCAGTCTCGGTGAATAATTTGATCCCTTTCCGGGTTTCACACAGAGGCATGGAGTATACAGACGAGAATCCTCATTTCCCGCAAAGCCGCAAGGCCGCCCGCCGCCCAGGCAGAAGCCGAGGACGGTGGGCTGGCGGCGCACCGAGAGGCGCGTTCGATTCCTCCGCCGGGAGCGTCGCCCATGCCTGACCACTCCAGGCTGCGGCTGGCCGGAGCCAGCGATCCGGGGCGGGTGCGGAAGAACAACGAAGACGCCCTACACGTCGACGGGGAACGCGGCATATTTCTGGTCGTCGATGGGATTGGCGGTCAGGCGGCCGGCGAGAAGGCGGCGGAGATTGCCGTGGGACGCGTGCGCGCGCGGCTGGAGCGGCAGACCGGTACCGCGGAGCAGCGCGTCCGCGAGGCCATCGCCATGGCCAATAACGAAATTTTGAGGGCCGCCCGCGGCAATCCCGAATGGGAGGGAATGGCCTGCGTGCTCACCGTCGCGGTACTCGATAACGGATCGGCCGTGGTAGGACACGTGGGGGATTCGCGGCTGTACCAGATTCGCCATAACGAAATCCGCAAGATCACGCACGACCACTCGCCGGTGGGCGAGCGTGAGGATAATCACGAAATCAGCGAAGAAGAGGCCATGCGGCACCCGCGGCGAAACGAGGTGTTCCGCGACGTCGGGTCTGAGGAACACGCGCCGGAAGACGCGGATTTCATCGAGGTGCAGCGCGTCCCGTTCGATGCCGAAAGCGCGCTGCTGCTGTGCAGCGACGGGCTGAGCGACCAGGTGGAGTCGCGCGTGATTCAGAAGACGGTGGAATCGCTCGCCGGCAATCCCGAAGAAGCCGTGCGGCAGCTCATCGACGCGGCCAATGCGGCGGGAGGAAAAGACAATGTCACGGTGGTCCTGGTGGAAGGCGAGCGATTCCCGGCGGCGACAGTACCGTCGAACGCGGGGCGGCGGAAAGAGGAGTCGATAATGGCGCGCGCGCTGTGGTTCACCGGCGGATTGGCGGTGGCGGCGGCCGCGGCCTGGTTCTCGCGCAGCCTGTGGGTGCCTCCGCCGGTGGTGGAAAAGCCGAGGGTGCTGATTGTGGGAACGGGCGCGTCTTACCCGAGCATCGCGGCGGCCATGGCGGCGGCGCGCGCGGGCGATACGGTGGAAGTCCCCGCAGGCGAGTATAACGAGCAGGTACACCTGGCGTCGGGAGTGGCGCTGTGCAGCCGGGTTCCGCGGGAGGCGGTGCTGCGTGCGGCGCCTTTGAGCACGGGGCCCGCGGTGATAGCGGAGAATATAAAGAGTGCAAGATTTTCCGGATTCCGGATCCTCGGGGCCAAGGATCTTCCGATCTCCACGGGCATCCTGCTCGATAATTCGAGCGTGGAGGTGGACGACGTGGAAGTGGAAGGCGCGGGGATCGGAATTGAAATTCAAGGCGCGGCGAGCCCGGTGCTGCGCGCCAATTCCATCCACGACTGCACCGCCGAGGGAGTTTTGATCTTGGGCGATTCGCGTGCGTGGATCTCGCATAACGATATCCGCCGCAATAAAGGAGCGGGGCTCGCGGCGCGCGACGGCGCGCGGCCGGCGCTGCTGGACAATGTGTTCGAAAAGAACGTGGTGGAAGTGCCGGACGACCTCAAGACGGCGGTGAAGGACCAAAACCTGCTCGTAGATATACCAGCGGCGCGCCGTCCGGTTCCGGCGCCGCCAAAAAAGAAAGAATGATCGCTCCTGCCTCGCGCAAACTCGGGAAATTCGAGATCCGCCAGAAACTGGGCCGGGGCGGCATGGCCGATGTGTACCTGGCGCACGATACGGAATCGGGCCAGACGGTCGCGCTGAAGCTGATCGAACACAGCACGGATGCCGATACGGTGGCGTCGATCGAGGCGGAAATGCGCGGCGCCGCCTTGCAGGCGCGCCTGGCCGATGTGGATCCGCACGTAGTGCGCGTCTTCGGCGCCGGCGACCTGGAAGGGTTCTTCCACGTCGCCATGGAATACATCGACGGGCAGGATCTGGCGGAACTGATGCGCAGCGGCAAGCTGGAAGTGGAATTTGCGGTAGATGTGGCGCTGGCCGTGGCCCAGACCCTGGAGAACGCCCACAAGCTGGAAGCGTCGGTGGGCGGCAAGTGGATCAAGGGAATCGTTCACGGCGATATCAAGCCGAAGAATATACGCATCGATTCGCACGCCAACGTGAGAGTGCTGGATTTCGGCATCGCCAAGGCGCTTTCGCTTTCGCGCCGGCTCACCCGCAACGAATTCGGCAGCGTGCCATACGCTTCGCCGGAGCGGCTGGACTCCGGCGAGGTGAATGTCGGGTCCGATTTGTGGTCGCTGGCGGTGATGCTTTACGAAATGGTCACGGGATTGCGGCCCTATGAAGCAGATTCCACGGAACGTCTGGAGCGCATGATCCGCTCGGGAATCGCGCCGCCCCCGGCGCCCGAGCCCTGTTCCGAGGCGCTGCGGCGGATTCTGATGAAGGCGCTGGCTCCCGATCCCGAATTGCGGTACCAATCGGCGTCGGAGTTGGGGAAGGAACTGGCGGCGTTCCGGGCGGGCGGCAAGGTGGCAGCGGCCGAAGAAGACATCGAGGCGACGAGGCGGACCTTTCGCCGCGCCGAGCCGGACGACGAGACGCGCCGCACGGCGAGTGAAGAGACCCGGCGGACGGCCGGTCCGGCGCCCGGCCGGGCTGCCACGCCCGCGATCGCGCCGGCGGCGGCCGCGGCTGCTCCCAAGAAGCCGCGCAGCAACGCGTTCTTTTGGATGAATCGCTCGCTTGCGGCGGGGGTGCTGTTGGTGGCGGCATTCGCAACCGCGTCGGCGTTCTCGGATTATCACCTCTACCAGAACGGCCAGGAGTTTGCGCGCGAGGTAACCTCGGAACAGCTTACCGATCCGGGCCAGATCTGGACGCGATGGGCGGAACTTTCGAAGAACCATCCCTCGTCTATCTTTTTGCGAGGGCCGCGCAAAGTGGCGCGGGACAAATTTATCGCCGCCGCCGACCACACCATCGACCGGTACCGCAATAATGACGGCCAGCCGGTCTACGAAACCGAATGGCAGCGCGCCCACACCATGCTGCTGCACGCGCTTTCGACCGACCCCGACGACAAGATCCTGCACGGCAAGCTGCGCCTCTGCGAGGGCCACGTTTCGCGCATCGAGGGTTCGGTCCACGACGACACCGGGCAGTTGAACGATGCCATCGAGGAGTACCAGGAAGCGCAGCGTTCCATGCCGCAGTCGCCCGACCCGGCGCTGGGGCTGGCGCGCGTTTACCTTTCTTTACGGCCGGCGGATATCGAGAAGGCGAACGCGGCGTTCCAGCAGGCGGAAGCCAATGGATACCATATGGGCGGCCGCGAACTCTCGCAGATGGCGGATGCCTATCGCGATCGTGCCAACCGGGCGTGGAAGGATTCGTTCAGCGTGCGGGGCCTGCCGCAGGAAAAGGACCAGATCCAGCGGGCGGCGGACGATTATCAGCGCGCGCTGGAGTTTTATCAAAAGAGCGACGGATGGGCGAACGCCGGCCTGCGCATCGCGGAGATGCAAGCCAGCCTCGAAAGCGCGCAGACGCGCCTGCAGCAGATCGCTTTGGGGCAGGACGAGACCGATACCGTACTCCGGCGGCGGAACCGCGTCGCCGGCGCCATCATCGGGCTGATCAACGCGCTGCGGAACAAGTCGACGAAGAAGGATGGGCAATAGCGTGGCACATCGCCGGCCCAGAAGGTTGCCATGGCCGTAACGCGGAGTACGGCGGCTCAAAGGCCGCGCCTGAGCGGCGCGCGCAAGAGGCGGTGGCGCCGCGACGAACTGATTGGCGTCCTGGCCGCCACGCTGGTGCTGGGGTGGGGTCTTCGGTTCGTCTACCAGGCGAAATCGGCCGATCTGGCCGCCATCGATCACGGGCTCGCTTCCAAGCAACTTCTCGACCTGAACGCGCTCACCGCGCGCGAGGACCTGCTTCCCGCACTGTCGTCGATTCCCGACGCGCACGCGCGCGAGGAGGCGGCGCGGCAGATTTATTACGTCTCGGGCGGCCTGGGAAACGTCGGCGCGCTGGCGCGCATTCACGGCTTGTTCACCGCCGAGCAATTCCGGCAGTTGAAACCCCTGTTCGTGGTGCGGAGACCGGCGCAGTTCACGGGCGCGTTCTACCGGTGGTCGGCGCTGTTTTTCGCGGCGTTCCTGCTGGTACACATTTTCTGGAGCATTCGCGGATTCCGCGGCGATCAGCTTCTGCTGCCGGTCACCATGCTGCTCAGCGGCGCGGGCTTGATCCTGATGATCTCCCTGCGGGACCCGGTGCGCGACAATCTGCTCTTCGTCGATTTCGCGCAAGGCGCCGTGCTCGGCTGCCTGCTGCTGGCGGCGCTGAGCGGCCTCGATTACGAAAAACTTCTCGGCAAGCTGACCTTCGTTCCACTGCTCGCGAGTTTCGCGCTGTCGGTGGCGCTGATTCTGTTCGGACACGGCCCCGGCACCAGCGATGCCAAAGTGAACCTGCTGGGCTTTCAGCCGGTGGAACTCATCCGGCTGCTGCTGGTGCTGTTTCTGGCGGGATATTTTGCGTCGCGCTGGGATGTGCTGCGGCATGCGCGCGAGACGCGTCCCCAAATGGCGGCGCTCACCAGCCGGTTCGATATTCCGCCGGTGGAGTACACCTTTCCGGCGCTGGTTTCGGTGGCGCTTTGCGTAGTTTTCTTCTTTCTTCAGCGCGATATGGGCCCGGCGCTGGTGTTCGCCTGCCTGTTCCTGACACTCTACGGCATGGCGCGCGGCAGCGCCTTCGTGCCGGCCGCCGGGTTAACGGTGGTGGTGGCGGCATTTGCCATCGGGTCCGCGATCGGCATCCCGCACAACGTTCACGAGCGTGTTTCCATGTGGCTCTCGCCGTGGGACAACAAGATTCACGGCGGCGACCAACTGGCGCAATCGCTGTGGGCGTATTCCACGGGCGGAGTCACCGGCATGGGTACGGGGCGCGGGGATCCGCAGTTAGTACCGGCCGGCCACACGGACCTGATCCTTTCGGCGCTTGGAGAAGAGTGGGGATTCGCGGGCGTGTCCCTGGTGTTCGGGCTTTATGCGCTGCTCATCTGGCGGGCGTTACGAGCGGCCGTCCGGGCGCGCTCCGATTACGAGTTCTTCCTGGGCGCGGGCCTGGCCGCGGCAACCACGCTGCAATTGCTGCTGATCGCCGGCGGGTCGCTGGGAGTAATCCCGCTCTCCGGGGTGGTGACGCCGTTCCTCAGTTACGGGCGAACGGCAATGCTGGCCAACTTCGCGGTGATCGCCATGCTGGAGGCCATCTCGAATCGCGGCCGCGAGGACAGCGGGGCGAGCCCGTTCCGCGGCGTGACGGCCGCGGCCGGGGCGATTTTTGCGGTTGCCGGCGCCGTGGTGTTAACGAAAGCAGGCTACGTGCAAGTGGCGCGCAGCGCGGCGGTAATGGGCGAAGGCACGCTCGTCATGCAAGCCGACGGCGCCCGCCGCTATCAATACAATCCGCGCCTGATGGAAATAATGAAGGAAATCCCCAAGGGCACCATTTACGACCGCAACGGGCTCCCGCTCGCTACCAGCAACTGGGACGAGCTGGAAAAGCACCGTGCCGATTACAAAGCTCTGGGGATCGACATCGACCGCGCCTGCCCGCGTTCCGACAGCCGCTATTATCCCTTCGGCGGGCTGATGTACGACCTGCTCGGCGATTTGCGCACGCGCCTGCGGTGGGGCGCCAGCAACACGGCGTTCGTGGAGCGCGACGAAGCGCGCCGCCTGCGCGGCTACGACGACCGGCCTACGCTGGTGGACGTGAAAGGCTCGAACGGCCAGGTGACCCGCGTGATCCGCTACGACTATCGCGAGCTGGTGCCGCTGTTGCGCCATCGCTACGACCCGGACAATCCCGAAGTCGAGCGCGTGCTCCATCGCAAGCGCGACGTGCGCATGTCCATCGACGCCCGGCTGGAAGTGCAGGTGGCGCAGATTCTGCAGAACCAGCTAAAGGCGGCGGGGAAGGACAAAGGCGCGGCGGTGGCAATGGACCCCGCGACCGGCGATTTGCTGGCCGCCGTGAGCATCCCATTTCCCGTGGATGAGGACGCGGGCGCGGATCCCCCGGCGAGCGGACAGACAGCTGCGAATTATCTCGATCGCGCGCGCTTCGGACTCTATCCTCCGGGATCGACGTTCAAAGTGGTCACCGCCATGGCGGCGCTGCGCAAAGATCCCAATCTGGTTCACAAGACTTATGAATGCATCCGGCTGCCGGACGGGCGGGTCGGCCAGTTTCTGAAGGGTTCGAAGCGGCCCATCCGCGACGACATCCAGGACACCGAACCACACGGCACCGTAGACATGGAGAAAGGCATCGTGGTTTCCTGCAATGCGTTCTTCGCGCAGTTGGGGGATTACGACGTGGGCGCCGAGCCGCTGTGGACCACGGCCAACCTGTTGGGCATTCTATCGGCCGAACCGAACACCGCCGACCAGTTGAAAAAATCGCTGCCGCAATCTTCGTACGGTCAGGGGCAGGTGGTGGCGACTCCGTTCCAGATGGCGCGCGTCGCGGCGACGGTGGCCGATGGCGGCGCCATGCCCGAGGGCCGCTGGATCACCGACGAGACCAACACCCGGAATGCCGCGCCGCAAACCGTGCTTTCGCCGGAACTGGCCACGACCCTCGCCAAATTCATGCGCGAAGTGGTGACACAAGGCACCGGGCGCCGGGCCGCGACGACCACGGTCCCGATGGCGGGCAAGACGGGCACCGCGGAATTGGCGGACGCCCCGTCGCACGCCTGGTTCATCGGGTTCGCCCCGTATGGCGCGGGCACGCGCAAGATCGCGGTGTCGGTATTGGTGGAAAATGGAGTTTACGGCGGCACGAACGCCGCGCCGGCGGCGGCGGAAATCGTGAACGCCGCGGTGAAGTTGGGACTGGTGCAATAGAAATTCAGCCTATGAACCTCTTCTCCGAGATCGAAAAGACCATCGAGCGGGGATTTCGCAAGTGGACCGACCGTATGCTCGGTCCAGCGGATTCCGATGAATTCCTCCTCGTGCACCGCGCCATTCTGGAGGCGATCGAAGCCAAAGTGCAGACCGTGGCGAGGGGCGAGCGCGTCTTCCCGTACTCGCACGTCACCGTGACCCTGGTCTCGCCCGACCCGGACCGCCGGGCGCTCTACCAGACCGCGTTCGGGGAAGCCGGGAGGCTCGAAGCGGACCTGCGCGAAGCATTCGAAGCAGTGAAATGCGAGGTGCCGCGCGGCTTCCACCTGGACGTAAAGACCGCCGAAACGGGCGAAAAGAAATTCGAAATCGAATATGCCCTCGAGCCGGTCAAGGCCCCCGAGGCCGCGCCCGAAGCGCCGAAGGGCGCCGGCCGCCTGACCGTCGTCAAAGGTAAAACCGCGCAGCCGGAATATGCCCTCGAAAAAGCGCGTACCAACATCGGGCGCATCGCCGAGTTGACCGACGCCGAGCAACGCGTGGTGCGCCGCAACGACGTCGTATTCGAGGAAGGCGACGAGGCTAACGCCACCGTGTCGCGCCGCCATGCGCACATCCGCCTGGAAGCCGGCGAGTATCGCATCTGCGACGACGCGAGCGAATACGGCACGCGGGTTTTCCGCGACGGCCGCGCCATCGATGTCCCCGCCGGCAACCGCCGCGGCGAGAAATTGCGGCCGGGCGACGAGATTTACCTGGGACGCGCCTGCCTGCGTTTCGACCGATGAGGCGAATCGCTCCCCTGGCGCTGCTGATACCCGTTCTGGGGCTCGGCCAAATCAATCTCGACCTTAAACAGGGCCGGGCCGGGGAGGTTCCGCCGGGTTGGTTTGTCATGGACCCGACTTTCCGCGGGTTTACAGCTTCCTGGGAGCACGAAGGCTGTCATGGCCAGTCGCCATGCGCCACGCTTTCGGCGCCTGCGACGGCTGTGGCGGACAGCCTGGGCACCCTGATGCAGAGCTTCGCTGCGATGCCATTTCGCGGCCAGACGGTGCAGTTGCGGGCGTGGGTCCGGATGGAAAAAAAAGCGCCCGGCGGCCATGCGCAAATGCTGCTTCACGTCAGCCGCCCGGATTTTCAGCAGGGATTTGCGGATACCATGGCTGACCGGCCGATCGTAAGCGGGGAATGGGCACAATACGAAATCGAGGGCTACGTGGCGCAAGATGCGCAGACCATCCAGATCGGCTTTTCGGTTTACGGAACGGGACGCGCGTGGATCGGCGGCATCGAATTCGGCCCGGCCGCGGCGCGGACGTCGGGCCCGGCGGTGGATGCCGCGCGCGCCGACATCGCGAAGCAGTATGCGCGCATGGATGCCGCATTCGTGCGCGGCGACGGCAACGAAATCGCTGCCGTCCTCATGCCGGGCGCGCAAATGGGTGTGGGGACCATCCGCGAACCGCTGCTTCCAGCTATTCAAGGGGAAATCGCCAAGGGCGAGAAGCTGACCACGCGAACCGAAATCAGCTCTTTGCGGCTCGACGGCGACGAGGCCATCGCGATGGTGCGCCGCGAGGCGCAGGATCCGCAATCCGGCGGCAAGCGCAGCGTGATCACCAGCCATCGCGACACCTGGATTCGCGCCTCGGATGGCTGGCGCTGGCGCGAGTCGATCGAGGTGTCGTACCACTGGGTGTTGCCGCCGACATTAGCGGAAGCCGCTCGCCCGGTGATCGCGGAATTGAAGACGCGAGCCGTTCCGGCGGGCGGCGACGGCGAATTGGCGGCGTTCGGCGGCGCGGTGGGGGATGCCCGCATCGTGGTGCTGGGAGAGGCGGCGCACGGCACGCGAGAGTTCGCGGAAATTAAACAGCGGCTGGTGGACTACCTGTTCGCGCACAAGGGGTTCACGATTCTGGCCGCCGCGAGAGATGGGGATGCGCCGCCGCGCGCCGGGTTCATGGCGCTCGACGAGGTTACGCCCGCCGTGCTGGCGCATCTCGCCGGCGTCGATCATCCCCAGGCGAAGATCGTGCTCTGGACGGATAACACACATGCCCGCGACCCGCAGCTTCGCGAGAAGTTCGGCCGCAAATTGTATGCCGTGGGCTTCGCATTCGATCGCGGCGAGATCCGCGCGGTGGGAGTCGAAAAGGGCGAATCGAAAGGCCTCAACACCTATACCGCGCAAGCCTCGCCGGAGGGGTCGGGCGACGCCGTGCTGAGCGGAGCGGCAATGCCGCAATTTTTTCTGAATATGGCGAAGCTTCCGGGCGGCGCGCTGGCGCGCTGGCTCGCGGACCTGCACCTGTTCCACGATCTGGGCGCCTATTGGGTGCTCGACGACCCCGACGCCAGCCTCCAGCCGGAACCGCTCAGCGCCTGTTACGATGGCCTCTACTTCGTCGAAGAGATCCACTCACCCAACAAATTGTAGGGCAGCCAGTCCTGGCTGCCGCCGGATTTTAGCCGGCGAAAAAGCTGCCGGCGCCCCCCGCAATTCACGGCTTACTGTCCCGGCTCCGTGGGCGGTGGATATACCGTCAGTACGTCATTGTTTAACGTCAGCGCAAGCACATTCAGGAACGTATTCGCCTCCAGAAGGTCAGTACTGACGTACCCGATTCCGCAATAGGCGTCGTTGACCCAATTCCCCAGTAGGTTGTTACCCGAACTGCCAGTCCCCGGTATGTCATTTATGGCGCATCCCGTGCCGTTATCGCTGGACACGATGCTGATCGGCCCGACGTGGGTCAGGCGGTTGGCGGCGTAAAACCCGGAGACCGATCCTTGCATATGGATTCCATTGAGAGCATCGACGCTCGTGATGGTGTTGCCGATGACCTGGGGATAGGTTGCGCCATTCACAAAGATGCCCGCCTGAACGTTATTGATGATGTTGTTGGCAATGAGCACGCCGTTGCCGGCGGCGCGAAGCACCACGCCCTCGCTGCGCAGTGGTATACAGTTGTTAGTCGATATGGACCCGCAATTCCCTTGCGTGATGTTATTTCCCACTACTTCCCCGGTAGCGCCGTTGGCCAAAAAGACCCCAAACTGATTCACGCCCGAGCTCGGCCCCACGCCGGTAATGAAATTATTGTTCACATTAGCTACCTCGGCGGCGCCGTTCACCAGGACAGCGTCCCGCCCGAAATCGTGCATGCTACTGTTCTGCACCGTGACGTGGAATGGACCAGTGGCGCCCGTCGCCTGGTCGGCTTGCACACCGAATCCGCTCCCCGGAAACAGCGCCGTGCAATCGGTCTGGGTACTCAATTCCGTGCCGGAGATGGCATCGCTGTCCACGGTTCCCGAAGCGTTGTAGAAGTGGATGCCGGCCAGCGCCGGCGTGCACGCCGTAACCGTATTGTTACTCGCATCGATTGCCAGATTCGAAATGGTCACGTTTGACGTACCAATTACGGATATCACGGCGACAAACCCCTCACTGTTTGTCGTCAGTGTCGTGGGTTGTATGAGGACTCTACCTACTCCATTCTCCTGCAGGCCTTTGAGGGTCAAAGGCATGGCAATGGTCAACTGCTCCGCGTAAAGGGCGGGACAGATCTCGATGACATCGCCTGCATGCGCGGCGGCGATGGCGGAAGAAATGGTCGTATAGCCGGCGTTCGGGCAGGGCGTATTTGGCGCCCCCACAATCAGGTTCTTTCCCCAGCTAAGGGTACCAGCCCCCAGAAACATCCCTGCAATCGCAATCCATTTCATTGCTTTCTGATACGTTGGCATCGCGTCTCCTCTTCACTCACCGGAATGGGACCATCGAAGGTCGCAGGCGTGAGTAAGTGGATTTTGCGATACGGCTTGCGGTAAAGAAAGCCGAAGCATCCTATTTCAAAGTCATTTTTTCCTCATCGGCTAATAGCTTGATTAAATGCAAGTTACCGGAGGTCACTCCAAACTTCCGGCGAGGAGTGGTAAGCTCGATAGAGTTTTTCCACAACCTCGGACACCCGATGCCTGACCAATCGCTGGGCTACCAGGTCGATCCTCCGCAGCGGCATTTCCGCTTTGGCCCCTTCCTGGTGGATTCCCGCTCCGGCGAGCTACGCAAACATGGAATCAAACTCCGCATCGGGCAGCAAAGCCTGCGAGTCCTGCTGATGTTACTGGAGCATCCCGGCGAAGTAGTCCTCCGCGAAGATATTCGCGTCAAGCTGTGGCCCAACGATACCGTGGTGGAGTTCGACCACAGCATAAACGCCGCCATTCAGAAACTGCGCGCCGCACTGGGGGAATCCGCCGGAAGCCCGCTTTACATCGAGACGTTGGCTCGCCGGGGATATCGCTTCGTCGGGACGGTCGAAGCGCCCGATCACAACGGAACGGCGCCGCCGGAATCGCCGCGTGCCGTGTTGGGGCAGGCGCTTTCGACAGCCGGGACGTCAACGCCCGCGGTGCTCACGCCTACGGTGGGTACGCGCGCGAAACGTTTTGCCGGCCGCCTGCTTCCGGCCGGGGCAGCTCTGGTTCTGGCCGGAGTAGTGTTGGTGGCTCTGCACCCGTGGAAGGGGCGCGAACCCGCTCGGAACTGGAGTTTTTCGCTGGGGACGATCGATCGCGCGGCGGTTTCTCCCGATGGCTCGACCGTCATTTACAATACCCCGGCGGGAGTCAAATTGCGCCATATGAACTCGCTGGACGAAACGGTGATCTGTCCCGGTCAGTCCCTCGCGGACATACCCGTTTGGTCGGAGGATGGATCGCAGGTTCTGCTGGTTCTTTCGCGCTCGCTCGTCAAACTGCCCCTGCCGAATGGCCCGCCTGTGACGGTCGGTTCCCTATCGAACGCCTCCCGGGGAATCGCGTGGTCGTCTAAAGGCACAATTCTCGTGACGAAGTTCGACGCGCGATTGGAAACCGGACACCTCAATCTTTTTCCTCTCGCCGGCGGCGAGCCAACTCATCTGGAGATACCGCAGCTCACCGGCGGAATGTTTTTCGTGCCCGAGTTTCTCCCCGATGGCGAAAATTTCATCTTCGCATGGGCTGCCGAGGGCGAAGGCGAGGCTGGAATCTATCTGGCTACCCTGCGCGCCGGGAAACTTGTGCGGGGGCCGTTCCTGCTCCGCAAGAACATGACGGCCGGACGATTCTCGTCCTGGGGTGGCGGACGGCTGCTGTACGTACAGGATGACACGCTGTACGCGCAGAAGTTGAACATTGCGAGTGCGTCCCTCGATGGCACCCCGGTGAAAGTTGTCGATCATGTATTTTCCGCGCCCACCTGGCGCGATCCCAGCGTCTCGGTCTCCCGAAACGGCATGTTGCTTTGGCGCTCCGGGCGGGCTTCGCTGGCGGAAATGACGTGGTTCGATCGGGCGGGAAAGGTTCTCGGTACGAGCGGTCCCTTGGGGCTTCCCTGGCAGGTGCGGCTCGCCCCGGACGACAAGCATTTTGCCTATCAGGCCGCTGGCGGAATCGGGGTCGCTGAATCGAACCGCAGTGGGTTTCTGCCTCTGACCGGCGTAAAAAACGTCCCCTTTTGGGTCGGGAATAATTCGCGAATTATGTACGGCTGGAACGAACGCGATCGCGTCCGCTTAGTGGAGCGTGCCTTCGAAGGCGGTCCCGAAACGATGTTGGCCTCCCTGGAACAGATAGGCTCTGCTTTCGACGTTTCCTCGGATGGACAACTATTGATCTACCACGTGGGCGGCAATATCTACTCCATTCGTCTGGCCGGCACGCGGGCCGCGCCGCAGTTTTTCACGCACGGCAATAATGCCAGGCTCTCTCCCGACCATCAATGGATCGTGTACAAGTCGGACGAGTTGTTTGTGCAGCGGTTTCCCTCCGGAAGTTTGCCGATTCAAATCTCGCCGGGAAAGGCGGGGTATCCCGTCTGGCGGGGCGACGGAAAAGAAATCCTGTACATAGCCGGATCCACTATATATTCCGTGCCGGTGCGCATGAATGGAGCGGAACTGCACGCCGGCCAACCGAAGGCGCTCTTCGACATCCGCGTTCCGGCGGGACTGACCGCGGATTCCTCTCCGCTAGCCGTAACCCGCGATGGCTCCAGAATTCTCTTTGCGCAAGGCGTGGAACAGGAAGGCTCGCAGCCCACTTACGTCATGACCGATTGGACCGCGGCACTTCGCAAGTAGCGCGCCTGTACTCCTATCCTTGCGCGGCGCGAATTTTCCCAATCTGGCGGGGAAGCCAGGATTGCCAGCCAGGATTGGCCGCTTTACTTCCAGGCGCAGATCCAGGCCTGATGCCCTACGGTAAACGGCTCTGATTTGCACGGCTTCTGGAAAACCATGTCCCGGCCAGTGGGCCTGCCCCACTCCTTCAGAACGTCACTCCCAGCAGGAACTCGCCCTGATTCTCGTCGCTGTGCAGCAGTCCACTGGGATCGATGAAATGATGCGCACCCCATCGCGTATAGCGGATTTCCGGCTGAATGTGAATCACCAGCAGTTTGATGTCGATCCCGCCGCCGAAAACGAATCCCCGCGTGGTGCTGTTCACTAATTGCGAGGGCGTGCCCGAGGAAGTCGTCGTGGTGCTGGTACTGCCGCTGAAAAGCGTACTGCTCACGGTCTGCGACAGCCCCTGAAGCGTATCGAACGAAACGCCGGCATCCACGTACGGCCGGGCGATTTTGGGTTTCTTCAGAAAACGATACTTACCGAGAATCGGGAACTCCCAGGCGTTGCCGGTAGTGCTGGCGCTGGCGAAGGTGTCCACTCCCATCTGCGACTCCTGGTAATTGAAATGGCGATATAAAACATCGGCCTCGACGCTGAATCCGAATGGCAGGTGAAGCTCGCCCGTCGCGCCGATGATGTAGCGGTTGGTGTGGGTGGCGAAGCCGATGAAGCCGCCGGGATTGGTTCCGCTGGCGGCGTTGACAAAATCGGTGAGCGGCACACCGCCCTTTACGCCGAACGAGAAGAGTTGCGAGCAGGCAGGACTGGCGCTGAGCAGCAACAGGAGCAGAAGGCGCATAAGATGAATACGTCGCAGACGGCGCGACGTTTCCATCTTAACCAAGCGGAGAACCGCGGAACCGTGCGGCCGCTTACAGCTCGAACGATTCGCCGAGATAAATCCGTTTCACCTCGGGGTCGCGCCCCAACTCCTCGGGACTTCCGGCCCGAAAAATCCGGCCATTATTGATGATGTAAGCCCGGTCGGTTACCGAAAGCGTTTCCCGCACGTTGTGGTCCGTCACCAGGATGCCGATGCCGGAGCGCTTCAGGTCGAAAATGATGCGCTGGAGCTCCAGCACCTGAATCGGATCGATGCCGGAAAACGGTTCGTCCAGCAACAGAAAGCTCGGGCTGATCACCAGCGAGCGGGCGATTTCCACCCGCCGCCGCTCGCCGCCGGAAAGCATATAGCCTTGACTGCGCCGGACTTTCTCCAGCCCCAATTGATCGAGCAGCCGCTCCATCGTTTCGCGGCGCGCACGCGAGGGAATCGACAGCGTCTCCAGAATGGCCATCAGGTTCTCTTCCACCGTGAGCTTGCGGAAAACAGAGGCTTCCTGCGGCAGATAGCTGATGCCGCGGCGCGCGCGCAGGTACATCGGCAGGTGCGTGATGTCCTGGCCATCCACCGAAATGCGGCCGGAATCGGGGCTGATGAGCCCGACGATCATGTAGAACGACGTCGTCTTGCCGGCGCCGTTCGGTCCTAGAAGGCCGACCACTTCGCCCTGCTGGACGTGTACGGTAACGTCATCCACGACACGCCGGCCGCGGTACGCCTTCGAGATCTCGTGGGTTTCGAGGGTTTTCATGCGGAGGTTGAGGGAGCGCGGGCGGGCGTCATTTCTTCTTTTTGGGAGGGATGCGGTCCACGGCCGCGCCCTTACCCGTTAGCTTCCCACTATCGACGAAATAGATCAATTCGGGCTCCGTGAGGATGGTCGGGGATCCGCCGGCCTCGGTGCGCACCAGCCGCGGCGAGCCGCCGTTCAGGATCACTTTCTGGTCGGCCGTGTAGTACTCCATGTGCTCGGAATTGCCGTTGTAGGAATTCTGGCGGCGGGCTCCGGAGATCTCCACCGCGCCATCGGCGAAAGCTTTTTCGAGCTGCGAATCGGCGTTGGAATCGGCCAGCCATGCGTGCAGTTGTTTGGATTTCAAATGCAGTTCGGGCCGGTCGAGCGTGACGCCGCCGGAGTAGTACGCGAGGCGGTCCCGATCAGTATAGACCATGTGTTGGGCGTAGACTTTGGTCAGCACGGGTGCGGTGTCTTTCTTCGCGGCGTCTTCCTTCGGCTGCTGCCACGCCTCGGTCACCACGTTCCCATCGGCCACAATCGAGTGCTTGTCGCGGTCGATTTCGATGGTGTCGGCGCTGATGCGGTTGGCGCCCTGCCAGACGCGCGCGCCGCCTTCATACCGCGTGCGATGATTGCCGGCGCGGTTGGTCGATTCCATTTTCTGCGCCTGCGCATTCAAAGGCGCATCTCCGGAGAGCATGCTGGAGTCGCTCTTTTTATCTTTATCGGGCATGCGCGTGGAGTCCAGGTGGCCTTCGGCGAGAAAATCGCCGGTGCGCTCGTCGAGGCGGATGTGGTCGGCGGTGGTGGTGCCGGTATCGTCGGAAACCGACGCGCCGCCGTCGAGTGTCATCACGTTCTGCTTCTGGTCGAACGTGGCCTTGTCGGCGTGGGCTTTCCGGTTGCCTTCCTGGTACGTGAAATTGCCGGTCTGCTGCATGGCGGACAACTGGTTGGAATTCGGTTCGAAGCGAGCCGTCAGTTCCTTGCTGACGGTGGTGGTGACGGTGCGATTGTGTTTCTTCTCCTCGGCGTTCGGGTCGGTGGTGGTCGTCACGTTGCCGGCCTGGAAAGTGTCGACGTGGTTTTGCGGTCCATACGCGATCAGCATATTCTCGCCCACCAGCGTGCGGTGATGCGAGGCCGGCTGGCTGGGCAGAAATTCGAGGGTGCCCGAAGGATGGGCCGATAAGGTCTGAATTTCGCGGCCGCCCGGCCGCATTTTGAGGTCGATAATTTCGGCGTGCAGCACGTGGGCGTCGGCAGGCGTCTTGCCGGGCGCGGGCAGCGGCTTCGATGCCACGACCGCATTGCCGGTGCACGCCACATGGTCGAGCTGGCTCTCCTTATCGTGCGGATTGAAGATCATTTCCACCGTGTGGGCATTGACCTGCGTCTCGGAAGTGGCGCCGGTGGACGTCATCGCGGCGTTCCCCTCGACCACGATTCGATTAATCAGGTGGTCGTCGTCGTAAAAAACCCAAACCTTGTCGCCCGAATATTTCAGGTGCTTGCTGGCGGTTTCATCGCTGCCGTGGGCGTGGTCGGCGTCGATCTCCCGCACGTATTTGTGGCCCTCGCCATCGTCGCGCAGCCGGATGATGGGCTTCTCGCCTTCGAAAGCCAGCTCGTCGCGGGTCATGCGCCCGGTGGGCAGAAGATCGATTTCAGCGGTGCTTTCCGCGTATTGCAGGCTCGGCGCTTCGATGTGCAGCGGTTTCGCGTGGGGCGATGCCGGCTGCCAGTCCACGACCACGTCGTGCTTCATATTGAGCGTGCGCGTGGGCGGATCGTAGGTGGCGCCGTTGGATTCGCCATGGCCGTTCTTGAACTCGAAAGCGCAGTGCCCGTCGGTATCGGCGTGGCCGGTGTTGGTGTCGAACGTGACGCCGGTGCAGGTGATGCCGATCAGGTTCGGAGGCGGTTCGCCCTCCGCCGGTTCGCCGAGCGTGATGTGCACCTCGCCATCGGCCTTCATGCGCCCCTCGGAATCGAAATAAGTAGCGGCATCGCTGCGGATCAGATCGTACTTGGAGTCGCAGTCTTTGGCCGCTTTGTGGAAGATGTGCAACTCGACGCCGCTCAACTCGCTATGAGACGAGTCGGCTGCCTGGCGCACGTCCTGGGCGATGATTTCCGAACTTTTGCAGCCGGTTTTCTGGTCTTTGGCGGTCCAACTCCAGCCGTGGCTGGTTGCGCTCAGTTCGGGGGGCAGTTGCGGCGGCGCCGCCAGGGCCTTCCGTTCGCTATCTTTCTTGAGCTTCCGATAGCTGACGCCGACGCCGAAAATGATGGCGGCGATCGCCACCAGCAGGAGCCAGCGGGTACCTCGCATGCGATTAACTCCACTATAGCGCGCTATAGTGTCAGACGAATGAAGCTACCGATGCACTCCGAACCCATCCAGCTATTCGTCACCGGCGGAACGTTCGATAAAGAATACAACGAACTTAGCGGTGAGCTTTTCTTCAAAGCGACCCACGTGGAGGACATGCTTCGCCTGGGCCGCTGCCGCCTCGACGTAAAAGTCGAAACGCTGATGATGATCGACAGCCTGGAAATGACCGATTCCGGCCGGCAATTGATTCTGGAAAGGTGCACGGCCGCTCCCGCCAATCGCATTGTGATCACTCACGGCACGGATTCCATGGAGCAGACGGCAT
>Ga0335073_10005513_pt1 | contig 17751 bp, 21 predicted proteins | sample Lox_Sample_22_FD_207093 | JGI IMG/M metagenome (GOLD analysis project Ga0335073, IMG submission 207093) | Soil microbial communities from Loxahatchee National Wildlife Refuge, Florida, United States - Lox_Sample_2.2 | ecosystem: Environmental > Terrestrial > Soil > Wetlands | place: USA...
TCTCGGCTATCGCGACGGCCAGCAGACCGGCTAGACGCTCGAGCGCCGGAGTTCAGCGCAGGTACTTTGGCTCCCTGTTTGGCTCCCCGCCACTGCCTGTTCGAATGATAGGCGCAGGTCAGGCAATATGATTCGTCCGGAAAGAGCGATTGCTCGCCGTGAGTAGGTCATAGCATGGAAGACAATTTCGAAATAATCCGATCAGGCTGTGGTCATGCGCAGCGAGCAGGACTCGAACCTGCGGCCTACTGCTTAGGAGGCAAACCCGAACGATATCCAGCGTCGGCCGACGTCGCCCTATGTCGCGCTGACCTGCGGCGATCTTCGTCAGGCGACTTCAGGCAACGCCCGGCGGCTGCTGGTGTTGGCTCCCCGTTTGGCTCTCCAGGACCGAGCGAGGCACCCAGTGGCGGGTTCTGAGAAAATGCCTCATACTCGGAAGTACGACACACCCATGACCGGGACACCTATCCGAGAGGGCCGTCACGATGTCCATCGCCGTCGAAGAGAGGCGGATCCGCAGCCTGCTCAATCGCGTGGAAACCGTCGAAGACGTCGCCCGCACGCTGCCGGAAGACGACGAGCGCCGCGCCAGGCTCCTGGACGTTTCTAACGCCGCGCTGCAAGAGGAGGGCACAATCCGCCCCGTCATCGCAGCCCGGCTGCTGGGCCTGAGCGAGAAGACGATCAGGGTCTGGGCATCGGAAGGCGTGCTCGCGACCGCGCAGCGTACCCCGCGGCTGCTGCTGGATCTGCGCAGCGTCCACGAGATCAGCCACATCGTGAGCGAGCTGCGCGAGCACGGCCGGGACCACGACCTGCTGGACGAGGTATGGCGACGACTCAATGACGCGGGCCTGCTGGAACGAGCCGACCTGCAGGAAAGCATCGCACAGATGCACCGCGGGCAGGGGCGTGTCGTGCGCCCGATTCACGCAAATGGCCCCGAAGGCCGGTAAAGTGCAGGGCCATGCCCACCGAAGTGCTCGTCACTTCGCGCGCCTACCAGCAGATCGCGAGCCTCACCCAAGGTGAATCCCGCGTTCGTATTGGTGCATAGCCTGTTGCTGGGTCCTCGGACGTGGGCTCCCGTAGCGAAGAGGCTGGCAGCCTTGGGTGCGGTGACGGTGGTGCCGTCGTTGGTCGGCGTGACCGACGCGGATGACCCGCCGTTCTGGCCGTGCGTCGCCGCCAAGGTCAACGACGCTGTCTCGCATCTACCGCAGGATCAGCCGATTTTGCTGGTTGCGCACAGCAACGCCGGCGTATTCGTTCCCGTTGTCGTGCAAGCGGCTCGGCGCCCGGTCGCCGGGTGCCTGTTCGTCGATGCGCGATTGCCCTGCCGTACCGGGCCGACGCCTGCCGCGTCGCAGGAGCGGTTGAACTACCTGCGCACACAGGTGACTGAAGGCCGGCTGCCTCAGTGGACGACATGGTGGGACGAGGACGACGTCGCCCTGCTGTTTCCTGACTCGCAGACCAGATCGGCGGTCTCGGCCGAGCAGCCCCGGCTTCCGCTGAGCTACTACGAGCAGCAGGTTCCGGTGCCGGCCGGCTGGGACAATCGGCCGTGCGGGTATTTGCTGTTCGGGCCGCCGTATGACCGCCTGGCGCAGGAGTCGCGGGAACGTGGCTGGGACGTCGACGAGGTCCCCGGCGGGCATCTGCACCAACTCGTCGATCCAGACGCAGTGACCGCTCGCATTGTCGCCATGACCGAAAGGTGGCGCTCGTCAGCCAACTGAGGCGACCCGCGCCTATGCCGCATGCAGAGCGCCCGCTGACGGTGTCGGGCGTTTTAGGCGTGCGACGTGCCGTCGTGGTAAGCGCCAGGAAGAGAGCCAGGACCGAGCCGCTCCGGACCGGCCAGCCGGCTGGCCCATGCGCAGGCATGCCGAAAATAGTGCGTCTGCCGGCAGGCGCATCAGTAGCCCGTGGCAAGCACTCAGGCCGCGGCTACTGGCGGGAATGGGGCCGGAGCTTGAAGATCAGGATGCCGAGGTACTTGTTCATCCACGCCTGCTTATGCGGGTAACGGCGTCGGGCGTCCTCGGATAGTTGAGGCTCGATCGCGGTCTCGATCCACAGCCCTGCAGCACTGAACATGTTGATCAGGTCAGAGATGGTGTAGGGACGTTTGGTGAGTGTGATCTGGTCGTTCCAGCCGCTGAGGTAGGAGAACCGGGCGGTGGAAAAATACTCCTCGCCCAAGGAGGTCTCGTTCTGTTCAGCCCGCTCGACGGCGTATCGGATCGGTTGCGTCTTGGTCAGCAGGATGAATCCATTGTCGGCCAGCGTGGCGCGCGCTATCTGCAGGGTGCGAACTGGATCCTTCGCGTAGCCGAAAGACTGCAGGAACAAGATCCGGTCGAAAGTGCGACCGGCAAGCCCTGGCATCGAATCCAGCTCGTTGAGATCGCCTCGGATGAACTCCAGACCAGGCGGCGGCGCGCTGAGGAAGTTGTCGCTGACATCGACACCTACGGAGGCGGTCGCGCCGTCTTCAACAAGCTCAGCAAGCTTGCCGCCGTTGCCGCAACCGACATCGAGCACTGATCGTCCGGTGACATCGCCTAGAAGGTCTCGCTGCGCCGGCCACTCGACAAGCCGATCCAGCGAGTCGTCCCTGCTTCGGGCCCGCTCGTAGTCTGGAGCGAGCTTTGGCCACGCCTGGCTCGGATCCCCAGGACCGTCCATGTTAGAGCTCGTCGCCCTTCCGTGAGTCGTCTGACACCGCCACGAGACAGAACATAGCCGTCCTCTTGGACGTCCGCCTGTCCTTGCTCGGCGCGCGGTTATCGCGAGTTAGCTACACCGTTGGCAATCCGACCACGGCCGGACAGCCAGGCCGTATGTTCATGCACTACCCGTGCTGCACCGAATCCGCTATTGCGGCCAGTCGTGCTTGCGTGTTGCCCTAGCACGGGACGACGATGGCTCGGGTGCCTGCTGCTTCAGCAAGGCGGGCTATGTCGCCGGGGTCGCTGGTGAGGATGCGGTCGCCGGGCGAAGCGAGGAGTACTACGGTCGCGTCGATCGCGTCTGAGCTGCCTGCTGTCTGCTGCAAGACGCCCGCTTCGCGGCCGTCGCGCTGGCTGACCGCTCGGACGTCGGTGGCCTGGAGCAACCGGGCCAGGTTTACCTGTCGGCCGCGCCTGTCACGCCATACCTGCGCGACCACCATGGCGTTGGTCCGTAGCTCCATTCCGTGCAGCTGAGATGCTCGGAGCCTGGCAAGCATGGCGCGGTCGTCGCGGTCCACCGCAACAAGCGCCCCAGCGTCAAGAATCAGCGCACTCACGCGGCAGGGTTATCCGACGCCAGGCCGAGTTCCCGTTCTGCGCGCGCGATTTCCTCGGCGGTAAGCACGCCGTGCTCGGCTTCCCAGCCAGACAGAAACTCCGCCAGTGCCTCGGCACGCAGCTTGCTGGCTGCGGCCTCGGCGAGCCATGACGAAACTGGCTTGCCTGCCTGGGCTGCAGCTGACCTGACGGCGTCACCGAGGTCCGGCTCGAATGAGACGCTCAGCTTGTCGACCTTCACAGCGTCATCATACCCGAGTATTCCCTACCATGGTAGCAACACGCGCTCATGCCGCTGATGTGGTGCGTGTCGAGTTGTCAGCTGACGCGATCCTTGATGAGCCAGATGACCAGGTCGTGGTCCATACTCATCTGCACGCCTTTGCTGAGCGGACGCTGGCCTCGGCATGCGCCCTGGGTCCGGGATATGGCCGCGCCGTCCGTACAGCTGCTGGGCCGGGCCGTACTCGTCGAACAGACCGACAGTAATGCCCGGCGGCGCGATGCCCCGGTCGCGGGCCAGGTGATCGGCGGCATCCATCAGCAGGTCGCAATGCCACGCTGCCGCCACGTCTCGCCTACCGCGATCTGGTGGATCAGCGGGATGCCGCGTCGTTCGCTAGCAAGGGCGCTCGATTCGTGAGGCGTCAAAGCTGGTGCCGCGACAAGTGTGCGCACGGCTCAGCGGGAAGTCGCCCGAATATCTCTGGACAGCCAGCGTCGCCACCGTTCAGCTGAACGATCGTCAGGGCGTGCTGGTCGGGTTGTTCTCGGCGCTCGGGTGGCCGTTGCCGTGGGGGTGCCGGACACCGATTGGCTCGGCGGATTGCTCCCCCGGTCACCGGTCCGAGCGTATGTCCTAATCTGGAAGCGACGTTCAGCGTTGTCCAGCGACATGGGACGTCATCGAGTTACGCCGCAGTCGCCGCAGGATTTCGCGAAGGAGCGACTGCTCGCAGGCAGTTAACAAGCCGCTGAACTGAATGGCGATAAAATCTCTTTACCTGCTGATCTGCGCCCCGAGCAGGACTCGAACCTGCGGCCTACTGCTTAGGAGGCAGTCGCTCTATCCGCCTGAGCTATCGGGGCCGGAACTGCCCAGCCTGCAGTCCATTCATGCGACCGCCGCCGGGAGCGAACCAAGCCTAGCCGGTATCCGCCCTCCTGGCCGCACAGGTATCGGCCAGCGCCGGCGCGCTCTCGCAGCCACCGCGCCAGGACCGCACTGCACGGGCAACCGCGGCCGCAAGGTGCCGTGGCCGGGCCCAAGAGCGGCGCCAGGGACAGGACCGTAGGGTGGAGGTCAAGGGGAGGACGGGAGGAACGCGGTGCAAGTAAGAGACGTCATGACCGAGGCGACGGTTACCGAGTCGCCGCAGGACAGCCTCCGGTCGGCCGCCGAGCGGATGTGGCGTCAGCAGACCGGTTCCCTCATCATCTCCGTAGCCAACTCCCTCGCGGGCATCATCACCGAACGGGATGTCCTGCGCGCAGTGGCCCTCGGCGCGGATCCGGACAAGACGACCGTGGACGACGCGATGACCTCGGAGGTTTTCACGGTCCCGCCCGACATGCCACTACAGGACGCCGCCAGGGAGATGGCGGCGCGCTGGATCCGGCACTTGCCCGTCGTCGAGGGCGGCAAGGTGCTCGGCGTGGTCAGCATGCGCGACGTCACTGGCATTTTCGCCGCGATGGGGCCCGGCCACGTCAAGGTGGAGCACGAGTTCGATCATCTCGTCCGTGAGCGCAGGCTGGCCCGGATCGAGCACGGCGACCTCGACTAGCCCACCGCCAACCAGCCCACCGCCGCCAGCCGCGTCCCCGCGCGACCGCGAACCCGACTACGGAAGCACGAACGGCAGCTTCAGGCCGTCGAGAGCGTGCGGGCACGGGCAGTTCCGCTCCAGCGGCAGCTCTTCCACAACCTGGATAAGTAGGGAACGAAGCCGCGTGATGTTCGCCCCGAAGACGCGGAACACCTCTTCCTGCGTCACGCCCTCGCCCTCCTCGACCCCGGCATCGGTATCGGTCACCAGCGCAATCGAGGTATAGCAGAGCGCCAGCTCGCGAGCCAGGACGGCTTCGGGATGCCCGGTCATGCCGATGAGCGTCCAGCCCTGCGCCGCATACCAGCGGGACTCAGCCCGGCTCGAAAACCTCGGGCCCTCGATCACGACCAGCGTCCCGGAACTAGCGGGCTCCCAGCGCGCCGAGCGGGCAGCCTCAATCACCTGCCGGCGCCCAACGGGGCAGTACGGGTCGGCGAACTGCACGTGCACCGCACCGCCGGTCTCATAGAACGTCTGCGTCCGGCCCGTCGTACGGTCGACTAGCTGATCCGGGACGGCAAGCTGCCCCAACCCGTAGCTCGGCGTCAGGGAGCCGACCGCGTTCGGTGCCAGCACCTGCCTGACGCCAACGGCTCGCAGGGCCCACATGTTGGCCCGATAAGGGATCCGGTGCGGGGGGAACCGGTGATCACGGCCGTGCCTGGCGAGGAACGCCACGCGCCTGCCGGCGATCTCGCCGATGATGAGCGGATCACTCGGGGGGCCGAATGGCGTCTCTACCGCTACCTCGTCGGCCGAATCCAGAAACTCATAGAACCCCGATCCGCCAATGACGCCGATATCCGCCAGGTCGTTCACGCCGTCAATTTACCGGGAACGGGGCGGCTTGGGGCGGCGGCCGTCAGCTGAGCGCACGAGTCAGCCGGCCGAGTGCGCACCGCGTGGCGGAACGTCAGCGCCGACACCGCCGGTCGTCAGCCGGTCTACCCCTGGCCTCAGGCAGTCAGCAGTTTCCAGTGCCCCTCGGAGATGACTTCGACAGTGCCGTCGGTCACTTTGATGGCGGTCTGATCGTCGATCGCGTAACTCGGCACTGGCATGCTGGCGGCCCATTTTCCCGCGTTAGCCATGGAGTTATCTGGCATGTTCTCGTGATCCACGTGCGGAAAGATCGCGAAATCAACTACTCCCAGGGTTCTATCGCTGTCGGCCCGGCTCCAGCTGACGAAGTCCGCGCCGATGTGAGGGGTCATTACCATGCTCCCGCCGCTCAGTCCCACCCACACCGCGCGCAGCGACGGCAGGAGGTCTGCCAGTCCGGATTGCCGCATCCAGTGGCACAGATACGTGGCATCGCCGCCCCCCACCAGCAGGGCGTCTGTCTCCTGGACCATGGGGACCCAGTGCTGTCGATCGATGCTGGGCAGCGCGGTGAGCTCGAGAACTCCCAAGGATTTCCAGCCCAGCTCGCACATGGGGGTGGAAGCTCGTCCGGCGATGAACCGCCAAGCCGCGCCAGGACCCCCCTCGGGGTGCCCGTACGACGCGGTGGGAATGCAGAGCGCACTGGACTCGGCAATCGGCTTGCCCAGCAGGTCGACCAGCGCGTTGCGAATGCTCGTGTTCTTGATCCCAGCTGAGGTGAGAAGCAGCTTCATGATGCCTTCCCTTGGTCATCCGCGGCCGGCCTGTGGCTGTCGGCCCTCACTCCCGCTACGGAATGAGCAGCGCCGAATCGACACTCGCCCGCAACGATGCCAGAAACTTTGCGCCTCGATCGCTGTCAGCGCATGTGACGGTGCATAGGCGACCGGTACCTCTCGTCAGCTGCTGCCGCGGAGGAACGAGGGCAGTTTCGACTCACACGCTTTCAGCGCAGCGGCGACCTTTGCGTTACTGGGATTCAGGCCGTTCAGGAACCTGTCGGCGGGAGAAGAACCGGCCGCTGGCGTTGACGTCGGCTGCGTCGTCGGGATCGGCTCGCCATGGGATGACATACAGCTACGGAATGACGCCAGGGCGGACTCGAAGCCGCCGCCGCCAAAACCGCCACCGCCAAAGCCGCCACCGCCGAACCCGCCTGACGGCCGCTTCGATGCGCAGGCCCGGAAGGCCTTCTGGAATGTGCTGCTGCCACCTGACCCGCCGAATCCCCCACCGCCAAAACCGCCACCGCCAAAGCCGCCCGACGGCGCGCCCGACGGCCGGCCAGAGGGCAGGTTCACGCCGTGCTGACGGAGGCAGCTCTGGTACGCGCTAAGGCCCGAGGAGGAGCTCCCGGACGAGGAGCTGCCTGACGTGATGCCGCAGCCGGCGATCACCAGCAGCGTGAACCCAACGGCGGCCGCCACACACGAGAGCCGTCCGGCCCGGCCAAACGACCGCGCCAGAACAGGCATTGATTTCACTTTCACCGCGCCTCTGCTCAGGATCTGGAGGCGCACCCACCCGCTTGGGGAAGCTGCGCCCAGTCAACTCGCGCCATGCTGCACCGGACCGATGAACAGAGGCTGAGCGCTGGCAGTGGATTGGCTACCCATTGCGGTGGGTCAGGAGGAGGTCCGGGCGACGCCGCGCCTAGGTAGCGGCCTGCGGCTAGAAGGCTAAAACGGGGCGGAACGGCGGCAGCCCCGGCTAGCTGCCTGCCGCGCTGCTCACAGATGACGACTTCTTGTCGCCACTGCCCGACGACTTGGAACTGGCCGAGTCGCTGCTGGCTGAGCTGCCCGACGATCCGCTCTTCGCCGCGTCAGAACCGCTCGAAGAGCTCTCGGAAGACCCATTGGACCCGCTAGCGGCGGAGTCCTTGCTGGCCGGGACGGCGCTTGAGCCGTTCCGGCTGTCGGTGCGATAGAAACCGGAGCCCTTGAAGACAATGCCGACCGGCGAGAAGATCTTGCGGAGTTTGCCGCCGCAGGCGCTGCAGACGGTCAGCGGGTCGTCAGTGAACCGCTGGACCACCTCGGACCGGTCTCCGCACTCGGTGCAGGCGTACTGGTACGTCGGCACGATTCCTCCCTCTGCGGCGTTAGCACTCGCCGCGGTCAACTGCTAAATGGTAGCAACGGCTAGCGAAGCCTGCTGATTCCTTGGCCCGCGACCGCAGCCGTGCGGACCGGCTGATCGTGCGGGCCGGCTGGCACCCTGGCGACAAGCTCGCCGTCATAGAGCAGCGCGACCGTCTGGATCGCCGTACCGACCCTGGCCAGGGCCCTGTCGTAGCTGCCGCCACCTCGGCCGAGCCGCCGTCCGGCCTGGTCAACCGCCACCGCCGGCACGATTACGAGGTCGGCGCTTGTGATAGCGATCACACCCCGGCGCGGCTCGACGGGCTCGAGCAGCCCGCGTGGTCCCGGCGCGAGCGAATCCGGCCCTTCATAGGATGCCCAGTCCAGGTCCCCGTCAGGCAGCAGGACGGGCAGCAGGACGTACGTGCCCCGCTTCCAGAGCGCGAACAGCAACCCACCGGTATCCGGCTCTGTACCCATGGACACGTATCCAGCGACAGTTCCCGCCATCTGCATCTCGGGCAGCTCGAGCACAGCGTCCCTGAGCTGCCGCCCCGCAGCCAGCCGGTTCTCCGGGCTCAGTTCACGCCGCCGGGCGAGGAGGCGAGCGCGCAGCGACGCCTTTGCGGCGGCAAGGTCCGCGCCAGGATCGGTCATGTTTGACGGGTCAGGACGGGGCATATCTACCTCATCTGGCCGGGCTCGTCCGGCCAGCGAGGGCTCACCGGCAACTCTTGCGGCGTCGGCCTTCTCGTCTTCCCGGCCTGTGCTGTGCACGAGCCCCCCAGTCCGCTAGCTAAGGTTCTCAGCATGGCCCATTCACCGCCCGTCTCCAAAGCGGTCATTCCCGCGGCCGGCCTCGGCACCAGGTTCGTTCCTGCAACCAAGGCAATGCCGAAGGAAATGCTGCCCGTCATCGACACCCCGGCCATCCAGTACGTGGTCGAGGAGGCGGCTGCCGCCGGACTGACCAACGTCCTTATGGTGACTGCGCGCAGCAAAACCAACATTGAGGATCATTTCGACCGAAATGTCGAGCTTGAGGAAGTCCTCGAGGCCAAGGGCGACGAGATAGGCCTGGCGAGCATCCGCGCATCGAACCAGATCGCGTCGATGCACTACGTCCGCCAGGGACAGCCGCTCGGCCTCGGGCACGCCGTGCTGTGCGCGGCACAGCACGTCGGAAACGAGCCTTTTGCCGTGCTCCTCGGCGACGACTTCATCGATGCCCGCGACAAGCTGCTCCAGCGGATGATCGAGGTCAGGCAGCAGTACGGCGGCAGCATCATCGCCCTGATGGAAGTCGAGCCCGAGCTGGTCTCGTCGTACGGCGTGGCCACCATCAAGCCCACCGACGCCGACGACGTGGTCGCAGTCACCGACCTGGTGGAGAAGCCAGCCGTCGGCGACGCGCCGTCCAACTGGATCGTGGTCGGCCGGTACGTCTGCGATCCGGCGATCTTCGACGTGCTCCGGGACACCAAGCCAGGCCGCGGCGGCGAGATCCAGCTCACCGACGCGCTCCGCACCCTGGCCAGGACCGACCGCAGCGACGGGGCCCTCCGCGACGGCGGCGGCGTGCACGGCGTGCTGTTCCGCGGGCGCCGCTACGACACCGGCAACAAGCTCGACTACCTGCAGACTGTGATCAAGTTCGCCTGCGAGCGGCCGGACATCGCGCCCGAGTTCGTCCCCTGGCTCCGCGGCTACCTGAAGGGCCTGGGGTCAGACAGCGGCAAGTAGTCAGACAGCGGCAAGTAATCTGCGAAAGAGCACCTCCGAGCACCTCGCTGACCACCAGGACAGGCAGTGATGGATTCCGTCGAGACCTACCTCGCCGACATTCTGGCCGCGATCCGGCCGCTGCCGCCGCGCGAGCTTGCCTTGGCCGACGCCCTCGGCGCGGTGCTGACTGACGACGTCGCCGCCCGCTACCCGCTGCCGTCTTTCGACAACTCGGCCATGGACGGATATGCCGTCCGCGCCGCCGACGTGGCTAGCGCCACGGAGGACAGCCCCGTTGTGCTCCCCGTCGATGGCGAGGTCGCCGCGGGCGACACCGGCGGTCGCAACCTCGTTCCCGGCTCGGTCATCAGGATCTTGACCGGTGCACCGATGCCAGCGGGCGCCGATGCGGTGGTCCAGGTCGAGCTCACCGACGGCGGCACCGAGCGGGTGACGATCCACGGGACGGTGGAGCCCGGCCATGCGGTGCGCCTAACCGGCGGCGACGCTCAGCCGGGTGACCTGCTGCTGGCAGCTGGCACCCGGCTCGGGGCGGTGCACCTGGGCCTGCTCGCCGCCGCCGGACATGGCACCGTGCTGGCAAGGCCCCGGCCGCGGGTGACGGCGATCTCGACCGGCAACGAACTCGTCGAGCCCGGCGCCGAGCTGATCCCCGGCCAGATCTGGGAGTCCAACGCCACCATGCTGGCCGCCGCGGCACGCGAGGCTGGCTGCGCGGCGCGCCGTTACCCCATCGTCCGCGACACCACCGACGGGGTGCTTGCAGCCGTGCAGGACGCGCTGCATGGCGCCGACCTGCTGATCACCAGTGGCGGCGTCAGCATGGGCGGCGAGCACGACGTGGTGAAGGCTGCGCTAGGCACGCTCGGCACGGTTACCTTCCGCAAGGTTGCGATGCAGCCGGGCATGCCGCAGGGGTTCGGCACCGTCGGCCCGGCCGCTACCCCGATCTTCACGCTGCCGGGAAACCCGGTGAGTGCGTACGTTTCGTTCTGCCTGTTCGTCCGGCCCGCGCTCGATGCACTTCAGGATTCATACCGGGAACGGGCTAAACCAGGCCAGGCAGTGCTCGCCGGGCCGGTGCGCTCTCCTGCGGGAAGGCGATCGTTCCTGCGCGGTGTGCTGGACGGCCCGGCCGACCTGGTTACGCCCGTGTCCGGGCAGGCATCTCATCAGCTCGCCTCGCTCGCACGGGCGAACGCGCTGATCATCGTCCCTGAGCACATCACCTCGCTGGACGCCGGCGAGACAGTCGACGTGCTGGAGCTGCCGTGACCGAGAGCGGGCTGACGCACCTGGACGCGGCGGGTCAGGCTCGCATGGTCGACGTGTCGGGCAAGGAGATAACGGCCAGGTCGGCGACCGCGACCGGGACGGTTCTGCTGTCACCGGCGGCGGTTGCGGCGTTGCGCACCGGGAACGTGCCCAAGGGCGACGCGCTCGCTGTCGCCCGGATCGCCGGCATCCAGGGCGCCAAGCGGACACCCGACCTGATCCCGCTGTGCCACCCGATCGGCCTTCACTCGGTGTCGGTTGACCTCCAAGTCGCCGATCACGGCGTACTAATCACCAGCACGACGCGGACCGCCGACCGGACCGGAGTGGAAATGGAGGCGCTAACGGCCGTGACTGTCGCTGCACTCGCGCTGATCGACATGATCAAGGCGGTCGATCCTGCTGCGGTCATCACCGACGTCCGGGTCGAGGAGAAGACCGGCGGGAAGACCGGAAGCTGGCGGCGGCCGTGATCCGGGCGCTGGCGGTTACCGTCTCCAACCGGGCCTCTGCCGGGGTCTATCCGGACCGGTCCGGGCCGGTTCTGGTCGAGCTGCTACGAGCGGCCGGCTGCGAGACCGATGGGCCAGTGGTGATCCCGGACGGCGCAACCGTCCAGACGGCGCTGCAGGACGCCGTCAAGGCCGGCTACGACGTGGTGGTGACGACTGGGGGGACGGGCCTGACGCCCGGAGACGAAACCCCTGAGATGACTCGCCTGGTACTGGATCGGGAGATTCCCGGCATCGCGGAGGCAATTCGGGCCGTCGGGGTCGCAGCCGGAATGACGACAGCCGCACTGTCACGCGGAGTGGCGGGCGTAACGGAACGGACGCTGATCGTGAATCTGCCTGGTTCGACCGGCGGCGTCCGGGATGGCATGGCCGTGCTGGGCCAGGTCATCGAGCACGCGGTGGACCAGATCCGGGGCGGCGACCATCCGCGCGCCGCTGATGTTGGTTGACGGCAGGCCAATCCCACACAATCGGTATTCAGATAGTTTCGTCTCGCGACCCGATAGCGGATCATGCCACCGCCACGCGATGATGGTGGGGTGGCACGATCGCGCGGATGGGTAACGCTGACCGAGCCGGGACTGCTTGATGCGCCCGTCAGTCTGCGCCCGATACAGGTCAAAGACGCTGCCATCTGGCGCGAAGCCAGGGTGCGCAATGCGTCATGGCTGCGTCCATGGGAGCCGACCAACCCGGAAACCCCGCTCTACCGGTCCAGCCTCGGCCCGTATGTGTCCATGGCGAGGACCATGCGACGGGAGGCCCGGCAGGGCGTGGCCCTGCCATGGGTGGTGACCTACGACGGGCAGTTCGCCGGCCAGCTCACCATCGGCAGCATCGTCTGGGGCTCGTCCCGATCGGCCCAGGTGGGCTACTGGATCGACGAGGCGTTCGCCGGGCGCGGCATCACTCCCACAGCCCTCGCAATGGCACTTGACCAGTGCTTCTTCGTCGTCGGGCTGCACCGCGTCGAGGCGACGATCAGGCCCGAGAACATGGCGAGCCGCCGAGTGGTCGAGAAGCTGGGCTTCCGCGAGGAAGGGCTGCGGCGGCGCTGCCTGCACATCGACGGTGCTTGGCATGATCACATCTGTTACGCGATGACGGTCGAGGACGTGCCCAACGGCCTGATGCCGCGCTGGCGCAGCCAGATCATGTCGGGCCGGCTACGCGCGGGCTAGCCGGGAGACTTGCGGCCCAGCGGCCGCAGCCCTTCGTGGCCGGCCGCAGCCCTTCGTGGCCGGCCGCAGCCCTTCGTGGCCGGCCGCAGCCGTGAGTGCCCGAATGCCTCAGTGGCGCGATCCTCAGTGACGCGATCCTCAGTGACGCGACCGGTACCCGACCGCGTACGCGACGTTGATCACCGCGATTGCGATCCACACGACCGCAAGGCCGATGAGCTGATCGCCGCTAGCAAGGCCCAGCGTGATCCCGCTCAGCGGTATGCCCAGAGCTATTGATGTGATCGGGAGGGCGAGCGACTTCTGCGGCTTGGCCGGCTCGACGGCGCGCTGCTGGGCCGCGGCAAGCCGGCTGTCGACACGGGCGTCGATTTCGCGGCCGACTCGCTCAACGAACGATTCGACGACCGCGTCCCGGTAGTCGGGGCCGAGTTCGGTGTGAATCTCGGCGGCAGCCCTGATTTCCTCGGGTGACAGAGAAGCGCTCACGCAGGCAAGATATATCGGCTTTCAGCTGGCGGCGACAACGGGCGCACTCGGCGGCGCGGCCATGCGCGCTCCGCGCCGAGCAGGCATCGCAGTGACGGCATGGGCCCAGACGTCGAGGCCTGGTTGCAGGATAAGTCATCATAAATCTGCCAGAAGCCGATGGCCCGCCGGACCGCGCCGGCATACCGTGCGGGGCTACTGCTGCTATAGCCGCAGTAGCCCCGCACGGACCTCCAGCGACCGAGGCAAACGCCCGGCGTCACACGCAGTGCTGCCGATCTCGCGACACACCGGGCCGAATACTCGTCAACAACCGCCACGCCCCTTACCGTGCGTGACGTGGCCACTGCCGATTCGCTACCCTGCGCCCTGCGCACGCTGGCATCGGCATCCGATCGTGCGGTGCGTCGGTGAGCAGCGTCTTCCTCCTTGTGGGCATCGTGGCCATCTGGGCCTTCGTGCTGGTCCCGCGGTGGCTGCACCGCCATCATGCCGCAGAGCAAGCGGACTACGACGATGCTTACCCGGCCGAATCGGAAGACTACGCGGACTACGAGTACGAACCGCAGGACGGGAACGGCGAGTACTACGCAGCTCCAGTGGGGCATGCTGGGCAGCCATCAGACCCAGAGTCAGCCGGTGTGTACGCCGACCAGGAACAGTCCTCCTCGCCGTACGATGCGTCGCCGGATTCGGCATCATGGCGTGACGGCCGTTCTGGCTCCGCTCGCCCGCTCACGCGATCAAAAGTTCTGCAGGCGCGGCGGCGGCTTCTGACGCTGCTCGTTCTGATCGCGGCCGTTGCCGGAGCGTGTACCGCACTCAAGCTCACTGCCTGGTGGGCGTGCATTCCTCCGGCGGGCATGCTCGGCATGTACCTGCTGCTGCTCCGCGAGGTTGCGATCGCCGATGCCGAGCAGGCGCGTCGGCGCGCGGAGTTCGAAGCGCGCCAATGGGCGGCATACGAGCGCGAGCGCGAAGCTACCTGGCAGCCGGACGATCAGCCATCCGCGGAGATCATCGACATTTCCGCGCGCGTTGGCGATCAGCTCTATGACCAGTACGCCGACGCGACTGTGCGGGCCGTCGGCGACTAACCGCGTTCCGGGCTCGCCGGTCAGTCGGTCAGCCGGTCAGCCGGTCAGTCGGTGCGGCGCGGCCGGATCCGCAGCGACACAGACACGTCCGCGGCCAGCCGGCTCGCCTCGGCGCCAGTCAGCGTCGCGATCCCGATCCGGATGGCTGGCCCGGACGCGATGCGAAACCGCTCCCCCGGCGCGACGGCCCACCCGCGATCCAGCAGCGCCGAGGTCGTGCTCACCTCGTCGGCGACTGGCACCCAGACCGCCATTCCGGACCGTCCTGCGGCTGGTATTCCGCGGCCCGCCAGTTCGCTGATCAGCTTTTCGCGTCGCTGGGCGTAGGTCGCGGCAGCCAGCTCGAGCAGGCGGCCGACCGCGGGATCCTGCCAGAGTTCGGCCACCGTCTCCTGCAGCAGGTAGCTGACCCATCCGGCCCCGAGTGCCTGCCGACCTTCCACCCGGGCGACAGTGACCGGGTCACCGGCCACGATCGCGAGCCGCAGATCCGGGCCTAGGGTCTTGGAGGCCGATCTGATGACTGCCCACTTCTGCCGCCCGGAGGTCACCGTTCTGGCTTCGGCTCCCGCCACTTCGGCCGCGTGATCGTCTTCTACTACAAGCAGCTCAGGGGACCTCGCAAGAACTGCGGCCACTTCGCCGGCCCGGCGGGAGTCCCATGCCGCACCGGTCGGGCTCTGGGCCCGCGGGACGAGCAGGGCCGCCTGACAACCCCTACCGATCGCCCGCGCTAGGACATCTGGCTGAACGCCGTGCTCGTCGAGGCTGACGGGTTCGGCGTCAAGGTCCATCGCCGACAGCAGGTCAAGCAGCGGTGGATAGCCTGGATCCTCGACCGCCACCCGGTCCCCGGGCCGCAACCACGTGCCGATGACCCGCTCGACGCCATCTAGGGCGCCGCTGACAACCGCGAGATTGGCGGAGTCAATGCCGTCAATATCGAGGCGGGCGCCAGCGAGCTCGGCAAGCCGCGGCGCGACTGGTGAGTCACCGTAGAGCCGGGGCGAAACTGGCTTGCCAGCATCACGCCGCAGTGCGGGCAGGGGCGGCAGCAAGGCAGGGTCCGGTGACCCGCTGATCAGGTTGCGCACTCCGAGCGGGACAGCAAGCGGCGGCCTCGGCGCCGTGGGCGGGGAGCCGGTAATCCTGGTTCCAGCCCGCCGGTGGCCACGCGCGATCCCCTTCAGCCGCAGCTCCCGGTAGGCGGACGAAATCGTGGCCGGGCTCAGCCCCAGCTCGGTTGCGAGGCTGCGCACAGGCGGCAGCGCCGCGCCAGGCAGCAGGCGGCCGTCGCGGACCGCGGTCTCTACGTCGGCTGCAATCTCGCTCGCGGTGCGGCCCGTGGGCAAGTATTGTGTAGGCATAATATATTTATGGACTGTAACATAATGGCGAGGCCTCGGTATGCCAGTCCTGGACCCTGTACTCGTCGGTCGGCACGTGCGGCTGGAGCCCCTTCAGCGGCGCCACCTTCCTGGGCTCGTGGCAGCATCCGCTGGCGACCCGGAGCTGTTCAGGATGAGCAAGCTTCGGGTCGGCGAAGCTGATATGAGCAGCTACATCGACGGCGCGGCGGCTGCGCGCGGCGCTGGGCACGCTGCCCCGTTCGCGGTGATCCGGCTAGTCGACGAGGCCGTCATCGGCTCGACCAGGCTGTTCGACCTGCACTGGTGGTCCTGGCCGGAGGGCCACCCGCGCCATCGCCACGATGGCCCGGACACCTGCGAGATCGGCCATACCTGGCTCACCCCCTCGGCGATCCGTACCGGCGCCAACACCGAGATGAAACGGCTGACGCTGACTCTCGCCTTCGAAACCTGGCAGGTGCAGAGCGTCTGCTTCCACACCGATGCGCGTAACGAGCGATCCCGGCGCGCTCTTAGCCGCATTGGCGCTCGCTACGAGGGCATCCTGCGCTCTCACCGGCTGGCCGCCGACGACCAGCCGCGCGACTCGGCCCGCTTCGCCATCACTGCCGCCGACTGGCCCGCTGTCGAGGCCCACCTGGCCGAGCTCAGCCGGGATCGTCTCCTGGTCAGCTGATGCTCCGCCAAGGCGTCGCAGGCCACGGCAACCGATCGCCGAGAGCGAGGTGTATCCGTTGTTTGCTACGCTAACTGGCGTTCCAGGGGCTGTAGCGCAGTCCGGTAGCGCACCTCGTTCGCATCGAGGGGGTCAGGGGTTCAAATCCCCTCAGCTCCACCCAGGTCAGAGGCCAGTTGCGATCTCGTAACTGGCCTTTCTGCTGGCCCAGCCTACGACGACCTCAGCTTCTCAGAAGCCGTTCACTTCAGGTCGAGCAGCGACCTGAGGATATCTTCCATCGCGTCGAGGCTGTCTAGGAAGCCGCCGGAGCTGGTCATTTCGCCCGCATCCTGTGGTCTGGCGGGATAGCGGTCACGGCCAGCCTTGTCGCGGAACGCCAGCCTCATCGTTACCGTCGTCACTCCGTCAGTTTCGTGCAGCTGCCAGGTCTCCACCGCTTCCGCATCCGGCCAGCCGCCGAACAGCCACGTCTCCACTGTCCGGATCGGCGGCTCGACCTCCAGGTAGGTTCCATTAAACGAGCACAGAGTTCCGTCCTCCGTCATAAAGGAATAGTGGTAGTTCCCTCCGACGCGCAGGTCGATCGAGCACTCCGTCATCTGGTCCGGGGGTGTAGCGCCCCACTTGCTCACATGCTCGGGCTTCGTCAATACGTCGAAGACGAGAGCGATCGGAGCGTCGAACTCTCGTGTTATGAGGACGTCGAGTTCGTTCGGGAAGTCGATGCGTGCCGATCCGTGCCTACTACGTGTCACCGCTGCCCTCCTCGTCGATCACGTCAGGCACCAGCGCGCTGACGCTGACACAATGACAGCATGCCGCTAGTGCCCGTTCTGGACAGCTTGGAGACCGATCGCCTCATCCTTCGGCCTCGCAGAGTGAACGAGGCCGCCATCTACCGCCAGTTGTGGACTGAGCGGGATGCCCGGGTGCCGCCGCACCGGCGGATAAGTCCCGACGGCCGGCCTACCGAGGAGGACATCGCCGCGCAGATACGCGCGGAGCGTAAGGAGTCGAGGCCAGGGATTCTGGCCGTGGAGCGCAAGAACACGGCCGACGTCATCGGGTACTGCGGGCTGATATTTGGTGGGCACGGATCGCCCGATGAGCCTGAGTTGGCCTGCGAGTTGCTGCGTGCGGCTCACGGCTGCGGTTACGCCACTGAGGCAGGCCAGGCCGTGGTCACGTGGGTGAGCGAGGCGGGCTACGGGCGGTTGTGGGCAGGAGTCCGGGACTGGAATGCCGCGTCGCGACGGGTCCTGGAGAAGCTCAGGTTCCGCGAAACGGGCCGGGTGG
>Ga0335073_10005515_pt1 | contig 17750 bp, 17 predicted proteins | sample Lox_Sample_22_FD_207093 | JGI IMG/M metagenome (GOLD analysis project Ga0335073, IMG submission 207093) | Soil microbial communities from Loxahatchee National Wildlife Refuge, Florida, United States - Lox_Sample_2.2 | ecosystem: Environmental > Terrestrial > Soil > Wetlands | place: USA...
CCTCGAATGATTGCGCCTCAGTCATGGCTGGCTTGTCCGCTTCTGGATTCTCGAGCGTTCCATCGAGCCAGCTTTGCACTAATGCCAGCGCATGCGCCGGAACCTCCACAAAACGAACACCCGCCACACGGCCATTCTCCTCTACCCATAGAATCTCGCCATGCCCTTCAATGCGGGCGTTCGCATTCAACGCGAATGAAAAGGGGGTTTGCTGACCGGTTTGCACCGGTATCATCGCGCGAAGGGCAAAACCTTGCGCGGACAGATCGCGCATCATCCCGCCGTTACTCGGCCCCAGTTCCACGTAAATCAAACCGGGGGGAGTTCGGCGCGCATTCTTGCGGCGCTCGCTATTGGCGGTGCTGGGAGCCATACATTAACGTATTTTAACTCGGGGTCCGCCCGCTTCGATATACGGGCTTGCCCGAAGATACAGGGGGCTTGAAGCTGGCTGCCCGTCATTCCGTAAGATGCGCCTGCTTCGACAAGAATCTACATTCCCTTTTGCTTCCGGAATGGTACGATTTGGTTGTTTTTCACCACCCCTGACTTATCCTCAGTGGAAACTGCAGGTTGCATCCGCCCCTAAGGAGTAATTCATCATGCGTTGGACACCCGGTGGGACGAGCGGAGACATCGAGGATCGTCGCGATCAAAGCGGCGGCGGGGGCGGATTTGGTTTTGGCGGCATGCGCCTAGGACTTGGCGGGCTACTTCTTCTGTTTGTCCTGAGCCTCATCTTCAAACAGAATTTCTTTGCCCTTCTGGGCGGCGGCGGTGGGCCCGCCACAGGGTCGGCTGCCGTCAGCAGGCCGGACCCGGCCCGCGACGAAGCCGAAAAACCTCTGGTGCAATTCGTCTCCTTTGTTCTGGACGACACCCAGAAGACCTGGGACCAATTGTTGCCTCAGCAGGCCCACACCCCCTACCGCCATGCCAAGCTCGTACTTTTTCGTGACTACACGGACTCTGCCTGTGGGGGAGCGGCATCGGCCACCGGTCCGTTCTACTGCCCCGGCGACGAAAAGGTCTACATCGACCTGGGCTTCTACGATGAGCTGAAGCGCCGGTTCGGGGCGCCAGGAGAGTTTGCGCAAGCATACGTATTGGCCCACGAAGTCGGCCATCACGTCCAAAAGATTGTTGGCATCGAAAGCAAGGTGCGGCAATTCCAGCGGCAGAATCCCGGCGCCGTCAACGCCACCTCGGTGAAAATGGAACTACAGGCCGACTGCTTCGCGGGCGTCTGGGCTCATTCCACGCAGCAACGCGGTTTGTTGGAGCAAGGGGACGTGCAATCGGCCTTGGGTGCCGCGGCCGCGGTGGGCGATGATCACATTCAACAAATGGCTCGTGGCCGCGTGCAGCCGGAAACCTTTACGCACGGCACTTCGCAACAACGCATGGATTGGTTCAACCGCGGACTGAATTCCGGCAGTATCTCTGCGTGTAACACCTTCGCGGAGTAATTCCCAGACGGCTGCGGGTCACGAATTTGGGGGAACCTGCTGTGCTCCGGGCACCCCCGGATCGCGCATCTTCTCGATGGCGGCTTTTGCCGCTTTGGCCTTTTCGGGATCAATCCACGAATCTTGCGTGACAAAAGTGGTCTGCGTCGGCAGGGCGACGACCACCCCGGCCTTATCGAGCGCGTCCATGATCGACAGCAGCAAACCTTCTTGCGTACTCAAGTATGCGTTGTAGTCGTTCTCCAAGATGTAGCAATAAACCTCCACATCCAGCGAGTAGTCCGAAAACCGGAGGAACCGCACACGGGAAGAAGAATCTTCCACTTTAGGGTCGTCCAACAGTAGCTGGCGAATCTCTTCCAGCACAAAGCGCACATGGTCGGGCGAAAGGTCGTAACGCAGACGAATTACTTGCTGGCAAAGGAATTTGTCGCGAAAGCGCAGGTTTTCGATCACTGCGGTGGCCATGGTGCCGTTCGGAATCGAGAGCAATGTCCGCTCCGCGGTGCGCAAGCGAGTGGACCGTAGGCCGATATCTTCAACCACCCCGGTCTGATTGTTCACTTTGCAGGTGTCGCCAATCAAAATGACCTTGTCGAACAAGATCGACACTCCGCCAAACATATTCTCGAAGGTTTTCTGTGCGCCTAAGCCGAGGGCTAGTGTTCCAATTCCCACTCCAGCCAGTGCTGCGCTTACGTCGAACCCCAACCCGTGCAAAACAATCAGCGTCACCAGGATGAATATACTGACTTCCACAAATCGCCGGATCAGCGACACGATCGAGCGTTCGGCAAACATACCCCGACTGGTAAGGCTCGCAGCGACCCGCGTCGAGATCGCCCGGGTAATCCGCGTGAGTAGCCAGTAAAACGCGATGGCCAGACAGATGGCAATAATCCGGCGGTAGTAGATCCGGTAAAGCAACGAAGTGCCGATGTACGACACCAACGCGTAATGGATCAACAGCGCAATCATGAAGGCCATCGGCCCGACGCGTGTCAGCGGGTCAATTGGCACCGGGGGCAAATGCCGCGTTGCCCTCCAATAACGCAGCGCATATTCCAGCAGAAGAACCAACAGTCGCCCTGCTACGAAGGCCACGGGAATAAATAACAAAATCCCCAACCACTGCCAGTACGGCACCCCCAAAATGCGGTGCTCGACCAGATATTGCGGCAGTTTTTTCTCGATCTCCGGATATGTAAGTGAGTCGAAAACCTCTGGTACGGAATCCAATGTGGCCCGCGAAAAGTACCAAAGTTTTCGCCCTTCGGGGTCTTCGAGTCGCACCAGAAGTATCGGGAATGTGTCCGAACCGCTCAGTCCGCTGCTGATCTTCTCCTGGTCGGCCGGCAGTCCGTCGTCCAAACGTCCTTGGGGGTCCTTGCTAACAAAATCGAGTGGACCGGTGAACTTCTGATTCAGGATAGCGAGCAGCTGTTCGGCCAGTTCCTCCTCGTCCTCCTGAGAAATATGATGATGCCCAGCAGGTGGCGCGAAATATTGAATGGCTAAGGAGTATTTTTCTTCCTGAGCTGCCTTGATGAAGCCCAACAAGCAGCCACGCGGGCTTTCTCGGCCCAATGGGTCCGGTTGTGCCGTCGGCGGTTGCGGCGCGGTCGTGCTCGACGACGAACTCAGGCCCGGTATCTGCGGAACGCCATACGCACAGGCACACCACAATCCCACAATGACCAGCAACAGGGGCAAGCGACGTATGAACATCAACCCAGCTCCGTTTCGCCGCTTTATTCTATCTGTTGGGGCCGCGCGATAGAAGAGACCGCCGGCGCTAGCGACCCAAAATGCTCCTGATGCTGCCGCAACAAGAACTGGTCGGTCATTCCCGCGATGTAATCGCAAATGACCACGTGGCGAAGAGTTTCCCGCGCCATTTCCTCGTGGGCTTTGGGCATGGAATTGGGTTTTTGCAGGTAGTACAGGAACAATTCTTCCAGGCAGCGCACGGAACGATCGCTATCTTCGGTGATCGCCGGATGATTGTAAACGTGGGTGAAGAGAAACTTCTTGAGCATGGCGTTCTGGTTTCGCCCTGTTCCACTGAAGCTGACCAGCCGTTTTGACGCGTGCCGCACGTCTTCAGCGCTCTGTACGCCCGAGTCGGCGATTTGTTGGAGCGTGTGTTCGATCAGGTCGGTCACCAGCACATCCAACACATGGCGCAAAGCTTCGTTGAATTTCAGTTTTGTGGCGCCTTCCGGCGAACTCTTTTCGACTCGCGCGTAAGCTTCTCCGAAAAATGGAGCTTCTCGCCGCAAAGAATCTAGAACCAGCAGATTTGCCTCCAACGCGTCGTCCAAGTCCGCGGTGTTGTAGGCGATCTCGTCGACCCAATCGATTAATTGGGATTCCAAGGGGGGCCGCACGTCCAGGCGGTATTCTGCGAGTTCCGGGAACTCCACGGCTTTGTAATCCCGGGAGTGCTTCACGATGCCCTCGCGCACTTCGAAGGTCAGGTTGAGTCCCGGGAAGCCGAGATAACGATGCTCGAATTGTTCCACAATGCGCAGCGCGTGCAAGTTGTGGTTGAAATAGCCTCCGCGCGCTCGCATCAACTCATTCAACTTGCGTTCGCCCGCGTGGCCGAAGGGCGGATGGCCAATGTCGTGCACCAAAGCCAGCGCCTCGACCAACTCCGAATTCAGATTCAGCGCATGCGCTACGGTTCGCGCGATTTGCGAAACCTCCAGCGTGTGGGTCAGCCGGTTGCGGAAATGGTCGGAATAGCGAGTAGTGAAGACCTGCGTTTTCGCCTCAAGCCGCCGAAACGACCGCGCGTGAACAATCCGGTCGCGATCTCGTGCGTATTCGCTGCGGTAGGGATGCGCTGCTTCCGGATAGCGCCGCCCGCGCGAATCTCCCGCTCGCGTGGCCCAAGGTGCTAAAGCTGGATATGTTTCGATGGCCGAAGCCTCCAGCGGTGTGTCAAGGGATTAAATAAGCCAACTGTCATTCCGAGGAGGCGAGAGGGCATCCACTCTCGGATTCAGGAGCGATTCACTTCACGAATTCGGACCCAGCAATTCCAATCCGCGGTCGGCATCATCGGCGACCGGGGTATTTGGGTAATCCTTCTTCAGTTGCTGATACAGAGTGGCAGCCTGCTTCGGATCGGTTTGGCTGTAGATTCCAGCGAGTTCGAGAAGCACCATCGGTTTCGGCACCAGCACCGAGCCGGAGGTGCTAAGCGACTGCAGCGTCTTAATCGCTTCGTCCTTCTTGCCGTTGCGTTCCGCGATCAGCGCGGTCTGATATTTAGCCAATGCGGCCAGTTCCTTATCGGAGCCTGCGTCTAGCTTGCTCAACTCTTCCGAAGCTTGGTTCAGCTTGTCGAGGTCCATCAGAGACAATGCGGAATAATAGCGAGCCAGCTTTCCGGGATTTGTGTGCGGGTACTTCGCGGCTACCGCCGCAAGTTTTGGCTCGGCGGCTTCGGCACGTGCTGTCTCATTGGGAAAGGTCGTCTCTCCAGGCATGACCGGCTGCCCCAGCGCAGCAATTGGCGAATTAAACGTCTTCATGGCATCGTCCAGCGCTACCTGCGCCCGCGCGGTTTGCCGGTCGTTGTAATATTTCCAACCGAGATAGACACCCGCCACGATAATCAGCGCCAGCACGGCTACGGACACTAAGCGAGTGTGCGATAGCACTGCCTCGGCACCGTGCTCAAAACTCTCCCGGACCTTGTCCTGCTTCAGCTCTTTACGCGAAATGTGTTCCGCCACAAGCGTTCTCCTACTGTAGATGCAAGCTTTTATGCTAACACAGCTGCCGCAGCGCCCGCGAAACCCTGTTGCCCAAAAACGTCATTCCGAGCCTGCCTGAGGCAGACGCAGCGAGCGCCTTCAACCATTACGTCTTGCCTCAAACCTTTACCTCGCGCGCAAATAAACCAAAACTGCGCGTACCGCCTCCTCTTTCGCCGCGGCCAGCGACAGCCCCGGTGGACGCCGCAGTACCACGCCGTGCGAGAGCGACTCGACCATATGTGTCACCACGAACACGGTTTTATCGAGCTCCGCGTTGCTCCGAAGCTCCGGCCCCCTGGCCGCAATCGCCAGCCGGAACGCACCATGAAGGCGGGTCGCAAAATCCTTTGCGCCATCGGCTCGTTGCGGCACTTCGCCAAACAGCGCGTCATACAGCTCCGGATCCTGTTTATGCGCTTCGATCATTGCTTCTATCATCGCGCGCATGAGCTCGTCCAGCGACGCCGTGGCGTTTTGCACCAACGTCTTCTCAACCATGCGGTCGACTTCCTCGACATGCCGCTGGTGCAAAGCCGCAAAGATCGCGCCTTTATCCGGGAAGTACTGATAGAGCGAGCCGATACTTACTCCAGCCACTTCAGCGATTCGGTTGGTGTTTACCGCTTTGGCGCCTTCACGCTTCAAGATGCGCACTACTGCGGCAAGAATCGCCTCGACGGTTTGCCGGGCGCGGGACTGTTTCGGTCGCCGCCGAGAGAACACGTGCTGCTTTCGAACAGTCACATCCCAAGCTTATTTAAAATGTGAGCAATTATCTATATATTTTTACAACCATCAAATATTTCAACGAGAAGGTTGCATAGTAAATGCGAGTATACATGGGGCCGTATGCACAGGTACGCTAATTCACTGTAATATGATTATTACTCATTATCAGATTTGAGAGGCATCCGTGAATTACCTCATCACCGGCGCAACAGGTGAAGTCGGTTCTCGCGTCGTGAAAGGTTTGTTGCACCGTAACGTTCGTCCAGTTGTATTTGTACGCGATCAGGCAAAGGCCCGAGCTCTCTATGGCGATAACGTCGATATTCGCGTTGGCGACCTGCGCGATAACCACTCCCTTCGCGCGGCACTCCACCGGATTGACGTTCTTTTCCTTCTCAACAGTGGCCCCGAGTTGATCCAGCGAGACGCCGCTGCGGCGCAAATCGCCAAAGCTGCGGGCGTGCAACGGCTGGTCAAGCTTTCATCTCTGGACGCACACCATCAAGTAGGCACCGGGGTTTGGCATGCGCAGGGCGAATCCGCCATTCGCGCCACGGGCATCCCTTTCGCCTTCGTGCGGCCCACTGGCTTCATGTCTAACGCGCTCTTTTGGACATCCCAAATCAAGGCAGAAGGGGTTCTGCGCTCTTCTACCGGCGATGGCAGAATTCCCTTCATCGATCCCGACGACATCGCTGCGGTCGCGATCGAAGCGCTTACGACCGTCAAGTACGTGGGGGAATCCTTACCAATCACCGGCCCGGAAGCCCTCAGTTACGCGGACATGGCCGCAAAGATCGCTGCAGCCATCCAAAAGCCGATTCGCTTTGAAGCTATTTCTGAGGAGCAAGAGCGCAGTCGCATGGCCAAGTGGGAAGAGTCCTCCGCGATGATCGACGCCCACATTTCCATCTATCGCGCTATCCGGGAAGGGCGTTTGGCTGCGGTAACGCACGAGGTCGAACGCGTCCTGCGCCGCAAGCCCAATAGCTTCGATCATTGGCTGCATCGTAATGCCACCACCATTTCGCTGACCTCCGGGACGGGTAACCGTTGTCGCAAATCGTCACTGACAGCCGACGGCAGTACGTCACGGGCGTGGTAATTTAGGAGAATGCAAGCGGGCTGTATTCATTGTGGGCAGCAGCATCTCCTGAACGACGCGGTACTGGCCAAGCACTCCAAAGTGCAGTTCCGCTGCACAAAATGCGGCAAAACCACGATCGTTGAGGTCAAGCGCCGCGTCGATGAAACCGCGGTCATCTCGCCCATGCCTTCCTTCGCCCGCACGGACGCCTCCGCCACCAGCAAGACTGCGGTGGCCGACGAACCCAATCCCGATCTTCCTCCCGGCGTATCGGTTACGCTGGCCATCACCAGCGGCCCCGAACTCGGCCGCTCGTTTGAGCTTTCCAAAGCCCGCACCATCGTGGGACGCAAGGGCGCGGACGTTGCCCTGACGGACCCCGAGGTTTCCCGTCACCACTGCCTGCTGGAGGTGCGAGATGGCTTCGTCAACTTAAAGGATCTGGATTCCACTAACGGTACTTTCTTCGAAGAAGAGCGCGTGCGTGCCGCCATGCTGCAGAATGGCACGGAGTTTCGCGTCGGCAGCACCACCATGCACCTCACGTTTCGGTCCGAAAAATGATTCGCTTTCGTTGGTTCTGTACTTTGTTGCCGCTGTGAGATACTGGCGCGGGTACAGCCGCATGGCGTCGAGATGAACCGCCTCACTGTGTGTCTCGTGGCACAAAACGAGCAGGAAAACTTGCCGCGAGTTCTCGCTTCGGTGCAGGGACTCGCCGACGAGATTGTCGTTGTAGATGGGGGCAGTACCGACCACACTGCGGCAATCGCATGCGAGTACGGCGCTAAAGTGGTGCAGCGGCCGTTTACCAACCATGCGGATCAAAAGAATTACGCCGCTTCTCTCGCCTCTAACGACTGGATCCTCTTACTCGACGCGGACGAGGAATTGAGCGATGAATTGAAAGCATCGTTCGGCCGGTGGAAGACATGCGAGCCGAAATTCCTTGTTTACGAAATGGCGCGTCTGACCTGGTATCTCGGAGCCTGGATTCATCACTCACGTTGGTATCCCGACTGGCAGCGACGTTTGTACCGGCGCGATAAAGCGGGTTTTGAGGGCGCCATTCACTCCGCCCTTCGATACGACGGCAAGCTTGGACGCCTCCACGGCGATCTGTTGCACTACACCATTCGCACCTTTTCCGAACACGAAGCGAAGATCGAAAAATACACGACCACCATCGCCCAGGAAATGTTTGACCAGGGGAAACGCAACTGGCGCGCGGCCATGTGGTTTGCCACACCCTGGAGTTGGATTCACCATTTCTTCCTTGGGGCCGGATTTCTCGACGGGTATCGCGGGGCGCTCATTGCACAGATGGCGGCGCGAGGGGTGCGCCTGAAATTCGAGAAACTGGGAAAACTGGTCGAAGCCGAAAAACGAAGCCCCAATCGGAGTACCGCGTGATTCCATTAATTGTCGATCTGGAAACCGAATGGCGCGGCGGTCAGAATCAAGCGCTCCTTTTGCTCAAAGGTCTGTATGAGCGGGGCGACGCGGCGGAACTCGTCGCCACGCACGGCTCTTCCATAAGTCACCGCGCGAAAAAAGAGGGCATCTATGTGCATAGCGTTTCGCGCAACATGCCTCGTCTTTCCGCAGCGGCCAAGATTCGCTCGATTCTCTCGGAAGGGCGTATCGAACTCGTACATGCCAATGAAGCGCATGCCGTCACTGCGGCTTGGCTCGCCGTAAGACGTCGCAATTTACCTTTCGTGGTTTCGCGCCGCGTCGGTTATCCCCTCAGCAAAGGTTGGATTGCGCAAAGCCGCTATCGACGCGCGAATTGCATTTTGGCCAATTCGCAGTGGGTCGCGGAACAAGCCGTCGCTTCTGGAGCCGATAAAGACAAGATCCGGGTGGTGCATGAAGGCGCGCTTATTCCCGCTCCCGTGACGCCCGCGGCACGAGTCCAGGCGCGCCAGCGTTGGCGCGTTGCCGATAGCACTCCCCTGCTCGGCTGTGTCGGAGTGCTGCTTCCCGATAAGGGCCAGGAATGGCTGATCCGTTCCCTGGCTGAAGTCCGCAGAGTGTTTCCAGATGCGCGCCTGCTGTTGGCTGGCGATGGTTCTACCCGTCACGGATTGGAAAAACTCACCGCGGAACTCCATCTAAAGTCCGCGGTGATCTTTGCCGGTTTCGTGAAAGATGTCGAATCTGTCTATGCCGCGCTCGATGTCTTTCTTCTTCCCTCGTTTTTCGAGGCATTTAACAATTCCCTGCTTGCCGCCATGGCTTATGAGGTCCCGTCGATTGCATTTGCCCGTGGCGCCTTGCCCGAAATCATCGAGAACGGGAAAAATGGCCTGCTGGTGTCTGGGCCAGACGTGGGGGAAATCGCTTCGGCCATCAAAAACATTCTGGGCGATAAAGGGTTCGCACGTGCGTTAGGAACTGCGGGCCGACAACGGGTTGCCGAAAATTTCTCGGCCGATCAAATGATCGAAGGCACGCTCAAGGTCTACGAAGAGGTTCTGGGACTTAGTTGATTTCAAATTGCAACTCCGGGTTTCCAAAAAAGCGAAAGCGCCGTTCGGTTCCTTCTCAACCGGCCGGCGCTTCGCTGCGCAGTAACTAAATTCCCTAAGAATTGTTCCAGCAGTTCCCTCCTGTCCGCCCGCCGAAAAACCGTCAAGCTAATTTGCAGATTGAACTACCCATCGCCCCACAGGCTCGAGGAACTCCACCCCGATCGCATAGCCGTCGCCATGCAACGGTTGGCAGTAGGCCACCCGAGACGCAGAACGAAACTCTCCCGTGCGCGACGCAAAGATCACTGGCGCGCCTTTCTCCCAGCGCCGCGTGCTCACCACGCGCGCGCCCTTGGCACTCACGTTTTCCGTAAACGTGGCTTCCACCCCGGGTGTCTGACGATGCCCTTCCAACACCACGGGAATTTCCATGGGAATCCGGTTCTCACTGCGGTTGTAGCGAAATTGGTTCCTGTGATCCATTCGGCCTTTTCCTCACAGGCACGCGGCGATGCGCGTGATCGAATTCATCGCTTTTCCGCGATGTTTCATGCGATACAGGGTGCGGTCTGCCGCCGCAAGAAGCTTTTCCGCGGTGTCGCCATCTTCCGGGTATGCGGCCACTCCGGAGCTCACCGAGAGCATCGGCTCTTCCGTTTCCGTCGCCAACCTTTCGCGAATTCTCGTGGAAACTCGCGTGGCAATCTCTTTCGGTGCTTCCGGCAAGACCACGGCAAACTCGTCTCCGCCATAGCGCGCCGGTGTATCGATGGCCCGCGAATGATTACGTAGAATTTTGCCCAGGCGGACCAGCGCACGGCTGCCCACCAGGTGGCCGTAGCGGTCATTGATGGCTTTCAAGCCGTCCATGTCCAGCAACATGAGACTGAAGGGGCGATGGGTGCGGCGCGAACGATCCAGTTCGGACTCGATCACCGCGATCAGCCGACGGTAATTCGCCAAGCCCGTGAGAGGGTCGCTGATCGCCAACGAGCGCACCTGATCGAACAAGCGAGCCTGGTCGATCAGTGCACCGCACAATAGAACCGCGTAGCTGGCCACTTTTGAAATTTCCGCGATGAAGAAGGGACCATCGAAAATCCGGCGAGAAAACAACGCGGCCAAGTGGCAAGTCGTATTCAGAAGAGCTGCGAGAAAAAGCGAATAGTCGTAGAGCGAACCGTCGCCGTCGCTCTTTTGCTGCTGCTGGTACCGCCGGTAAAAGAAAAATGCCGCCAGCGCGAACAATCCGCCAGGAAGCAATTCCCAAGGACGCGACACTAAATCGCCATACTTCGCAATCGGCGTGGCGGGCGCCGCGATAAACGCCGCACTGGTGATGTACGCCGCGCCGGCCACCACAAACAACGCGCCTGCTGTTTCCCGGCTTGGCTGCCGCGAAATCGGCAAGAACCGTTCCACGGCCAACGCTGCCAGCAGTAGCACCGCCAGCAGCGTCCGGCCGACCATCCAACCCATCGGAACATGCGACAGCGCGACCTGACCGGCGCGCAACAGGTCGTTTAGTCCAAAATACCCGACCGTTTCGATCATGCCCGACAGGACAAAGCCAAATGCGAGAATCAGCGCGATGCGATCATGCGTCCCGCGGAAACGCACCAGAGCATTTGCGGCGTAGCAGAAGCAAAGGAGCGAGCCGCCCACTTCGAGGTAGAGGTAGGTGTTGGGCGCGCCAACCACGTGGGCGAAGCGGGAATACAGAACCACTGCGAAAATCAGGCCAAGGAAGGCGCTATAGCCGATGAGCGGTAAGCGGCCGCGGTCCTTCCGAAGAAACCCGGTGATTTTCGTCCAATCCCCCAAAACAACCCCCAAACGCCGGAGAAAACCGGCAAGACAGGGAAATGCAAGTACATGCCCTTTTTGGGTTACGAGATCACAGCCCGTAAGTCTATGAAATTATTACGTTTATTTATGGCGTGTAGCGGCGGTGTAGCAGGTGAGACAAAGCCGAGACGCAGAACGGTTCGGGGCCCGTTCAATTTTGAAACACTATCACGCGTGTATCCAGAGAGTTAGCAGGCGTTTAGGCAAGCCTGTCACAAACCTGTACTCCGTCTCAACGTGAGACTGTCTCATCTTGGGATAGACCGGGGTTTTTGCCGCTTTTCACGGCTTTGGAGCGGGTGGAGGCAGGTCTCGTGCGGTGACAGGGCTAGTAAAACCCTGGCGCTTATGGGTACCGTCGCAAAATGGGATATTCGCGGAATGGCCACAGCGGCATAGGGAGATCGCGGTTCGGCCGCCTAGCCCGAACGACTTACCTTCCTGGTCCACAATCTCAAAATCGCCTTCGATACGAATGGGGCCGTTGTTGAGTACAGTCACTTTTGTTCCAGCCACGAATTCCTCCGTTTGTTAAGTGAAAATCTGAATTCAATAACGCGGCACGCTCGGGTCAACTTCCGTGGACCAGGACAGGATGCCGCCCCGCAAGTTATAAATCTTACGAAAACCGGCTTGCCTTAGGAAATCCACCGCTTTCGCGGAGCGCCCACCCATCTTGCAATGCGCGACGATTTCGCGCGCGGAATCCAGCTCGTGTACGCGCTGAGGCAGTTCGCCCAAGGGGATCAGGTGACCTTTCAAATTGCAGATCTGATATTCGTGCGGCTCGCGCACGTCCAGAATGAAGAGGTCGTCGCCGTGGTCCAGCCGCTCTTTCAATTCGCGCGCGGTAATCTCTGGAACGTGAAGATCGTTTTCGGGGGCTTCTTCGCCGCGAATGCCGCAGAATTCTTCGTAGTCGATCAACTGATGAATCTTGCGATGGGGCCCGCACACGGGGCAATGCGCATTCTTCCGCAAGTGCAGTTCGCGGAACCGAAGCGCGAGTGCGTCAAACAATACCAAGCGGCCGGACAGCGATTCCCCGCGGCCGATAATCAGCTTGATCGTTTCCAACGCCTGCAAGGAACCGACTATGCCGGGCAATACACCGAGGACACCGCCTTCCGCACACGAAGGCACGAGTCCAGGCGGAGGCGGCTCGGGATACAAGCAGCGATAGCACAGGCCATCGGGCATGCCGAAGACGGTTACCTGGCCCTCGAAGCGGAAAATGGAGCCGTAGACATTGGGCTTGCCTAAGAGGATGCACGCGTCATTCACGAGATAGCGTGTCGGAAAATTGTCGGTGCCATCCACGACAACGTCGTAATCCTTTAAGATCTCCAGGGCATTTTCGCTGGTGAGCTTAGTTTCGTATGTGGCGATTTGCACGTCTGGATTCAGATTCGTCAGGCGGGCGCGGGCTGCTTCGGTTTTGGGCTTGCCGACGTCGCTGGTGCCAAAAGTGACCTGCCTTTGCAGGTTGGTAAAGTCCACCACGTCGAAATCAACCAGGCCGATGTGGCCCACGCCCGCGGCGGTCAAATACAAACCAAGTGGCGCGCCAAGTCCGCCAGTGCCGATCAGGAGCACGCGTGCGGCCTTGAGCTTCAACTGACCTTCCATGCCGACTTCCGGCATGATCAGATGACGGCTGTAGCGCAAAATCTCTTCATTGGTCAGAGTGGCGGCGGCCGGGTTGGCAGCCAAATCCTGCGTGTTGATAGCCATGAAAGCTTTCCTGTTCCTTTTTTCTATCTTACGCGGGCCACGCGCAGGAAGAAAGTGCGTCGGGGCATTGTCTCTGCTCGAGGCTACGACGGAACCGCTCATCACAGAGGGCGCGGAGGTCCGCTGAGGAAACGGAGAGCCTCGGCGAGAGGCGAGACTTGGCCGGGATAGGTTACCGGGGAAGTTTCTCGCCGCATGAGTGTTTGCAAATTGGATACTCCCCCTCCCCCTGGGTAAAAATTAAAAAGGCGAGAAACAAAGGAGTTAGCTTAACAATTTCTAAAAATTTTAAAAACAGTGAGGCTGAAACCAGTGGTCCTTCGGAGCTCAGGGCAAGCGAGTGGCTGGCGGTCATTGGCGAACCGACGCCCAGAAACAGTCGCCGAGCATTAGCCAGACCTGAGAGTCGAAGGGTTGGACCGGAGGGAGGAAGCAATCGGACCAACCGGTGAGTGTCGTTCGAGACGTAGGTGACAGCTCCCCGTAGCTGCGAGCCAGAAGATGAGAATGATGGTCGCCGCATCGTCATGTTCGCTTTTCCGAAACGCACAGAGCAATGATGACTTCGTGGGAAGTTCATCGATACGGTACGACAGGGCAAAATAGGGCCAGTTGCGATTGGTGGATGCGCACGCAACCTGGAGGCACGTCCCAGCTGTCGCTATTTTACAATGTGCCAAATTTACTGAGACGGGGGCTTGGGCGGGTGCTCGGCGCGCTCCTTCTGCTTTTCAGCGATTTCCTTCTTCGAGGGCGGGAAATGCTCAAAACCCTTGGAGATTTCATTTAGTACCTTGGGCCAGATACTGTCGTCATCCACGATTTTCTGTTCGAGATATATCCGCCATGCCAAAGCTTTGCGCTTGGCATCGGTCAAATCAATCACAAGGGTCGCGTCCAAGGAGTCCTCTGCTCTCATCAGGTCGTAGGTATAGGCCCAATAACCGCTGGTCATAATGTCGCCGGCGCCGGCGGCAGGTGCGACCATATTGGATTGGCTGTTGGCCCAATAGCGCACGACGAGGTCAGGCTGCTGATCGAGGGGAACTTCGCGGAGCCCACGCTGGACCAGCGCCTGGGCCACGCCGGCATGGACACGTTCGCTGATGTAATTCGGATTCAGCTCTCGGAACTCCAAAGCATTGGAGCCGCCGACATAGGCAAAGGTTTTGAATTTTGAGAAATTGAGATTGGGGTCGAAATCCACCGCGGTTTTGGCGATGGACTGGGGCGCAAAAACGAGTAACAAGGCGAACAGCACGAGCATGGCGGCGATGTTCTTGGGTGTTGAGTGGTACCACGATTTTTCTGAGTTCAGCATTCTTTCTCCGTCAACGGTGTTATCGAGGATTTCGAGAGTGCAGTGATTCTACACTAATGCGTTTTTGTTGCCCCAAAACACTGGCATCAAACAAACAAATCAGGAGTCACGCGGGAGGTGGGCACAGAAGTTACAATTAATCTGAGGCGCGCCAACCTTCAGTGGTGAAGTGGTCATCTATAATTGCGGTTGCCATTCCTTCTGCTGAGAAGCTACGAAAAAGGGAAATTATGAGGACGCCTCTGAATGGAACTCTGCTTGTATTGTTCTTATCCCTGACAATGTTTTCCGGTACGGCAGTCCCGGCGCAAGAGCGTGGCCGAAGTTCCTTGCCCATGCAGGGGGCACCTGAGGTACAAGCTCCGCATCCTAAGGGACGCGATCCGAAACCAAGGGAGGCCGAAACGGCGGTTCTTGCCGCGTTCGATAGGTACGAAGTCGTTGGAATGAGCGCCGCGCACGGCAATAAGGACCTCGACGATTTAATTCTCCGCCTTATTCGCGTTCCTGCTTTTCGGAGCACGGTAAACGACATCGTCGTGGAGTGTGGCAATTCGTTATACCAGCCTACGCTTGACCGATACATTGCGGGCGACGACATACCGCTGTCAGAAGTGAGACAGGTTTGGCGTAACACCACCCAACCAATGTGCGGCGTATCCGCCTTTTACGAAGCATTTTCCCCTTCGGTTCGCAGGATCAATCAAGCGCTCCGACGGGAAAAGAAGATCCGTGTTTTGGCAGGCGATCCTCCTGTTGATTGGAGCAAGATAAAGAGCCCGCGGGACTTCGGGCGCGGACAATTCTTGGTGGGGAGGGACGCTAGCATTGCGGCTGCGATGGAAAAAGAAGTCCTGTCGAAAAATCGAAAGGCGTTGATGCTGTTTGGCACCGCGCATCTTTTCCATGTTGGAAGTACCTCGGTCGCACTCTACGAGAAAAATTATCCCGACGTGACCTTGGTGATTGCTGACCATACTGGATTCGGCAATTGGACGCCCCTCGATAAGTACAACAGTGAATTTGAAGCGCGAATGGCATCCTGGCCCGTTCCATCGCTTGTATTAGATATGAAAGGCACGTGGCTTGCGGATTTGTTGGATATGACCTACTCCAGCGGAAACGTCACCTTTGGGGTGACAGACGGCGGCAAGCTTCCGGCAGGACCGGTTAAACCGAAAGGTACATTCTCAGAAATACCGATCGAAGCGACAAGCAAGTTCTCTGAAATGGCGGATGCATATCTCTATTTGGGTCCCAGGGATTTGCTGCTGAATGAACCAACGCCAGCGGAGATTTTCTTGGACAAGAATTACATGACAGAACTCGAACGAAGGGCGGCGATAATGGGGGGAGGCCCGATAACGGACCAAGCCAATCCAGATAAAGTTTCGGAGCGTGATTCCAACCCTTTCTTCTACGACCCCGACAAACTCAAGAAGGTCATGCCTGTCGGCGGCAATTAATCACAAACTGGCAAACGCACGCCAAAGTCCCGGTAAACGAGGTTCCGCGAAAAGTTGGTACTAGGCGCTGCAACAGACCTTTGCCCCTCAAATGTCAGGTTGCGACCCTTAGTTTTAAACGGAACAAGTTCGTTTTAGCGCTTTGTGATTTGCGGGATCAGGCACTTCCGAGTTGCCCGCAGTACCTCCGCAGTGCGCAAGGGCGAACAGAAAAAGGCAAGGAGCACTGGCAGGGCCGCACGACTATTGCGGAGACCCGTTTATAGAGAATGGCTTTGAGGCGTGGTCAGGGCTGGGTCGTACAGTGGAATTACTTCGTCAGCTCGCCCTTTTCCTTCTGGGCTGCAAGACCATATCGTATTGCCGCTTCAAGCGTATCGATGTTTATATCCTGAAGAGCTTTGAACCGAATGCAATATCCGGTGACGCTGGCCTTGCCTAGTTTTTTTCCATAGGTTTTGGCTAAGAACTTCTTATCTTTGAGACCAAGAATATAGACAGAGATGCCGGTTTTGTTTCCGCTGACACCAATTTGAAAAAACTCTCTCGTTTTTCCATTGGCATATTTTATAGAGTGAAACCCATATCCGATCGTAGGGTTGGAAACCGTGTGATCTTTGCTGTCTTTCCCATCGAAGAACCATAATTTGCATTCTGGTGAGACTTGAAGTGTGAGCCGATGCAACGATTGCAGGTCACTGCGTTTTGGCTCGGGTTGGCTGGCAATATACTTTTTGATTTGGTCTTGTACGTTCATACATTCCGCGCCCCAGTTGCGCGCACGAGATTATACGCGACGCCGGCGATGGTTCAAGCTGGTTGGCATAGCCGGTGGGCTCTGAGCCGATCGAAAGTGCGGCGGGTACGGGAAGATAAGCGTGCGCCAGTCTAAAGACTGGCCACTACACAAACAAACCTTGGGCAGGTCCGCGGCTTTACAGTTGGGTTGGGATTGTTTAGGCTGAGTAGGCTATGTGGAATGTGGATGAACGTTTTGAAAAGGCGGCGATGGACCGGCTCGCATCGCTGGGATTTTCCGTGGGCAGCACGCGCGGAGTGGTTCGCGTGGAGAAGTATGGAGCCGGCGCGGAGTTTCGGCAGAATCCCGACGGACGCTTCCAGATGACGAAGTTGCCCACGATCATGCTGAAGGGTCACTTCACGCGGTTGTGGGATGCGGGCTATCAGAAATTCTTGCTGACCGACGACGGGGTGAAATTGCCGGCGCTTGCGGAACAGCTGGCGAACCTGCGCAAGTTCAATGAGGAACTGCGCACGGCGCTGGGCGTGCCCACGTTTTATAACGAAGCGTTGGGCTCAGTGAGCGCGCTGAGCGTGTATGACCGAGTGAAAGGCCGCGACGGAGATGTACCGGATAAAACCGTGGGCGCGCACGATCTTCCCTTCGAACACTAGAAAAAACTACAAGACCAATTCCTTAGCAGCTAAAGCCACGCCTAGCTGGGCTAGGAAGCCGGAACTCTGGTACATGCAGTCGAAGGACTACTCGACATGCATGGAAAATCAACGCCCGCCTGAGAAGGCGGCCGCTACAAAGACCTCACAGAAATTGTGACCTAGCACGTCGGGAAAAACAGCGGTGTAAGTTGCTGCTACAGGCGACTCAACGCGCGGACCACACCAGCACGGAGACACAGGCTAAACAGCTTGCGGAAAAAGAGCGAGGCGGGCTAGCTTCTTTGGTGTTGGCGGGTTTTTGGGTGGGTTGGTGACGCCGTTGGCGATGTGGGGATGGTTGGTTGAAAGTTGGTGGGGTGGACTCCTTCAGTTGGTTTCGGGGATTAGCTTAGCCATGCGGATCAGGTTTGCGGCGGTAGAGGCCAGA
>Ga0335073_10005516_pt1 | contig 17748 bp, 17 predicted proteins | sample Lox_Sample_22_FD_207093 | JGI IMG/M metagenome (GOLD analysis project Ga0335073, IMG submission 207093) | Soil microbial communities from Loxahatchee National Wildlife Refuge, Florida, United States - Lox_Sample_2.2 | ecosystem: Environmental > Terrestrial > Soil > Wetlands | place: USA...
TTTGGACGACATTTTAGCCGGACGCATTCACGCTAATGTTTCAGCCAATCGGCATCCCTCGTTGCCATTGGCAAATGAACCGTTCTGTACGTTCAGTCAAGAAGTATCGTACATAGACCCAGCCACCAATGAAGAAGTTGCTCGCGCTCACCAATATCTTCGACCCGATGGAACAATCGGTTTAAAGGGACGCCCCGACCCGAAGCGCGTATTTCTGAACGGCATCTGGTATCGCATCATCAAACTGAAAAACCGAAGCGTTTAGTTCGCTGATTTCATCCGCCGTTGGCCCTGAGTGTCCATTGCAATAAAGTCGCCGCTCTACGAGCGGTGCCTCTGCAAGGGGCGTTTGGCGTAGTTCAGATAAGAGTAAACGCTGGCGGAATGTAATCATCGATCACCTTCCCGAACACTGGGCGGAATGTGAGCGAACAATCGCTCCCAATCCGTTTGGCAGCGTAGCTTTGCGAGCTCCCCACCGTCCTGTCCTTTATCTGCGTGTCGTACAAACTGAGCGCGATAAACGTATCGCGCAGCGCGAATCGTCCTAGGGCTCGGAGTTCTGGATTGACGTGTCGAGCACGAATTTCCCAGACCTCGGAACCGGCACCAAGCGGGCCCAAAGCGGCTGGATGGAGGTGTGAGATTCTGCGCCTGCAAACCCTTTCTTGCTCAGTATCTCGACAGCAACCCATCCCGCAGTTCAAGATAATCGGCGATGCTTCGATTCTTGTTTCGCCACTTCACGGCGATTTTGATTCTGGTCGTGATTGGTGCGTGGGCGGGGCTCTATCTGCCTACCACACCGGCCTGGTCTGTTATTCGGCTCAAGAGTGCGATCGATGCGCGCAATGGCGACGGTGCGGCGCAATACGTTGATTTCCAGAGCGTGGTCCAGAGCGCGGGCGAGCAGATGGTGAAGAAGCGCGCCGCGAACGATCCGCTCTCAGCGATGTTGGGATCGACCGTCATCGCCGCGCTCACCGGACCGATGGCGCAGATCGCGCGTTCGTGGTCTATCGACCAGGTCAACCAGGGGCGCAAGGAATTGCAGATGCCCTACGCGGCGATGGCGGGCGCGATCGTCCTGATGCATCGCGACGGCGACGCGGCGTTTACCAAGTGGACCGACCCGAAGGGACAAACCTACGAAGTTCACCTGCGGCGCGAGCCCGACGGCGTCTGGCGCGTGTCCGAGGTCGAAAACGTCGATCAGCTCCTGCAAAAACTCAAGGAGCACGAGCAGAAGCAGTTCTCTACCCCGTGATCCCTTGACGCGGCAGGCTACGGGATTGTTTCGCGCAGGTTTCATCCGCCGTAGAGCGGCGCGTTTACTCCTCCCGGCTTCACAGGTACACTAGCGCTGCGCGGACGAACCATTCGGCTCGACCGCGTTTTAGTATTCAAAACAAAATGCGCCGTCAGGACATTAGAAATCTCGCGATCGTCGCCCACGTCGATCATGGCAAAACCACGCTGGTCGACGCGATGCTGCGTCAGTCGGGCGTTTTTCGCGTCAACGAGCAGGTGGTTGATCGCGTGATGGATTCCAACGCGCTCGAGCGCGAGCGCGGAATCACGATCATGGCCAAGAACACCTCGATCGTGTGGAACGACACGCGCATCAATATCGTTGATACCCCCGGCCATTCCGATTTCGGCGGCGAGGTCGAGCGCACGCTCTCGATGGTTGACGGCGTGCTGCTGCTCGTCGATGCGTGCGAAGGACCGCTGCCGCAGACCCGATTCGTGCTCAAGAAAGCGCTCGAAGCGAGCTTGCCGGCGGTTGTTTGCATCAACAAGATCGATCGTTCCGACGCGCGCCCGCTGGAAGTGCTCGACGAGATCTACGATCTGTTTATCGACCTCGGCGCCGACGAGCATTTGCTCGATTTTCCCGTCCTCTACACGGTGAGCCGCGCCGGGACGGCGACGCACAAGCTCGAAGTGCCCGGGACGGACCTGCGGCCGCTGTTCGAAACGATCCTGGCGCATCTGCCGGGACCGGAGGTCGATTCCGAAGCGCCGCTGCAGTTCCAGGTCAACAATCTCGATTACGACGACTACGTCGGACGCCTCGCGATCGGGCGGCTCATTTCCGGATCGTTCACGCCCAACTCGAATTATTCGTTATGCCGCCGCGACGGGAAAATCGCCACCTGCAAGGTCGCACACATCTACGGATGGCAGGGGCTTAAGCGCGTCGAGCTCGAAACCGCGCGCGCCGGCGAAATCGTCGTCGTTGCAGGAATAGAGGATATCGCGATCGGCGAGACGATCTCCGATCTCGAAAACCCGCGCCCGCTGCCGCCGATTAGAATCGACGAGCCTACGGTCGCGATGACCTTTCTTGTCAACAATGCGCCGTGGGCGGGCCGCGAAGGCGAATTCGTTACTTCGCGCAAGCTGGGCGAGCGTATCGAATTCGAGGCACGCCGCAACGTCAGCACGCGCGTCGAGCAGCTCTCGCCGGATTCGTGGCGCGTGATGGGCCGCGGCGAATTGCAGCTCGCGGTGATAATCGAGACGATGCGCCGCGAGGGCTACGAGCTCCAGGTTTCCAAACCGACCGTTATCACGCGGCAATCGGAAGGCCAGGTCCTGGAGCCGATGGAACTGCTCGTGATCGATATCACCGAGGACTACATCGGAACCGTCACGCAGATGCTGTCTGCCCGAAAAGGCAAGATGCGCACGATGGTGACGCATGCGGGCGGGCGTGTGCGGCTCGAATATGACGTTCCTGCGCGCGGACTGATCGGATTTCGCGGCCGCTTCCTCGAGAGCACGCGCGGCAACGGCCTGATGAACACTCTCTTCAACGGCTACGGTCCTTGGACGGGAACGATTCGCTCGCGCGCCAACGGCGCGATGATTTCCGATCGCGAAGGCGTCGCAACGCCCTATGCGATCTTCCATCTGCAGGAGCGCGGCATCTTCTTTGTCGATCCCGGTCAGCCCGTGTACGAGGGCATGATCGTCGGCGAGTACGCGCGCGAGATCAATTTGCCCGTCAATTGCTGCCGCGAAAAGAAGCTCACCAACATGCGCGCCTCCGGTCACGATGAGGCCGTGCGTATCACGCCAGCGCGCCTGATGACGCTCGATGCGGCGCTCGAATGGATCGACGAGGAAGAGCTCGTCGAGGTCACGCCGAAATCGGTACGGCTACGCAACCGCGTGCTCCGCACGGCACTGCGCAACAAGCATCGGGTCGGTTTCAGCGATGGTCCGCCCGCGGAGATGGCCGAGGGCGACTGAGCAAATTACAGCGCCGGGCCGGACGGCGGCCTCGCGGGTGGTTCTGCCCGCGCCGCTGCGCCAACGATGAGACGACTTGTCCGGATCACCGCTTATATCCTCATCCTGCTTACGATTCTCATCGGCAGCGCTGCGACGCTGCTTTCGATCTACCAGGACAAAGTAATTGCGTTCGTGATGGACTCGATCCACGCGCGAATCCACCTGGGATTCACCGTGGGCAAGGCGCAAGTGCATCTGGAGCGCCATCTCGGCGTCGTCCTGACGGACGTCCACATCAGTCAGAACGGCAAAGAGATCTCGACGATCAAGTCGATTCACGCGAGCGTCGGCTATCACTCGATCTTCAGTTCCAACGGTTTGCCGCTTTACTCGGTCACCGTCGACACGCCGCTGATGATCGTGCCGCGCAATCATCCGGGCACGCCCGAGATCGCGTTGCCGCGTCCCGAGGCGGCCGCGATCGAGCGGATGGCGAAGGCGCTCCGAGCGCTCTCGCAGATTGCACGGCGTATCGAGATCATCAACGCCACGCTTGCGTATCGCGATGGCAGCGTGCTCTTCGATCGGGTCGGGCTCCTCGCCTATCGCAGGCGTCACGGGCTCAACTGGTATTTCGCGTTCGACGCGACGATCCAGCTCCCGCCCTACGCTGGTGCGCATTTCGCCGGACGAATCAGCGCGCAAAGCGACCAGCCGACCGACTCGCACGACGTTGGCAAGGCGCAGCTCTGGGTCTGGGGAATCCCGATTACCAACCTTCACGCCGAAGGCTTCGACATCGACGGCGAGATGCAGGGCAGTGTCGCCGCGAGCATTCACGACGACGGCTCGCTGAGCGGCACCAGCACCCTCGGCATTGGCAATCTCGCGCTGGCGGGGCCCCGGCTCGCAACGCCAATCCAGCTCGGCGACTATTCGGTCAACGGATCGTTCGACTTCAACGAGACCAACTACTCGATAACTCAGCTGACCGTGCAACGCGTCGGCCAGCACGTGCTCACCGGCGAAACGCAGGTCTCGCAGCCGTACAGCGGCAATCCGCGCCTCGGAATCAGCCTGCAGGGCTTTGAGCTTGAGCTAGGCCGGCTCAAGAAACAGGTGCTCGAAGTGCGCAACCTCCCGCGCGCTACGCTCGAATGGGTGAGGCGCATCGCATCCGGCAGCGTGCGCGTCGGGCAGGCCTCGTTCAGCGCGCCGGTCGAGACGATTCGCGCGGCACCGCTCTTAGCGCTGCGCGAAAACCTGACCATCTTCGGCACCCTGCAGGGCGTGGCGTTCGCGTTTCCGCCGGAGCTCAAGTTGCCCGACATCTCTGCACTGACGGTGCAGATCAACTACGCCAAGGGCGTCGTCACATTCGCCCAGGGCTCGGCAAAGCTCGGCCGCACGCAGGTGAAAGGCGTCGCCGGACGTATCGATCTGCGCAAAGGATTCCAGGACGCGCCCTATACGCTGCAGGCGTCTGCCGACACCGACCTCGGCGAATTGTTTCCCGCGATTAGCCTCGCGCTCCGCAACAATCACGTGCCCAACTATGATCGGCTGAAGCAGCTATCGGGCGTGCTCGATTTCGAGAGTCGCGTGCAGGGCCGCTTCGATCTGAATGCGCCAACGCCGCCGGCTAGTTACGTCCTGACGGTTGCAGCCAACGGTGCCGTTTTCACATTGGATGGCGCTCCCGGTCCGGTGACGGTCCGCCGCGGGGCGATTGTGTTTTCACCCGGTGATGCGAAGATTCAGAAGATTGTGGCCGCGGCGACGGGCGGCGACGCCAACCTCAACGGCGAAGTCCAGTACGGCGCCAAGGGTTTTCTGATCAAGACGTTGTCGCTCGATTTCCATCACATGCCCTCGGAGTCGTGGCTGGGCCTGGTCGTCGATCCGAGCGATCTTGCAGTGAAGGGGCCGATAGGCGGGTCGCTCACGATTTCGGGAAACCCGAAGATCAAGGAGACCTACTCGGGCAACGGCAAGCTGACGCTCGCAGGCGGCCAGGTGCAATTCAACTTCCTGCGCGCGCCGATGATTGTCTCCGCCGCGACGATCGAGCTCACCAGGCGGCGCCTGGTGGTGTCGATGCCGGCGTCGAAGCTCGAAGGCTCGCCGATCGATTTTCGCATCACGGTTCCCGACATCGTCGCACCGACGGTGCGGATGGACGCGAACCTGCAGCATCTCGATTTCGAGGTCATGCGTTTCATCCGCATGCCCTGGTCGCCCGCAACACCTCCAGTCAAGTTTCCGATCCCCGCCAGTGGTCATATCAAGGCGGCGACCGCGAACCTGGGCAAATTCCCGATGCAGGACCTCGACGGCGATTTCACGCGCTCGCCGAGCGGCGATTGGCGCGTCTACAACTTTGCCGCAACTGCGTTTCGCGGCAAGCTCAATCTCGATCTGCGCGGCCGCGGCCCTGACAACTGGGTGCACCTGGTGGGCAAGGTTGCGAACATGGACCCGGCCCCGCTTTTCATGATGACCGGCAAGCGCAAAGACTCGCCAATCCTCGGTCAACTATCCATGGGCGAAGACCTGTGGGCCAACATGGATACCAACTTCTACGACACGCTGGCCGGACAAATCTCGGTGACGATTCGCGATGGCACACTCAACAAGTTCACGCTGCTCTCGCGCTTGCTGGCATTCCTCGACATCAAGAATTGGTTGACCGCGCGGATTCCCGACCCGCGCGTCGCCGGGGTTCCCTTCAAAACGATCCTGGCTGATTTCAAGGGCAACAAGGGCCTCTTCTATACCGACAATTTCAGGTTGCAGGGCCCGGTGATGGAAATCGCCGCAAACGGCACCGTCAAACTCGGCGACGGCGATCTCGATATGGAGGTTGGGATGTTTCCGTTCGACACCGTCAACTGGGTGTTAAATCACATCCCGATAGTTGGTGAGCGCTTCGGCAGCGGCACCGGCAACCTCGTCGCGGCGTACTTCGACGTGAGAGGTCCGGTCAGCGATCCGAAGATCACGCCGAAACCGATCACCTCGGTCGCCGAGTTCATTAAGAAGACGCTCGGGATGCCGATCAACATCATCCGGCCCAACACTATCAAGTGAGGACGCGCCGTGCCGCGCTGATCGTTTTCTGCCGCGAGCCGATCGCGGGCGAGACCAAGACCCGCTTGATCGGCCACGTAACGGCTCGCGCTGCCGCCGCGCTTTCCGATGCGTTCATCCGCGATGCGCTCCGCAAGGCGCAGCTCGTGAAGCCGAGCAGGTTGATCATCGCGGCCAGCGCTCCTGACGGCGCTGCGCGAAGTAAATACTTCCGCCGCCTGTCGCATGAGTTCCGATCTGAGCTGATCGACCAGGGAAAAGGCTCGCTGGGAGCAAAGATGGCGCGCTCGCTTGAGCCATACGCGGACAACGGCGTGCTGCTGATCGGCACCGACACTCCGACTGTTCCAATCGATTTGCTCGCGCGATGCCTTGTGCTCGTCCAACCCAAGCGGGTCGTGATCGCGCCAAGCCTCGACGGCGGCTACTGGGGCATCGGCGTGCATGGTGCAATTCCAACGATCTTCACGGGTATCCGATGGGGCGGTAGCAACGTGCTTGCGGCGACTCTGAAGCGCCTCGCGCAGAAGAAGATCGCGTATGCGCTCGGGCCGGCGTGGTATGACATCGATCGTTGGGATGATGTGCTGCTGCTCGCGCGTCACCTCGACTTGATGCCGCGCGCGATCGAATCGCATCCTTGTCCCGCGACCGCGAAGTTGATGGAGCGCCTAATGAATCAGTAATTCACAGGACTCGCTTTCAGTGCGGCGACGCTCCCGCTACAGTACCCGTCTCGAAGAATCATCCGCGCCATGCTGGAAGTCGTTCTTTATACTCGCAACGACTGCGAGTTGTGCCACGAAATGGAAGCCGTGCTCGCCTTCGAGCTGCCGCGCTTTGAGGCGCGCTTCGAGCGAATCGAAATCGACGGCCGGCCCGAGCTCGAAGCGCTTTACGGAACCGAGGTGCCGGTTCTGTTCGTAAATCAGCGCAAGGCGTTCAAGTATCGATGCACCCCGCGCGAGCTGCGCAAGCGCCTGTTGCGCGAGGTGAGGCGCTAGCATGCCGCAGCGATCGCCACGCCTGCGCCTGGTCTTTACCACCGCTTCGAGCGAAGAGCAGGCCCTTTCGATCGCGCGCACTATCGTCACCGAGCAGCTCGCCGCGTGCGTGAATATCGTCGGCCCGATGCGCTCGATCTACAAGTGGCGCGACGCGATTGAAGATGACCGCGAATACCTGCTCTTGATCAAGACGCGCGCCGCGCACTATGCGAAGCTCGAAAAAAGAATCGGCGCGCTGCACACTTACGACGTTCCAGAAGTGATTTCCGCGAGTATCGATCGCGGCTCGCCGCCTTATGTGAAATGGCTGCTCGATTCGACCGCCGAGCCGCGTCGGCGGCGGCGCAAGAAACGGCAATAAATGCGATGGTGAAAGTTGCAATCTCAGGTGCTGGCGCGATTGCGGCTCGCGCTCACCTCCCGGCGCTAATGACCGTGCCGAATGCGCAGATCGTCGCGATCCAAAGCCGCACTTCCGAAAAAGCCTCTGCCGTTGCTTCGGCTCTTTGGCCGTCCGGCGCGGGCCGTCCGAAAATCCACGACGACTTCGACGCGATGCTCGCGCGCGAGCGGCCCGACGCTGTGTGTATCTTTACGCCGAATCGGTTCCATCGCGAATACACGCTGAAGGCGGTCGCCGCCGGAGCGCACGTGCTCGTCGAAAAGCCGATGGCGCCGCGCGCGGCCGACGCCCGCGCGATGGTCGATGCGGCCGAACGGGCAGGGCGTATCCTGATGGTCGCGATGCAGAGTCGCTACGGCGGGCTGCAAAGTATAATCAAGGAGGCGATCGATTCGGGCGCAATCGGCAAGCCTTATTTCTTTCGTGGGCGGCTCTCGCACGGCGGCCCCGAATTCTGGGCGCCGGGGCAGCGATGGTTTACCGACGCCACCGATGCGGGCGGCGGTGCCTCGCTTGATCTGGGCGTGCACATCGCCGACCTTGCGATCTGGTACCTGGGCGCGGTCACCTCGGTCAGTGGTGAGGTGGCGACTTTGGGCAAGGACATCGCCGTCGATGATACTGGCGCGATGATTCTCAAGTTCGCGTCGGGCGCGATCGGCGTGGTCGAAGCGAGCTGGAGTTCGCAGCCTCCGCTCTCGGCGATCGAAATCTACGGCAGCGAAGGCCGCATCATGATGGGCTATCCGCGCACCGATGTTGCGATTCTCCGCGCTGATGGCAGCGAAGCTCCCGGCTACACGCGCGACGAAATAGTGAGCCGCTTCGACCCGCGCGACCTACTGGCGCCGTTTCGCGCACTCGCGCAGAATTTCATCGCCGCGATTGAAGGCGGCGCGCCGCCGGCGCCCACCGGCCTCGACGGCCTGCGCGCAGTCGAAGTGATCGACGCGTGCTACCGCTCCTCGCGGACCGGCGCGCGTATCGCGCTGCCGCTGAACGATTAGGATAAACGACTGATGTTTCGCGAATCGATCAAGAAAATGGCGGCGTACACTCCCGGTGAGCAACCGCGTCCCGGGCAGCGCCTGATCAAGCTCAACACCAACGAGAATCCTTACCCGCCGTCGCCGAAGGTTCGCCAGGCCGTCGCCAAGGCCGCGAGTGCGACGCTCAGACTCTATCCCGCGCCGCGCGCCGATGAGTTCGTCACGGCAGCCTCGAAGCTCTACAAGATTCCCGTCGACATGATCGTGGCCGGCAACGGATCGGATGAGCTGCTCGCGATGGTCTTCCGCGCGACGCTGAGCCCGGGCGACTGCGTTGTGTATCCTGTGCCGACCTACTCGCTCTACGACACGCTCGCCGAAGTGCAGGAAGCGAAGGTGATTCGTCTCCCGCTCAAGCCCGGATTCGAGATGCCGATGGATGAGCTGGCGCGATGCCGCGCGAACCTCACGATCGTCTGCAATCCGAATTCGCCGAGTGGCACGCTGACGCCGCTTAAGAGTCTCGACCGCCTCGCGCGCAGCCTGCGCGGCCGCATGCTGGTGATCGACGAAGCCTATGTTGATTTCGCTAATGAGACTGCGCTGCCGCTCCTCAAGCGAAATCGCAACGTCGTGATCCTGCGCTCGCTCTCGAAATCGTTTTCGCTGGCCGGGATGCGGCTCGGCCTCTGCTTCGCGCATCAGGAAGTTATCGAAGGCCTGATGAAGGTGAAGGACTCGTACAACCTGAGCCGTATTGCGCTGGCGGGCGGCGCAGCCGCGCTCTCTGACGCGGCGTGGATGCGCCGCAATGTCGAACGCGTGCGCAAGACGCGCATCGCGACCGAGGCGCGGCTCCGCAAGCTCGGCTTCGAGGTGCCGGAATCGTCGGCGAATTTCGTGCTCGCGCGGATGGTGGGGCGCGACATGAGTCCGATCGCGAGCGGGCTCAGGCGCGCAGGAATCCTGGTGCGATACTTCGCGACACCGCTGTTGCGCGACGCGCTCCGCATCTCGATCGGTACGCCCGCCGAAATGGCCGCGTTGTTCGCGGCCCTGAAGCCGCTACTCCTCAAACTCGCGCCCGAGCATCGCAACGGATCGCGCGGATGAGTCCAATCCGCGGACTGTTCAAGTCGTTCCGCAAAAAGTCCGATTCGGGAGGTGAGGACGACGCGCCCCGCAGCGAGGGGATGTGGGTCGTCGCGGGCCTCGGAAATCCGGGCGGCGACTATTCTCGTTCGCGGCACAACGCGGGACACATGGCGATCGATCGCATCGCGGCGAGCAAAGGAATCGATCTCAATCGAAAGCGTTTCAAGGGCGCGACCGGTGAGGTGCGATTCGACGACACGCCCGTGATGCTGGTGAAGCCGGAGACGTACTACAACCTGAGCGGCGAATGCGTTTCGGCGATCCTCGGATACTTCAAGGTGCCGCTCGAGCGGTTGATCGTCGTGCACGATGAAGTCGATTTGCCCGAGGGGCGCCTGCAGGTGCGCAAAGGCGGCGGCGACGCCGGCAACAAGGGCGTGAGATCGGTCGCGGCGTCGCTCGGCACGCCCGATTTCATCCGCGTACGTATCGGCACCGGCCGCGAAGGGCGCCGCGACGAAGGCCTCGACTTCCTGCTCAGGCCGCTGAGCAAGGCCGAAGCGCAGCTACTCGAAGACAGCATTGCGCGAGCCGCCGAGGCGGTCGAAACGATAGTGCGAGAAGACCTCACGCGCGCTATGAACAAATTCAACCAGCGCAACGATCGCTAGTAACAAGCAGTTACTCTCCCTTATTTCTGAATCCCTCTCCCAGGATAAGGAGAGGGGACAAGCACCAAGGCGAGTGGCTAAAATGTTGAAGCTGTATTCCAAAGGTACTTATTTCCGGTACCCTTGATCCTCGCGACCTGGAGTTGATGGAACCTGTGGACGATAAGACTGCGGCGGAAACGGCGGCGGCGCTGGCGCGCCATACCGTCGAGGTGATTTCTCTTGCGGAACTGACGGACAAGCTCAAGCTCGAGCGGCCGCTCCGGATCAAGCTCGGCATGGATCCGACGGCGCCGGACCTTCATCTTGGTCACAGCCTCACGCTCAAGAAACTGCGCGACTTCCAGCGCGCGGGGCATACGGTGGTGTTCCTGGTCGGCGATTTCACCGCCATGATCGGCGATCCGACCGGGCGCTCCGAAACGCGCAAGCCGCTGTCGCGCGAGCAGATCAGCGCCAACGCCGAGACCTATCGCGGCCAGGCGTTCAAGATTCTCGATCCGGCGCGCACCGAAGTTCGCTTCAACAGCGAATGGATGAACGAGCTGAGCATCAGCCAGTTAATTCAGATCGCAGCCAAGCTCAGCGTCGCGCGATTGCTCGAGCGCGACGATTTTGAAAAGCGCCTCGCCAAAGAGGAACCGCTCTTTCTGCACGAGCTGCTCTACCCAATGATCCAGGGCTACGATTCGGTCGCGCTGCAAGCGGATCTCGAAATTGGCGGTACCGATCAGAAATTCAACATGCTCGTCGGGCGCGAGCTGCAGCGTCATTTCGGGCAGCCGCCGCAGGCGGTCATGACGATGCCGCTGCTCGAAGGCCTCGACGGCGAGCGCAAGATGTCGAAGTCCTTGGGCAACTACGTGGGACTCACGGACAAGCCGGAGGACATGTTCGGCAAGCTGATGTCGGTGCCTGACAAGCTGATGATCCGCTACTACGAATTGTTAACCGACACGCCGGCGGAGCAGATCGCCGCGATCAAGGCGGGCAAGATCCATCCGATGGAGGCGAAAAAGCGCCTCGCCTCGATGATCGTGAACGAATACTACAACGAGAATTCGGCGCGTTCGGCGCAGGAATACTTCGAGTCAAAGCATCAGCGCCGCGAGATCCCGCAGAACATCCCGACCTATCGCATCGCCGAAGAGATCTGGATCTGCGAGCTGATGAAACAGCTCAATTTTGCGCCGTCCAACAGCGAAGCCCGCCGCCTCGTGAGCCAGGGCGCGGTGCGCGTCGATGGCAAAACGATCTCCGACGCGAACTTCCGCTTCGTCCCCGGCGAGCACAAGGTCATCGAAGTCGGCAAACGCCGCGTCGCCCGCATCGAAGGGTGAGCCATCAAAGATGGCGCATGAACTTTTCCGGATTGGCGAGGAAGGCTCGCGTGGTTCGCACGTGCTCGACGTCGTCGTAGGCGACCGGCTCTATCTTTGCGTCTTCCAACAGGAGAATCTGCGCGTTCGGGATCGCCATCAGGATCGGAGAATGAGTGGCGACGATGAACTGGCAGTTCATTCCCGCTCGCTCCTTGATTAGCGAGAGCAGACCCAGCACCCGGTTTGGCGATAACGGCGTTTCCGGCTCGTCCAACAGGTAGAGGCCGCCGGGACGCAGCCTGTCATCGAGCACGCCGAGAAAGGTCTCGCCGTGAGAGCGGTTAACCGGATCGGAGCTGTATTTTCTCGTCAGGCGCCGTTTCAGCCGCTCGGGTGCTTCAGCCATCGAAGGTTTGTCGATATCAGCGAGTTCCGCTTGTTCCTCGGCCCGCCGCGCCGCCTCCAGCGCTCCGAAGCCGCCTTTGTAAGCAATTCCAGCTTCCTTGCGTTGCCGGGCCGCGGTGAGCGTGTAACCGAGGACATCCTCGGCCCGCAGAAACATCGCGCGTTTTGCATGGCGATGCCGTACGAATCGATACGCCCGCGCAAACTCGTGAGCCACCCACAGCGTTGCGTCATGTTCGGGCTGATCACTGCCCGCCGCGATGGCTTGCATGCCGACCGCGAGCGCCTCGAGCAAAGTGGACTTGCCCGAACCGTTCTCGCCGACGAAGAAAGTCACGCGCGAAGTGAAATCCAGGTGCTCCAGGTTTTTGAAGATCGGCAGCGTCCATGGAAAAGAATCGGAGCACTCTGCCGACGGCCGCCGGTAAATGGAAGAGAGATACAGATCCTTCATTGCGCGCAGCGCCGAAGTGCGTCACTTCGGACGCATCAAAGCAGGCCAGGGCATCGACCAAATATGCGCTCTGCAACGGTCATTTCTTATTCTCAGCTTCCGCGACTGCGGCGGTCAGCTTTGCCATCGTGGCTTTGAGGGCGCGGGTGTAGCGCTGCTTGGTCCAGGTTTCCTTGGTGCGCATCTTGAGCCATCCGAGCTTTACCGCGTCGGGCTTGTTGCCCATCTCGCCGGTTGAGACTTCGATGATCGCGCGCTCCTCGGGACTCAGGCTCGCGAGCATCTCGCGTTTGAGGCCCTGGAGAAATCCGCTCTTGAGGTCGATGTCGATTTTCATTTGCGGCGCACCTGATACGAGCGTAGTCCATGCGCCACGCCCGCATCAATTGTCTTTGTCTTGACGGCGAAGGACGCGATGGCGGCGCGCAGGAAGTTCCTCAGCCGAATTGGACTTCGGCCGCGAAGGGCAGACGAACGCCGCCACATTAGTTGATCGTTCTGGCAGGAGTGCCGAGAGCTGGAGGCTCCGATACACAGGCCCACGGCCCGAAGCGGCACGCACCGGATTCAGCGTGGAATCGGTGCCCGCCGCAACGGGCCGCGCGCGAGGAGGTTATTCCTCTTCGTCGCAGGCCTGACGAATCGAATTCAGAATGAATAGGAACTGCTTGGGCGTGGAGACGCGGCCGAGCAGATTGATCTTCTGCAGCACCTTCAGTTCCTGGTCGGAAATCTTGTGCCGCGAGATCATCGCGCGATCGGCAGCGAAGGTGCGCCACGCTTCTTTGCCCGCTTTGGGACGCTCCGCTTCGCGCCGTCCGCCAAGGAGAGCCTCAGCCTCAGGATGGGTGAGGAGGAAGAGCCGCTGCTTGTCGAGATCGAGCGTATCGGCGATACGCGCGAGCAGCGAGAGGGAGGGTCTGCGCCGGCCGTTCTCGAGGTAGGCGATGTGGCTCGCCTTGACACCGAGTTTCTGCGCGAGTTCACGCTGAGTTAGCGCGAAGGCCTCGCGGCGCTGCTTGATGACCGAACCGAGGGATTCTTTTTTCGTCATAGATTGTACGCGGCCAATAGGGCCGACCTCAACTTTGCATAATGAATCAAGCCGGCCAGGTAATTGAGATTCTGTCCGGCTGGTAAACTCGTTTTGAACTCGAACCCAGTCAACCCTCGCACATGCGCGAAGGCCTTCTCCAATGCAGCATCAATTAGTTTATCCGGTTTGGCTGACAGTTCCCAGCCGGGTTTGGAAAAAATTCTCCGGGCGAGCGGATAAGGATACGCTGCCAGGCTAGCCATCGCGTCCGCAGCAAGTTCAGAACGATCGTTAAGATGCGATGAGTAGGCTGACGAAAAGAAGAAATTCACCTTTGAGTCGTAACTTTTGGTGATTTTTGTGGTCAGGAAGTGGCCAACTTCGTGGCAATAAGTGGCCGAAACCGCCGCCGGCTCGTGCGCCGTATTGAGGTAGATAAGCGGGCGGCGAAGTCCTGTCGCCTCGCTGTCGATATAAAAGCCACGCAGGGCGAGGCCTCGTGGTCCGCCGTATGGACGCGCGCAGAGATCAACTCCAAGGCGTGCGACCTCGCGTTTGAAAACCTCAGGTGCTGAATGGCGCACCGGCCGTTTGTTGATCGCCGGCCACAGCCGCCGCGCTGCGCGAATGAGGTGGCGAACAAATGACTCTGACAGATGCTCCCGAACGCTGGACGAGTAATCGTGTCTCGCGATGCGCCAAACTTCTGATTGATCAATTCGGGATCGATCCGCCTTACGCGAAGTGCACTTGACAAGAATCTCGTCCACGAGGGCATCGAGGCTCGAGGTTTCGATAGGGTTAGGCGCTGCCACTCAAAGCTCCCGTATATTGTCACGCAGTTTACAGAGTTGTTGCCTGGAAACGCAAGCGCCTCAAGACTATCGCAGAATGTCTAAAACTCACGTAGGCGCAGAATTGTCGAGCTGACTATTTCGCCTAGTTCCGTCATTTCATGCGTCCATTTGACGCCCAAAAAGCAGCGCGGCGGTCGCTTTCGGCCGCCGCGCATTAAAGACCAATCTGGAAGGAAATCAGGAGGGTGGCGCGATCTGAGGTTTGCGGCATTCGCCGCCACCGACGCAATTCAAGCCCGCGCCGAGATAAGTGAAGCCCGCCTTGACCGGAAAAAACAGATAGTTAAGCGGAGTGTTGATCGGATCGAAGGGCGGGTTCGGTGACAGGTTGGCGCGATCCTCTTGCTGCGGTACTTTCTTGGCGATATCCACATTCTGGACGCTGGCCAGTTTGTTATCAGAACCGAAGATCGCCGACTTGCCCTGATCGATCCAGGTGTAACGCAGCACGCTCGCGCCGCTGTGATTGGGATCCGCGACGTTGTCGGTAAGGTCGGGTTGACCCATCGCGGCAACCGTTTCGTCCGGCGTCATTCCGGTACGCAGATCGCCCTGACTGTTGGCCGTCGAACAAGCCGCGACCATCAACGGCAATATCGCGATTGGTAGAAAGCGCAAGATCGAGCGCAACGTCATCGATTAACTCCCCGGACAGGGCATTCAGCTAACATACCAGTATGATCGCATCAACCAGGCAGCGGAAGCGCCATTCGCGATCATTTCCCCACAGCCGTATTGGTTTGTGTCGCGCCAAGAGGCGCTGATGCGTTCGTTGTCGAGATGGACTGCACGGGAGTCGACGGCACCGGCGCGGCCCACGGATGGGTCAGCGTGTAGAAGCTGCGCACGAAGCGGATACCCCATCCGCCGCCATCCTCGAGGATCTCGCGCAACTCGATATAAAGCGTCGGGTCATTGACGAGCATCCCGGCGGTGCCCTGGCTCGTGTCGATCTTCTGCAAGATGTCTTTCAGATCGCGCGAAGAGGAGCGCAGGTTGCCGAGCACGTCGGTGCCGAGTTCCTGGTTTTCCATCATCTGCGGCAAGAGGCCGTGAGCGTTGTCGTAGCGCGCCATGACGTGGTTGATGCGGTCGCTGGTGTTGCGCACCGACAGCGTCATCTGCTGCAGGTTCTGCACGAAGCTGCGGCCGTCGTATTTGTCGCTGAGCAGCGCGCCCGCGATACTCGTGCCGTTATCGACGCGCATCATGATCTTGTCTAGCTGGTAGGAGAGCTCGGAGACATTGGCGAGCGCCTCCTGGATCGATTCGAGCGTGAGACGTTTGTCAGGCGGCACGTTCTGGCCGTTGACGAGCTGCGCGAGAATGCTGTTGCCATTTGCGATGTTCTCAAGGAGCTTGCGCAGGGTGCCCGAAATCGAGATCAGATTCACCAGCATCTCATCGGTGCCCTGCTGCTGGATGAGCGCCTCGTAGTCAATTGGATCGCGTGCCGCGAGGATACTGCCCGGCGCGGCAGAAGGCGCAGTCGGAGCGCCGGCCGAAAGCTCGACAAACTTGTCGCCAAGCAGACCCATCGAGCTTATCTGCGCGACCGAATCGGCCTTGACGCGCGCGGCCGCTTCGCTTGCGATTTTCAACGTGACGATCACGTAGGTCGCGCTCGGCGCGGCGGGAAAGCTGATGTCATCGACGTTGCCGATATTGACGCCGGAGAGCGCAACCGGAGCGCCTTTCTGGAGGCCATTTATCCGATGGAAGTGCGCTTCGATGGTTTCGGTTGAGCTGAAAACGGTGAGCCCATGACCCATCTGGAAGATCGCAAAACAGAGCACCGCGATCCCGACCGCGATCATTGCTCCTACCCGTATCGTCGAATAGACAGAATCTTTCACGATGCCTCCCGTTTATAGCGCGGCATTCACGAATTCGCGCATCAACTCGTCAGAGCTGTGCCGAACTTCTTCGGCGCTGCCGCTGAATCGAATCCGCCCCTGGTCCAGAAGCGCGAAACGGTCGCCGACCTGGAACGCGCTGTGCAGATCGTGCGTCACCACGACCGACGTGAAGCCGAGCTGCCGCTGCAGACTACGAATCATTGAATTGATCTTGAGCGTGACGATCGGGTCGAGGCCGGTCGTCGGTTCGTCGTAGAGAACGCATCGCGGCTCGAGCGCGATCGCGCGCGCGAGTGAAACCCGCTTTTTCATACCGCCGGAAAGCTCGGCGGGATAAAGTTGTTCGACGCTATCGAGCTCCACCATCCCGAGCAATTCTTTGACGCGCCGCGCGATCGCGGCCTCGTCCATCCCGCTATGCTCTCTGAGCGGATAGCTGATGTTGCCGAACACAGTTAGCGAATCGAACAGCGCGCCGCCCTGGAACACCATCCCAACCTGCTTGCGCACGATCGCAAGCTCATCCTCGTTGAGTTGATCAAGATTATGCCCCGCAACGATTATCTCACCCGCGTCGGGCCGTTCGAGACCATTGAGATGCTTGAGCAGGACCGATTTACCTTCGCCGCTGCCGCCAAGCACGACGAGTGTTTCGCCTTCGAAGACGTCGAGATCAACGACCCTCAGCACGTGCTTCGGGCCGAAGCTCTTGGTCAGGCCTCGAACCTTGATAAACGTCGCGCGGCCGCCGTTGTTCATGGCAGAGAAAGGAAAAACTTGGTCAGGAAGAAATCGGAAATCAACACGCTGATCGATGCGATCACGACCGCCGAAGTAGTCGCCCGGCCGACGCCGTCGGCGCCGCCGCTCGCAGTCAATCCTTTGTAGCAGGCCACGATCGAGATCAGATAACCAAAGAAAACCGACTTGCCGAGCCCGCTGAACAGATCGCCAAGCGCCGCGTTCTGCAATAGCGTCGAGTAGAAGAAATGGCCGCTCACTCCGAGTTGAGTGATCGAGATCACCAGCCCGCCCAACAACCCGATCGCGTCGGCCAGTATCGTGAGCACCGGCAGCATGATGATCGAAGCGAGCACGCGTGGCACGACGAGTTTCTTAATGGGGCTCGTCGCGAGCGAGCGCATCGCGTCGATTTGCTCGGTCACCTTCATGGTGCCGAGCTCGGCGGTGATGCCGGCTCCGACACGCGCGGCGACCATCAAGGCGCTGAGCACAGGACCCATCTCGCGCAGCAGCGAGATTCCCATGATCCGGCTGACGTAGATTTTCGCGCCGAACTTCGCCAGGAACTCGCCA
>Ga0335073_10005517_pt1 | contig 17746 bp, 12 predicted proteins | sample Lox_Sample_22_FD_207093 | JGI IMG/M metagenome (GOLD analysis project Ga0335073, IMG submission 207093) | Soil microbial communities from Loxahatchee National Wildlife Refuge, Florida, United States - Lox_Sample_2.2 | ecosystem: Environmental > Terrestrial > Soil > Wetlands | place: USA...
ACTCGTATCAGCGGTCGGTGTGATTTTGGGCCTCGCTGCGCCCGGCGTCCGTCGGATGTCGCGCGGGCGGTGGTCGCGACCTGGCCCGCCGGCATAGACGCGGGGCGGATAACGGCCGGCACCTGGTGTGGGGCAGTCTCGTACACGAGAGAACCATGCGACGTGGGTCATAACCGCACACTCGACCGCGCCCCGAGCCCGAGAGTGGCCGGATGACCCGTATGCGTGCCCGAATCCACATTCGGCTCCGGAGGCGTGCCGAGTGTGGGGATAAGACCCGCGCGACGTGGGTGTGCCGTACGAAACCGGCCCCTCCCCAGGTGCCCGCTCTTTAAGCCGTCGCTCCCGGACCCACGAGCGGCACGCGACCACCCCGCGCGGCAGGGATGCCGCACGGAACGGCCCCACGGACGTCGAGCGGAGCGAGACCCCTATCCGCCACCCGGGCCGAACAGCTGGTTCACGGGTCCGCCACCGCCCGGCCCGCCACCGGACACCCGTCCCTGCCACACCGCCTTGGCCCCGAGGTCGCCGGTGTGGAACACGAAGTACGCGCACAGGATCGCCAGGACCGCGAGCGCGATGCGGAGGAGGATCAGCACGGCGGGCCGGGTCAGGAGACTGTCGAGCGAGGGTCGTCCCGTTGGCATCCCGCCGGCGATCCGGTGCGCGAGCAGCGCGACGATCAGGACCGCGGTGAACGCGATCATCAGCAGGCGGAGGATCGACGCGGCGTGGGCGTGGCGGGCGATCAGGGCCGCGGGGCCGAACCCGCCGTTCAGGTGGAGCGCGTTACGGAGCGCGTCGCCGGCGCCGATCGTGAGGAACGTCCCTGCGAGCGCGACCACGGTGAGGATCCCGAGCGCGACACCCGAGCGCATGAACCACGCCGGGCGCGCGACGAGCACGAGTGCCCAGATCGTCGCCACCGGGATCAGGATCACCGGGACGTGCAGGAACAGCGGGTGCGCCGGCAGGCCGCTGTAGATCGTCGTGATGCGGATGGGGACCAGCGCCAAGCTGACGACCGCGAGGCCGGCGAGCACGTACTCGGCGCGCAGTAGGGGGCCTGCGCCGGACCGGTCTATCGAGGTCTCGACGGCCAAGGCGGGCGGGAGTCTCCGCCGGTCGCCTAAGAGGACGCTAAGAAACGCTGACGCCGTCGGACAGCGCCCGGACCCGCCGGCGGGCGGAGTCGAGTCCGAGTCGCTTCAGCAGCTCCTCGGAGACCGCGAGGTAGTCGGCCGCGAGGTCGGGCCGGTAGTCGAGGATCGACACCGCGCGCTCGGCCGACTCGGCGTACGCGATCGACTGCCGGATGGTCGTGTCGAGCAGCTTCTCGGCGAAGTGCTGGCGGAGCGAGTCGAACGCCTCGCGCGAGTGGCGGGTGCGCATGTCGGCGATGTTCAGGACGACGCCGAGCCACTCGAGGTCGGGGTTGAGGTTCTCGCGGGCGAGCTCGATCACCTCGAGCGCCTGCTCGACCCCCTGGAGCGAGAAGTACTGGGCCTCGGCCGAGATCAGGGCGTGGTCGGAGGCGACGAGCGCGTTGACCGTGAGCAGCCCGAGCGCCGGCGGGCAGTCGATCATGATCACGTCGTAGTCGTCGCGGAGGTCCCGGACGGCCTTCTTGAGGGCGAGCTCGCGGCCCATCCGGCCGCCGAGCGCGAGCTCCGCCTCGGCGAGCCCGAGGTTGGCCGGGATGATCCCGTCGTGCACGGCCTGCCGCGCCTTGGCGCGCCCGGCGAGGACGTCGCCGATCGTCGGCGAGGCCTCGGGGTCGACGTCGAGATAGTCCGACAGGTTGCCCTGGGGGTCGAGGTCGATCGCGAGCACCCGCAGGTCGGCCCGGCGGAACACGTCAGTGAGGGTCCGCACCGCCGTCGTCTTGCCGGTGCCGCCCTTCTGTGAAAGAACGGAAACGATCGCCGCCATCGCCCGCGCCACTATAGGCCAGCGGCGCTGCCGCCCGTCAACATAAGTTGTGAGGCCCGGATCAGCCGCTGTGAGCGGTCGCCCCGTGTTCCGGAGCGTGCGTGTACCGCATCCCCGAAACCGCCGGCACGTCCACGAAGTGCAGGTGGTGACGCCCGATCACAACCTCGTCGCCATCGGCCAGCGTGCTCCACTCCACGCGCTCGCCGTTGACGAACACGCCATTCAGGCTGCGGTCGTCCAGCACCCTCAGGCCGTCCGGCTGGCGCACGATCAGCGCGTGCCGGCGAGACACCGTCGGGTCGTCGAAGCGGATGTCCGCCGCCAGGCTGCGACCAATCCGGGTCCATTCGCGCTGGAGCGCGTAGGCGACCGGCGTGTCCGCCTCGCCGCGATAGGCGAGGTACTGGCCGGGCTCGCTGAGCCCGTCGCGGATCTCGTCGAGCCAGCCCTGGTCGTCGTCGTCGGACGCGACCTCGAGCACGCTCGTCTGGGCGGTGGTGAACAGCGAGGCCCTGACGAACTCGGTCCCCCCGCAGTTGGGGCAGGTCGGCAGCTCGTCAACCGCGTCGAGCGACACGGGGTAGTCGCAATCCGTGCATCTAAAGGTTCCGGTCCCCGCAACATTGCCCGACATCCAAGCTTTCATTAAGCCGCCGTCTCCTTGTTAGGTGCTGCAGACTTGCCGACTTGGACAAGCCGGTCCACCCATGATATCCCCCGAGTCAAAGCGCCCCAGACGCTCATGGACGGATGATTGAGGTGCTCCCAAGCGTTTACCCAACACCATTACCGGTGACGCAGGAACCCCTCCGAAAGCGACGAAAAGACCCGTCGTGCGTCCCGCCGACGACGATTTTCCGGAGCTCGAGATTGCCCTGCTCAAGCGCGGCGTGGGCCGTCGCGACGCCGGCCAGGAGCGGTGCGGCGGCTGCGGCAGAACCCCGCTAGTTGGGGAAACTGTGTACCTCGACGAACGCCGTTTGGTGTTCTGCGAGCTGTGCCGGGCGCTCGAGCCCGAGCCGCCCCGGGAGTCGCGCGTCGTGCACGGGCCCGAGTTCGGCCACACGATGCGGCTGACCGACCGCCGCAATAGGGCGGCCTAAGGCCCGCGACGCCTCCCGCCCCCGCGCGAACTTAGAATCCCGGCCGTGGAGCCGTTCACCGCGTCCTCGACCATCTCCAGGCCACGCGAGGAGGTGTTCGAGTACCTCGCCGATATCGCCAACCATCCGGAGTTCACCGACCACTACCTGGTCGACTGGCGGCTGACGCGCGAGGAGTCCTACGGGGCCGGCGCCGGCGCGCGCTTCCGGATCAAGCAGCCGCTCAGGCGGTTCAACTGGGCGGACACGACGCTGGCCGAGCTCGAGCCGCCGTTCCGGATCGTCCAGCGCGGCCGTGGCGGCAAGTACAACCGGATCCGGATGCTGGGGACGTACACGCTGTCGCCGGGTCCGTCCGGCAGCACCCGCCTCGAGTACACGCTCGAGACGCTGCCGAAGCTGACCTCGGACCGGATCCTGGAGGCGCTCGGCGGCAACCGCTGGACCCGTCGGCAGACCACCAAGGCGATCCGGCGGCTGCGGACGATCCTCGAGGAGGGGCGCGACCGGGGCAAGCGGGCCACGATCGCCGGTGGCTGATCGGCGGTGCGGCCACGTCATTACACTTCCGGCCCCGTGAGCGCCCGCCGTGTCTGGATTCTCGTCTGCGCCTTCGTGCTGGCCGTGGGCCTCGGAGCGTGCGGTCAGGAGTCCCAGCCGAGCAGCTCCGAGAACGATGGCGTGTACGTCGATGCGGGCCCTGTCACCTACCAGCTCCAGGTCTCGCGCCAGCTTAACCAGTACGCGGTCGAGGACCGTCAGTACCTGGAGGGACTTCCCGCCAGCGGACACACGCTGACGGCCGATCAGCTCTGGTATGGCGTGTTCTTGTGGGCCAAGAACCAGACGAACGGGTTCCACGCGACGTCGGACACCTTCACGATCACCGACACCAACGGGGACACCTACCACCCGACCCCGCTGGACAGCGCGGTCAACGGGTACGCGTGGACATCTCAGACGCTGGCGCCATTTGCAGTCGAGCCCGAGCCGAACACGACCGCGAGCTTTGGCCCGACCCAGGGCGGACTGATCCTGTTCAAGCTGCCCACCTCGGTCTACTCGAACCGGCCGCTGACGCTCCACATCTTCCCGCCCGGCGGAGAGCACCCGGCGACGATCTCGCTGGACCTGTAGGGCTCCGCCCCCCGGCTGACGATCAGTGCCCTTCTAGCCCGGCGACCAGGACCTGGCGGACCGCCGGAGCCGCCGTCGCGCCACCGGCGCCCTGATTCGGGAACAGCGCGCCGACCACGATCCGAGGATGTCCGACCGGCGCGTAGCCGACGAACCAGGCGTCGGTGAGCTGGTTGGCGTTCGCGACGCTCTGACCGTTGGCGGTGGTCGTGTTCGCGAGCTCAGCGGTGCCGGTCTTGCCCGCGACCGTGACGCCCGGGATCGCCGCCGCGGTACCGGTCCCGAACTCGACCACCGCCACCATCGCCTGCTGGACCATGCCGGCGACGTGGCGGCTCGTGACGTGCACGAACTTGGGCGGCCGGTGGGCCTCGAGCGTCGGGACCGGACGGCGGCCGCCCATCGCGATCGTCGCGCCGACGTCGGTCATCTCGAGCGGGGTGGCGAGAACCTGTCCCTGACCGATCGCCGAGGAGCCGACCTCGAGATCGCTGCCCAGGCTGTCGGGCGGGATCGAGCTCTCGGCCGCGCCGGGGATCGTTGGCGTTGTGTTGAATCCGAACCGGTCGGCCATCGCGAGCAGCGCCTTGCCGCCGACCTTCGCTCCGAGCGGCGCGAACACCGAGTTGCAAGACACCGCGAACGAGTTCAGGAGCGTGCCGCCGCAGTCCTCCCCGCTCGCGTTGTGGAGGGTGTAGCCGTCGAGGATCGCCTGGGTGCTGTACGGGAATACCGTGCTCAGCTTCACGATCCCGGCCGCGAGGGCCGCGGTCGTGGTGACGATCTTCATCGTCGAGCCCGGGGGCTGGGCGGCGGAGAAGGCGATTCCGGCGAGCGCCAGCAGCGCGCCGGTGCGCGGATCCATCGCCGCGATCCCGGCGTAGCTGCCGCCCAGGGCGGCGACCGCGGCGCGCTCGAGGTTCGGCTCGATCGTGGTCGTGACGTCCTGCCCCCGGATCGGGACTGTCTTCGCGAGCGCGCGCTTTCCGGCGAGGAGCACGCCGCCCGGAGTTCCGGCGAGCTGGGTCTGGAACGCGCGCTCGAGCCCGTTGACCCCGATGTGCGCGTCGGCCGGATAGCCATCGGCCGCGTACGTGGCCGCGTCGGCCTGGGGGATCGGGCCGAGCGCGCCGACGATCTGCGCCGCGACGTCGGGGATCGTCGAGGTCCGGTCCGGCCCCTGCGCGAGCGGCGAGCCGTCGGCGGCGAACAGGGTGGCCCGCGGCGGAAGCGACATGTGCCGCGCCAGGTGCTCGTGGCCCTGGAGCCCGGGGAACAGCAGGCTGCTCGTGTAGTGAACGGTGGCGTCCGAGCCGCTGCCGGTCAGCGGAACCTCGAGCGTCTCATGAAGCGTGCCGAACAGCTTCGTGGTCACGAGCATCTGCACCGGGATGAAATCGCCCCGCCGGCGGCCGATCCGCTCCGGGGTGAGCTTGAGCATCGTCGCGGTCATGGCGTCGTGCCGGTAGGCAGCCGCCAATCGCGCCTGGCTGATCGCGGCTTTGGACGCGGGGTCGAGCAGCGAGTACATGCGGCTGTAGTCGCCGGCGGACCACGCCTGGACGTAGTTCGTGACGAGGCGGCGCTCGGAGCGGGCCGACGAGTTTCCGAGCACGAGCACGACCCCGACCGCGATCGCCGCGACCGCCACCACGGGCACGAGCAGCCGCAGCCGGCGGCGCCACACACGCCGCCGGCGCCTCGATCTGCGCCCCGGCGCCGGAACCCCTCCCCGGATCACACCCTGGTCCAACTCACCAACCTCTGATCACCCCACATGCCACCACCGCAACCGAAACGGTAGAAGAACCCGCGGAATAACCTCCACTCGGTGACTGAAGTCGATTGGTTGATCGTGGCCTTCACGGTGTTACTTGCGCTGTATGGCTACGCACAGGGCTTCATCGTCGGTGCCCTGTCGCTGCTCGGCTTTGGTGTCGGTGCGTTTCTGGGAAGCCACCTCGCGCCGCTCGTGTTGCCGGATGGCTCGCACTCGCAGTACGCGCCGCTGTTCGGGCTGCTCGGGGCGCTGCTCGCAGGCGCGGTGCTGGCGAGCGGACTGCAGGGGCTGGGGGCGCGCGCTCGCATGTTCCTGCGCCTCCCGGGGCTTCGGATGGTCGACGGCGTGTTCGGCGCGGTGCTGACGGCTTCGGTGGCGCTGGGGATCGCGTGGATCGTCGGGGCGGTCGCGCTCCAGTCGGCCAACTCCCCGGTGCTGAGGAGCGACATCCAGCGCTCGGCGATCCTCAAGGAGCTCAACGGGCTGCTGCCGCCGTCGGGGCCATTCCTGCACGCGCTGGCCCGCATCGATCCGCTGCCGTCGGTGCGCGGACCGGAGGCGGATGTTCCGCCGCCGACGCGCGGGATCCTCGCCACCCGCGGCGTCAGGAACGCCGGCCGGAGCGTCGTCAAGGTCCTCGGCACCGCCTGCGGGCTCGGGATCGAGGGCAGCGGCTGGGTCGCGGCCCCCGACATCGTGGTGACCAACGCCCACGTCGTCGCCGGCGAGTCCGACACCACCGTCCAGGTCGGCGGGAACCCGCCGGGCCTCGATGCCCAGGTGATCGACTTCGACCCCCACGACGACATCGCGATCCTGCGCGTGCCCGGCCTCGATGAGCCGCCGCTGAAGCTCGACTCGAACCCCCAGGCGGGGACCGCGGCGGCGATCCTCGGGTACCCGCTCGACGGGACGTTCGATTCCGAACCGGGGCGCATCGGCCAGACCGAGACCGTGAACACCGAGGACGCCTACGGCAACGGGCCGGTGTCGCGCAGCATCACTGCCCTGCGCGGACGCGTCCGGCCGGGCAACTCGGGCGGGCCGATGATCGACAAGGCCGGGCAGGTCGTCGCCACCGTGTTCGCGGCCATCACCGGCTCGCAGACCAACGAAGGCGGCTTCGCGGTCCCGAACACCCTCGTCGCCAAGGAGCTGTCGGACTCCGCCTCCCGGACCCACGCGGTGAGCACGCAGGCCTGCGCCGGCTAGCGGCGCTCCGAGTGGCAGGCCCGCCCCTAACGGTGCGCCTGTGGGCGGGCGGTGGTCTGCACACCGCCCGCCCCTAGGTGCATGCCCCCGGGGGCCCCGAAAGTTTCTTGCCCCCCAACGTCCTCGGCCATTTGACTCACCGTCCCAGGCCCCAGCGCCCCCAGGAGCTGTGGATGGTGATGTGCAAGGTGCCGTTGAGCCGCTTCGAATAGCTCGTGCTCGTCGTCGCCTGCGAGTAGCGCCCCACACTCGCAGTGGGCGATTCGCCGGTGCTTTCCGTCGATTCTGGTCGTGAGGCCGTCGTCAATCGGATCTCCGGACACCTCTAATTGCGCCCCGCCGAGGGCGTCGTTGCGTGAAACCTCGGTGCTCACTGCAAGGCAGGTTGCAGCTTTGACGTTGTCGATACGTTTCCAGAACGTTGCCGCAGGCAGAGCGCGCCCTTGAGATGACTCGCATCCAGCTCTGTGGACGGCTGTCCGTGGAGATCGGCGGCGTGCAACTTTCGGAACGGTTGCGGGGCAGGCAGGTCCCCTTGCTGCTCGCCTATCTGGTGCTCAATCGCACGCGGCACGTCGGCCGCGACGAGCTCATCGACGCGCTGTGGCCCCACCAGGCGCCGGTGTCCCAGGACGCCGCGCTGCGGACGCTGCTCTCGCGCCTGCGCTCCTCGCTCGGGGCCTCGTCGCTCGCCGGCCGCGACGAGTTGATCCTGTCGCTCCCCGAGCCGGTGTGGATCGACGTCGAGGCCGCCGCCGCCGAGGTCGGGCGTGCGCTCGAGGCGCTCGACGCCGGCGACGCCCGCCGGGCGTGGGCGCTCGCGCAGGTGCCGCTCAACATCGCCAGCCGTGGACTGCTCCCGGGTGCTCAGGCGACATGGCTCGAGGCGCCGCGGCGCGAGCTCGAGGACGTCCGGCAGCAGGCGCTCGAGGTAATCGGGCGCGCCGGCCTGCTGATGGGCGGCACGCAGCTCCAGTCAGCCGAGCGCGCGGCGCGGACGCTGATCGAGACCGAGCCCTACCGCGAGTCCGGCTACGTAATCCTGATGGAGGCGCTCGCCGCGCGCGGCAACGTCGCCGAGGCGCTGCGCGTGTTCGACGCGCTGCGGACGCTGCTCCGCGACGAGCTCGGCACGAGCCCCTCGCCGGAGGCGATCGCCGCGCACGACCGGTTGCTCAGACCGCAGGAGCGCGGGGGCGAGCCTGCGGGGGCTGCGGGCGATGTGGGGATCTCGGCGATCCCGCTACCGGCGGAGCTGCGCCACCGTGCCCAGGGGCCGCTGATCGGGCGACAGCAGGAGATCGCCGAGCTCGAGCAGCGGTGGGCCATGGCCTGTGGCGGCGCGGCCCCCGGCCGGGTCCTCGGCTCCGATCCGGATGCCGGCGGCGGCCGGATCGTGCTGCTCGCCGGCGACGCCGGGATCGGCAAGACGACGCTGATCGCCGAGCTCGCGCGTCGGGTCCACGGCGCGGGGGCGATCGTGCTGGCGGGGCGCTCACCGCGCGAGACCGTGGTGCCGTATCAGCCGTTCCTCGAGGCGCTCCGGCACTGGGCGCTGAACGCTCTCCTCGCCGATCTGCGGGCGAACACGCGCGAGTACGGGCCGGAGCTCGCGCGCCTCATCCCCGAGCTCCGCCGGCGCGTGCCCGACCTCCCGCCGCCGCCGCAGGACGAGCCCGAGACCGAGCGCTACCGGCTGTTCGAGGCCGTCGTCGGGTTGCTCACCGACCTGTCGCGCTCGGCGCCGGTGCTGCTCGTGCTCGACGATCTCCAGTGGGCGGACCGCCCGTCTCTGTTGTTGCTGCGCCATCTGGCGCGAGCGACGAACCCGGCCCGCGTGCTGATCCTGGGCTCCTACCGCTCGGCCGAGCGCGGCGACACGTTCACGAACGCGCTGACCGAGCTCCGGCGCGATCGGCTCGCCTCCGAGCTCGACATCAAGGGTCTCGACGAGGTCGAGACCGCCGAGCTCGTGCGGCTGCGGGCGGGTGAGGCGCCGGCGCGCGCGTTCGCCCGTGCGCTCTACGAGGAGACCGAGGGCAACCCGTTCTTCGTCGAGGAGATCATCCGCCACCTGATCGAGGCCGGGGTGAAGGTCGGCAGCGCGAGCGCATCCGAGCTCCAGCGCTTCGGGCTGCCCGAGGGGGTCAAGCAGGTGATCGCGTTCCGCCTCGGCCGGCTCGAGGCACCGGCGGCCGAGCTCCTGCGCGTCGCCGCCGTGATCGGTCGCGACGTCGACGGAGAGCTGCTCGAGCGGGTCGTCCAACTCGGCGAGGACGAGTTCCTGGCGGCGCTCGAGGAGGCGCTCGGCGCGGTGCTGCTCGTGGAGTCCGACGAACGGCCGGGGTCCTATCTGTTCTCCCACGCGCTGATCCGGGAGACGCTGTACGAGAGCATGTCCGCGCTGCGGCGGGCGAGGATGCACAAGCGGGTGGGGGAGGCGATCGAGGCCGCACAGGGGCGCCGGCACGAGCGCTACCTGCCAGAGCTCGCCTACCACTTCACGCGCGCCGCCGATCCCGACGACGCCGAGAAGGCGATCACTTATGCGCTCCGCGCCGGTGAGCAGGCGACGACGATGCTCGCGCACGAGGAGGCGGCCGAGCACTATGCCCGCGCGCTCGACGTCCAGGGCCGCTTCCAGCCCGAGGCGTCCGAGCGCCGCTGCGAGCTGTTGCTGCGCCTGGGCGAGGCCCGCGTCCGCGGCGGCGACCGCGCGCTCGGGTCCTCGGCCTTCCGCGACGCAGCCGCGCTGGCCGAGCAACTCGGCGACGGCGCCGCGCTGGCGCGCGCCGCGATCGGTGCATCCCGGTTGTACGTGCAGCCGCCGGGCGTGGTCGACGTCGAGCTGATCGCGATGATCGAGCGCGCGCTCGAGCTGTCGCCCGAGCGGTCCGTGGTCCGGGTTCGCCTGCTCGCGTGCCTGTGCGGGGCGCTCTATTACGCCCCCGAGCGCGCTCGGATGGCGGCGCTCAGCGGCGAGGCGATAGCGATCGCGGACGAGCTCGGCGACCCGGAGGCACGCGCCTACGCATGCTCGGCCCGACGCCGCGTGTTGTGGGACGCGCCCCACCTGTCCGAGCGGATCGAGGTCTCGACCGAGATGCTCACGCTGGCGCGCCGGATCGGGAACCTCGAGCTCCAGCTCCAGGCGCACGCCTGGCTCGTCGTCGACCTGTTGGAGCGCGGCGATCTCGACGCCGTCGACGCTCAGATCGACGCGTTCGAAGCCGGCGCCGACCGGCTGCGCCAGCCGCTGTTCGAGTGGAACGCGATCCTGTGGCGGGCGATGCGGGCCCTGCTGGCGGGATCGCTGTCGCTCGCGGACCAGCTGGCCGGCGAAGCGCTCGCCGCGGGCGGGCCGGCGGAGGCGGTCACGGCGTCGCAGTACTACGCGATCCAGCTGCTCGGGATCCGCCGCGACCAGGGCCGGATGGGAGAGCTCGAGCAGGCCGCGCGCAAGCTCGTCGAGGAGAATCCGGCTCGCCCGGCGTGGCATGCGGCATTGGCGACGTTGCTGTGCGAGGAGGGCAGGCTGTCCGAGGCGCGCGCGGAGTTCGAGCGGCTGGCGTCCGGGGATTTCGAGGACGTTCCGAGGGACCTCGACTGGATGATCGCGATGACGCTCCTCAGCGACGTGTGCGCGGACCTTGGCGACGGCGACCGAGCCGCGCTCCTGTACCGGATGCTCGAGCCGTATGCGGACGTGAACGTGGTGATCGGGCTGGCCGCGGTGTGCCTCGGATCGGCCGCGAGCTTCCTGGGCAAGCTCGCGGCGACGATGGGCGAGGACGCTCTGGCCGAGCGCCACTTCGAGCGCGCGCTCGAGTCGAATGCCCGGCTCGGGGCGCCGGGCTGCCTGGCACGGACGCAGGCCGACTATGCCAGGGCGCTTGGACCGGGGTCGTCGCGGGCTGCGGAGTTGGTGGCGGCCGCGGAGCGGACCGCGGCGGAGCTCGGGCTCGGGGCGGTTGCGCGGAAGGTCGCTGCGCTCAGCGCGCAGGCACCGTCAGCATCGCCGCGCTCGCTGCCGGGAGTCTGACGGCGTACCGGCCACTCCTGGGCGCAACCGCGGTCGTGTGCGGTGCGCCCGCCAGCCGACCTGTCGTCGTGCTCGCGCCGAAGCTCTGGCCCCCCAGCGTGACGCCGGTTTGGGCCTTGAGGCTCGGGGCGGTCAGGTATTCGAGTGTTCCGGGGGCGCTTGTCCGTTGGATTCGGAGGCGGACGGTGTGCGCGTGCGCGCTCTCGTTGATGAGGACGACCCGGACCGTGCCGTCGCTGCTTTGGGTCGCCCACGTATCGAGCTGCGGGGCGCCGGTCGGCGACACGTTGAGCAGCCGCGCTCCGGGGGGCGCGGCCTGCGCGAACATGTCGAGGCCGTAGTACTCGGGCATGACCTGGCCCTGCCACTGGCCGTCGGCCTGGGTGAACGCGAACGGCTCGTCGGTCGCACCCGGGAAGCTCGAGATATTGACGCCGTCGACCCCCACCCGGGCCATGTTGAACAACGCGTCCACCGCCCACAGGGCCGAGGCAAACGACTCGCTGACGGCCCGGTCGCTGCCGCACCCGATCGTGTTGAGCTCGTCGATCCGCAGCGGTATGTGCCGGGCGTGAGAGGCCTTGACGGCGCCGGCGACGCTGTCGGCGAGGCCACGGGACGCCCCGGCGGACATCAGATGCGAGATCGTCGGGAAGTCCGGCTCGTTCTTCGTGCGGTAGCAGAGCTGCAGTGGATAGCGGTGAAGCGTGGTCACCTTCACGTCGGTGTGGTCGGCGAGGAACGTGCGGATGTGGGTGAACCACTTCGAGCCACCGGTCGTGGGTCCGGCGAGCGGCAGGTTCGGCAGCGCCCTGGCGATCCTCGTGAAATCTCGGCTGAACGCGGCGAAGTTGTAGTCGTGGGGGCGTCCCGGTTTGCCCGACCGGCCCCAGGTGAACGTCCCGTACAGCTCCGGCTCGTTGCCGAGCTCGAGCGCCTCGATCCGGCTGCGTCCGATATCTGACACGAGCTCGTCGGCCTCGGTCGCGGCGATGGTCGTGCTGTCGGCTTCGAGGTTGATACCGAGCGTCAGGCGTGCTCCGAGCGCGGCGGCGAGCGCCTGAGTGATGTCGGCCCAACCAGGGGTGAGCGCCTCTTTTACGCCGGCTGGGGTGGGCGTGCCCGGGACCGGCCACCAGGTGCCGTCGGTCGTATCTCCCCCGATCCTGATGTTTGGCGGCGCGCCCACGGAGAGGTTGCGGACGAGCTGGAGGAACACCGGATCGAGGTTGCTCGGATCGGTGCCGGCGTAGGCCGGGATCGCGAAGTACTCGAGCGAAAGGCCCAGGAATCCAGCCGGAATCGGGCGGGTGGCGGCGGGTCCGCCGACGGTGATGACGGGCGCGTTCGCCGCCGGGCTGGCCGGGGCTGCTGCCGCCAGCACGAGGGCCGCGGCCGCGGACACCAGAAGTGACCGCGCGCGTCTCATGCTCCCTGCACCATCTCTACAAGAAAAGCACCAGCCTCGGTTGCCGGTTGACCGGGGCGCTACCCTCGCGAACTCATGAGCCTGACGCTGGTCATCGCCGAGAAGCCGTCGGTCGGACGCGACTTGGTCGCGGTCCTTCCGGGCGCCTTCACCAAGCACGAGGGGTACCTCGAGGGGCCCGAGCACGTCGTCACCTGGGCCGTCGGCCACCTCGTCCAGCTTGCCGATCCCGACGAGTACGACGACCGCTTCAAGAAGTGGCGGATGGCCGATCTGCCGATCGTCCCCGACCGGTTCAAGCTGGTCGTGCGGGACGAGCGCTCCAAGAAGCAGATGAATGTGGTCAAGCGGCTGCTCGACCGCGACGACATCGACCTCGTCGTCAACGCCTGTGACGCCGGACGCGAGGGCGAGCTGATCTTCGCGTACCTGTACGAGAAGGCCGGCTCGAAGAAGCCCGTCCAGCGGCTGTGGCTGAACTCGATGACCAAGGAGGCGATCCGGAACGCGTTCGGGGCGTTGCGCCCGAGCGCCGAGCTGGCCACCTTGGAGGAGGCGGCCCGGTCGCGCTCGGAGGCCGACTGGATCGTGGGCATGAACGCGACGCGCGCCGCGACGATCCGGTTGCGGTCTTCGTTTGACGGAGCGGTGTCGCTGGGCCGCGTTCAGACGCCCACGCTGGCGATCCTGGCCCGGCGCGAACAGGAGATCCGCGACTTCAAGCCCGAGCCGTACTGGGTGGTCGACGCCGTCTTCGACCCGGTGGAGGAGCGGCCGCGTCGCTATGAGGGCCGGTTCCACGCGGGCGCCAACCCTCGGGTCAAGTCGGCCGACGAGGCGGCGTCGATCGTCGAGGCGTGCCGCTCGCAGATCGGGGAGATCACCAAGCTCGAGAAGTCAGAGCAGCGCGAGCGGCCGCCGTTCCTGTACGACCTGACCTCGCTCCAGAGCGACGCCTCGAGCCGCTACGGCTTCTACGCCCGGCGCACACTGGCCGCCGCGCAGCGCCTCTACGAGGACCACAAGGCGCTCACGTATCCGCGCACGAACTCGCGCTACATCACGAGCGACATGATCTCCGACATCAAGCCGATCGCGCGTCTCGTCGGCGAGCAGCGGGAGTACGCGGCGGCGTCGAAGTACGTGCTGGGGTTGGACGTGCTCCCGTTGGGCCGAGTGGTCAACAACGAAAAGGTCACCGACCACCACGCGATCATCCCGACCCGCGCCGAGCGCCACCCGGTCGACAAGATGAGCGACGACGACCGCAAGATCTACGACCTCGTGGTCCGGCGCTTCCTGGCGGTGTTCCATCCCGAGGCGGTGTTCGAGAACACCCGGGTCGAGACCACGGTCGCCGATTACGTGTTCCGGACGCGCGGCAAGCTGATCCTCGTGCCCGGCTGGCGAGGGGTCTACGGCGAGAGTGCCAACGGAGACCGGGCCGACGACGACGAGGGGCGCGAGCAGCAGCTGCCCCGCCTGGAACGCGGAGAGCGCGTGGAGACGATCGAGATCGACTCCGAGGCGAAGGAGACCAAGCCGCCTCGCCGCTACAGCGACGGCACGCTCGTCCGCACGATGGAGACCGCGGGCAAGCTCGTTGACGACGAGGAGCTGCGCGAGGCGATGAAGGACTCCGGGATCGGGACGCCGGCGACGCGGGCGGCGATCATCGAGCGCCTGATCCAGGTCGGCTACGTCGAGCGCGACGGTCGCGCGCTGGTCGTCACCGAGAAGGGCCTGAACGTGATCCGGCTGCTCGGCGAGCACGCGCTGACCTCGCCCGGCCTGACCGGCGACTGGGAGCGCCGGCTGGCGCTGATCGAGACCGGCGGGGACTCGCGCGAGGCGTTCATGGGCGACATCGTTCGGTTCACCGAGGACACCGTCGGCGAGCTCGACCGGAATTTGAAGGACGTTCGGATTCCGCGGGCGAACCTCGGGCCGTGCCCGGTGTGCGGTCACGACATCGTCGAGAACCGCAAGGGCTACTCGTGCTGGTCGCGCGAGGACCCGGGCTGCGGGTTCGTGATCTGGAAGTCGAAGGCCGGCAAGTCGCTGCCCGTCGGAGTGGCGCGCGAGCTGATCAAGACCGGGCGCACGGAGAAGGCTGTGACCGGGTTCAAGGGGCGCTCGGGCAAGAGCTTCCGGGCGCGGCTCGCCCTGCAGCAGACCGACGATGGGAAGTGGCGGGTCGAGTTCGACGAGCCGTGGGCGAAGGCCGGCGCGAAGCCGCCGGAGTCCGACGAGGCCGAGACGTCCACGGCTGAGGCGGCTTCGGCTTCGGCTTCGGCCGAGGCGGAGCAGCCCGCCGCCGCGTAATAACCGGCCAAACCTCACCAATCCCTCCAACCCTGGCTCGAACATCCGTCCAGGGGGACTAGAAAAGCTAAATCGCTTGCCGATGACCTACCCCGGCAAGCGACTGACGAGGGCGCACGGCGCGAGCAGGGGACGTGAAGCTCGGGTCTCGGGAACCTGAGCTAGCTCCGCCGTCAGTTGGGATCGGCCCCGCGTGGGCCCAACAACGAAGGTAGGACCCACCATGTTCCGAAAGCTCTACAAGAAGCGTCTCGCTGCGGTTGCATTTATCGGCGCGCTGGCCGTCACCGGCGTCGCCGTCGCGTACTTCACCGGTGGATCGGGCAACGTCACCGCAAACGGCACCGTCGGCTCGTCCAGCGCGTGGACTGTCGCCGCCGGTACCCCGACCTGGTCGGGCACTCTCACGGCGCTTTACCCGGGCGCGACCAACGACACCGAACTCATCCCGTTCACCGCGACCAACAACGGCAAGGGCGACGAGGCGGTGACGAACGTCTCGATCACGATGCCCACGCTCAACGGCGACGTCACCTCGGGCGGCGTCGAGATCACGGGGTGCAAGGCCGCCTGGTTCACCGCGGCGGGCGACGCGAGCAACCCGGCTCTGCCCGACGATATCGCGTCCGGCAGCGCGTACTCCGGCAAGGTCGATCTGACCATGCAGAACGTGACCAACGCCTCCCAGGACGCGTGTCAGGGCAAGACGCCAGCGGTCACGATCACGGTGTCCTAGCCACCGTCGCCTGAAGGCGGCGCGTGCACTCACGACGGTCAACGAGGTCCTCGGCCGGCGCCCGGCGCCGCAGGCGGCTCATCGCCGCCTGCGGCGTCTGCATGCTGGTGGGCGGGTTCAGCGCCGCGCCGGCGGCGGCTTACTTCAGCGGCGGTGCGGGGTCCGCAACCGCTTCGGCCACCGTCGGGACGCTGCCGGCTACGACGCTTAGCGCCGCCGCCGGCGCGGGGACCGTGGCGCTCACCTGGACCCCGGTGAGCGCCCCCGCCGGCGCGAGCGTCACCTACTACGTCACGCGGGCCGGGGGCACCGTCGGCGGAAACTGTCCCAGCTCTCCCGCGACCGCCGCGCCCGGGACGAGCTGCACCGACTCGGGCCTCACGAAGGGCAGCTACAGCTACACGGTCACCGCGATCTGGCAGTCATGGACGTCGACAAGCGCCGCCGCGCCCGCGACCGTTGCTTCTGGCCCGCTCTCCAAGTTCGTCGTGACCGCGCCCGCGAGCGCCACCGCCGGTACCGCGTTCTCGGTCACCATCACCGGGCAGGACTCGGCGGGGAACACGGTCGTCGCGTACACCGGCTCACAGACGATCGCGTTCTCGGGTCCCTCGAATTCACCGGGCGGAACGGCGCCGGCGTATCCGTCTTCGGTGAGCTTCACCGGCGGCGTGGGCACGGCGTCGGTGTCGCTGTATGACGCCCAGACGGTCGCGTTGACCGCCACGCAGGGAAGCGCAAGCGGGGTATCGGGCTCGATCGCCGTTGCGTCCGGGGCCAACCACCAGATCGCCGCGAGCGCGTCGAGCCCGCAGGTGGCCGGCACCGCGTTCAGCGTGACGTTGACCGCGCAGGACAGCTGGGGCAACACCCCGGGGACCTTGTCCGGGAGCAAGAACGTGACCTTCTCCGGGCCGGCGAGCTCGCCGAACGGGAGTGCGCCGGTGTACCCGGCGACGGCCAGCTTCAGCGCGGGTCACGCGACGGTCTCCGTCACCTTGAAGGATGCGCAGACGACAACGCTCACGGCGAACGACACGACCGATGGGTTCGGTGGCGTTGCGTCTGGCGCGATCGTGGTCGGGCCGGCCTCGGCGAGTTCCTTCAGCGTGTCGGCGCCTGCTTCTCCGACCGCGGGTGCGGCGTTCAGTTCGACGCTGACCGCGCTCGACGCCTACGGGAACACGGCCACGGCGTACACGGGCTCCAAGACGGTGACCTTCTCCGGGCCGGCGAGCTCTCCCGGCGGCACCGCCCCCTCGTATCCGTCGTCGGTCAGCTTTACGAGTGGGGTGGGCAGCCCGTCGATCACCCTGTACGACGCCCAGACCACGACGTTGACCGCGACGCAGGGCACGATCACCGGGACCTCGCCGTCGTTCGCCGTCGCGCCGAACAGCGCAGCGTCGCTCGCGTTCACCGTGCAGCCCGCCGGCGCGACCGCCGGCGCCTCGTTCACCACCCAGCCGGTCGTGACCGCCAAGGACGCCTACGGCAACGTGGCCACCGGCTACGCCAAGGCCGTGACCCTGTCGATCAAGAGCGGCACGGGACCGACCGGCGCCGTTCTGAGCGGATGCACCAGCGCGCTGTCCGCGGGCGTGACGACGTTCTCGGGCTGTGAGGTCAGCCTCAGCGGCACACCCGCGTATCAGCTCAATGCCTCCGACGGGACCCTCACCGTCGCGAGCTCCACATTCACCGCCGCGAGTGCGTCGACAGTGTCTAAGACGACCGCCGGCAGTTACACGTTGACCGCGCCGGCGGGGGTGACCTCGTTCACGTTCACGATGAAGGGCGCCGGCGGTGGCGGCGGCCGGAGTGGCGGGGGCGCGGGTGGCGGCGGGTCGGTTTCCGGGACCATTACGATCCCGTTCAGCGCGACCAGCACCACGTTCACGGTGATCGTCGGAGGCGCCGGCGCGGGGTCGGCGGGCACGGCCGGCGGCGCGGGCGGCGCGAGCGGCAGCGGTTGTGCCGCGGGCGGCAGCGGCGCCACGGGCACCACCGCCGGAGGCGGCGGTGGCGGCGGTGCCACCTGCAT
>Ga0335073_10005518_pt1 | contig 17745 bp, 14 predicted proteins | sample Lox_Sample_22_FD_207093 | JGI IMG/M metagenome (GOLD analysis project Ga0335073, IMG submission 207093) | Soil microbial communities from Loxahatchee National Wildlife Refuge, Florida, United States - Lox_Sample_2.2 | ecosystem: Environmental > Terrestrial > Soil > Wetlands | place: USA...
CCGAGGAACACGACGCCCGCACAGACCGACAAACCCAGCACCGCCACACATCCGGGCCAGAGGAACAGCCGACAGCCTCTCCATCCACGGCTGGCCAGAGCCAAGGTGGCGAGACCGCCTCGCCGTGACCTTGGCACTGGAAAACCGGTTCCGCTGCCGAGTCGCTGGGCGGCTAAGCTCCTGGTCCGTGACGGCACCGTGGCAATCGCTGGCAGAGCGCGAGTCCGGGGTTCCGGCAGCCCGGACACTTCACGAGGGCGTCCCACCCCACCTGGAGACCCCGCTACGCTACTGGATCCTTGAGGCCCTAGCCGGCGGAGGAGCTGTTGGCGTAGCCCTGCGGCTCCAAATGACCATTCCACTCCAAGACCGCAGCGGCGGCCGGGAAATCCTCGCCAGCGTCCCCGCCGGCATCGAACTGCTTACCGTCATCGATGCGATCCTCGATATGGGCGGCCCCACAGCCAAACTGCACCCTTATGACAGCAGGCGCGAACTCCAGCGGCGCGAATCAGCGCGCTTGCTAGCCGTACTGGCGCGTTTCCTCGATGAAGGGGCATCGGCTTACTACGTCGACATCCCCGGCCGGCGTCTCGCGCGGCGCGCCGACGCGACGGCGACCGCAGCCTTCCAGGAAGCCACCGCCGCAGCCGCGGACAAGCGCGACGCAGGATCTGCCGCCGCGCAGCTCAAGTCCGCTTGGGACGCCATCCACGCACTTCAGCCCGACGCTCCGAAGGCCTACCGCGAAGCCGTCAGTGCGGTCGAATCAGCAGCCCACGCCATCATCGAGCCCAACCACTCCACCTCCCACCTGGGAAGCATGCTCGGCCACCTTCGCGCCAACACCGGCAAGTACACGCTCGCTATACCAGGCACCTCCGGGACCGGCGACATCGCCCCGCTCATCGCGATGATGGAATTCCTATGGACCGGCCAGACGTCGCGCCACGGCAGCAAGAACCCCGCCCGGCTCGAAACCCTGGAGGAAGCACAGATGGCCGTCCACCTCGCTGTCACCCTTGTGAACTGGTTCACATCCGGCGCCATCCGCCGCGTCCGCTAAACTGCGGCCCGACCTCCCCTCACCGCCCGGGCGGCCCGCCGACATCAGGCGAACCGGCCTTGGTACGAACCCGATGTCACAGGCGCCTGGAGCGGCGCGAGTTGATACGTGCAACGCTTGGCGGGAGTTGCAGTGCCCGTTCTGTCGTACAGGTGTTCTAAGGTGGTCATATGGCGAACAAGAGTTCGATAGAATGGACTGAGGCTACCTGGAACCCGACTACTGGCTGTGACAAGATCAGTCCGGGTTGTGACCACTGCTACGCAGCGACACTGGCGAAGCGGCTCAAGGCTATGGGTAACCCCAAGTACCAAGCTGATGGCGATCCTCGGACAAGCGGCCCAGGCTTTGGCGTCGCTGTGCATGAGGATGCCCTTAATGTGCCGCTGCACTGGAGGAGCCCGCGAGTTGTGTTCGTGAACAGTATGTCCGACCTGTGGCATGCGCGAGTTCCGACCGAATTTATCCAGCGCGTATTTGATGTCATGGCCGCCACACCCCAGCACACCTATCAACTGCTGACTAAAAGGCCGATTCGGCTTGCGCGCATGGCCCACGAGCTACCGTGGCCAAGCAACGTATGGGTAGGAGTGTCAATTGAGAGTCAGCCGTTGGCGTGGCGTGCCAGTAAGTTGCGGGAAATTCCGGCGGAGGTTCGGTTCATCTCTGCTGAGCCGCTCCTTGGGCCGCTTCAGCTTGACCTGTCAGGTATTGATTGGCTAATAGCAGGCGGCGAAAGCGGGCCGGGGCATCGGCCGATAGATTCGCACTGGGTGCGATCGCTACGTGACCAGTGCGACCGTGCAGATACCGCTTTCTTCTTCAAGCAATGGGGCGGCATCCGCGCCAAGGCCGGCGGAAGAACGCTCGACGGGCGCACGTGGGACGACATGCCATTGGCTCGGCCCGATCGTGTTGTTATGGAAATCTGATGCGAGTTCCTGGCGGGTACTGCTTTCTCCCCGGTTGGCGTATGACAGCTATAGTTCCGTCCGCCTCCAAGGGCCTCAAGACGTGTTTCCGCAGATGGGTCTCGCGGTAGGGAGTTTCTGTCAAGACGTATCGTTCGAGGACGCTGACGTCTACTTCCATTCCGGCGAAATGCGTCAAGAGCGCGCTGCGAAGGGGTCCAGGATCGATAGCAAGCTCTGTAAAGAGAACATCTTGCCCGGCCAGGCGATCTGAGAAAGTATAGCCGCCTCCGGGATCCGCTTGCCACATTGCGTCCTTCATGGCACGCAGCCCTTCAACGGCGCGCGTCGCATAGAACAGGAAGTAGCTGGTATGGCCCTGCCGGTTGATCATCTCGAAGGACTGGGTGTAGGTCATTCCTGCCACATCATGGAGTTGCCGGGCATACAGATCGTGCAAGAACATGATGCGATCGCGCCCGGTAAGACCCTCGGCGCCCAGAAATTCGTCGGTACCATAAAGTTCTTCAAATGAGCGGTCAATGAGGCCGGAAGTGGCAAACCTCTTCGCGGTGTTCATGATCATGTTGACGAACAGCTCACATTTTGGCGACTCAACCAGCCGAGCCAGAAGGGTCATCGGCAATCCACTGACGCCAAAAGGATCGATAAAGGCAAAAGTGGGTGCCAGCCGCGAGCCTTGGGCCTCCAGGTAGTCAAGCATCTCACTGGCTGTTGCGTCGAAGGGATCACTTGTGCAACGGACCTTAACGTTGTCGGGCCAACTGCCTCCAAGGGTCTGCTTGTAGGCCTCAAGCTGTTGCTCCAGCGCCGCGAACCTCGCTGCATCTGACTCGCAGAACACGAATATGTACTCTGTGCCCTTGCCGAAAGTCGCGAAGGATGGGTGCTCGATCAAGACCTTGAGAGCTATGAGCGGTGATCCGATTTCCCCGTTTTTATAGATGCCAGGCCCGGCGAAGCCGTCGAAGAATATAAGTCGACCGTTCCACCTGCTCATGATCGGGAACCAGGCACCCAGGTAGCGGCGCAGAATCGCATGCTTCGCCAGTGTATGTGGCTCCATTGACCACACGGGCTCGTTTGGTCCTGAGGGCACTCTACTTCCTCCTGAGTATCGGCAGTAACGCTGGACTACAAAGTGTACTCGGGAGCTGTTTACAGTACGTACCGCCTGATGCATCAGGATAGGCCATAAACGAGGAAGCCATTACCTTGCTGGGCTCGCGAGACGACAGGCCAGGCACGAGAACCGATTCGTATAACCGGTGCTTACCTGGGTAAGCACGCAAGCCAAAGCGCCCGCAGATTAGACCCAGGCCATAGCGCGCGGCGGGAAGGGCCAAAACCATAGGTGACCTCCGCAGGACGGCTGTCCTTGTACGATCTCTGCGGCCAGGGCCCGGACAACCTTAGTTGGGTTAGTTGGGCGGGTGATCGTCGTGGCCGTCACCTATCGCTGGAACGAACACCGCCCGCACAATTCCCGCACACCCGCCGTATCTCGCGTGCAGGCACTGTGCACCCGCGCTGCGCGCGGGTAGCCCTGCTGGCCTGCCCGGACGCGCAAAGGGCGCTGCTCCAAGGCGTTCCTGACCTCACCCCCCCATCCAGAAACATCCGGGGAGGCGAGGTCAGGAACAGCAGCAAAGCGCGTCCGGTCAGGCCAGCAGGGCAGCGGGGGAAACCAACGGGGGAACCCTTCCCCCCAGGGCCCCAGGGATTCCCCCGATGGTTTCCCCCGCACCCCCATCCTTAGCCCCCTCCTGGCCCACCCAGGGAACCCCGGTACCGGCAGTCACCAGCACCGGAGGTAACCAGCCGGCAGACGTTACCGCGTATGGTCGGCCTGCGGCCTCCATCTGCCACGCTGCATGCGGCACGCGACAACACGGGTGAAGACTGCGTTCAGGAGGAAAGCCGCCTGCGAACGTCACGGTTGCATGACTGGCCTGCGGGTGGACTTGAACTGCCCGCCACTATCGTGAGTAGTCAGATCGTCTCGCTCTCAAACACGAAGAGCCTGATCAATCTTAGTAAGCCTCTCGATCACTTCGGCTGCGGACTTCTCAAACTCTTCCTTGGCTTCCCCAGGGTTGGCATCGCACCATGCCTTAACCTCGTCAAGAAGATGCTTCTTGGCCCTGCGCTTTTCGTCATGATTCTTGGTCAATGCCGATCTGGCCTGCTCAGCGAATCGTGCTGGATAGTAGTGCTCAAAGTCAGGCTCGCTCCAGGTCGTGAAGTGGTCAGGCGGCCAGTCCTTATACTTGGCTTGGAGGCTAGTAACGACCTTCTTGCCGTCACTGTCGCCATCCACGATCACCCAAGCCCGGCCTTGATATTGTGGTTCTAGGTGGGCGAAAAGGAAGAGGCGGCGGAAGTCTTCGAAAGTGGGCTCAACCTTGGAGGTGCCACCTGCAGCGACCGTGCGGACACGTGCCAGTCCTGGTACAAACCACGGGATCAGATACCGAATGATGATCTCAGCCGATGACTCCTCAAGGATGAGCCAGCCATCCCACAGCTCGAAGTCAGACAGCTCATAACCAAGTCGGCGCAGCACAGCAATACGCGCTTCGGCAGTTGGTTCCACCTCCCGTATGGTTGAGGCAGGAATATCGTTTGCTCGGTAGGTTGATTCGAATTCGAAGATTTTGCTGTCAGGTGCAGCTCCAAGATAGCGGGTCACGATATTGGAGTGCGTCGAGACAATGAACTGACTGGTCTTCGACTTCTCCACGATAACGTTGAGCAGCGTCTTCAATCCTTCTGGGTGGATGTCATTCTCGGGTTCCTCGATCAAAAATAGATGTCCATCTGCCATGCACAGGTCTGTTATCAGGCCAAGCTGGCTGGAGACGCCCTCGCCCATTGACTCAATTGGGATGTAGCCAAAGGAGCCGACTGGGATGCCTGCCTGCTGGCCCCGACCATCCGCTGCTGCATGCACACTGATACGGAAGCCGAGCATGGCTTTGCAGAGTTCCTCGTATTCGGAAGCGTGCACATAATCAGGATTGGCGAGCCTAGACACCTTAGCGACCAGGTTGCGCAGATCGGTCTGGACGGCGACAGTACGTTCCAGGTTCACCTCTCTATCGAAGCCGGAGACTTTACGCTTCGACAGATAAGTGTAGATGAAATTACTCGGCTCCTGAGCCGGAATTTTATTGGCGCGCCACTTGTTGACGGTGTTCGAATTGCTTTGTGACGTCCCTTCAAGCGATATCGCGCCACCACGGCGAAGTGTCACGGTGAGTTCCTGCACCGTATTCGTTCCGTGGTCTCCATAGTAACGCCGCAAGTCCGCTTGATCCTTGCCCGTGAAGGACAGGGCCATTTGAGCTTGCTGCTCACCAAGTCGAACATCAGCGGTGCCGGCGCTAGATCCTTCTTGTATAAGGTTTATCGCCCGGATAAAAGCCGATTTGCCATGGTTATTGCGGCCAACAAGCACGTTTACTTGGCCGAGCGCCAATTCGCCAGTATCGGCGAGGCTCTTAAAGTTAGTGATCCGAACTCTAGATAGCTTCATGATACTGCCCAATTAAATCAACTACGCATTAATGGTTGACCGGGGAAGCTTACCAGGAATTGCAGGGCGCCCGAGCCCCCACACCGGCTACAGGTCGCTCAGCGCCAAGATCCTTGAGCACTGTGCGCACGCGGTGTCGCTCGGCAGACCGACCCACAGCGCCCGAACAATCTCGCACCGGAAACCCAACCTGAGTCTCGTCGACTTGCAGCCTCCGTTGGCCCGCTGCGGGCGGCACATGACGGCGCTGGCATTGAGTCAGGTCCGTGCGGAACAACTAGGCTGCATCGGGGGCCTACTCGGGTCGGGGGCCGATGTAGGTTCCCCGGTGGGGCACAGTGAAGACCAGTCCCTCGTCCCGCAGCAGCGCGATCGCTGACCGTACCGTGTCCCGGCCGACGCCGTACGTCTGGACGAGCGCCTTCTCGCTTGGCAGTACGTCGAGATGCCCGAACTCCCCGCTCTGGATCTGCTGGCGCAGGATGTCTGCGAGCTGGCGGTAGACGGGCACGTGCGAGTACGGGTTGATCACGTTGGCAGCGTTCCCCACAACGCTCACGTACCCAGTGACCGGCTACGTTGCCTACGTTTGCCTATGTTGCCAATGTGTGGTTAAGCTGCATCTATGCCTGAGTACGACTTGAACGTGGGTCGATTCAAAGCGGACCACCCTGACTACTGCTTGCGGGCAGGCTTCGAGGGGTTCGGCTTCGAGGCTCAGAAGCGCGACCCGAACGGCCGCCCGGTCGGCGAGCGCTACGTGGCGCTGACGCTCGATGAGTTAGCCGCGATCCTCGCTAGCGCTGACGCAGGCACATGACCGGATCCGAGTTACGTGATCCCACCTGCCGCTACTGCGGCGTGGAGATCATGTTCGTCGGCGCTTTCTGGCTTATGCGCCGGGTCGCCGACGTGAACGGCTTTTGCCCCAAGAGTCCCGATGATGATCTGCATCACCCTGTAGCCCTAAGCGAAACCCAGCCGCCGGAAAGCCGGCGGTGGCCGGGCTGCCAGATCGACCGCGTCCCCTGTTGACGTGCGATGCAATGCAGTTGTCAAGGCGACTGCAATATGAGTGTCCGGGCTGGCGGCACATGCTGGTGCATCATGGACGCTGCCAGCAGCACCCTCACGAGCACTGGCCTGCCGTTCGCGCGTCGCGCGGACGCGGGCAGTGTGCGGCTAGGCGGGCGTGATGTCGCGGGCCTGATGCTGGTTGGGGACATGTACGGCGCCCCCTATGATCTGCTGGCCGGCTTCCTGGACGTGGCGCCGGCGCGGCTGCGCGGGATCGTGGCCCGCTGGCGCCGCCCTGGATACGCACACACAGCCCGGCTGGGACCGGGCCCGGCGTGGTGCTGGCTGACCCGTTCTGGCCTGGCCGTCACCGGGCAGCACTACGCCCCGGCCCGGCCTGCGCTGGGCCGGCTGGCCCACGTCCGCGCTGTGTTAGCGGTCCGGCTGTCGCTGGAAGACAGCCGGGCGTTTCGCGATGGGCGGGCGTGGTGGCGCAGCGAGCGCCGCATCCGCGCCGCCGGCGGCGGCAAAGTGGGCGGCGGGCACGTGCCGGACGCTGAGGTGTCCTGGCCCGAGATGGCTGGCAGCGCCTATGCCGGGGAGTGCTGGGCGATCGAAGCCGAGCTGACCCCCAAGCCGCTGGCCCGCACCGCGACGATCATGTCCGCGCTGCTGGCCCGCACCGCCGACCATCAGCCCGCCGCGCCGCCCGGCCCGGGACCGCGTTATCACCGGGTGGTCTACCTGGCGTCCCCGACCGCGCGCAGCATCGTGGACCGTGCCGCCGCCGCCCAGCCCGCCGCGCTGCGATCACGGCTGGTAGTACGCGACCTGCCCGAAGGGGCGCTGCTGTGATGTGGTGGTACCTTCGCGCCCGCCTACTGTTGTGGCTGCTGCGCGTCACCGGCCGTGCCCTCCGCTGGGCCGTCCTCATCGCGGTCCTCGCCGCGGCCGCGCCCGTCACTGTCGTGGCGGCCGTGGGGTTCGCTGGGGCGTGGCTGCGCGGCTGGCCGCCCGCCCGGCTGCGCCGTGCGGCGTGCTGGTCGCTGCCGATGACGGGTGTCTACCTGGCCGGGCGGGCGTTGCAGGTCCGCACCTGGCAAGCCCTGGCCTTGGCGCCCGTACATGACTGGCGGCACAGCTGGCACCTGGCGGCCGCCGGGCGGGTGCTGACCGCATTCGTGCTGTGTGCGCCGACCGCGGTCCCGGCCGGCCTATTCGCTGCGGCCGGGCTGTGGGCGTGGCGGATCTACGCCATCGACAACGGCCTGGCCGGCAAGACCGCCACCGCCCCGGTCGTGTTCGACGCCCGGCAGTGGCGTCGCTCCTCACGTGCCGCGCGGGGCCGGGTGGCCGCTCCGGGCGCCTTTCCTCTCGCTGACCGGCGGGGGCGAGTGGTGATGGGTGCCACGATCCGCGCCGTTGGGCACCGCTGGCGGCCAGTCAGCGCTATGCCCTACCGCGCGATGAGCCGCCATCAGGTCATCATCGGCTCGTCCGGGTGCGGGAAGACGAATTTGATGATGCGGACCTGGGCCGGCTGGTACGTCGCCGCTCTCGCCGCCCACTACCAGACCGGGGCGCCCCGGCCGCTGCTGATCGTGCTGGATTGCAAAGGCGGCCCCGACGCCCGCACCAAAGCCGCCCGCACCCGCACCCTGCTGCACACCGCCGGGGCGCGGCGGGTGGCGATCTGGCCCGATGAGGCCACGGTGTCGCTGTGGGGCCTGCCGCCCGCCGACCTGGCCGTGACGCTGTTTCAGCTGATCGAGACCGAGGCTGTCGGCGCTGCCGCCTATTACGCCGACGTGACTCAGGCCGTGATCACCCTCGCCGTCACCGCGCCACCTGGACCTCCACGAGATGGGGCGGGGTTCCTGGACCGGCTGGAGCCGGGCTGGCTGGAAGCCGCCTACGCTGGCGATGCTTCCCGGCTCGGGGCCGTGGCCGCTGCGCGGCGCAGCCTGGGCGATGTCAGCCTGCGCTACCGCACTCTGCTGTCGCGTCTTGGCCCTGGCCTGGACGGCCCCGGCACCCTCACGGATGCGGACGCCTGGTACTTCATCCTGGAAGGCACCCGTGAGCAGTCCGTCGCGGAAGCTCAGGCCACGGCGCTGACTGAACTGGTTGCCCATGCTGCCACCAGCCGCGAGGGGGAGCCGCGGGCGATCCTGCTGGCGTGTGATGACTACTCGGCGGTGTCGGGCCGGGTGCCGTTGTGGCAACTTTACGAACGCGGCCGGTCCCTCGGCGTCGGCGTGCAAGTCTCCGCGCAGTCCTGGCAAGGGCTGGGCCGCGACGATGACGAGCGCCGCCGGATCTGTGCCACGGCTGATGGCGGGATCTGGCTGATGCGCACCCCCTACCCTCAGCCCATCAGTGAACTGGCCGGAACCCGCCGCGTGATCGAGACCGCGACCAAGGTTCTGGGCGGCGTGTGGGGCGACGAAGGCAGTTCGCGTATCCAGCACGCCTGGACCGCCGACCCCGGCATCGCCCGGCGCCTTGCGACCGGGCAGGCCGGGTACATCCACGCCGGCGGGTGCACCTGGGTCCAGATCGCCCGGCCCCGCCCTTCGCCGCTGTCCCTGTCGCCACCGCCGCCCGAACCGGTGCTCATCCCCCCGGCCCGGCAGCAGCCCGCCGCCGTGCCCTCGGCACCGCCGGATGACCTGCACGACGTGTTCGGCAATGGAGCCCGCCCATGACCGACAGCCCGGACCCGTTCACCGTCCTCGGCCTGCCGTTGCGCCCGGACCTGAGCGACGAGCGGGTCCGCGCCGCCTGGCGCCAGGTCGCTATCGCTACACATCCTGACCGGCCTGACGGCGGCGATCCCGCCCGTTACGCTGCCGCGTCCGCTGCCTATGCCGTCTTGCGCACCGGCTGGGGCCGCTCGGAAGCGTACGCCGACCTGGCCGCGCCGCTGACCGGCCGCGTTGTCTCTCCCGTCGCGGTTGCTGCCCGGCCGCTGGGCCTGGGCTCGTGGCGGGCGCTGGCCCTGGTCCCCGCGCGGATCTGGCACGGCCGGCCGGGCCGTCTCGTGCTGCGGATCGCTGCCGGCTTGGTTCTGGCCTTGCTGGCCACCCGCACCGGAGCCGGTGCCCCCGCTACTGCTGGGCTGGTCACCGGCATTGGTGTGTGGCTGGTGCTGACCGTGCGCGCTGACCTGGCCCCGCCGCCGGGACGCTGACTCCGATGCGACCGGCAAGACTGATAGCTCGCGTGTCACGGTGGTGGGCGCCCTTTCCCGGCCCGCTAGCGAGTGTCTCATCGTTGCGGCGCCCGTCAAGGTGTGGACGATCACGGAATTCCCCAGGGTTGAGCGGATGGCGATCGCGTAATTGCTCACCCCGATCACGTAATTGCTCATGGGCATGGCGTGCGTGTCGGGGTGGACCTGGTCATCGGGCAGGAGCAGCGTTCTCTCCGTCTGGAGGGCGGGGGGCCGATGGCAAGGAGAACCTTCGACGTGATCGACATTTCGGAGATCTTGATCCACTGGCATGCTGGGCGGTCGCAGAACCAGATCTCGGCCAGTCTGGGCGTGGACCGGCGGACGGTCCGCAAGTACACGGCTGCGGCGGTCGCGGCGGGGATCCGCCCGGGCGGGCCGCCGGCCAGCGAAGCGGAGTGGGCGGCCCGGGTGCGGGAGTGGTTCCCGGAGCTGGCCGATATCCGGCTGCGGCAGGTGACCTGGCCGGCGATCGCCGCCCATCATGAGTTCATCACTGGCCAGCTGGAGGCCGGGGTGACGATGGCGACGATTCACCAGCGGCTGCGTGATGAGCGGGGGCTGGCGGTCAGCGTGGCTAGTTTCCGGCGGTATGTGGCGGCGAACTTGCCGGAGGAGACGCGCCGCAGCCAGGTGCGGGTGCTGCGCCCGTTTCCGGCTGAGCCCGGCGAGGCGCAGATCGACTACGGGCAGCTCGGGAGGTGGCGGGACCCGCGGACGGGCAAACGGGTGGTGATCTGGGCGTTCGCGATGGTGCTGGCCTGCTCGCGGCACATGTTCGTGCGCCCGGTGATCAGGCTGGACCAGCACGCGTGGACCGAGTGCCACCTGGCGGCGTTTTCCTTCTTCGGCGCGGTCCCTGTGAGGCTGGTTCCCGACAATCTCAAGACCGGGGTGGACAAGCCGGACCTGTACGACCCGAAGATCAACCGCTCGTATGCCGAACTGGCCGCCCACTACGGCTGCCTGATCGATCCGGCACGGTCGAGAAAGCCCCGGGATAAGGCCAGGATCGAAAGGCCGATGCCCTATATCCGGGACTCGTTCTGGCGGGGCCGGGAGTTCACCTGCCTGGAGCAGATGCAGGCCGAGGCGGAGCGCTGGTGCGCCGAGGTCGCCGGGCAGCGGTCCTGCCGGCCGCTGGACGGGGCGGCGCCGGCCGCGGTGTTCGCCGCCGTTGAGGCACCCGCGCTGGCGCCGCTGCCGAAGGCGCCGTTCGTGCTGGCTGCCTGGGCGAAGGCGAAGATCGGCCCGGACCTGCATGCCCGGGTGGGCAAGGTGCTGTACTCCATCCCGTGGCGGCACATCGGCAAGACCGCCGATGTGCGGGTGACCGCGACCATGGTGCAGTTCTTCATCGGCGGCGAGCTGGTCAAGACCCATCCGCGCAAGGAATGGGGCAAGCAGACCGATTTCGGCGACTACCCGCCGGAGAAGATCGCGTTCCACATGCGCACCCCGGTGTGGTGCCGCAAGCAGGCAGCCCAGATCGGGCCCGCCTGCCAGCAGGTCATCGCCGGGCTGCTGACCGACAACGCCCTTTACCGGCTGCGCTCGGCCCAGGGCGTGATCGGGCTGGGCGACAAGCACCACCCGGGGAGGCTGGAGGCAGCCTGCGCCAAGGCGATCGACGCCGGTGACCCGTCCTACCGGACCATCAAGGGCATCCTGGCCGCCGGGACCGAACGCGACGAGGCCCCGCCGGCGGCCGGGGACGGCGGGGCGGCGGCGTTCCTGCACGGCCCGGAGTCCTTCGCCAACGTCGTGCCCATGCGCCCGGCGAGCACGCCTGCCAGTGACGGGCTCCCCATGGGCGCCGCGGCCGGCGGCGGCGGCCAGCTGCGCGGCCAGGAGGCGACGTCATGACCGGCGCCGCCGCGAGCCAGGCCAGCGCCGGCCTGCTCCCAGCCCGGCCGCTGGCCGCCCAGGCGCACGCGCTGCGCGCTGCAGCCGCGCTCATCGAGCAGGCCGGCATCGCGGGCCTGTCGCTGACCATCGACCCGGACCGGATCACCATCCAGGTGCCCGTGCACCTGGCCGGCCCGGCCGCCCGGACGACAGCGGTCGCGGTACTGGCCGCCGCCACCGGCGGCAGCCAGTACCGCGACACCGCCCCCGGCAGCCGCACCCACGGCTGGGTGTTCGCCGACGGGCAGTCCGCCGGGCACGCCGTGCGCATCTTCACCGCGATCGAGGACACGCCATGACCACCGGCACCACGGTCACGGCCACTGACCGGGGCGGGCTCGCCGCCGCGCTGCGGGCCCTGAAGCTGTCCGGCATGCTGGACACCCTCGACGCACGGCTCGCCCAGGCACGCGCCGGGGACCTCGGCCACCTGGACTTCCTGCAGGTCCTGTGCCAGGACGAGATCACCCGCCGGGAAACCCTGTCGCTGGCCCGGCGGCTGCGCGCCGCCCGGTTCGAGCAGCAGGCCACCCTGGAAGGCTTCGACTTCGCCGCCGCACCCAAGCTGCCCGCCGCCGCCATCCGCGACCTGGCCGCCCTGCGGTGGCTGCACAACGGCGAATCGGTGATCCTCTACGGCCCGGTCGGCGTCGGGAAAAGTCATGTCGCCCAGGCCCTGGGCCACCTGGCCATCCGCCAGGGCGCCGACGCCCGGTTCCTCAAAACCAGCCGGGCGCTGGCCCACCTGGCCGGCGGGCACGCCGACCGCACCTGGGACAAACGGCTCCGCGAGCTCACCCGCCCAGCCGTCCTCATCCTGGATGACTTCGCCCTGCGAGAACTCACCGCGCCCCAAGCCGACGACCTCTACGAACTGATCACCGAGCGGGCCGGCCGCCCGCTGATCTTGACCTCGAACCGGGCGCCGGCTGACTGGTACCCGCTGTTCCCCAACCCCGTCGTCGCCGAATCCCTGCTCGACCGCTTGATCAACACCAGCCACCAGGTCTTCATGAACGGCCCCAGCTACAGACCCAACAAACGCCCCGGGCGTGTCACGCTCGCCGGGAAGGAGGACACCACGTAACACTAGACACAGGCCAGGCTGAGCAATTACGCGAGCGCGGGCCCTGAGCAATTACGTGAGCATCCACAGTCCGGCAGCTCCCCTTGCGCAACCGGGCAGCTGCCGAGCAGCGCGAAGACCTCGGGTGCAGCGTCCGCCGGCGACACCGGAGCAGGCGGCGGGAACTTGATCCGGCCCTCCGCGGTCATAGCGATCCACTCCTCGCCCGCCGCGTCGACATGGCGTGCCGCCGACGTCCGCGGGTACCCATGGACGAGATCATTCCGCGCAGCTCCCTCCAGCGAGACCAAGCGGCCCGGGGCAGAGCGCGGGTAGACCTCCGCATTCGCCGACCGCACGGGAATAGCCTGGCTCCCGGCATTAACACACCGCTAAAATCCGATCATCGGCGGGGGCTTCGGGAATGATTGGAATGGATTCGGCGACGCAGTTCGGCCTGTTAGGGCCCTTGCTGGTGCGCCGGGGCGAGGTCACGCTGCCGGTGGCGCCGGGAAAGCAGCGGGCGGTACTGGCAGCGCTGCTGCTGAGCACGGACCAGGTGGTCTCACTCGACGAACTGACCGACGTCCTGTGGGGCGCCGCCCCTCCCGCGTCGGCGCGGGTATCGGTGCAGAATCACGTGATGCGGCTGCGCAAGGCACTCGGCGACGGCGCACCGATCCGCACCCACCCCCACGGCTACGAGATCCGCATAGACGACAACGACCTGGATGTGTCCCGGTTCGAGGCGCACCTGGCTGCCGCGCGGGCGGCCGCCCGCGACGGCTTGTGGGACGCCGCTGCCGGGCAGGCGCGGGCGGGTCTGGCGCTGTGGCGGGGTGAGCCGCTGGCCGATGTGGAGTCCGACCTGCTGGCGGGCCGAGACGTCCCGCGGCTGGCCGAGCTGCGGCTGCAGGCCGTGGAGGTGCGCCTGGACGCGGATCTGCGTCTGGGACGGCACGCGGAGGTGATCAGCGAGTTGCACCGCCTGGCTTCGGCTCATCCGCTGCGGGAGCGGCTGCATGGCCTGCTGATGCTGGCGCTGTACCGGGACGGGCGGCAGGCGGAGGCACTGGCGGCCTACACCCGGTCCCGGCAGATCCTCGTTGCCGAGCTCGGCACCGAGCCGGGTGCCGGGCTGCGAGAAGTGCACCGGCAGATCCTGAACGGGGACCCGGCCCTGGATCCTCCCGCAGAGGCGCCGGGCGCCGCGGATTCTCCGGCGCCATCGGTGCCGCGGCAGCTGCCTGCTGCGGTTTCCGGCTTCACCGGGCGCGCCACGGAGCTGGCCGCGCTGACCCGGATGCTGAACGACGCCACGGAGAGCCCGGGGACGGTGGTGATCTCAGCGATCGGCGGGACCGCGGGGGTGGGCAAGACCGCACTGGCGCTGCACTGGGCGCACCAGGTCGCGCCCCGGTTCGCCGGCGGGCAGCTGTATGTGAACCTGCGCGGATTCGACCCATCTGGTGTGCCGATGGCGGCCGCGGAGGCGGTGCGCGGGTTCCTGGATGCCCTCGGCGTGCCGCCCGATCGCATCCCAGCGCAGGCCGAGGCGCGGGCGGGTCTGTACCGCAGCCTGCTGGCAGACCGGGCCATGCTGATCGTGCTGGACAACGCCCGAGACGAGCAGCAGGTCCGCCCCCTGCTGCCGGCCAGCCCGGCCAGCCTGGTCATCGTCACCAGCCGCAACCAGCTTGGCGGGCTGGCTGCCGCCGACCGCGCCCGGCTGCTGACTTTGGACGTCCTCAGCCGCGACGGGGCGGTGGCCATGCTGGCCGCCAGGATCGGCAAGAGCCGGGCCGGCGCCGAGCCCACCGCGCTCGGCGAGATCGCTGCGCTCTGCGGGCGGCTGCCGCTGGCGCTGGCGGTTGCCGCAGCGCGCGCCGAAGCCCGGCCGGACTTTCCGCTGGCCGCCGTGGCCGCCGAGCTGCAAGACCGGGTTTTGCGGCTGGACGCGCTGGATGCCGGCGACCCGGGTTCAAGCGTCCGCGCAGTGTTCTCCTGGTCGTACCGGCAGCTCAGCGATGCGGCGGCGCGGATGTTCCGGCAGCTGGGCCTGCACCCAGGCCCGGATATCAGCCCCGCTGCCGCCGCCAGCCTGGGCGCGGTCGATGAACCCGAGGCGCGCCGCCTGCTGGCCGAGCTCACCCGCGCGCATCTGGCCGCCGAGCATGTCCCGGGCCGGTATGCCCTGCATGACCTGCTGCGCGCCTACGCCGCCGATCAGGCCCGCTCTACCGACAGCCAGCCCCAGCGTGCGGCCGCGGCCGGCCGGGTGCTGGATCACTACCTGCACACCGCCTGCGGCGCCGCCCCTATGGTGCTCCCGTCTCATGGCTCGATCCCGCTGGCCCCGCCGAGCCCGGGTACCGAGCCGGAGCGGTTCACCGGGCGCGAGCAGGCCCTCGCCTGGTTCGAGGCCGAATATCACGTCCTGCTGGCCGTCATGACCCTCGGCGTGGACTCCGGGCTGGACATCCCCGCTTGGCAGATCTCCGTGGTCATGCACCCCATGCTTGCCGCGCAGGGGCACGATGCCGAGTGGACCACCGCGATCAAGCGGATGCACATGGCCGCGGCGGTCCGTCACGACGCCGCGCTCGTCGCGAGCGGCGCCCGCGACACCGCCGGCACGCTGGGTGACTACGACTGGGTCCCGGACTACTACGCCAGCATGGCCAGCCTGTACCAGCGGCTCGGCAACCGCCGCGGCCAGGCCCTGTGTCTGTCCGGCCTGGCCGCGCTCGCCGAATACCAGCGGCACTACCCCGAGGCGCTCGGCCACGCCGAGCGGGCCGCCAGCCTGTTCCGCGACATCGGCGACAAGATCGGCGAGGCCGATCTGCTCAACGCCGCCGGCTGGCAGCACGCGATGCTGGAGGACTACCCCCAAGCCCGCCGGCTTTGCCGGCGGGCGCTCGCCCTCAATGATGCTGCCGACTACGGCAGCCCCCACCTGGAGGGCAACATCTGCAACAGCCTGGGCTACACCGAATACCACGCTGGCGACCTCGGCGAGGCGGCCGCCTGCTACGAGCGCGCGCTGCGCATCTTCCGGGCCGTTGGTGACCGCTGGGGTGAAGCCGACACCCTCACCAACCTCGGCGACATCCGCCGCGCCGCCGGCGATCTGCTGCAGGCCCACGAAGCCTGGCAGCAGGCCCATGACATCCTCGACGGCCTCCAGCACCCCGACGCCGCCAAGATCCGCGCCAAACTCGCCGGCACGGACCTCTGACTTACGGCGCCGAAGACCGCTAACTTACGGCGCCGAAGACCGCGTCGATGAGGGTGCTGGTGCCGCAAGTGGCCAGGGCTACCAGCCGCAGCGGTGGGTAGAGCCCGACCCGCCGTGGCTCCCGGCCTGCTTGCCGTGTCACGGGCTGCGCACCAGCAGGGCCCGAGCAGGCAGAACTCCGTCGCCGTACCCGTTCCGATCGCTCCCGAAATCGCCGCCGATGATCGAATTTTAGCGGCGTGTTAACGACGCCAACCAGGCTATTGACGTGCGGCCAGCGAACACGCGCAAAGGGGCGCGGATCGCGCGAGCGGCGGACGAGGACCCGGAGGCCCAGACGGGGGCGGCCACCGGTTCCCGGCGCCACGAGCGCGATCGCGGGCCAGCCCGCCGGAGCGGCCCAAGACGGCGGAAAGGTCGGCATTGATGAACGTCGAGGGAGGGCGTTGTGCTTACTGAACTGTTCGCGGACCTGCCGCAGACGACGGTCACTTCGGGTGGCAGCGACGTCCCGGCGGCGGGCACGATCGAGACCCTGACTCCGGCCTCGGGCGGTGGGTTCCCGGTGGTGTCGGCCGCGTCGGGCAGCCAGTTCCATGTCGCCGACCCGGCGGCCCCTTCCGAGCTGATCGCGGTGACGCAGACCGGCCCGGCGTGGACGGTCACGCGGGGCGCTGAGGGCACGACCCCGGTCGCGCACCAGGCGGGGTGGATGGCCCGGCAGGTGGTCACCGCGGGCGTGCTGGGCTCGATGGTCCAGGCGGTCGACGCGAGGGCGTTCGGCGCCACGGGTGACGGGGCCACCGACGACACGGCGGCGCTGAGCGCGTGGATCGGCGCGGTCAACCAGGCCAGCGGGACGTTCGCGGTCTTACCGCCGGGCCAGTACATGATCTCCGGCTCGCTGCCGGTGATCTCGGTCAACTCGGTCGTCGTCGTGGGGTGCGGCTGGTCCTACACCAACTTTCAGGACGGCTCGGTGATCTCCGCCTTGCCGTCGTACACGTCCAGTTCCCCGATGCTGTCGCTGGCTGGTGAGGGGAGCCGGCTGGAGGGCATCTGCGTCGATGGCGGCGGCTTCGCCCCAGCGCTGATCTCGGTGACCGGCGGGCATGCCCAGCTGACCCGGATCCAGGCCCACCATGTCGCCGCGGACGGGACCTGCGTCGTGGTCGGGCCGGGCGGGAATTCCTGCTGGATCACCGGCTCGGTGATCAACGGGGAAACCACCAGCGGGAACGTCGGCCTGAGCCTGAACGGCACCGACGCGATCATCGAGGGCTGCAAGTGGGACAACGATTACGTATGCGTGGAGATGGGGCCCCGCGCGGGCGGCGCGCAGATCATCGGCTGCCACTTCACCCCGGGCAGGACGGCCGGGCAGAACGCGATCTGGTTCAACGGCTCGCCCAGCGACGTGCTGATCGCCAGCTGCCGGTTCGACAACTCGATCGGCTCCCCGGTCCAGGTCAGCCCCGCTGGCAGCACCCCGGTCAACATCGCGATCACCAACTGCCTGTTCCAGTCCAAAACCCTCACCGCGGGCACCTACGCCCTGGTCGCGGTGGACACGACGGACCACGCCGTGAACGGGCTGTCGATCACGAACAACGCCTGCTACGGCGGTGCTGATCACCTGCCCGCCTGCTTCCTCGCCGCGCAGACCCAGGCCGGCGACGTGTCGGCGAACCCGCAGAAGATCGCATCGGCCGGCTGCGTGTGCTCGGGAAACAGCGCCTGGG
>Ga0335073_10005519_pt1 | contig 17743 bp, 7 predicted proteins | sample Lox_Sample_22_FD_207093 | JGI IMG/M metagenome (GOLD analysis project Ga0335073, IMG submission 207093) | Soil microbial communities from Loxahatchee National Wildlife Refuge, Florida, United States - Lox_Sample_2.2 | ecosystem: Environmental > Terrestrial > Soil > Wetlands | place: USA: Florida...
AAGCCACAGGAGCCAACCGGGAACTGACGGGTTGTTTTGTGAGGAGAAGCCCGCTCATGACAACCGCCCGCCCCGAGCCCGCCCCGCGCCCCATCCCCGGCGACCTTCCGGAGCTGCGGCTGTCGGTCTGGGCCACCGCCCAGCGCGACGCCCGCACCCAGCGGCGCGGCCGGTACCTGCCCGCCTCGACCGCGCACCCGGCCAAGATGCTGCCCGCGATCGCCGCCACCGCAATCGCCCGCTACACCAAGCCCGGCGACCTGGTCGCGGACCCGATGTGCGGCATCGGCACCACCCTGGTCGAGGCGATTCACCTCGGCCGCGACGGCCTCGGCATCGAGTACGAGGACCGCTGGGCCTCGGTCGCCGCCGCCAACGTCGCCCATGCCCGCCGCCAGGGCGCGACGGGGACCGCCGAGGTGATCCGCGGCGACGCCCGGCTGCTGCCAGGACTGCTCCCCGAGGGGACCGCCGGGCGGGCCGCCCTCGTCGTCACCTCCCCGCCCTACGGCCCGTCCGTCCACGGGCAGGTCGTGGCCGAGCAGCGGCGCGGCACCGAGGGCGGGGTCCGCAAGTACGACAACCGCTACGGGCACGACCCGGCCAACCTCGCGAGCCGGGGCCTGGACGAGCTGCTCGCCGGGTTCACCGAGATCCTGTCCGGCTGCGCGGTGCTGCTGCGTCCCGGCGGCCTGGCGGTGGTCACCGCCCGGCCCTGGCGGCAGCACGGCGAGCTGGTCGACCTGCCTGCCGCCGTCATCGCGGCCGGCGCCCGCGCCGGCCTGGTCCCGGTCGCCCGCTGCGTCGCCCTGCTCGCCGGGCTGCGCGGCGGGAGGCTGATCGCCCGGCCGTCGTTCTTCCAGCTCGACAACCTCCGCCGGGCACGGGCCAAGGGCCAGCCCTGGCACCTGATCGTGCACGAGGACGTGCTGATCTTCCGCAACCCGCTCTTTCCCGGCAGTTCGGCAGCCGCCGGCCTGCTGCCCGCGCACGAGGAAGGGCAGCAGCACAACCGGCCGATTCCCGGCCGGGCAGGGGACCTGGCCGCGTGAGCAGCCTGCCAGCGCAGCACCCGTCAGGCTCGCCTCCTGCCGCGCCGCTGACCGCCGGCAGCGTGTGCAGCGGGTACGGCGGCCTGGGCCTCGCCGTCATTGCCGTGACCGGCGCCCGGCTGGCCTGGACAGCGGAGACCGGCCGCTACGCCGCCGCCGTCCTGGCGCGCCACTGGCCAGATGTGCCCAACATCGGCGACGTCACCGCCCTGGACTGGGCGACGGTGCCGCCCGTCGACCTGGTCAGCGCCGGATGGCCGTGCCAGGACATCTCCTACGCCGACCCCCGAGCCGGCATCACGGAAGGAACCCGCAGTGGCCTCTGGCTCACCATCGCCGACGGGCATCGCCATCTTCGACCCAGCTACGTCTTCCTGGAGAACGTCGCCGCGCTCCGCACGCGGCGGCTCGGAAGCCCTCGGTGACCTGGCCGCGCTCGGGTACGACGCGCAATGGGTCTGCCTGCGCGCTGCCGACGCCGGGGCCCCCGCACCGCCGCGACCGCCTCCTGCTCCTTTATCTGGACAACTTTCGGGTCCAGACGTCCAATATCGGGTCATTCTCCGCCGCGCACCAGTTCGGCTTCGCCCTGATTCCCGGGCGTGTCGCCGGATGTGGATGCAGGGGCAGACGGCCTGGATGCTCAGGGCACCGCCCGGGCTGCAGTCGCCTATATGCTCCTGCTCCCTATCAGGAACGGCAGGAAGGCCAGGTGGATCTCCCGATTCGGGTCTCCGGTGGCGTGCAGGACGAAATCATGCCGTTCCTCGGTGCTGATCTCGCCTGGCCTCTTGTAGTTGAGGTGGCTGCGGATAGCGGCGAGCGCCTTGTCGACCACGGCGGTCACGTTCGCGTCGCGGATGAACAGCAGGAGCGCTGCCTTGGTGTCGCGCCAGGCGAGGTAGCAGTCCAGGAGCTGGTCGAGGGCCCCGGTGACCACATGCTCCACGCTCTGCTTGTTCTTCGGGTCGAAGAGCTTGCACTCGCCGATGAAGACGTTCTTGTCCCTCTCCCGGACCAGGATGTCGGTCTTGCCCATGTAGTTGAAGGTCTCTCCGGTGGCCTTGCCCTCGAGCTGGCCATTCAGGTAGAGGAGCAGAAGGTCGCGCGTTTCCTCTTCATCGAGCTTGGCGCTCAGGCTGGGGCTGCGTTCCAGCGCGTTACGAGCATTGCGGAGGACTGCCAGGACCATCTCGTAGTCAGCCTTGTCGATGGCAGGCTCGGGGACGAAGGCGTTCGAGTGCTCGGATGGGCGTGCCGGGCGGTCCAGAGTTATCTTCTTGCGCTTCACCGGGACCCGGTGAGCGTCGGCGTCGGGTCGCTTCATGATCGGGTAGCCGATGCTGGCCTGGAGGTCCCGGTCTCTCAGGAGCTTTCCCCGCCGCTGAGCAACTACGGCCGGGAGCTGCATGGCCATCTGCTGGTTATGCCGCTGGATGTCGGCTCGTGTCCACTCCAGCCGCTGCTCGATCTGGTCGAGCGTCCGCTCGAAGTAGGCCCTGGCCTGGTCGGCGTCGACCGGGTTGTCGCACTGGAGCCGCAGAACGCCCTCGAAACTGTCGATCGCCCCTGGAATCACGCTGCCGGCCATGCGGCTGGCGGTCATCCCGAACGCCGAAGAGGCACCGGTGACCGGGACGACGAGCGTGAAGCGGGTAACGGTGACGTTGAACTGCCGGCCGAAGTCCCGGGATTCGACCGATACCTCACGGGGTGGCTCAAGCCGCGACTCGCTGCGCGCCAGGGAGGGCACCTCGATGGTGGCCAGCTGGACAAGCTGTTCCGTGACGTCGGCTTCTGCCGTGTTCAGGAGATCATCAGGTGGCCAGGTGGCGAGCTTGTCCGTGGCATTCCCGGCAGCAGCGGCAAGTGCCTCACTCAGTCGACTCCCGGCGAACAGGTGCTGTGCAGAGGCGGATCTCATTGGCGGCTCCTTGCCGCCGGCTGCGATGCGCGCAGGCCACCGGCGTCACTTGTCATTTCCGCGCGGCTCGCCCAGTTCCGGAGCGTCGTCGGCGAGCTGGCGCTCGAGGCAGAGGCGTTCGCGGAGCTGCGGCGCGTACTGCGGGGTGGTGACGAACTTAGCGCATGTCAGGTGAAGGTCGCACCGGTCTTGCGAGGTGCTGCGGTCATGACTGTTCACCTCCTGTCGCACTGGCCGTCCGGCTGGTCCCGGCCCGGTAACGGCCGGCCCGTCCGCACGGTCCCGCGCGCACGAGCCGGCGGCCCCGGGCAGAACCGCCGGCCACGATCAGCGCTCCGCTCCCGGCGGCCCGTCAAGCCCGAGCCGGCCCGCTGGCGGCCGTGCGCCGGGCCGGACTTGACACGGCACGCGGAGTCGGGCGTGGATGCTGCCGGTCCCGGGCGGAAGGCCAGCCGGACCAGCCAGTCAGCACGAAAACTGCCTTCGTCGCTCGGTGCGGCAGGTCCGCGCCGTCGGCCGCCGCCCGGGACCTCCGCCGTCCCCGGCCCGTCCGGCGGCAGAAGCCCCGACCGGCGAGGAGGCAAACGGTGACATCGGAGTGTTGCCGCCGTCGTCGTTCCGGCGAGGCCAGGGCGCAGTTCGGTGCGGAGGAGTTACTTACGTGCGGTTTGACGCGAGGGTTTGGCGGTATCCGCAGGCTGACTCGGAAGAGTAGGACTTGCGAGCTGGCTGGGCCTGGACACGATGATGACGTCGCTGATGCCGTCGATGCTGCGCAGCGCGGTGGCTGTGGTGTCATGTTCCTGGACTGAGGCGGAGTCGTCGTAGATGAAGACGACGATCTCCTTGTAGGCGGTGACGCCATTCAGGTAGGCGACGGAGTCTTCGAGTACCTGCTTCTCGACCTCCTTGAAGTCGCTGCTCTTGCGTACGTACTTGACTTCGATAAGGATGCCGAGGCTAGGGATGCCGAAGTCCGCTCGGTATGTGCTGTGCCCCAGCTTGGGGAGCGTTTCTTCGTCGACAAGGTCGTCGAAGACCGGGCGGAGGATGAGCCAGAGGATGTCCTGGACTTCGCGTTCGGCAGTGACAGGCCAACGGATCGGGTGCTTGACGCTATCGTCGTCGCAGCGCCAGCGGCGCATCGCGGCCTCGAGGCGGCTGAGGACGGTCACGAGATGGGACCGGCTGAGGATGGCCTGGTCGATGCTCGTGTCGAGGATCGCGGTGACCGTGCGGTAGATGAGCGCGATCCGGGAGACCGGCAGCTGGGCAGCATCGGTGCGCAGGGCTTCGCTGGCGATGCGCTTCTGCAGGTTTCGGTGTTCAGCGGGATCGGGCGGGTGCGCGGTTCCGGTGCTCGCCATCCAGTAGCGCAGGGCGATGGCGGATACGTCGTCACCCTGCTGTGTGTGCACGGCTGCTGTCTGGCCGGTCAGCAGGGCGCGGACGTGCGCACGGAGGAGTACCTGGAAGCGGTCTGACGGCTGGAGCCGGCTATCCTCCAGGACACCCGAGAGCCATTCGCTGAATCCGGGAAGGTCGGCGGCTACCGCCTGGGCGGCGAGGCCGATGCCGGCTAGCTGGGGGAGGTCGTAGACGAAGGTGAGCCGGTCGGCGAACGGGTTGCGGCTCATGAGGCGCCGCAGGCTGGGGACGAGCAGGCGCCGGGCGCTGGCCTGCACGCCGGGAAGGGCGTCGGTGAGGCCATAGCCGATCGCGGCCACGACCGGTGTCTCCCGAAGGCGGTCCCGGTTCTCCTCCAGCCAGGCGGCGGACAGTCGGCTGCCGTCCCGGTTCAGTCCCGGCACGGGGGCGCTGCCGAGGAAGTAGCGGGCGAGCAGTGCGTCAATGCTGCCCGGGGCCGCGTCCGCGGCGATCCGCTTTGCCGCCGCCGTGAGCCACGAGGTCGCGTAGGCCGCGGCCGGTGAGGTGTCGCCGGGCGGTGTGGTCACAGGAACCACCTCTTGTCGCGGAGGTCGGGCGAGGAGACGATGTCGGAGTTCCAGTTCCTGACGTGCCGCAGGTGGCCGAGCAGCCCGGCGATGAGGTCGGAGTACAGGATCGTCACGGGTTCCCGCGAGGGGTAGGGGCGGCGCCAGGACATAGCGGTGAACCGGAAGGCCTGCGAGGCCAGGTATTCCATGTCGGTGAAGGTCGACTCGCGGTGCAGCTTGAGCAGCAGCGGCTTGGGCAGGCCCTGCAGGCGGAGCTTCATCTCGCGCGGGCCGGTCACCGAGACCAGCATCTCGCTGCGGCTGACCTTGATGGCGTGGCCGCGCCCGGGGACTCCCTTGCCGCGTCCGTTGTAGCCGCTGCTGTGCTGGTCGAAGAGCAGCCAGTCGTGGTCGTCGCTCACGGTGAGGAAGGCGAACTCGACCTTCGCGTACTCCCCGGTGAGCTTCTGCACGAGGTTCTTCACGGCCCTTGCCTCGATGTCCTTCAGCGGCTTGAAGACATGGAAGATGAGCCGGAGCGCGTCCTCCGGCTGCCAGCCGTTGCGCTCCTTCACATGCCCGATGCATGACTCTAGCGACCGGAGAAGCTCGTCCGGGTAGTCCGCGTAGTCGGCTTCCCGGGACTGGTTGGAGAGCAGGTAGCTGCCGTCGGCGCTGAACACGGTCGTGATCCCCACGACCCGTTCGGGGTCGGTGAGCCTGGCCTGCCGGACGTGGGCGCTGCCGATGCCTATGACCAGTTCCTGCGTCATCGCTGCCGCTGCGGCGATGACGTAGGGAGTGCCGCCGAGCTTCGCATACGAGGCGAGGGCGATGTTTTCAAGCGCATAGGCGAGGCCGTCCGCGCGGATCGTCTCGATCTGGACGTTCTGGACCGGGACGCCCTGTCCCATGAACACGGACTTGCAGACCAGGTAGGGGCTCTCGTTTCCGCGGAGTGCTTCCTGGTCCACGCTGGTGATGACGAACGCCAGGTCCGGCTTCCTCGGCTTCCGCAGCGCCGAGAGGCAGGCATCCTTGTACGCGGCCACGTCGCCGGGGAGGGAATCGAACGCTTCGAAGGTCACCTCGCACGAGCTCAGGTGGTACTTCCGCGTGAATCCCTTGGCGAAGGCAGAGCGCGGCACGCCGTCGAGGAAGCTGCGGATGAACATCTCGGCACTCCCCTTGAACACCGCTGGAGTCACCACGGCGATTACCGGGTTCTTCGGGGTGAAGCTCTCTGAGTCGTACGGCCCGTGTTCGTCAAGTCCGTGCGCGGCGCTCTTGCTGGTCTTGCCCCCGCCGGGCGCGAACTCGAAAGTCGGCTCGGCGATCCGTCGGCTCTTCAGCGGTATGCCCTTCGGCTCTTCGGCCCCCACGGGCGGGCCTACAGTTGCGGACAGGCCGGAGGCCAGGTTAAGGCGGCCGCGGCCAAACCAGTCAGCGAGCTCGCGGATCTTGGCGAGCCGGCCCTCCGCGCCCGTCACGCCGAACGCGGCCCTGTCCAGGCGGTTCAGGATCCCTTCGGCAGAGGTCCCGGCGAGGGCATGCACGACGTCGTGCACAACCTCCCTGCGGCCCTCCAGCCAGGCGGCATCGGCCGGCACCTCCCGGCCGCGCGGCGCGTCCTGCAAGAGCAGCAGGCCGCCCGTGACCGCTTCGATGACGCCGGCGAGGCGGCGGGCAGCCAGCGGGTCAAGGGGCGGGTCAAGCTCGTCGGGATCAACGATGACGTAGCGCCCCTGGACGTGAACCCCGTGCCGGACCAGCTCGCTTACCGGGAGGCTGATCTCGTGGCGGGTCTTGATCCCGAGGAGGATCCCCGGCCCGCCGGTCGGCCCGGTCGCGCGGGCGCTGAGAGAGTACTGCGGGTAGACGTGAACCCCGTCCAGCTTGGTCCCAAGATCCTGCACGGTCTCCTGGAAGAGGTCGTGAGAGCGGTTCACGAATTTCGGGGGATTAAGACTCCGGAATTTGTACCAGCGGGCGAGTACGTCGCGGACCAGGGCTTCCTCAACGAGATGTGCGGTAATCCTGCGGTCTTCCCGGACATCCAGCTCTGCCCGCCTGCCGACGGAAGGGGCTTCCGCCGACAGCGGCACGCACACGATCCGATCGCCCGCGCGGGTCACGGCGTGCGTACCGGCCAGCTTCGCTCTCAGCTCCCTGAGCTGCTCGGGGGACTCGAACGGGATCATGTCGGCGGGGAACTTGCCGACCGTGTAGGCGACAGGGAGGAAGTTGACGGCGAGCAGCGGCGATCCGCTGCCGCGGCCCGGCGCGGTCTGCCGGGGCTGCCATGAGTTCATTCGGGGTTCCTCTGCGGACGCGGCAGCGAGGGGCGGGAGCAAGTGCTGGCTCTCGCGCCCCGGGTGCCAGACGAAACACTAGTGCCTGCGGGACCCTCGAACTGGCACACAGTCAGCAGGCGCTCACGGTTAGAGAACCATCAATTGAAAGCATTGTCAAACGGCATAGTGATGATGATAGTGTCAACAGGTGTCGTCGTTCACTGGTGACAGCCTGCCCGAAGGAGCGTCATGCCCGAACTTGCCAGCCTGACCGCTGCGGATATCGCCCGCCTGGCGGGCGTTACCCGTGCGACCGTCAGCAACTGGCGCCGTCGTCATCCCGACTTTCCCTCGCCATCCGGCGGTACGGATGCCAGCCCCGCCTACGACAGGGCCGAGGTGGAAGCCTGGCTGGCCAGCAGGGGAGCGCTGCCCGAGCTTCCCCCTGAGGAGCGCCTGTGGCACGCGGTCCTCGAAGCGGCAACCGAGACAGATCTGGGCAGCGCGGCTGCCGGGATGGCTGCCGCCCTGTCCGGCAGTGCCCCGCATCCGCAGTCGGCGGGTGACGGCGGACTGCACGCGCACGTTGTCGCGGCCGCGGCTGGGGCGATCACCGAGATCGGCCCGGAGCGGGCTATCGAGTCGCTGACCGGGAAGTACGCCGAGGCGATGGGCGTGATGGCGACGCCGTCGCCGCTTGCCGCGCTGATGGCGGATCTGGCCGACCCCGGCAAGGGGGTTGTGCTGGACCCGGCGTGCGGTGCCGGCGAGACCTTGGCCGCAGTCCTCGAACGCGGGACGGCCATGGCCTGCGGCCAGGAACTCGACGACGCGATGGCCGCCCTAACCGAGTTCCGCCTCCGGTCTAGGCGCTGGCAGGCCGAAGTGGCCGTGTGCGGGGGAGACTCGCTGACCGAGGACGCCTACGGCGGCCTGCAAGCCGACGCGGTGGTCTGCCACCCGCCGTTCGCCAGCCGTGACTGGCCCCAGGAGGCGCTGGCCGGCGACGCGCGCTGGGAGTACGGCATCCCGCCGAAGGCCGAGTCAGAACTGGCCTGGGCCCAGCACGCGCTCGCTCACCTGCGCCCCGGCGGCCGGGCCGTCATGCTGATGCCGCCAGCCGTGGCATCCAGGCCGTCCGGCCGGCGGATCAGGACGGAGTTCCTGCGCCGCGGCGCGCTCCGCGCCGTTGTGTCCCTGCCGCCCGGCGCGGCAAGGCCGAGCCACATCCCGCTCCAGCTGTGGATCCTGGAACGACCGCAGGGAACCGGGCCGTCGGACCCGCTCGTCCTGCTCGCTGATCTCGCGGAAGCGCCAGGCGCGGCAGCGGCCGGGACGAAAGCCGGCTGGCGGCAGGTCCGGGACAGCCTGCTCGAAGCCTGGCACGCGTTCAGCGGCGGAACGGCAGAGCGCGGCAGCGGCGGGGACGGCGATGACCGGCCTGGCACCTGGCGGGTTATGCGGGCCATCGACCTGCTCGACGAGGCTGTCGACTTGACTCCCGCCCGGCACGTTGGCGCGGCAGGGCCGGGAAAGACGCCGTCGCAGACGTCCGAGACGCTCAGCCGCCTGCGCGTCCGGCTGCACGAGGCGGCAGCCGCCCTCGAAGAGCTCGAGCCCGGCAGCGGCTGGCGGGCTCGCGGCCAGGAGGAGCACTGGCGGACCCTGACCGTGGCTGAACTGGCGCGTAGCGGATTGCTTGCGCTCCACCGAGCGCAGGGGCCGGGACCGGCAAGCGGAGAGCAGGGGCCGGCGGACGCGGTCCCGGTGCTCACCAGCGCCGACGTCAGGGCCGGGAGAGCGCCCTCGGGAGCCGTTCCTGCGGAGGCGTTGCAGGGTACCTGGGTCAGGGTCTCCGCGGGCGACGTCATCATCCCGGCAGGCCTGGACGAGCTGACCCGGGCACTGGTCGCCACGGGCGAGCACGACGGGGCGGTCTTGGGCGAGGGACTCCATCTGATCCGCCCTGACCTGACTCGCATGGACCCGTGGTTCCTCGGCGGGGTGCTGTCTGCCCGGCCGAACGCGCGGCAGGCCAGCTACGGGACGGCCAGCATCAGGATCGACGCCCGCCGCCTGGCAGTCCCGCACCTGCCGTTGGGAGAGCAGCGCCTGTACGGCGAGGCGTTCAGGGAAGTCAGCGGCTTCCGCGCGGCGCTCCGCGATCTCGCCGGCATCGGCGGGGAACTCACGGAACTGCTCGACGCGAGCCTGGCGGACGGCACGCTCGCGCCGGTAAAACGGCTCTAACAGACTATTGTACGCAAAGTATTCAATAAACTACTTTGAGCGATCGACGCCAGGAATGGCGAGAGATGGGCGGGCAATGGACGGCTCGGAAGTGATCGCGGGACGGTTCGAGCTTCTCGGTGTACTCGGACGCGGCGCCATGGGCGAGGTCCGCAAGGCGCGGGACCTGGAGACCGGCGACACCGTCGCCGTGAAGAGGCTGCTGCACCGGAGGAACGGGACGCCGGTCTCGCTGACGGAGGCTGACGCGAATGCCGCGCGGTTCATGCGCGAGGTCCGCATCATGGCGCGCCTGTCCAGTCCCAACCTGCCCCGGACGATCGCCGGCGGGCTGGACGGGGACCAGCCTTACCTGGCGATGGAGTACATCGACGGAGCGCCGCTGTCGTCGCTGCTCGCCGAGGCAGACGCAGGCCGGCTGCCGGTGCCCTGGGCCGCGGCGATCGCCGCCCAGATCGCGACCGGGCTGGATGCGGCGCACCGGGCCGGTGTAATCCACCGGGACCTCAAGCCGTCCAACGTGATGCTCGCCTCCGGCGGGCTGGTGAAGGTGCTCGACTTCGGCGTGGGCCTGATCCTCGATGACGTGGACGGCGGGCGCCTGACGAACTCCAACGAGACGGTCGGCACGGCCAGGTACATGGCACCCGAGCAGGCAACGCAGCGCAACGTCACCGCGGCCGTCGACCTCTACGCCCTGGGGTGCGTGCTGTACGAGATGCTCATCGGCGCGCCCCCGTTCGATGGCGACCTGCCCTACGAGGTGCTGAACAAGCACATCGGCCAGCAGCCGACCCCGGTCAGCATGCTGCGCGGCGAGGTGCCCGCCGCGCTGGAAGCGGTGGTCGCGCGGCTGCTGGAAAAGGACCCGGCGAACCGCCCCGGCACGGCCGCCGAGGTGGCCGAGCTGCTGCTGCCGTTCGCGCGGCAGGCGGGGCCTGGCGTGATCGGGGCACCCGGAGACCCGGTGCTGGCGCTTGGCGAGCAGGTGCGCCGTGACGTGGAAGACGCTGGCAGCGGGGTCGGCGAACCCGCCCGGCCTGCCGCGGGGCTGCCGGCGGCAGGCACCGACGGCTTCGACATCTTCGCCGTCCACCAGCGGCTGATCGGCGAGTACCGCGACTACACCGAGGGCGCCGCGGTGATCCGCGATGACCGCATCGCGAAGTTCTTCGACGCTGACCTGGACGCCAAGTCCCAGTGGCCAGACCCGTGGCTGTCGCTCAACCCGTTCTTCGCCGACGGCGGCTCGGTCACCGACCTGGTCAGCGAGGGACTCCTGCACCCGGAGTGCGCGGGCATCTTCCAGGCCGGCAAGAAAGACACCTCCACGAGCTGCGACGGGCGGCCGATCCGCTTCTATCGCCACCAGCGGGACGCGATCGAGGCCGCCGGCCGCAAGGCCAGCTACGTGCTCACGACCGGCACCGGCTCGGGCAAGTCGCTGTCCTACATCGTCCCGATCGTAGACCGGGTGCTGCGCGCCCGCCAGGCGGGCGACCGGCAGGCCAGGGTCAGGGCGATCATCGTGTACCCGATGAACGCCCTGGCCAACAGCCAGCTGTGGGAACTGGAGAAGTACCTGCGCAACGGGTACGGCGACGGCCGCGAGCCGGTCACGTTCGCCCGCTACACCGGCCAGGAGTCCCAGGCCGACCGGGACAAGATCCGCGCCAACCCGCCGGACATCCTGCTGACCAACTACGTGATGCTGGAGCTGATGCTCACCCGCCCCGACGACCGCAGGTCGCTGATCAGGATGGCCCGCGGCCTGGAGTTCCTCGTCTTCGACGAGCTGCACACCTACCGGGGGCGGCAGGGCGCGGACGTGGCGCTGCTCATCCGGAGGGTCAAGGACGCCTGCGACGCCGAGAACGTGCAGTGCGTCGGCACCTCGGCCACCATGGCGACCGAGGGCACGAGCCAGCGGCGGCGCCGGGCCGTCGCCGACGTCGCCTTCCAGGTCTTCGGCGTCTCCGTCGCCGAGGAGAACGTGATCGGGGAGACACTGCTCCGGGCGACCGCCGAGGACGCGGGACCGCTCACGCCCGCGCGGATTGCCGCCCCGGCCGCGCCCGCCGACTACGGCGACCTGGTCCGTGACCCCCTCGCCAGCTGGATCGAGACCGCGTTCGGCCTCGACCGCGACGACGAGGGAAAGCTCGTCCGCCGCGCGCCGACCACGGTCCAGCGGGCGGCCCGCGACCTGGCGGCCCAGGCCGGCGCGGACCAGGACCAGTGCGAGAAGGCGATCCAGCGTACCCTGCAGGCGGGCGCGCGGGCCAGGGACCCGGACAGCGGCCGGCCGCTGTTCGCGTTCCGGCTGCATCAGTTCCTGTCCAAGGGCGACACCGTGTACGTGACGCTCGAAGACCAGAACACGCGGCACATCACCCGCGGCTACCAGGTCGAGCAGCCCGGATCGGGCGGCAAGGTGCTGCTGCCGCTGGCGTTCTGCCGCGAGTGCGGCCAGGAGTACCTGGTCACCTGGCGGCGAGACCGCTCCGGCACGGTCACCTACCTGGCGCGCCGCGACGCCTCCATCGCCGACGACGGAGGGGGACGCGCCGCCTACTCAGACGGGTACCTGTACGTGTCCGCCGACCTCCCCTGGCCGCGCGACGTGGAGACGGTGGTCGCCGACCGGCGCGTCCCCGAGTCATGGCTTGAGGTCAGCGACCGCACCGGTCAGGACCAGGTCCGGCCGGGCTCCCGTGAGCACCTCCCGGTGCCGGTGACCGTGGACGCCTTCGGCCATGAGGGGTCGATGGAAGGCGGCATTGAGGCGGCGTTCATCCCCGGCGCGTTCCGCTTCTGCCTGCGCTGCGGCATCTCCTACGAGTCGCAGCGCGGGAACGACTTCGCCAAGCTGGCCACCCTCGACCAGGAGGGCCGGTCGTCGGCCACGACGCTGATCTCCATGTCGATCGTCCGCTCGCTGCGGGCCATCCCCGAAGGCGCCCTGGACGCCAACGCGCGCAAGCTCCTCACCTTCGTCGACAACCGGCAGGACGCGGCGCTGCAGGCCGGGCACTTCAACGACTTCACCGAGGTCACCATGGTGCGCGGCGCGCTGCACCGGGCCGCCGTCAAGGCGGTCGAAGACGGCGAGGAAGGGCTGTTCTACGACGACGTCCCCGTGAAGGTCACCCGCGCGCTCGGCCTCGCCCCCGGCGATTACGCCACGCACCCCGGGGAGGATCCGGCGCTGCGCAGGCGCACCGAAGCCGCGCTGCGCGACGTGATCAACCTGCGGGTGTTCCTCGACCTGGAGCGCGGCTGGCGGGTCACGATGCCTAACCTGGAGCAGGTCGGCCTGATCGAGGTCGGCTACCTGGGCCTGGACGGCGTTGCGGCCAGGGACGAGCTGTGGCGCGACTGCTTCCCCGCGCTCCGTGATGCCGCGCCGGAGGTCCGCGAGCGGGTCTGCCGCGTGCTGCTCGATGAGATGCGCAGGTCCTTGGCGGTCGACGCCGAGTGCTTCGACCCCGACGAGTTCGACCGCATGAAGCGCCGCAGCCAGGAGGCGCTGCGCCCGGAATGGGCCGTCGCCGACGGCGACCAGCGGGAGGCGGCGATTGTCTATCCCGGTACCGGCCGGCCGGGCACCGCCCGGGACCTTGTCTTCATGTCCGGGCAGGGCAAGTTCGGACGCTACCTCAAGCGGGCCGGCCGGTTCCCCGGCTACCTGCGGGCGATCAGCCGCGACGACGCGCAGCAGATCATCGGCGACCTGCTGCGCGTGCTGTCCGGCGACGGCGCGAGCCTGCTCACCGAAGCCCAGCACCCCCGGCGGCGCGGCGCGCGCGGGTACCGGATCCGCTCGGCCACCCTCGTATGGCGGCCGGGCGACGGCACGCGCGGCGGCGATGATCCCCTGTCCCGCACCTTCAGCGGCGCGGCAGCCCCCCGGGTCAACCCCTACTTCGTCCGCCTGTACCGGGACGTGGCGCAGACGCTGTCCGGCCTGGTCGCCCGCGAGCACACCGCCCAGGTCCACCCCGGCCTGCGCCGCCAGCGCGAGGACGAGTTCCGCGACGGCGAGCTGAAGCTGCTGTACTGCTCGCCGACGATGGAGCTCGGCGTCGACATCGCAGGCCTCAACGCCGTCTCCATGCGGAACGTCCCGCCGACGCCCGCCAATTACGCGCAGCGCTCCGGCCGCGCCGGCCGGTCCGGGCAGCCCGCCCTCGTCACCACCTACTGCGCCACCGGCAACAACCACGACCAGTACTACTTCCGCAACTCCGGCAAGATGGTCTCCGGCGTCGTCACCCCGCCGCGCCTGGACCTGCTGAATGAGGACCTGCTCCGCTCCCACGTCCACGCGATCTGGCTCGCCGAGACCGGCGTCCGCCTGGGACGGGCGATCCCCGAGTCCGTCGACATGGACGGCACCGAGCCGGAGGGCAGGCGGCGCCCCGACCCGCGCCTCGCGCTCATCGACGAGGTGGCCGGCGATGTCCGCGACAGCAGCGCGATTGACCGTGCCGTCACCCGGGCGACCGCCGTGCTGGAGGAGCTGACCGACGGCCTCGCCACCCGGACCTCCTGGTGGGATCCTGACTGGGTCGAGCGCGTGGTGCGCGCGGCCCCCGTGACGTTCGACCGGGCCTTCGACCGGTGGCGCGACCTGTTCCGCAGCGCGCTCGTCGACCAGTGGGAGCAGAACCGCCGCCGCCTCGACTACTCGCTGTCCCAGCGGGACCGCGAAATCGCCGGCCGCCGCCGCCACGAGGCCGAGACCCAGCTGCGCCTGCTCCGGAACGAGGACAGCGACGACCGCAACCTCACCGCCGACTTCAACCCCTACCGCTACCTCGCCTCCGAGGGGTTCCTGCCCGGCTACTCGTTCCCCCGCCTGCCGATCGCCGCCTACATCCCGCCCGACCGGCGGCTGCGCGCCGACGCCGACTTCGTGCAGCGGGCCAGGTTCCTGGCGATCAGGGAGTTCGGCCCCCGCGCGCTGATCTACCACGAGGGCAACCGGTACGAGGTCAACCGTGTCCAGCTTCCCCCGGACGCCGCTGGCGAGCTTGTCACCCACCAGGCGCACCGCTGCCCCGGCTGCGGCTACTACTACGACGTCGCCCCCGGCAACGACCGCTGCGACTCGTGCCAGACCGCGCTCACCCAGCCGGTCTCCGGCCTGTTCCCGCTGCACACCGTCTTCACCAGGCCACTGCAGCGCATCACCTCCGACGAGGAGGAACGCCGCCGGGCCGGCTTCCGGATCGTCACCTCCTACCGCTTCCAGGACCACGGCGACCGGCCAGGCCGCCTCGACGCGATCGTCTCCGACACAGTAGGCACGCGTGTTGCGCGCCTGGCCTATGGCGACTCCGCGGAAGTCCACCGGATCAACCTCGGCCCCGTCCGCCGCCCCGAGGGGGAAGCAGACGGCTTCTGGCTCGACCCGGTCACCGGCGCCTGGCTAACCGCCCGGCAGGCAGCCTCCCAGGACGGGCAGCAGGGCAACGGCAGAGACGACGGCGACGACACCTCCGCCCGGCAGCGCACACGGGTCATCCCCTACGTGCGCGACCGCCGCAACGTCCTCCTCTTCCAGCTCGCCAGCCCCGTCATGATCGACACCGCCCTGTCGGTCATGTACGCGCTTGAGCGGGGCATCGAGGCGGCCTTCCAGCTAGAGGACTCCGAACTCGACGGAGAGCTGCTGCCACCGGACGAGGGGCCGCGCGACCGCATCCTGTTCACCGAGTCGGCCGAGGGGGGCGCGGGCGTCCTTCGCCGGCTGCAGGCCGAGCGGGACGCATTCGCGAAGGCGGCGAAAGAAGCATTGCGCATCGCCCACTTCAACCCCGACACCGGCGACGACCTCGGCGGCGTCACCGGCGAGGACGGCCAGGTCACCCAGCCGTGCGGCAAGGGCTGCTACAACTGCCTGCTCAGCTACGGCAACCAGCCCTACCACGAGCAGCTCGACCGGCACCGCGCCCGCGACCTGCTGCTCGCCATCGCTGGCGGCATCACGCTCACCACGGGCAGGGGCGAGTCCCGCACCGAGCACACCATCCGGCTGCTCGCCCAGGCGGACTCCACCCTGGAAGAAGAGTTCGTGCAGTGGCTCAAGGACCACGGGCACCGGCTCCCCGACGCCGCGCAAGAGACGGTCGATGGGGCGTACGCTAGGCCGGACTTCACGTACCGGCTGCCCGGCGGCCCGGTGGCGGTCTTCGTCGACGGCCCCGCCCACGACGGCGCAACCGCCGCCGAACGCGACGCCGAGGCGGCCGAACGGCTCGAAGACCTCGGCTGGTACGTGGTCAGGTTCCGGTACGACGACGACTGGCCGCCGATCATCGCCGCGAACAGGTCGGTCTTCGGTGAAGGCCGGTAGCAAGGGGGAACGCGCGGGCCGAGGCGGGCCGCGTGGCCCGCGCCGGCAGGCGGCATGGCGGAAGGTACCGAACGGAAGGTGGTCTCGCCCGTGACCGAACTCGCGCACGCGGTTGCGGCACAACGGTTTGCGCCCGGGTCGCTCGTCACCGCACGCGGCCGGGAGTGGGTCGTGCTGCCGGACAGCGAGCCGGACATGCTGGTCCTCCGCCCGCTCGGCGGTACCGACGGCGACATCGCCGCAGTCTTCCCCGACCTGGAACCCGTCGCCCCGGCTTCGTTCCCGCCGCCAGACGCCGACGACCTCGGCGACGCCCAGGCCGCCGGCCTGCTGCGGACGGCATTGCGCATCGGGTTCCGGAGTAGCGCGGGACCGTTCCGGTCCCTGGCCGCTATCGCCGTGGAACCCCGGCCCTACCAGCTGGTGCCGTTGCTGATGGCCATGCGGCAGGAAACAGTCCGGCTGGCGATCTGCGACGACGTGGGCATCGGCAAGACCGTCGAGGCCGGGCTCATCGCCGCCGAACTGCGCGCCCAGGGCGAGGCGAAGGGACTCGCCGTGCTGTGCCCGCCCGCCCTCGCCGAGCAGTGGCAGGACGAGCTGCGCACCAAGTTCGGCATCAACGCCGAGCTCATCCTCGCCTCGACCGTCCCGCGCCTCGAGCGCACCCTCGCCTACGGCGAGTCGCTGTTCAGCACGCACCAGACCGTGGTGATCTCCACCGACTTCATCAAGTCCCCCCGGCACCGCGACGACTTCATCGACCACTGCCCAGACCTGGTCATCGTCGACGAGGCGCACACCTGCGTGCCCGCCGACGGGGCCGGTACCTCTTCCCGCTCGGCGCAGCTCCGCTACGAGCTGCTCACCCGCATCGCCAGGGACTCCAGCAGGCACCTGCTGCTTGTCACCGCCACCCCGCACTCGGGCAAGGAAGAGTCGTTCCGCTCCCTGATCGGCCTGCTCAACCCGGAACTGGCCGCCGCCGACCTCACCTCCGACGCCGGCCGCACCCGGCTCGCCAGCTACTACGTGCAACGCCGCCGCCTCGACATCCGCCGCCAGTACCCAGACGAGGCAGGCGCGTTCCCCGGCGACCGGATCTTCGGAGACATCCCCTACACGCTCTCGCCCGGATACCGGGCGCTGCTCGACGACGCGATCGGCTACGCCAGTGAACGGGTCGCCACGGCGGGCACCGTCGGCCGCCGAGAGCAGCGGGTGGCCTGGTGGTCGGCGATCGCGCTGCTCCGCTCCCTGGTCTCCTCCCCGCGCGCCGCCGCCCAGACCCTGCTCACCCGCTCCCAGACCGCGGCCGCCGCCACGGCCGACGAGGCGGACGCCCTCGGCCGCCCGGTCACCGCCGACATGGCCGATGACAGCTTCGACGGCATCGACGCCTCACCCGGCGCCGACGACGGCGGCACGACATCTGCCGCGAGCACCGCCGCAGCCGCGCCCCGCGACGCACGCCTGGCCGCGCTCGCCGAGCGCGCCACCGCCCTGGAAAGCCCCGAGCAGGACAAGAAGCTCGCCCTGCTCATCAAGACCGTCAAGCAGCTGCTCGCCGACGGCTACCACCCGATCGTCTTCTGCCGCTACATCCCCACCAGCGAGTACCTCGCCGGGCAGCTGGACGGCAAGCTCGGCAGGAAGACCATCGTCGCCTCCGTCAACGGCACCCTCTCCCCGGCCCAGCGGCTCGACCGCATCGAGCGACTCGCCGAGGCAGCCGAACAGGAAGACGGCACCCGCCGCGTCCTGGTCGCCACCGACTGCCTGTCAGAAGGCGTCAACCTCCAGCACCACTTCAACGCCATCATCCACTACGACCTCGCCTGGAACCCCACCAGGCACGAGCAGCGCGAAGGCCGCGTCGACCGCTTCGGCCAGCGCTCAGCCGACGTCCGCGTGGTTACCATCTA
>Ga0335073_10005523_pt1 | contig 17735 bp, 13 predicted proteins | sample Lox_Sample_22_FD_207093 | JGI IMG/M metagenome (GOLD analysis project Ga0335073, IMG submission 207093) | Soil microbial communities from Loxahatchee National Wildlife Refuge, Florida, United States - Lox_Sample_2.2 | ecosystem: Environmental > Terrestrial > Soil > Wetlands | place: USA...
CGCTCCGGAAACAATCTCGATGATCTCCTTGGTGATGGCGGCCTGGCGCACGCGGTTCATGTGCAGCGTGAGCGAGTCGATCATGTCGGAGGCGTTGTTGGTGGCCGAGTCCATGGCGGTCATGCGGGCGGCGTGCTCGGCGGCCACGGACTCCGTCATGGCGTGGTACAGCATGGAGGCCACATATTGCGGCAGCAGGCCGCGGAAGAGCTCCTCGGCCGGCTCCTCGTAGATGTAGTCCACGTTGGCGGTGCCGAACTTCCTGGCCTCCTCGTCAGCCTCCTGGGTGTCGGCCGGCTCGAGCTCGATGCCGGCGCTCCGGGCGGCCTCGGCGGCGCGCTCGCGTTCTTCCTGGGTCGGCTCGACGGCCCCGGCGATGTCGCGCTTGCCGAGCTCGATGAGCGGCAGCAGGCGCTCGACGACGAGGCGCTGCTGGATGACCGACTTGAATTCGTTGTAGACGATGTAGGCGGCGTCGATCTCTTCGCGGACATAGGGGGCGATGATGCCTTGGGCGAGGCCGAAGACGCGGGAGGTCTCGAGCTTCTCGAGCATTCCGGGGTGGTCGCCGGTGAGCTCGATGCGGGACTTGCGGTCGCGGACCTTGCGGCTCTCGCCGTCGGCGCCGGTCTGTTCGGCGTACACCGCCGAGGGATAGAGCCGGCGCATGTGGTCGCGGCCTTTGCGGCCGACGGCCTCGATGTCGAACTCCTTGCCGGGATTGCCGGAGATGAACTGGAAGGCGGTCTTGAGGATGTTGGCGTTGAAGGCGCCGGCAAAGCCTTTGTCGCCGGTGACGATGAGGAGCAGCACGCGCTTCTCGGGCCGCGTGATGAAGAGCGGGTGGCAGAGGTTGCCGGTGATCTCGTCGTAGAGATCGACGCGGCGGATGAGCGACTCCAGCACGCTCTGGATCATCTCGGCATAAGGGCGCGCGGCCAGGGCGCGCTCCTGGGCGCGGCGCAGCTTGGCGGCCGAGACCATCTTCATGGCCTTGGTGATCTGGCGCGTGTTTTTCACGCTGCGGATGCGGCGTCGGAGGTCGAGTACGTTCGCCATAAGTCTTTCCGGAGGGATCAGGGGTCAGGGGTCAGGGATCAGGAAAAAACTCCGGGCCTAATCCTTGATTGATTCCAGAATCCCATGAATCATCTTTCCTATCTCGTGCGATAAACCATCCGCTTCATCAAGCGATTTGGAATTGCCGACTCCTAACGCGCGTGCAATTTCCAGTTGCGTTTGCAGTTCAAAGTTCGATCCGCGTGCGACTCCTAGGAACTGTCTGTATTCGCCGGTGCTCAATCTGCCGTGGCCCTCCGCAATGTTGCTGGCTACTGATACAGTTGCACGTCTCATTTGACTCGTTAGCCCGTACAATTCTTCGCGGGGAAATCCCTGAGTCAGCTTGTAAACCGAAACAGCCATCGTGATGGATTTCTGCCAAACTACCAGATCTCGAAATGAGTGAACCGTTGTGCTAACCGCCATCGTGCTGGCTCCTGACCCCTGACCCCTGATCCCTGATCCCTAAACGGTTGCCGCCAGTTCCGCCGCGAAGGTTTCCTTATACTCCTTCATGGCGGCGTGGAGGCGGTTGCGGAGGTCGTCGTCGAGCGCCTTCTTCTGGGTGAGGTCGGCGAGCAGCGCCTGCTGCGAGGCCCCGAAATACTTGTGCAGGCCGTCCTCGAAGGCGCGGATGTCGGCGACCTTGAGGTCGTCGAGATAGCCTTGCGTGCCGGCGAAGAGCACCACCGCCTGCTGCTGCCAGGTGAGGGGGTGGAACTGCGGCTGCTTGAGCAATTCCGTGAGGCGCTGGCCGCGGTTGAGCTGCTTCTGGGTGAGCGGGTCGAGATCGGAGCCGAACTGCGCGAAGGCCGCGAGCTCGCGGTACTGAGCGAGGTCGAGCTTGAGCGTGGAGCCCACCTGCTTGACCGCCTTGATGGCCGCCGAGAATCCGACGCGCGAGACGGAGAGACCGACGTTGACGGCCGGCCGGACGCCGGAGTTGAAGAGGTCGGTTTCGAGAAAGATCTGGCCGTCGGTGATGGAGATGACGTTGGTGGGGATGTAGGCCGAGACGTCGCCGGCCTGGGTTTCGATGACGGGCAGCGCGGTGAGGGAGCCGCTGCCTCTTTCGTTGCTGAGCTTGGAGGCGCGCTCGAGCAGGCGCGAGTGGAGATAGAAGACGTCGCCGGGGTAGGCTTCGCGGCCCGGGGGGCGGCGCAGCAGGAGCGAGATCTCGCGGTAGGCCATGGCGTGCTTGGAGAGGTCGTCGTACATGACCAGCGCGTGCTTGCCGTTGTCGCGGAAGTACTCGCCCATGGCGCAGGCGGCGTAGGGCGCGAGGTAGAGCATGGGCGCGGGCTCGGAGGCGGAGGCGGCCACGATGATGGTGTGGCCCATGGCGCCCATCTCGGTGAGGGTCTGCACGACCTGCGCGATGGAGGAGCGCTTCTGGCCGATGGCGCAGTAGATGCAGATAAGGTCGTTCCTGGCGTTATTGATGATGGTGTCGAGGAGGACGGCGGTCTTGCCGGTCTGGCGGTCGCCGATGACGAGCTCGCGCTGGCCGCGGCCGATGGGGATCATGGCGTCGATGGCCTTGAGGCCGGTGGCCATGGGTTCGCGCACGGGCTGGCGGTCAATGATGCCGGGGGCGAGGCGCTCGACGGGCAGGGTTTGCGCGGTGGCGATGGGGCCCTTGTCGTCGATGGGCATGCCGAGGGCGTTGACCACGCGGCCGATGAGCGCCTCGCCGACGGGCACGGACAGAATTTTGCCGGTGCGCTTGACCTCTTCGCCCTCTTTGAGCTCGGTGTAGTCGCCGAGGATGACGGCGCCCACCTGGTCCTCTTCGAGCGAGAGCGCCAGTCCGGCGACGTCGTGCGGGAAGCTGAGCAGCTCGCCGGCCATGACCTTGTCGAGGCCGTGGAGGCGGGCGATGCCGTCGCCGAGGGAGGTGATGGTGCCGACCTCGTCCACCTGCACCTTGGAGTCGTAGTTCGCGATCTGCTCGCGGAGTAGCTGGGTGATTTCGTCTGCTTTGATCTGAGCCATTGCGTTCCTTTAAGTGGTCAGTGGTCAGTGATCAGTGATCAGTGGTCAGTGGTCAGTGATCAGTGGTCAGTGGTCAGTGGTCAGTGGTCAGTGGTCAGTGATCAGTGGTCAGTGATCAGAAGATAGCGCCTAGTCCCTGGTCTTCTCCAGTATTGCGTGAATCATCTTACCCACTTCGTGCGATAGTCCTTCTGCCTGGTCAACCAACTTCGCATCGCCGAACTTCAGCGCGCGCAATTTCGAGCTGCGTTTGCAGTTCGAAGTTCGATCCGCGCGCCATGCCAAGAAACTGGCGGAACTCGCCTGTGGTTAGCCTTCCCTGCCCTTCTGCGATGTTGCTGGGAACCGAAACCGCAGAGCGCCGAATCTGACTGCTCAAGCCATACATTTCTTCCCTGGGAAATCCGCAGGTGACACGGTAAATCATTGCAGCCAACTCGACCGACCGCTGCCAAACCAACGAATCTCGAAATGATTTTGCCGCAACACTACTTTCCATCTTGCCTTCTACTCCAACGCCACTAGCTGACCACTGACCACTGATCACTGATCACTTGCAAGTTCCTCCTTCAGCCGCGCCAGCCTGCCGCGCACGGAGCCGTCGTAAACTGTCGATCCGATGCGGACGATTGTGCCGCCGAGGATCGATTTGTCGAGTTTGAAGCTGGCGTCGATTTGGCCGCCGGCCAGTTTGGCCACCTGCGCCGCCAGCGCATTGCGCTCTTCGGCGCTCAGCTCGCGGGCGGTGACGATCTCGGCGGGATGGATGCCCAACTGCGCCTGCAGAAGACGCTTGTATGCCTGCGCTACTTCGCTCACGTGACCGATGCGGCCGTTGTCGATGAGGACCGCGAGCAGGTTGCGCAGCTCCTTGCGCAGGCCGAGCTTTCCATTCAGCGTATCGAGAAAAGCAACCTTTTGCGCGGCGGGGACGGCCGGATTGGCGAAAAACGCGCGCAATTCGGCGCTGCCGCCCCAGGTGGCGAGAAAGTCGGCGAACTGACGGTCGATGGCGGCCGTGTCGAGCTTGGCGGCGGTGACCACTTCGAGAAAGGCGGTTGCGTAGCGAGAGACGAAGGCCGGCATCTAGTTCTGCCCTCCTTTGAGGCCCGCGTGGTTCTGCGTAACACCCTCGGCGAACTCGGCGATGAGAGCGCGGTCGGTTTCGGGCGTGAGCACCAACTGGTGCGCGGCGTGGTCGATGGCCAGTTCGGCGGCGAACCTGCGCAGCCCGCGGCGGGCCTGGACGGCGGCGGCTCCGATCTCCTGCTCGGCCGCGGCCACAATGCGCGCGCTCTCTTCCTCGATCGCGCTCTTGATGCGCGCCTCGTCGGCCTTGAGCTCTTCCTCCATCTGGCCGCGGAACTTCTCGATCTCGTCGCCGAGTTTGGCCATCTGGGCTTCGACGGCGGCCAGGCGCGCGTTGGCGTCCTGGGTCAGCTTGCGCGCCGACTCGATCCCGTGCTGGAGGGCGTCGGAGCGCTTGCGCAGCATCTTGGGCAACATGCGGCCCAGCGGAATCGCCAGGGCAAAGAAGAGCACGGCAAAGTTGATGGCGAGAAATATAAACTTGGTCACCGTCAGGTTGAGATGGAGCACCCTGGCAATGGAGCGTACGGTAGAGGACTCGAGAAAGCCCTTCATCTCTTCCTGCTCGTGCGACTCGGCGGACGGGCTGCCGGATCGGGCCGGGGTGGAGGAAGCCGTGTCCGCAGACGAGGCGGGCGCGGCCGACTGCGCAACCGCAGGCCGCGGCGTAAGGCCCAGGCCGGCGGCCAGCACCGCCAGGAGGAGCAAACCGAAGACCTTATTCAAGGAAGACCGCGAGGCAAGGGGGAGAGTTCTCAACGCGCCCCTCCTGCGGCCGCCGGCAGCACGGCGCGCACCACCTGCGCGGCCAGATCCACTACCGAGGACTGAATGGTTTGCCGCGCCGCGTCGGCGTCGGCGTCCAGGGCTGTCCGGGCCTCGGCTACGCGGGCGCCGGCGGCTTTTCGCGCGGAGTCGAGGGCGGCGTCGCGCTCGGCGTTCCACTGGCGGATGCGCTGCTCGCGCATCTTGTAGACTTCCGCCTTCGCGAGGCGCAGCTTTTCGGCGTACTCGGCGGCTTTGGCCTCGGCGAGGGCGATGGCGCGATTAGCCTCTTCCACGGCGCCGCCCGTGCGCGCATAGCGCTCTTTGAGCGTGGCCGAGAGCGGCCCCTGCACCAGGATCTGGTAGGCGATTACCAGAATGATGAACAGCAGAGCCGTCGGGATCGCGCCCACTAACAGGGCTGCGAGCTGTTGAACGATCTCTTGCATGGCTTTGCCGCGTTACTCCGATCTTGCTGGTCTTTCATGAAGCTGATTCGGTTCTCGGGCGGAACATCTTTTTGTATCAGGGGAAATCGAGCAAGTCAACGCGTCCGGAGGGTTTCATACCGCGTCCTGTGACTGCTGTCACTCCGCAAAATATTTATTTAAAAAAAACCTTGATTTCGCCGGGAACAGGCCTAAACTAAAGCTACCACCTAGACCCGGTCCAGGGTCCAGCGGGCAGTCGGCTTTGGGAAATCCTTCCACTCCCATCGCCGCCTGCCCGCCTCTAATTTTGGGGGGCTTTTTCAAGGCGCCCCGATGCGACACCCTTCAGCCCTCTCCAATCAATGGACCGCGCCCATCAGGGCTTCATCCCGGGACAACAAACCCCTGGCGCGGAGCCAGTTTTCCAGCAGACGGGGCCACGCGTCCAAGGCGGGATCGCCCTTGCCCAGCCCGCTGCCGTGGCCGCCGTGGGCAAAGACGTGGTATTCGGTCTGCACGCCGGCCTTTACCAGAGCCTGAAAGAAGTCCAGGCTCTGCTGGATGGGAACGGTGTGGTCGTCGAAGGTGTGATAGATGAAGGTCTCCGGGGTGTCTTTGGTGACGAAGAGGACGGGGTTGAACTGGGCGGTGAGCGCTGCGCACTGGTCGACCAGATTGAATTCCCTGCAGTAGTTCAGGTCGGAGTAGTCGGTGCTGACGGCGCCGATCCAGGGGTAGCCCAGCACCAGGTAGTCGGGCCGGCTCGAAACGCGCTGTACCGGATCCGCGGCGCCGGGGTCGCCGGTTACGAACCTGGTTCCGGCCAGCGCGGCGAGGTGACCGCCGGCGGAGAAGCCGATGACGACGATCCGATTGGGAGCGATGTGATACTTGGCCGCGTTGGCGCGGACGGTCTGGATCGCTCGCCGGGCATCGAGCAATGGGACCGGCAGCAGGTAGCCGTGAGAGGGCAGCCGGTAGCTGAGGATAAAGGCGGTGAAGCCGCGGGCGGTGAACCAGTCGGCGAACTGCCGGCCCTCGAGGTTGCCGGCCAGGTGGGTGTAGGCCCCGCCGGGGAAGATGATGACGGCCGAGCCGGTTTCCGTGCCCGGTTGCGGCTCAAAGACGGTCAGCGCGGGAATGTCGTAGCAGCCGTGGCCCTTGGCGCCGGGCGGCGTTCCCGGCCAGAGCGGGATGGTGCTGATGCCGAGGAAGGCGTTGTCGGTGCCGGGGGTTGCGCAGGAGGGAGCCTCGGCGCGGGCCAGTGCGGCCGCCATCAGGCCGGCGGCGAGGAGGGCAAATAAGGGCTTCATGAGGGACCTCGCAAGGATTCGCGAGGATTATAGCCAAACGGCCGCATGCCCAGGGCATTGCTGCGCCGCCTGCGCCGTGAGCGTCTCGGCCAGTTCCAGGCCATAGCGGGCGAAGTAGCAGGCGGCGCCGTGGACTCGCTCCTGCAACTGCCCTTCCGGGTAGAGCGCCCGGCAGATCGCCTCGGCGTGACGCGCCAGCGAGGTTTCACGCTGGAGCTGAAAGTTGGCGGCGAGGCGGCGGAGGCGGTTCATCTGGTAGCGCATCTTGCTGGCCGCGGTCTCGGCGGAGCGGCCCAGGCCGGCGTCCAGGGTGCGCATCCACTCGAGCAGCGGTGTGAGCTCGGCGTCGAGGGCGTTGCCGGCGGCGGCCAGCTTGCGTTTGCCCTCGACCGGCATCACGCGGGCTGCCAGCTTCTGCGCCAATCCCTGCGCATCCAGGCCGAAGATGCTTTCGACCGGCAGGCCGTGGCGGCGCAGCAGTTCGGCGACATCCGGCTCCACAAGGGTGGCGGAAAACCGGGAAAAGGCCGGAGTCTGCCGGCCCAGAATCCTTTCGTACAGCACCGCCGACTGGGCGAAGTAGGCGATCTCCGCCGGGCCGCCAATGATGGCCGAAGAGCCGAGCAGATAGTCTTGAAAGACGGGGCGCAGGAGGGCCGAGGGCGAGATGCGCTCCGGCTGCGCATCCAGAATCGCGGTGAGATCGGCCGTGGAATAACTCTGGCGTCCGGCCTGCCACAGACCATTCGGCTCCTGCGGGCTGGGCGGGGTACGCTTGAGGGCGAGCCGCGCGCCGGTGCGCTGGTCGATGAGGAAGAGCAGGCTCGACTGCGGCGTCACGGCCACCTGGGCATGGTAGCCGGCGGCTTCGAGCGCCCGATTGCGCGCGAGGAGGGCCGCGTGCAGCTCGTCGGCCTGCTCCAGAGCTGCGCGCAGGACGGGGGCGCCGAGGCGATGGAAGTCGCCGCTGCCGGCATCGAGGATGAGCAGGCCCTGCGCTGCAAACACCTTCTGGTAGAACTCTGCAAAAGCCTCCGCGAAGGTGCGGCCGGGTTTGTAGGCTTCGGCCAGCGCGTCTGTCGCGTCGGAGGGCCCGACGATGTCCCAGGCCTGATCCACGAGCGCCTGGATCGAGTCGTCCAGGAGGATGCCGCCGACGGGTTGGCCCGGTGAGATCTCCGGCCCAGGTTTGTAGACGAGCTTGCGCAGCTCTTTGCCGGAAGGAAGCGTGACCTGGCCGATCTCAGCGAAGTCGTGGTCCTCGCCGGCCAACCAGAAGACGGCGACATGGGGCCGGCCGGCGGCCGAAGCCCTGCGCGCGAGAGCCAGCGCGGTGGCGGCCTTGAAGGGCGTAAACAGCGGCCCGCCAAAGAGCCCTACCTGCTGGCCGGTGACGGCGACGCCGGCTCCCGCCGCCAGCGCCTCGATAGCCTTGCTGGCGGCAGGAGCGGAGTTCTGCGCTGCGACCAGCGGCACCAGCTCGGCCCAGTGCGAGGGAAGCTGCGGCCGCGCCAGCGGGTCCTTGTCCGGGGGCCCCGAAGCGTAGAAGCCGCGCGCCGAACCCGCGCCGGCGCAATAGTCCTGAAAGAGCCGGCTCGTTCCCGGCACCGCCGAAAGGGTAGTACAGTCTGCTGTCAATTCCTGCGTCACGTGTTGCCTGTCTTGCGGAGCGGAGATGCGGGAGCGGGCAAAGCGCTGTGTTAAGGATGCCACGCCGCCCGGGATCGATGCACAACAACTCCGGCGGCGGCCGGCGCAGTGCTTATACTCGTCTATGGATTGATGTTCGCGGCTCAGCAGCCTTTGCGGATCCGACAGGGCAAAGATGCAGTCGCGCCCAGAACAACGAGGAGAGCCCGATGGCCAAAGACGGCAGGATCGCAAAACAGAAGGACACCCTCAAATCGAAGTCCAAAGCTGGCAAGCCCCTCAAGGCGAAGAAGCCCGTCCACGCACCGGGGGGCCCGGACGATCTTGAAACCGCGGACATTCTGAGCTCGGAGGTGGTCTACCAGGGCCCGCTATTTCGCGTGGTCCGCGACCGGATCCTGGAGCCGGGCGGCCATGAAAACCAGCGCGAGATCGTCCGCCACAACGGCAGTGCCGTCATCCTGGCCGTGGACAACTCCAAGAGCCGCAAAGATCCCTGGATCGTGATGGAGCGCCAGTACCGCCATGCGGCGCGACGGTTCCTGTGGGAGCTGCCAGCGGGCAAGATCGAGCCCGGCGAGGATGCGATGGAAGGCGCGCAGCGCGAGCTGGCCGAAGAGACCGGGTACCGCGCCCGGAAGTGGCGATCCATGATCACTTACTTCGCGAGCCCGGGCTTTCTGGGCGAATCGATGACCATCTATCTTGCCGAAGGGCTGGTGGCCGGCGCCGCCACTCCCGAGGAAGACGAGATGATCGAGCTTCGGCTGGTGCGGCTCTCCGACGTCCTGAAGATGATCGGCAAGGGCGCCATCCTCGACGGGAAAACTCTGTGCGGCGTGCTATGGTATGCGCGCTATGCAAAATCGCTGGGGCGCAAGAAATAATCTGACGAGATAAAGCCTGCTGATTTTAAAAGAGAAATCTTCCCGTTCCCCGGCCGAAGGGAGGGGGGCTGTATCACCCTGTGGAATTTTTCGTTCAACAATGGAAAAACCTTTCTTAAATAATCATCGTCATACTTTTACAGAACGTCAAAGTGAGTACTCTCTCTGAACTCACAAAGACCCCCTCACATCAAACAAGGAAGGCAGGAGCCTGTGGCTCAGTACAAAGGAAAGGTCAAGTGGTTTAATAACGCCAAGGGCTACGGATTCATCGGACGTGAAGACGGGCCGGATGTGTTCGTTCATTACTCGGCAATCCAGTTGGACGGATACAAAACGCTCAAGGAGGGCGACGAGGTCGAGTTCGACATCGTCGAAGGCCAGAAAGGCCCCCAAGCGGATGCGGTGGTCCGCTTCAGAGACAGCGCCCATAGCGCAGCCTAGAAGCGCGGACAGCCGGGCGTAACTTTACGACTGCCTTGCAGCAGTTGGTGTTTCGTATACCTGTGCCTGTGGATGTGGAGATTGTCACAGGCGGGCAAGCCCGGTTGCATCTGGTTTCCCTCCATCGGTCTGCATTGTTTTGCGCCCGGCGAGGTCTGCGAAGGCTTTCTTGCGGCGGTGCGTTGACCTTGGTTCTCTCCTCCGCGCAGAATCGTTAAGCTTGCATGGGTTAGGCTTATCGTTGACTGCCGACGGGGAGTGAGATCCATGGACAACCGCACGATGGCGCGCCTGCTGGCCGAGACGGCCGATCTGATGGAGATCGCCGGGAGCGACAGTTTTCGTGTGCGCAGCTATCGCCGCGCCGCCGAGGCAGCCGAGCAGACCACGGTGGACCTGGCGGCGGCCGCGGACGATCCCGTCCGCCTCATGGAGATCGAGGGCATCGGCAAGAGCATGGCCGCCAAGCTCCAGGCCATTGCGGAGACCGGTTCCCTGCCGCAGCGCGACGAGCTGCTCGCCACCTATGGCAGCGGCATTCTCGAACTGCTCAAACTGCCCGGGATGGGCCCCAAGACCATCGCGCTGCTCTGGGATGCGGGCAAGATCGGCACGGTGGATCAGCTTGCCGAAGCCATCGAGGCCGGGCGGCTGGCGGGGCTGCCGCGCATGGGCGCCAAGCAGATCGAAAAGCTCCGCAAGGGCATCGAGGAGTACCGGCGCAGCGCGGGCCGCTTCCGCATCGACGTGGCCGAAGAGGCCGCGCAGGCGCTCAGCGCTTACCTGCTGCAGTTCAAGGGAATCGAGCGCGTCACGCCGGCCGGCTCGCTGCGCCGCGGCCGCGAGACGGTCGGGGATCTGGACCTGCTGGCGACCGGCCCCGGCTGCGCCCCGGGCCACACGGCGGGGGCCGTCGAGCACGTGGCCGCCTATCCCGGAGTTCGCTCGGTCCTCGCCAAGGGCGAGAACAAAGTCAGCTTCCTGCTTGGCGATGGCCTGCAGGTGGATGTGCGCCTGCTGCCTTCGGAGTCGTTCGGCGCGGCGCTTCAGTATTTCACAGGCTCCAAGGCGCACAACGTTACCCTGCGCCAGCGTGCGCTGAAGATGGGCTACACGCTGAGCGAGTGGGCACTGGCCCGGCTGGACGACGAGTCGGTGGTTGCCGCCGCCACCGAAGAGGAGATCTACAAGGCCCTCGGCATGGACTGGATGGCGCCGGAGATGCGCGAGAACCTGGGCGAGATCGAGGCCGCCGCGCACGGCAAGCTGCCGCGGCTGATCGAAAAGTCCGACATCAAGGGCGACGTGCACATGCACACCACGGCTACCGACGGGCGCAACTCCATCCGCGAGATGGCCGACGCCGGCCTGGCCTGCGGCTACAAATATATCGCCATCACCGACCACTCGAAGAACCTGGCCATGACCAACGGCCTGGACGAGAAGCGCGCGCTCGAGCACATCCAGCGCATCCACGAGGTCGACCGGCAGTTGGAGGGCCGCATTCGCGTCTTCGCAGGCATCGAGGTCGATATCCTCGGCGACGGGGCCCTCGACCTCGACGACGAGGTGCTGGCGCAGATGGAGATCGTGATCGCCAGCGTGCATACGCGCTTTGAGCAGAGCCAGGAAGAGATGACGGCGCGCGTGCTGCGCGCCATCGAGAACCCCAACGTGCGCATCCTCGGCCACCCCACGGGCCGTCTGCTGCTGCGCCGCGAGCCTTTCGCGCTGGATATGGGCGCGGTGCTGCGGCGCGCCGCCGAGCTGGGCGTGGCCGTCGAGCACAACGCCGCTCCGGAGCGGCTGGACCTGTGCGACCGCGACCTCCGCCTGGCCAAAGAACTGGGCTGCCGCATCGTCATGAACTCCGACTCGCACGACAGCCGCAACCTGGGCAAGATGGACTACGGCATCCGGCAGCTCAAGCGCGCCTGGCTGGGGGCGAAGGATGTGCTGAACGCGCGCGGGGCGGATGATTTTCTGGCCGGGCTGCGCCCGCGATAACGCGTATTTTGCATCGCAGTTCCGCTCTCCCGTGGAACCGCCATCGCCCCCAAAGCAGCAGGCGACGGAATCATGGAGGCTGCCGGCGGCCGTGAACCTGGCTATTGAGAAGGAAACCTGTTTCGTTTCCCGCCGCCCTATCGTGGTTCCGGTTCGGAAGCTGCTGAGCCAGCTGCCATAGACGCGCGCCGCGGATGGCCACGGCAGTTCGGTTACTGCCGTTCGATCAGGCAACCGCTGGGGATGGAGCCGTCTCCAAGCCGATTCACTGTCCGGAATCGAACACTCCCGCGCCGGAATCGGGCAGGGCTGCGAGGGAAGTTGCGGGCCCTAATCCGCGCAACCCCTTTTCTTGCAATGCCTGCATCGACAGTTCTCTCTGGCACGGCGTGTGCAATGACTATCGGCAATGGACATCGCACGCCCTGACATCAAACGGAAGAAGCAGCGCCGCACCGTTCTCTGGGCCGGCGTGGGATTGGTGGTGCTGGCCGGACTGGCCTTTCTAGTCATGCGGCTCAAACCGGCGTCGCCCACCGTCGACCGCTCCACCATCTGGACCGACACGGTCAAGCGCGGCGACCTCACCATCCAGGTGCGCGCCTCGACCGGTCAGCTGGTCCCCCGCGAGGACTCGATCGAGCTGATCCCGGCGCAGACGGACGCCACGGTGGTGCGCATCCGCGTACTGCCGGGCACGAAGGTGACGCCCGACACCATCCTGATGGACCTGGCGGACCCGCAGCTGGACCAGGAGCTGCTCAACGCGCAACTGGCGCTGAAGGGCGCCGAGGCCGATTACAAGAGCCTGCAGGCCACGCTCGAGAGCACGCTGATGGACAAGAAGACGGCGGCGGCAGCGGTCGACTCCGCCTACACGGAGGACGAGCTGCAGGCGCAGACCAACAAGCAGCTCTACGACCTGGGCGTGATCTCGGGCCTCACCTACGAGCAGTCGAAGGACACGGCCGAGCAACTGACCATCCAGCACCAGCTCAGCCGGGAGCAGATCTCCGTTAATCAGAAGGCGATCCTGGTGCAGCTCGCCTCAGCGCAGACCAAGATCGACCAGGCCAAATCGCTGTTGGCCCTTTATCAGTCGCAGGAGGCCGCGCTGCAAGTGCGGGCGGGCCTCACGGGCGAGCTCGCTCCGCTGCCCACGCCGGTTTCGGTGGGCGAGCACGTGACCGCAGGCACGAGCGTGGCCGAGGTCATCCAGCTCGACAAGCTCAAGGCGTCGCTGCAGATTCCCGAAACCCAGGCGCACGACATCCAGCTCGGGCAGCCGGCCGAGATCGACACTCACAACGGCATCGTTCCGGGGCACGTGACGCGCATCGACCCGGCGGTATTGAACGGAACGCGCACGGTTGACGTAACACTCGATGGACCCCTGCCTCCGGGCGCGGTGCCGCAACTGAGCGTGGACGGAACCATCGACCTGGCGCACCTGCACGACGTGCTTTACGTGGGCCGGCCGGCGCTGGGCAACGAAGACTCGACCCTGAGCCTCTTCAAGATCGATCCCGACGGTAAAGGTGCGACGCGCGTTCCGGTGAAGGTGGGCCGCGCTTCGGTGAACGAGATCGAAGTGCTCGAAGGGCTCAAGGAAGGCGACACGGTCATCTTGTCCGACATGTCGCGCTACGACAACGTGGACCACATCCGGCTGAACTAAAGGCAGTGAACAGTGAACAGTGGTCAGTGATCAGTGATCGATGAACAGTGATCAGAAATCAGGGCCCAAGCCGGGGATTGGACTCGCTTGCCTTCGAAATGTGGGACCTGCATCGACAACTGACAACTGGTCCACTGATCACCGACTACTGATCACCGACTACTGATCACTGGCCCACTGATCACCGACTACTGATCACTGGCCCACTGATCACCGACTACTGATCACTGACCACTGATCACTGACCACTGATCCCAGGAGGGAATTGCATGGCAACCAACGGCAGCACGCTGATCGAGATCGAGGATCTGACCAAGGTCTTCTATACCGACGAAGTCGAAACCCACGCCCTCTCGGGCATTCACCTGACGATTTCGCGCGGCGAGTACGTGGCCATGTCCGGTCCCTCCGGATGCGGCAAGTCGACGCTGCTCTCCATCCTGGGCCTGCTGGACACGCCGACGGGGGGGCGGTACCTGCTCAACGGCAACCCGGTCGAGAACCTCAACTTCGGGGAGCGCTCGCGCATCCGCAACCAGGAGATCGGCTTCATCTTCCAGAGCTTCAACCTGATCGGCGACCTGACGGTGGAAGAGAACGTGGAACTGCCGCTCACGTACCGCGCCGGGATGCCTGGTCCCGAGCGCAAGCGCCGCGTGAAAGAGGCGCTGGAGCGCGTGAACATGGCGCACCGCATGAGGCACTATCCCGCGCAGCTCTCGGGCGGCCAGCAGCAGCGCGTGGCCGTGGCGCGCGCCCTGGCCGGATCACCCTCGATCCTGCTGGCCGACGAGCCCACGGGCAACCTCGACTCAAAGAACGGCGAAGCGGTGATGCACCTGCTCGCCGACCTGCACCGCGAGGGATCCACGATCTGCATGGTGACGCACGACCCCCGCTTTGCCCGCCACGCCGAGCGCGAGGTGCACCTGTTCGACGGCAAGGTGGTCTCGGAGGACGAGCTCAAGAAGCTTGAAGAAGAAGTGGAGGGCTGAGCGATGGTCACCGGCGTTCTCAAGGACCTCCGATACGCCGTTCGCCAGCTCCGCCGCGCTCCGGGCTTCGCGCTCACACTTGCACTCACGCTGGCTCTCAGCGTGGGCGTGGCTACGGCTGTCTTCTGCGTCATCGATGCCACCATTCTGCGTCCGCTGCCCTACGCGCACCCGGGGCGCATCGTCGCCATCCAGACGATGAGCCGGAGCGGGTACGAGCAGCCGGCATCGTGGCCAAGCTACATGGACGAGCGCGCGCAGACAAAGGGCTTTGCGGCGCTGGCGGGCTACAGCAGTTATTCCAAGATCACTTTGACCACGCCTGCAACCGGGCCGGTGCTGGTTCCGTGCGTGCACTCGTCCGACAACTTCTTCGACGTCTTCGGCGTGCACGCACTGTTGGGCCGGACTTACCTTCCCGGCGAGCAGGAGAACGGCAGGAACGACATCGCCGTGCTGAGCTACGACGCCTGGCAGAAGTACTTTGACGGCGATCGCAATATTCTCGGCCACGCGATCGAGCTCGACGGGCGCGCCACCACCGTGATTGGCGTCATGCCCGCCGGTTTTCGCTTTCCGCTGAACCTGGTGGATGCAATTTATACACCGCGCTTCAGCGATTCCATGCAGCCTGTGTTGAAGCTGCGCGGCGACCACTGGCTGCGGACGGTGGCGCGGCTCAAGGACGGAGTCAGCATCGCGCAGGCGCAGGCCGATCTTTCGCGCGTCCTGGGCAATCTGGGCAAGGCTTATCCGGACACAGACGGCGGCCGCACGGTACAGCTTGAAGCGCTGGCCAGGAGCGTGACCGGCAAGAGCCGCGGGACGCTGTGGACGCTGCTGGGGGCGGTGCTCGCGGTTCTGCTTATCGGCTGCGTGAACGTGGCCGGACTGCTGCTGGCACGGGGCGTCAAGCGCGAGCGGGAGATGGGCATGAGGGTCGCCATCGGCGCAGGACGCGCGCGGCTGCTGCGCCAGGTGCTCACCGAAGGCCTGCTGCTGGCGGCTCTGGGCGCGGCGGGCGGCGTGCTCGTGGCGTGGACTACGCTGCGCCTCATGCGCGCCTTCCTCGTTCATGCGTTGCAGCGCGGCGCGGATATTCATCTCAACTGGATTGTGCTGGGAGCGGCCGTGGCGGTTGCGGCCGCCGCCAGCCTGGTGTCTTCACTCTATCCGGCCCTGCGTCTTTCGGGCATCGATCCCAACCGCGCCCTCAAGGGCGGCGGCAGCGCGGGCACGGGCCGGGCGCAGCACCGCCTGCGCTCGGGGTTCATCGTCACGCAGGTGGCGCTCACCATGGTGCTGGTCGCGGTGTCGGCGCTGCTCATCCGCATGGTTACGAGCTATCGCAATTCGGATCTCGGCTTCAATCCCGGCCAGATCCTGACCACGCGGATCAATCTCTCGCCGCAACGGTACCAGGGCCGGGATCCGCTGGCCGATTTCTATCAGCCGCTCTTCGACCGCGTGGCGGAGATTCCGGGCGTGCGCGCGGTGGGCGCGATCGACCTGGTGCCCATCAAGGAGTGGGGCGACAACTCCGAGCTGCACATCGCCGGCCAGCCGCCCTACCCGCCTAACGAGGAGCGCCTGGCCGAGAACCGGTTTGTCTCACTGGGCTACTTCAAGGTCTTCGGCATTCCCCTGCGCGAAGGGCGGATGCTGTCGCCAAGCCTCGACCTCCCCAGCAACGCCGCGCCCACCGTGGTGGTGAACGAGGCCTTCGTCAAGAGGTTCATTCCCGCGGGACTCAATGCCACGGCGCAGCGCATCGATGACAACAGCGACCCGAAGAAGTGGACGCGGATCGTCGGCGTGGTCGGCAACGTCCGTCAGGACATCTATCAAGCTCCGCTGGCCGAGCGCGACTGGCTGATGAACGAGCTTCCGCTCAATCAGCGCGTCGATGTGTTCTCGAACATGGCCGTGGTCCTGCGCTTCGACGGCAGCCCCGCGTCGATCGTGCCGGCCCTGCGCAACGCGATTCACAACATCGACCCGACGGTTCCCTTTATCGATCCCGAAACCATGACCGAGGTCGTCACCGATACGCTGGTCTTCGAGCGTATGGAGAGCTGGCTCTTCGGTATCTTCGCGGGCCTCGCGCTGGTCCTCGCCCTCGTCGGCCTCTACGGCCTGGTGAGTCATGAAGTCGATCAGGCCACGCGCGACATCGGCGTGCGCATGGCCCTGGGCGCGACGCGCGACCGCATCCTGGCGATGGTGCTTGGCCGCGTGGCGTGGCTGCTCGGCGCAGGAGCGGCCGCGGGCCTTGTCCTCACCGTGCTTGCCCGCAAGATCATCGGCATCGTGATCTACTTCAACACGCAAAGGGAGGCCGGCTGGTTCGTCCTGCTGGCGCTTGCGCTCGCCGCCGCCGGCTTGATCGCCGGGCTCATCCCCGCCGCGCGCGCCGCGTCGATCGAGCCCGTCGAGGCCCTGCGCACCGAATAACCCCGCCGGAGACGGCAAAGGAGAGGTCAAACGCGATGAACAACCTCTGGCTCGATATTCGCTTCGCACTGCGCCAGTTGCGCAAGTCGCCCGGCTTTACGCTGACTGCGGTGCTCACGCTGGCCTTCGGCATCGGGGCGACGACGGCGATTTTCTCGATCGTCGAAGGCGTGCTGCTGCGCCCGCTTCCCTTCCCGCATCCCGACCGCCTGGTCGTCCTTTCGGACATTCTCAACAACGCCAACATTGGCGCCGACTCCGGTGAGGCCGGCGTGACGTCGACGGAGATCCCCGTCTACGAGCGCGAGACGCGCAGCTTTGCGGCCCTCGGCGGCTACCAGCAAACCGGCTACGAGCTTGTAGGCGCCGGCGCCCCAGCGCAGATCAACGCCGCCCGCGTCACGGCCAGCATCTTCCCCGTCCTTGAAGTCTCGCCCCTCATGGGCCGCGTCTTCACAGAGGGCGAAGACAGCGGCCACGCCCAAGTCGTGGTGATCAGCTACGCCATGTGGCGCAGCCGCTTTGGCGGCGATGCCAACGTCCTGGGCCGCAAGATCGAGCTCGACCGCAAAACCTATCAGGTCATCGGCGTCATGCCCCGCGGCTTCGAGTTTCCGCTGGTCCCGGGCCAATTGAACCAGAGCGAGCTCTGGACCCCCATGAGCTTCACCCCCGACGAGATGAGCGGCGCCGCGGCGGCGAGCTGGAACTTCGGCATGGTGGGCCGCCTCAAACCGGGCGTCACGGCCGCGCAGGCCAAGCAGGACGCCGAGAGCATCGCCCTGCAGATCGACAAAAGCTTCCCGGCTTTCATGAGCAGCCTGCACATCGACGCCGTGGTCCGCTCCCTGGCTGACGAGACCGTGGCCGAGGCACGCCCGCTGGTCCGCGCTCTCTTTCTCGCCGTTACGGTCGTGCTCTTCATCGCCTGCGCCAACCTCGCCGGGCTGCTGCTGGTGCGCGTG
>Ga0335073_10005524_pt1 | contig 17734 bp, 17 predicted proteins | sample Lox_Sample_22_FD_207093 | JGI IMG/M metagenome (GOLD analysis project Ga0335073, IMG submission 207093) | Soil microbial communities from Loxahatchee National Wildlife Refuge, Florida, United States - Lox_Sample_2.2 | ecosystem: Environmental > Terrestrial > Soil > Wetlands | place: USA...
CTCGCGCGCGAGCGGCGGCATCGTCGCCCGCCGGGCGGTGCTGCGCTGGGGCTGGCGGCTGTTCCGCCGCGAATGGCGCCAGCAGCTGCTCGTGCTCGGCATGCTCACCGTGGCGGTCGCGGCGACGTTCTGGGGCGCAGGCGTGGTCACGAACGCGCAGCTCGCCAACCCCAATTGGCCCACCTACGGAACCGCTTCCGCGAGGGCCAAGCTGCCCGGCAGCGACCCGGCCCTGGCCGCTGACATCGCCACCATTCAGCGCAGCTGGGGACCGGCGGACGTCATCGAGAACCAGAAGATGTCCACCGGCACGTCAGAGTCTGTGCAGCTCCGCGCCGAGAGCCCGCACGGGCACTTCAATGGTCCGCTGCTCAGCCTCGTCAGCGGCAGCTATCCGGCCGGTCCCGGTCAGGTGGCGCTGACCAGCGGCGTCGCGGCACTGTACGGCGCCCATGTGGGTGGCAGCTGGCGGGCCGTCGGCCGGACCTGGCGGGTGACCGGCATGGTCGCAGACCCGAGCAACCTGTCGGACGAGTTCGCCCTGGTCGCCCCGGGCCAGGTCGCGCACCCTACCCAGGTGATCATGCTGCTTGGCCCGGCCGTGGCGCGGCTGGCGGCCAGCGGCACGACGCTGCCCGGAGTCCCGGCGGCAACGCTGCTCACTCCTAATGAGCAGGCCGGCGGGCTCCCGCAGGCCACGCTCATCCTGGTGGTGGAGGTACTCGGGCTGGCGTTCATCGGCCTGGTGTCGATGGCCAGTTTCTCCGTGATGGCCCAGCGCAGGCTCCGCGCCCTCGGCATGCTCAGCGCGATCGGCGCGACCGAACGCAACCTTCGCCTGGTCATGATCGCCAACGGCCTTGTCGTCGGCCTGGCGGGCGCGGTGGCCGGGGCGGCGATCGGCCTCGCCGCCTGGTTTGCGTACACGCCGACGCTGCAGCGGGACAGCGGCCATGCGGTCGACGCGACGAACCTGCCGTGGTGGGCGTTTGCCATCGGCGCCGTTTTCGCGGTCGCGACGTCGGTGATGGCGTCCCGCCGCCCGGCCAAGACGATGGCCGAGGTGCCGGTGGCTGCCGCGCTGTCCGGGCGCCCCGCGCCGCCGAGGAGGGTGCACCGGTCCGCCCTGCCTGGCGTCATCGTGCTCGCCTTCGGCCTCGTTTGCCTGGCGTTCGCCGGCGGCCAGGCCGGGCCTCCGGGCGGGGGCAACGGCCCCAATCCCAGGGGCACGCTGGTCCTGCTGGGCGGGCTCGCTGGCACGATCGCCGGCATCATTCTGCTCGCTCCCCTGGCCATCGGCGCGCTGACCCCCGGGGCCGGCCGCCGGCTGCCCGTCGCGATCCGGATCTCGCTGCGTGATCTGGTCCGCTACCGGGCCCGGTCCGGTGCCGCGCTGGCGGCGATCACGTTTGGCGTGTTCCTGGCCACGGTTATCTGCCTCGTCGGCAGCGAGCGGACCGCCAATCCGCTGAACCCGTCCGGGCCCAACCTGTCCAGCAGCCAGCTCATTGTCACCGCGGGGAGCAGCCCGGCCCCCGGCATGATGAATCGACTCACCAGCGCCCAGGAGGCCACACTGGGCAAGCAGCTGAATGGCCTCGCCGCCAGGCTGCACGCGCGGTCCGCGGTTCCGCTCGAAGGCACCGTCGCGACGTTGTCTGAGGCCGGCATGTCACGCCACAGCAACAGCAACTTCACCGGCAACGTGTACGTGGCCACCCCGCAGTTGCTCGCCACGTACGGAATCACGGCCAGCCAGGTTGCCGCCGGCACCGACTTCCTCACCTCGCGGCAGGGGCTGGCAGACCTGTCGAACCTGCAGCTTGTCTGGCAGGCCGGGAACGGAGGCGAGTCCGATAACAGCAGCGGGCCCCCTGCCCTCAGCGGCCCGTCCTGCACGCTGAGCAACGACTGCGTGGCCAACCCCGCGATCCAGACGGTCAGCAACCTGCCCAGCGGAACCGACGCGCCGAACACGGTGATCACCGAGTCCGCGGTGCGCAAGTACCACTTCCAGACGCAGCTGTTCGGGTGGCTGATCCAGGCGCCGGCCCCGCTTACCGCCGCGCAGCTTCGCGCCGCGCGGCGAGTCGTACTCGCCTACCAGGCGCCGCTCGAGATCGGCTCCGGCGCAACGGATTTCGGCGAGATCGCCGACGTCGGCACCGCGCTCGGCATCCTGATCGCGCTCGGCGTGCTGGCCGCGTCCGTCGGCCTGATCCGCAGCGAGACCGCGCCGGACCTGCGCACGCTCACCGCGACCGGGGCCAGCACCACCACCAGGCGGACGATCACCGCGGCGACCGCGGCTGCGCTGGGCCTGCTCGGCGCCCTCGTCGGCATGGCTTTCGCCCTCGTCGCCGCGCTGGTCTGGGCGCACGCCAGCCTGTCCGCCCTGTTCGGCGACGTGCCCGTGACCGACGTGCTGATCCTCCTGCTCGGGCTGCCGCTGATCGCCGCGGCCAGCGGGTGGCTGTTCGCCGGGCGAGAGCCGCCAGCGGTCGCCCGGCAGCCGATCGACTAGGCCGTCTGGGCGTCTACCCGTCTGCCCCGGGCGGCTTGGACTTGAGCCCACTGCCACACAGCGGCGCGAGCGCGCTCGCTTCGGGACCGTGCCCGCCCGGCGCTGCCGGGTTCCCGGCCAGGCCCGCGCGCAGCGCCGCCCAGCACACCGCCGCCGTGGGCTCGACGTAGAGCCCGGCCAGCGCCAGGTCCGCGTGGGCGGCGCGGATCTGGTCATCGTTCACCGTGACGATGGAGCCGCCGGTCTCGGCGACGGCGGCGAGGATCTGGGCGCCGCGGGCCGGCCGGGCGATGGCGATGCCCTCGGCGATCGTCCCGCCGCTGGGCACGTCGACCGGGCTGGCGAGCCCGAGGGCGGCCGCCCGGGCGAGCGGTGCGCAGCCCTCGGCCTGCACCGCGACGATCGCCGGCGGCCGGCCGATGAGCCCCTGGGCCAGGAGCTCGCGGCAGCCGAGGTAGCAGCCGAGCACCAGGGTGCCGTTGCCGACCGGCAGAACCATGGTCTCGGGGAGCCGCCCGCCGAGCTGCTCCCACGCCTCGAAGACGTAGGTCTTCGTGCCGTGCAGGAAGAACGGGTTGTAGACGTGGCTGGCGTAGAACACGCCCGGCTGGTCGGCTGCGACCGCGGCGGCGGCGGCCGTGTCCTCGCGGCTGCCGTCGACAACGTGCACCGTCGCGCCGTACGCGCGCAGCTGCGCCACCTTCCCCGGCGAGGTCGCGCCCGGCACGTAGACGTCGCAGGCGATGCCGGCGCGTGCCGCGTACGCCGCGATCGCGGTCCCGGCGTTGCCGCTGCTGTCGGCGACCATCTGGCTGACCCCCAGGGCGCGGGCCAGGGCCACCAGCAGCACGGCGCCGCGGTCCTTGAACGACCCGGTCGGCATCAGGTAGTCGACCTTGAGCATCACCGGGACGTCATGCGGCGCGCTGACCAGGGGCGTCATGCCCTCGCCCATGCTGACACCGCCGGGATCACCGACCGGGAGCGCTTCGGCGTAGCGCCACAGCGTCGGGGGCCGGTCTTTCAGCACCACCGGATCGGGCATGGCAGCGGTGAATCCGGTCAGGTCCAGCACCCCGCCGCACCGGGCGCAGCGCCACGCCAGATCCTGCAGCGGGTAGGCCAGCCCACAGGCGGCGCAGGCCAGCGCCATCTGCCCGAGGTCAGTGTGCGGCCGCGGAGTCTCCTGCATGCCGACAAGGCTAGGGGCGGTGCTCGAGACGGCCGCTGCTGGGCGTGCCAGGGCCCGTCGGCTTAGCCCTTACTGGCTCGTCTGCACGACCAGGTAGTTGCGGTCTAGCCGCCAGCCGGCCTGCGCGTCGGCGCGGGGAGCGTGACAGTACGCGCAGGCACCGTCCATCTCGGACCGGTACGGGGCGCCACAGCTCGCGCACGTGCGGGGCTGCAGCACGGCCCCCGGGTCGGTTTTGGTGCTGGCCGGCCGGACGAAGTCCCAGTCGAGCTGCGTGGCCATATCGACGCGTTTCCGGTCGGGGCCGAGCCCGATGAACACCGAGGCCAGCCGGACCGTGATCCGGTCTACGCCGCGCTCGCCGAGGGCAACGGCCTGCACCACCGGCTGGCGCCAGCTCACGTCTAACGTCAGCACGCTGCTCCTTGCCGACTCCGGGTGCTTCCGGAGCAGGCGCTCGTGCTGGGCGATCCCGTTCGTGATCCCTCTGCCGCTGACCGTCTGCCAGAACCCGGGCGTGGTAATCCGCCGAAGCAGCCGGTCGTCCTTGCCCATCTGGGCCATCGCGTACGCGCCCACCACCACCCGGGCGCAGTCGAGGAACACGGTCGCGTCGAAATCGGGATCGAAGGACTGCAGCCTCCGCATCGCTGCCTCGACCCCCAGCGAGCCGGCCTGATCCCCGACGTGGACCAGATCCCTCGACGACCTCGACGCCACGATCTGGCGGAAGACGTCCCGCCCCGTGTCGGAGTTGCCACGCGAGACGTGCAGCACGCCCAGCAGGGCCACCATGATCACAAAGGTCAGGACCCACAGCAGGATGTATGCGAGGAGCGCGAAGCCGATGCCGGTCTTGATGTCATGCAGAGCGTGGATTACCACGGTGCCTCCTCGATGCTCCAGACCACCCAGTCCTGCCCGGTCGTCAGCACCAGCGCCTTGCAGTACCCGCAGCTCCCGTCCGGTTGCACGTCGAGGGCCGCTCCGCATTGCGGGCACCGGCCGCTGAGCACGCCGCCGTTTTCCGGCGTCGTCGTGCTCGCCGAGCGGCGGATGACCCAGTCCTCGTGCCACGTGCCCGCCGTGCCGGGTATGCCACGCAGCACCGTCTCGCCGGAGACCTCGGATCGCTCGCCCTGGCAGCGCAGGCGCAACCGCAACTGCTCGGCGAGCTGATCGCGGGCCGCCGCGACCACCTTGACCTCAGTAACGGTGCAGGTCCCCGCGCGGCGCACGCCGCGCGCGGCGCATTTGTCTCCGATCATGACCAGGACCTGCCACAGGCCGTCCGACAGGACCTGGCGGGCGGCCGAGGCGTCGCCGGTCCGGCGCGCCTGGTCCACGATCTGCCTGGCCCGGACCACGCCCCGCGCCGTCCCCGCCAGATCGAATCCGGGGTCGTGCGACCGCACCTCGGCCAGCACCGCTGCGCACGCTTCCCGGTCGCCCGGCGGCGTGAGCTGCTCGAACGAAGCCTTCGCGCGGTCCCCGACCGCAGAGGCCGCCTCGATGCGGAAAAACGACCCGAAGCGTGGCACCATCCACAAGAACACGAACGGCCACTTGAACATTAACCATAGGCCCGCGAGGCAGCCGATCTGCTGCCCCGGCGCCTGCTCCGCTGCTCGCTCGGCCATAGCGCCTCATTCCCCGTCCGCCGTGCCTCACCGCTGATATAGAACGGCGGGTGCCGGGCCCCGGTTCGGGGCGGTGAACCGGGGTTCCTGCCGGCGCTCGTCAGTGCCAGGTGCGGCGCTGGCGCGGGCCGCCCGCCCGGGACGACTGCCACCGCGCGGCGAAAAGCTCGTCGATGGCCTCGTCGGCGAAGAAGTGGCTGTGCGTCTGGGCGAACCGGGCCAGGCGCACCAGGTTGGAATGGCGGCGCTGCTCGTCCGGCTCGTCGGTGTAGGACGGCACCAAGTGGATCGACGCGTCCTCGGGGAACTCGGCCTGGATCTTGTCCACCACGTGTGACTTGGCCGCGATGAACCGGTCCACCGTGCGCTCGTCCACGTGCGACGCGCGGGCCACTTCGCCCCGCTTGTCGAAGCGGACGACGGCGCGCCACAGGATGAGGTCGGTGCCGTTTCGGATCAGCTCGTCGAGCAGTCCCACGTTGCGGACCAGCCGTTGCACGGGGGAGAGGGCGGCGCTCAGCGTTCCGGGTGGTCTTGCCAGGCCCGGGCCGGCCAGATCACCGCGGTCTATCGCATCGATCAGCGTGCGCATGTCCTGCGAGCTCGAGGCCTTCGACATCAGCCCGAGCGGCTCGAAGAACGCGAACGAAGCGAGCAGGAAGAGCAGCCGGTTGCGCTCCTCGTCGGTGCTCTCGATGACGATCTTGGTTTCCGGCGACAGGTCCTGCAGGATGCGCATGGCGGTCAGGCCGGTGGGGACGCCGGGCCCGAAGTTGATGTCGACCAGCGCCAGGTCGAACGGGCCGCTGCCGCCCTGCGCCTCCGCCAGCGCCCCCGGCAGACTGCGCGGGTCACGGACGCCGACGAGCGTATGCGGCGTGCCCTGGATCACCTGGGCGAGGGCAAGCTCGACCAGGACGAAGTCGTCGACCACCAGGATGCGCACGGGTCACCGGCTACCAGGGGGCCGACTTCCAGCGGGCCAGGACCAGGGTTCCGCCGCCGTCGCGCTGCTCGGCCACGACCGCGCCCTCGTACCGGTGCAGATGCTCGTCGAGAATCCGCAGGCTGGCCCGGGGCCCGGCGTGCGCGGTCTGGGCCGGCATGCCGGGGCCGTCGTCGGCCACCGACACGGTGACCCAGGGCCGGGGCGCCGCCCCGTTCCCGCCCGGCTCCGGGTGCTCGTGCCGGACGGCGACCTCCACCCGCTGCGCACCCGCCTTCCAGGCATTGGTGACCAGGTCGGGCAGGACCCGGCGGGCGAGCCCGTAGTCGGTCTTGCGCATCTGCAGGTTGCGGCTCTCCGCGTCGAGCACCATGCCGGCGCGGCGGTCGCCCGGCACCGTCTGCAGCACGCAGTCCCAGAGCAGCGCGACGGTCTCGGCGTGCGGGCCGCTGCCGAGCATGGTCTGCCGTGCCTCCTCGGCCAGCACCAGCATGCTGTCCGCCATCGACCTGGTCTCCTCGCCGACGCCCGTGTCCGTCTGAACCTGCCTGATCAGCGCGTGTGCCCCGTTCTTGATCAGGCTGTGCACGGTGATCGAGTCGTTGCGCCTTACCTCGCTGGAGGAAATGTCGCACGCATCCAGGCCGGCCCGGAGCAATACCTCGAAAATCATCGTGAATGGCAGCAGCAAAACGAGGGAGCCGCCGAGGAGAATAGGAATGACCAGCCCGGCGGGGAACCGCTGCAGCCCGGAAACGGCCGGCGACAAGATCAGCGCGAGCTCAATGGCGGCGACGCTGGCCGGGATCCACGGCCGGAACCTGACCAGGCCGCGGGCCGGGGGCACATCCGGGTTGTACCAGCTCGCGTCCGTCATCACCTGAGCCTGGGCGCTCCACGTGTGCGCGGTGATCAGGACCAGGGCGATCACGTAGACCGGCATCGGCAGCGGCCGGACCGGCACCGGGCCGGCGTAGAGCAGCAGGACCACGATCATCCCGAAGCCTTCGAGGAGGCCGGACAAGTCGGCGGTCGCCTTGCTGCGCGCGCCGCGCAGGTGCCCGGCCGTCTTCCGCAGCGGGGCGAACCGGCCCGATGCCAGCCGGTCGAGGACGCCCGGCATGGTCTGGATCCACGCCATGGTCACGCCGGCCGACACCACCAGCATCTGCGCCGCGGCCCGGGGCAGCGCGGCCGCAGGGAACCAGGGGAGCAGCAGCCACAGGCCGACGGCGCATGCCCCCCGGAACGCCGCTCCTATTCGCCACAGCGGCGTCATGTACCGGACCGCGATGTCGTAGACGACCCGGGTCCGGAGGGATGAGTCCGAGAGCATGACCCTTCCTTGCTTAAAAGGAAAATCGTCCTCCTTAAGCAAAGCAGATGCAATATCACCTGACTGCCTGTTCAGGCGGCCGGGTTTGTCTGGGTCGCGCGCAGTTGCGCCGTCCGCGTGGCAGGCTGCCTGGCATGGATATCAGGGACCTCCCGGGACCTGTCCATCAGACGCTGGCCAGGGTCAATGCTCGTCACCCCTGGAATCACAACGAGCACTTCCACGGCTGGATTCTGCGCAACCTGCCCACCCGGCGCAGGGCTGCGGTCGATATTGGCTGCGGGAAAGGCGTGCTCGCCGGGAAGCTGGCCACGAGATTCGCTCACGTCACCGGGATCGACCGCAATGCAGGGATGGCGGGCGCGGCGAGCGCGCGGCTGCGGGACCTTCCCCACGTGAGCATTCAGCGAAGGGACTTCGCCGACTTTGTCTCGCCGGCCGCCGACGGCGAGGCCGACCTGATCACGATGGTGGCCGTGCTGCACCATCTCGACCTTCACGGCGCGCTGGCCCGCATCCCGCGGCTCGTGGCGCCCGGCGGCCGGCTGCTGGTCGTCGGCCTTGGCCGCCCAGACTCGCTGGCCGACCTGGCCTTCGACGTGGTCTCGGGCGCGGCGAACCCGTTCATGGGGATGATCAAGCATCCCCATGCCGTCCGCCCGCCTGAACGCGCCGTGGACACGCAGCCGGCCGTGCCGGTGATGGACCCCGCGACCACCTTTGCCGAGATCGCGAGGGCTGCCAGAACGGAGCTCCCCGGCAGCACGGCCCGGCGGCGCCTGTTCTTCCGGTACACGCTCCTGTGGGAGAAGCCGCGGTAACCAGCCGGAGCAGGCATCCGATTCCGGCTCATAATTGAGCCTCATGGACGCGGTCGCTGTGCCTCAGCGGCTGAGGATCTCCGCCAGCGCCCTCGGCCCGGCCGGGTCCCGGTGGCTGGACGACCTCCCCGACATCCTCGCCAGCCTGGCCGCTGACTGGTCGGTCGCCTATGGCCGCCCGCTCGACGGCGGCAGCGCGGCGTATGTCATCGAGGCCGCGGCCGGCGGCAGGCCGGTGATCGTGAAGGTGGCGCTGCCTCCTGGCGTGGACGGATTTTCTCCGTTCGAGCAGGAGCTGGAGGCGCTGCGGCTCGCCGGTGGCGACCCCTACGCGGAGCTGATCCAGCATGACGTGTCCCGTCGCAGCATGATGCTGGAACGCCTCGGCCCGTCGCTGGCGAGCCTGGGCTGGCCGCGCGGCCGCCAGCTGGCCACGGCGGCGAGCACGCTGGCCGGAGGGTGGCGCCCGGTGGCGGCCGGCCGGCTGCCGACGGGTGCGGAGAAGGCCGAGTGGCTGGCGGACTTCGTGGCCAGGGAATGGGCGGACCTCGGCCGGCCCTGCTCGCCCGCTGCCGTGCAGGCGGTCATCGATTATGCGACCGAGCGGGCCGCAGCGTTCGACCCGCAGCGCGCGGTGCTCATTCACGGCGACGGCCACGCGGGCAACATCCTGCAGAAGCCGGATCCGGGCGGCGGCGCCAGCTTCCGGCTCATCGACCCCGAGGGGCTCACCTCCGAGCCGGCGCACGATCTGGGGGTCGCGCTCCGGGACGGCAACGAGGAACTGCTGGCCGGTGACACCGCCCAGGCCGCGGTGCAACGATGCCGCAGCATGGCACTGCTGACCGGCGTGGACGGCGCGGCGATCTGGCAATGGGCGTTCATTGAACGGGTCTCCACCGGGCTGTTCCTGCTCCGCCTCGGTCACCGCCAGGAGGCCCGGCAGTACCTCGCCCCGACCGGCTCTCCGGGCTGCGCTACGCACGCCCATGACCGGCGAGGTCTTAGGATCGAGCCGATGCGACGCGAGTCTTCAACCGTGGTTGTCGTGGTCGGAGAGTTCGGCGACGGGCTGCTCGCCGGGCTCACGCAGTCGCCGAACGTCTCGGTGGCCCGTGCGCCCGATGATGCTGCCGGCCAGCCGGCCTCGCAGGAAGCCGCGGCCGGGCAGCGTCCCGGCTGGGAGGCCGGAGCGCTCGCGCTGCGCGAGGCGGTACGGCGCCGGTCCACGTACGTGATCGTGCCCGACGACCCGCTGGCGGAGGTGGCCGCGGCGTGGCGGGCGATGTGGGAACTGCTCGGTGAGTCTGGCGGGTCCGGCGGTCCCGGCGGTCCCGGCGCGGCGGCCAGGTTCGAGGAGCGCGCCGCCGAGGCGCTGGCCGCCTGGCGGGACAAGCGGTTCGAGCTGCCCGACTACTACCTCGTCGTGGTGCCTCCGCTGCAGGCGGCAGCGAGCCCGGACCTGTACCTAGGCCCGCTGCGCTCGGTGCGGCCGCGCCGGGTTGCGGTCGCCGGTGTCGCGGAAAGCGCGGGCCAGGCCGGCCAGCTCCTGGACACGCTCCGGTCACTGGAGCACGGGCCGTGGTGGCCGCCGCTGGACGAGCTGCTCGACGCGGCCCGCCATTTCTACGCCGGCGGCCTGGCCGAGACGCAGGGGGCGCTGGCGTAGGTGCCGGGCCCGCGGCCGGCGCTCGCGCAGCCCTCGTCCTCGCCGGCCCTCGCCCATGCGCGTCCTCGCGGGCGCTTGCTCAGCTCGCCCCCTGCGCCCCTCTGTTAGGTTTCTGGGGTGGAATTTCAGGATGTGGTCCGGCACCGGCGGATGGTGCGCAGCTACGACACGAGCCGGCCGGTGCCGCCCGAGGTGGTCGACCGGATCGTCCGCAACGCCCTACGGGCGCCGTCCGCTGGCTTCTCTCAGGGCTGGGGCTTCCTGATCCTGGACACCCCCGCCGACGTCGCCCGGTTCCGCGACGCGGTCCGGCTGGACAGTGATCCGGATGCCTGGTTCGCCGCCAAGGTGGATGCCCCCCTGCTGATCGTCCCGCACTCGAATAAGGACGCCTACCTGGACCGGTACGCCCGGCCGGACAAGGGCTTCACCGACCGGTCGGACGCCTGGTGGCCATCGCCGTACTGGGACATCGACACCGGCATGGCGTCGCTGATGATGCTGCTGACCGCGGTGGACGCCGGGCTGGGCGCGTGCTTCTTCGGCTTTGGCATCGACCGGATCGACGCCTACCGCGAGGCGTTCGGGGTGCCGCCGCAGTTCCATCCGATCGGCGCGATCTCGGTCGGCTACAGCGACGAGCCGCCGCGGGACCTGAGAGCCCGGCGCAAGCCCGAGTCGGACACCGTGCACCGCGGCCGGTGGGGTCAGTAGGGCCGCCGGGCTAGCAAGGCCCGGCGGGTCTGGTTATGCCGGGCGGCCGTCCGGGTCCTGCGCCTCGGCCAGGTCCTTGATGCCGGCCAGGGTGGCCGTCATGTTCGCGCTGTGCTCGCCGAGGCGGCGCTGCAGAATCCGGGACTCCTTGTCCGGCCTGGCCTCGATGGCCTCGCTGATCCCGCTCGGCCCGGGCCCGATCTGCATCCACTGGGTGAGGATGGTGCCGGTGTTATCCGGGCCGGCCGCCAGCGTGAAGCGCCACCGGGCGGCCGGCTGGTCCGGGTCGCCGACCGCCCAGCCCAGCACCTGCTCCGGCTGATATTCGCAGATCGTCGACGTGGTCTCCCAGTTGCCGATCGCGGGGTGGTGGTTGCGCCCGGTGAACCGGGCGCCGGGCGACGGAGCGCTGGCACCGTCCAGCCACTCGCCGCCGTCGAACTCGCTGCTGAATCGGGCTGGCAGCTGGATGTCGCAGACCAGCGCCCAGACAACCGCCGCGGGCGCGGCGATGAGCACCTCGGCCTGGGTGGCCGGGCAGTTGCTGAACCGGAGCTCTGGCTGATCCGGCATATGTCCTCCCGCTTGACAGCGCCAGGCTGGTGGCGTTCGCTGTCTGCCGCCATCCTGTCACCCGGAGGTCGCGAGCATGCAGGTCGGATTCAACGCGGTGGTCTCGACCGCGCAGGACGCAGCGTTCGTCCGGGACGCCGAACGGCTCGGCGCCGCCTCGGTGTGGGTGCCGGAGACGTGGGCGCAGGATGCGATGACGCAGCTCGGCTACCTGGCCGGCCAGACCACGAGCATCCGGCTCGGTTCCTCCATCGTGCAGCTCGGCTCCCGCTCGCCCGCGCTGCTGGCCATGTCGGCCATGTCGATGCAGCTGCTGTCCGGCGGCCGGTTCCTGCTCGGCATCGGCGTCAGCGGCCCGCAGGTGATGGAGGGCTGGCATGGCGTGCGCTTCGCCTCCCCGCTGGCGGCGACGCGCGAGACGATCGAGATCGTCCGCACGGTCGCTCGCGGCGACCGGCTTCAGCACGACGGCCGGGTCTACCGGCTGCCGCTGCCCGACGGGCCGGGGCGCGCGCTGCGCTCACCGCTGCCGCCAACCCCCGTGCCGGTCTACGTGGCGGCGCTCGGCCCGCGCAACCTCGAGCTCACCGGCGAGCTGGCCGACGGCTGGATCGGCAACACGTTCATGCCGGAGCACGCGCACGTGTTCCTCGACCACCTGGCCGCGGGCGCGGCCAGGGCCGGGCGGCGGCTGGCCGACCTGGACCTGGTCATCCCCGTCGCGGTGGAGTTCACGAAGGACGCCGGCGCGGCCGAGGCCGCGGTGCGCAGGCACGCCGACGGCTACGCCTTCACGGTCGGGGCGATGGGCAGCCGCGACCAGAACTTCTACAACGACGCGCTGACCCGGCTGGGCTTCGGCGACGACGTGCGCGCGGTGCAGGCACTATGGCTGGCCGGGAAACGGGACGCCGCCGCCGCCCGCGTCCCGGCCGAGATCGGGCGGGCCACCAATCTGGTGGGCACGCCGGACATGATCGCGCAGCGGCTCCGGCTGTACCGTGCCGCGGGCATCACCACGCTGCAGGCCAAGATGTCCGGCGGCCACGCCGCCCAGCTCGGTACGCTGGCCCGGCTCATCGAGCTGGTGCGGCAGGTCAGCTCGGAACCCGGCGCGGACGGCCGCTAGCCTGCTTGCAGGGAGGGGAGGCCCACTATGGACAAGGACCTGGCCGGCCAGGTTGCCGACATCGCACAGCGGGTGGTCGCCAGCGGGGCGATCTCAGCGAACGGGCACGGGAACGTCAGCGTCAGGGTCCCCGGCGCCGACGAGATGTACTTCACCGCGGGTCCCTCGCTCCGCGACCACCCAGCCTCCATGGTCGTGCGGGTAGGGCTGGACGGGACGCTGCTCGAGGGCGACCTGCCGCCGATCCAGGGCGCCGTGGTCGCCATGCACACCGCCATGTACGCCGACAACCCCGATGTCGGCTGCGTCCTGCACACCCACTCGCCGTACGCGACCGCCTATGCGGTCGCGCGCCGCCCGATCGGCTGCTGGGTGGAGGCGCTGGCCATGTTCGGCCTTCCCGACGGTGTCCCGGTGGCCGGGTACGGGCCGCGCGGGTCTGAGGAAGCCGTCGCCAACATCCGGGCCGCAGTGATCGCCGGGACACCGGCGGTGCTGCTGGCCAACCATGGCGTGCTGGTCTTCCACCGCACCCCGGAGCTGGCCATCCAGATCGGCTCCATCGTCGAGGAGGCGGCGCAGGCCGGTGTCAACGCCAGCGGGCTGGGCGGGCCGGCCGAGATCCCGGGCGACCTCAAGGCCGCAGCCCTGCAGCGGGTCATGGCCTTCGACCAGCGCGGAACCGTGCGCGCCTGACCGGTTCCGCGCCAATAACCGCTGTCGCTCAGTCCGTGGTGATGGCAGGGTCTTGCCATGCCATCAGAGCTTCTCCGCAGCACCCGGCTGTTTCCGGGCGCACCGTACGCCTATGCCGCCGCCGCCCCGGGAACTGGCGTGATCTTCACCGCCGGAGCGTGCCCGCTCGATGAGCAGGGGCGCGTGGTCGCGCCCGGCGATATCGCTGGGCAGATGCGCCAGGCACTCGACAATCTGCAGGTGACGCTCGAGGAATCCGGTGCCAGGCTGAGTGACGTGCTGAAGACCACGGTCTTCGTCAGCAGCCCCCGCCGCGAGGATCTGGTCACCGCCTGGAACGTGGTCGCCGCCGTCTTCGGCGATCACGACGCGCCGAGCACGCTGCTGGGCGTCGCCGCCCTGGGCTACGAAAATCAGCTCGTCGAGATCGAGGCGGTCGCTCACGTGACCCCGGGAAGCTCTCAGCCGAAGTAGTGGCCATCCTCCAGGTCGGCCATCAGCCCTTGGTGTGTTGGCTCCCACCCTCCAGGCCCCCGAGCAGTTCGCCGAGTTCCTTGAACGGGTCGTGGCCGACTGGGTGAGCGCCCTGTCCGTCGGTATATGTTACCATACATATATGGTACGTACGACCGTCTATCTGCCGGAGAACACCAAGCAGCGGCTAACCGAGGCTGCTCGGCGACAGGGGCTATCCGAGGCTGAGTTCATCAGGTCTGCCATCGAGCATCGTGTCAGTGAGGTCCTCCCCCGCAAGCGCGGGCGATGGGGAACGATCCGATTCGACGAGGCAGGCTTGGCGCGGAAGGTCGATGCCGTCCTGGCTGAAGGCTTTGGCCAGGAATGATCATTTGTGACACCGGGGGGTTAATTGCCGGTTACGACGAGAGTGACCCAGACGGCCCCGCTGTCCGCGACCTCCTGAACGCCGATGCGGGCTCACTCATCGTGTCGCCATTCGTTCTCGCTGAAGTCGACTACATGATGATGACCAGATCTGGCGTTGCCGCAGAACGAGTGTTGCTCCAGGACCTGGCGTTCGGGGTGTATCAGGTCGCTGAGTTCACGGAGCTCGATGCTGAGCGCGTCGCGGATCTGGTTGAGCGATACGCCGATCTCAAGCTCGGCATCGCTGACGCGCACACGATGTGCCTCACCCGTGCGGATCGATATGACACGCGCCGGATACTCACTTTCGATCACCGGCACTTCCGGGCGGTAAAACCCCAGCAGGGCGGCGTATTCACCATCTTGCCCGCTGACCTGTAGCAAGGATCTGGCCGGCTTGGCTGCACGCGCAGCGGGCACCGCCTGCGTGGCAGGCAGGAATAGCCGCCTGAACCCGGTGAGGCTCGGTGACGGTCATCAGCACGTCATCCAGGGCCGGAGCTTCTCGGGGTTGAGCACAGCCCACATGTGCTTGATCCGGCCGCCGGCGATGTCGAAGGCCACCACCGCCACGGTGACGCCGTCCTGCTGGCCCACCAGGCCGGGCTGGCCGTTGACCGTGCGCTCCATGATCTTCAGGCCGGGTGCCGCGCTGGCGAAATCGACGCAGCCACGCGCAATCTGCTCGGCGCCCTCGACCGGATGGGTCACGGCGCTGGTCAGGCCGCCCCCGTCGGCGATCACCGTGGCGCTGGGATCGAGCAGGCCGATGAGAGCGCCGATGTCCTTTGCCTCCCAGGCCTGCCTGAACTCCCTGACGATGTCGGCCTGCCGGGGTGCCGGGACCGCGGAGGGCTGCGAGGCACGGATGCGGCGGCGCGCTGACGACGCCAGCTGGCGGCAGGCCGCCGGTGTGCGCCCGACGACGTCGGCCACCTCGGCGAAGGAGTAGCGGAAGACGTCGTGCAGAATGAACGCGACGCGCTCGGCCGGGGTCATCGACTCGAGCATGACGAGGAAGGCCATGCTGACCGACTCGTCCAGCGTGACCCGGTCGGCCGGGTCCATCGCGATGCCGCCCGGCCGCCCGGAACTCCACTCCGCGCGTTCGGGCAACGGCTCGGGGATCCATTCGCCCACGTAGGCCTCTCGCCGTGCTCGCGCCGAGCCGAGCAGGTTGAGGCAGATGCGGCTGGCGACCGTGCTCAGCCAGGCGCCGGGAGATGAGATGGCGTCCTGTTCCTGGCCTGACATGGCGTACCAGCGAGCGTAGGTTTCCTGCACGGCATCCTCGGCCTCGGCCAGGGAGCCAAGGAGCCGGTACGTCAGATTGATGAGCTGACGCCGCTGGCTCATGATCGCGTCCAGGCCCGCGTCGGGCCGGTCGCCTCCTGCCCCGGATGGGGTGGTCATGGTGCCGACTACTCCCTCGCTCGCATTCGCTCTCAGAAGTCCGACAAGACACCGCACCGGAATGTGAGGCTGGCGCCTCACCTCACATTCAGCAGGGTCCCCCTGTCGAACCGCTGAGACAACAAATCGAGAGGGGCCAACCGCACATGAACGCATCTGCTACCCCAGGCGCCACATCGCAGCTGGCCGACGGGACCGCCGCCGGCAGCTGGGTGCTCGACCCCACGGGGTCAGCCGCCGAGTTCCGTGTCAGGCACTTCTGGGGCGCCATCACCGTGCACGGGACGCTCGGATTCATGGCCGGCGAGGTCACCGTCAGCTCAGCCGGCGCGGTGACGGGACGGATCAGCTTCGACGCCCGCTCGCTCGACACGGGCCACCAGCAGCGCGACAAGCACCTGCGCTCCGCCGATTTCTTCCACACCGACGAGCACCCCCAGGCCGTCCTGACCGTGACCTCGGTGCGCCCGGCAGGCCCGGACGGGCTGGAATGCCAGGGAGTCCTCGACGTGGCGGGCCACGCCAGGCCCGTCTCGTTTGCCGCGCACATCCAGGACGTGACCGGGCGCGCCGTCGTGCTCACCGCCGAGCTCCAGGTCGACCGCGCGGAGTTCGGCATGACCTGGAGCCCGCTGCACATGGCCTCGATGACCGCACGGGCCACCGTGAAGGCACGATTCACCCGCGCGTGACCATCCGCCAGCGAGCTCCCCCAGGAGCCCTCGGTCAGGCCGGGAAGTCAGGCCCGCCTCGCGGGCTGCGCCGCAAGCTTCAGGAAGGCATCCTCGGTCGAGGAACCGGGGGCGGCGCAGTAGGTGATGATGCGCTGGCCGGTCTCGGCGATGTGCAGGACCTGGCACTCGAACTCCAGCGGTCCCGCCTCCGGGTGGTCGACGCGCTTGAGCATCGGGCCCCGGGCCTCGACCTCGTGCACGTCCCACATCTGCGCGAACTCGGGCGAGAGCGCGAGCATCTCGGTGACCAGGCCCTCGATGTCCGGATCGCCGGGGTAACGGGCGCAGTTGGCGCGCAGGTCGGCGACCGTCGCCCGGGTGAAGCGGACGAAGTCCGCGTCGCTCCACGCGGCGTGCTCCGGTGGCCGGCGGAACGTCCAGCGGATCATGTTCCGATCCGGCTGCCGGGCCAGGTTGCCGATGAAGTGGATGGCGAGCTGGTTCCAGGCCAGGACGTTGTACGCGGCGTCGACCACGTAAGCGGGCGTGGTGGGCATGCTGTCCAGCAGGTACCGGATGCCCGGCGTGATCTCACGGCTCGGCCGCGGAGGCTGCGGCGGCGCCTCGCCGGCCATCCGGAACAGGTACTCCCGCTCGCCGGCACTCAGCATCAGCGCCCGGGCCAGCGCGGACAGCACCTGCCGTGACGGATGCGGCCCGCGGCCCTGCTCCAGCCGGATGTAGTAGTCGACGGACATGCCGGCGAGCTGGGCCACCTCCTGGCGGCGCAGCCCCGGCGTCCGGCGCGGCCCGATCGCGGGCAGCCCGGCGTCCTGCGGGGACACCCGGGCACGCCGGGCGCGCAGGAACGCAGCGAGGTCGGCGCGGCCGGGAGCGGGACCGTTCATATCCTCAGCTTGCCACCTGCCGCAAACACCAGGGTGGTACCGCTGATCCCAGGCTCCGGCGGTCTCTCCCGCCGCGGGGAAGGCCGCCGTAGCGTCGGAGCCATGACAGCAAAGATCGCCCTCGTCACCGGGGCCAATAAGGGGATTGGGTTCGAGACCGCGCGCCAGCTCGGGGCGCAGGGCATGACCGTGCTGGTCGGCGCCCGCGACGAAGACCGGGGCCGGACCGCCGAGGGAGCCCTGCGCGACGGTGGAGCTGACGCCCGGTTTGTCCAGCTCGACGTCACCGACGCCAAGTCGGTCCAGCGGGCGGCCGAGTGGATCGAAGCCGAGTTCGGCCGGCTGGACGTTCTGGTCAACAACGCGGGCACGGCAACGGTCGCGCGGCGTGGCGCATCGCCGAGCCGGACGTCGCTCGACGACATGCGCGCGGTCTACGAGATCAACGTCTTCGGCGTGGTCGCGGTGACCAACGCCATGCTGCCGCTGCTGCGCCGAGCCGACGCCGCGCGGATCGTCAACGTGTCCAGCGAGGTCGGCTCGCTTGGCTCGCAAAGCGACCCGGCCAGCCCGCTCGCCCAGATGCCCGCCTCGGCGCAGTATCCGTCGTCCAA
>Ga0335073_10005526_pt1 | contig 17733 bp, 14 predicted proteins | sample Lox_Sample_22_FD_207093 | JGI IMG/M metagenome (GOLD analysis project Ga0335073, IMG submission 207093) | Soil microbial communities from Loxahatchee National Wildlife Refuge, Florida, United States - Lox_Sample_2.2 | ecosystem: Environmental > Terrestrial > Soil > Wetlands | place: USA...
GTGCGGCCGTACGGAGTCTCTTATGCTCTTCTTTGTTGGAATCCTGCTCGTTGCTGCTGTTGCCGGCGTGCTGCAAGCGCCGTTGCCCGTGTCCCATCAGCGCAAACGGGACTCGCAACTCTGACTTCTGTCTCCCAATCTCCGAATCCGGGTTTCCGTTACCTCAGCACTTCGTCCTTCTCTACCACAAGTTGCGTGTTCACCAGCCGCATGTCAATTGGCAGCCCGCCTACGCTGTGAGCCACATTGCGCACAATTGATTCGAAGCTGCTCACAACGTTGGCGTCGTTCCATGTCCCATCACCCACCACAAACGCCAGGGTCGTGCCGTCATCGTGTTTGGTCAGGAACACATTCGCTTCCTGGCCCGTGAAAACTCCCAGCGTCTGCAGTTGCTGGCCCAGCGCCTGCGCCTGCGCCTGCGTGGCGTTGCCCATGTAAAACACCACGTCTTTGCCATTGAAGGTCACTTCGCTCACACTCGATGTCTTTTCCACGGTCTCGTTGCTGTTGTCGAGTTGCAAACGCACCGGGAGCCCGCCCACTGAAGGCGCCACTTCACGCGCGATCTCTTCAAATCCCGACAGTGTTCCCGTCTGGTTCCACGCGCCATTTTCAACCACAAACGAAATTGTTATACCGGTTGCCTCCTTGTCCAGCAGCACGGTCACGCCGCGATCCTGAAAGTATCCGTCGCTCTTCAGCGCGTTGCCCAGCGCCGTGGCGTCGGCCTTTGTCGCCGTGCCGGAGTAAAACACCTGGTCCTTGGTTCCAATCGTGACCGACCTCTTCATCTGTCCGAAGAAGAAATAAGCAAACACCGCCAGGAAAACCAGGACCAGCGTGGCAATGCCGATGCCGAATGCTGCCCCATTCGAGGCAAGCTGTCCGCCCCTCGCCACATGCGCCTCGACCGCGGTCCCTTGCGCCGCTTTTGCAATCAGGATCGTGGCAACAAGAAAGATCGCGCTAGCTACATAGGGCCCTTTGGGAGAATTCAACGCCAACCAGATGATCGTCGCAGTTGCGGCAGCTCCAAGCAGGATCGCCAGCATGCTCTTGCCGCCTTCTCCCAGCTTTCTGTAATTCGACGCGATCAGAAAGCTCCCCGCTAAAGGGCCGCCGAAAAACGTCGCCAGCCCCACGGCGCCGGTGGAATACAAACGATACGCAGGTGGCAGATAAACCGGGTAGCCTGCCGGTGCAGGTACGTAGGTTGCCATGCTTTCCTCTTTCTGGGGGAGGTGGGTTCTAGAAGAGTAATCCCTCCGCGCGGCTCACGCCAAGTCCCTTGGCGATTCAACCGCTGTGCTGCGTTTTCAACCCCGTTCAAGCCACCGTGATATTCTGGCAATCCTTGCACCGCGTGTGCCACCAATGCGCGGCAAATGAGGTCGAATTGCAATTCTTCCTCGGCATTCTTCTCTTCATCGGCGTCATCGGAGCGCTCGACGCGCCCTTGCCTTGGCCCCACTCCCAAAAGAGGAACAAGAAGCTGTGATCGCTGGGCACTTCGGATTTGCCGCCGCCGTCAAGGGCCGCTCTCCGGCCACGCCGTTGTGGATGCTGATGCTCGCCACCGTCTGGCTCGACATCGTCTTTGTGCCGCTTTATCTCGCTCACATCGAGACCATCCAGCCGGTTTTGGGCTCCCACGTCGGCTACGGCCAGGGCATCATCCACGCCGACTACACTCACTCGCTCGTCGGAGCGCTCGTTTTATCTGCCTTGCTCGGCGCGATCGCCGGCATCTTCTGGAGCAGGCGCAGCGCGATCGTCATCGGGCTCGTCTCGTTTTCCCATTGGGTCCTTGACCTTCTGGTGCATCGCGCCGATATGCCCATCCTGCCCGGCAACCTCGGCAACCTGCCCAGGCTCGGCTTCGGCCTTTGGAGATATCCAAAAACCTCCGCAGCAATCGAGCTGGTTCTCGTCCTTGCCGGCGCATGGATTTACTGGCGATCGGCAAATGCTGTCGCAGTCCAGGCCAACCGGCGCCAGCGCCTCGCAGCCGTTACTGCCTGCCTCATCGCCGCCTTCGGCATCCTCATTCTCTGGATGGATCTGACTGCGTAAAACGCTGCTCCGCCAGCCCGCATCGATGAGTGACGCAGCAAATCGTCGGGCGAGAATTGCTGCTTGCGACTCGGAATTGAACTCAGCTTCGCCGGCAATTAACCCAGCAGGCTCACCTTCACGTTGAGCGACGCAAAATCGGGAGTACCCAGTCCGCGCGCCGCCGCCATCTGCAGATACGGCAATTTCTCCACATCGAGATTCCAGTAGGCCTTCGCCACGTATGCATCGATCGCGACTGGATCGGTTCCGGCAACGACCGTCTTCTTCACGGCCACGTCTTCGGGATTCCCGCCCGTCGGCCCATTGCGCACCAGCACCCGATAGCAGTCCATCACCGTGAGCGTCGGCAGCATAAAGCTCGCCAGGTCTGCCAGGCTCTGGTGAATCTGCTGGTGCAGCCGGTTGCGGAGCCCGCCCAGGATCCCGTACCAGTTCTTCATGCCTAGCGTCGCGCCCGTCAATCCGTGATGTTTGGCGATCGGCAGGTTGATCACCTTGTCGGCTTCGAGGAATGGCGTAAACACTTGCCAGTTCTTCAGCATCACTCCGCCTAAATCGACCTCACGAAAATGATCGGCGTCCGGCAGAATCACTTCCGCGCCCTCGGCCCGCGCAGCAGCCATGATTCCCGAACGCTGGAAGCATCGCCGCGGCTCGTTGCAGCTCACATCGGTCACGATGACGCGCTTCGCGCCCGCCTGCCAGCACTGTCTCACCAACTCGGCAACCAGGTCTGGATTCGTGTTCGCCGCCTGCTCCGCCGTCCGGTCCCACGCGATATTCGGCTTCAGCACCACAACATCCTGCCGGCTCACAAACCGCCGCATCCCGCCCAGATTCTCGAGCGCCTTCGCCGCTAACTCCCGAGGCTCTGCATTCTGCACAACCGCAATCTGCGGCCATTGCATATCCGCCGCCACGCGATGATCGCGCCGCGCCTGCACGGCCTGCTCCGCAGTCGGCCGCCGGCTGCGCTCGCTTAGCCAGAACCCCGCTCCAGTCGCGCCCGCGGCGATCCCGCCCACGCGCAGCAGCTGTAGCATGGCCTCGCGCCGCGTCATCTCCGGCATGAGGGGTTGCCCCATCCATTTCGCCTCTTCCGCTGGAAGGATGAGATCGCGCGGACTCGTCGCATTCTGCGCGGTTTCCGCTTCTGGGTTCTTCCGAGCGTCGCCATCGCCGGCCATCTTCGCTCTCCTCGCTAAACTTCGATCAGCCTCATCCGCGCCGGATCATTCGTTCCCAGCCGGTGCGCCGCGTCCGCCGCCGTCGCAATGTAATCGGGCCTGCGCCCAACCGCCTCCAGCGTCGCCATGCCCGCCTCCGCGCGCTTCTTTTCAATCATTCCCCACGCTGTGTGATCCACTGCCACGCGATCCGCCCCCACAATCAGCGCATTGGGATACCACAACCGTTCCGGCCGGAACCCAGGTCCCCCGTCATACACCGACGAAATCGCATCACCGACGGTGAACGACACTTTTTCGCGGATCACCGGAATGCAATTTAAATCGGCCACGCCGGGATTGCAGTGGTTGCCGTGCAGCGTAAACGGCTTGTCCACCACCCCGTACATGTTCTTCATCGAGAAAGTGATTCCTGCACCTCCGTGATCTTTCAGGATGGGCAGATTGATCGCCATCGCGCACTCGCGCGTCAGAATCTTGGTCATCCGAATATTGGCTGCTCCCCAAGTCGATACATCGTCTTCGAATCCCGCAGATTCCGATGGGTAGCACCGAATTCGACTTGGATCAGTGCTGATTGTCATGCCGCACGCTTCCAGGAAGTGGGCGTTCTGATCAAAGACAAGAATGTTTCCGGGGTTGACGCCGGCCTGCTCGAGCCGTTCGGCAACCGCCATGATCAATGCAAAATGCGTTGCGATCCCTTTGCCGCCAAGTCCGTTCACCTTCAGGCCAATCACTTTGTCCTTCAATGCGCTTGCCGGCACAACGCTCTTCCACGCTTCCACCGGCTTATCGCGGCCGGTAAAGGCCGCCATCGCCTTGTCCAGCAACTCCAGCACACGCTGCTCGTCGGGCTGCGCGTTGGTCCCATGCAATCCCTCATCGCGGGCAATCACCACCTTCGATTTCCCTGCCGACGCGTGTGCGTCCAGCGCTCCAGCCAGCGAAATCCCGTTCACGCCCAGCAGCACGGCTCCGGCAGTTGCGTCTTTCAAAAACTCTCTTCGGCTTCTCATTGCATCCTTCTCCTAGCCGCCACTCTTCCCCTGGCCCGCGAACTACGAACGGCAGCCAGTTCACCGATCACGGCTCGCCGTTCAACGATCGCTACTCACCGTTCTCTGTTCTCTGTTCTCTGTTCTCTGTTCTCTGTTCTCTGTTCTCTGTTCTCTTTCCCTACAGCCTCGCCTCAATTCCCTGCGCCAGCGCTACCAATGCCTGCTGCGCGCCTGGCGGATTCTCATACGCAACAATGCGCACCAGGTACGGCCCCTTGCGAAACGTCACGCTCTGCGCATAAAGTATGCCGGTGTCGCCGATCTTCACACTCTTCGCGTCGCTGGTTTGCCCCGCCTCGAAAATCTTGCGCGCCCCAGCGGAATCTCCCATCGTGTAAACGTCCACCACCGCTTCCAGTTGGTTCTGAAACTTGTAGTCGGAGGTTGCCGCCGACACCACTCCGGCTTGCAGATACTGCTCGGAGTCGCCGTCGACGTACTGCCATAGGTCCTTGGCCGCAAACACGCGTGTGTCGCCGCTCTTCTCCCATCCCGCCACCACTCCCGATTCCGGAAACGGATTAATCTCCTTCTTCTTGCATCCAGCCCCCGCTGTCACAACCACGATTGCCAGAATCCCCAGGATCTCTCTCCCCAATCGAGCCCTTTGCAGATTCACTCCTTCACTCTTCTCACTCATTTCACTCTTGTCACTCACTTCACTCATTCACTCTCTCACTTTTTCACTTTTCCACTTCTTCACTTCTTCACTTTTCAAACGCTCTCTGTCTTCACCGCCTCAGCAGCAGTATCTGGCTATTCGGCGAACGGCTTTCGCCGATGCTCGTCACATACACGGCGGGCCGTTCCTGCAATGGGCATGCGTATTCGCATGCCCCGCAGCCTACGCACTTGCTCGGATCCACGCGCGGCTGCTTCACCGTCCTCGTGTTCCCCGCCTCATCCGTCACCTGCGCTTCCTCCAGATAAATCGCCTTGGGGGAAACCGGGCACCACTCCTCGCACACGATGCAATCGGTTGCCATCGCCCAGGGCAGGCAACGGCCGCGATCATAAAATGCCGTGCCCAGACGCACCGGCTTGTCCGCCGCGCTGCCTACGCCCACAACCCAACCTTTTTCTTTGGGTGTAATCTGCCAGATCGCGCCCGTCGGACAAACCTCGGAGCACAGCACGCAGCTCGGCTCGCAATAACCAATGCGCGGCACCAATGTCGGCGACCATAGCCCCTCCAGCCCGGCTTCTTCCAGCGTGGGTTGAATCGCATTGTTCGGGCACACCTTCATGCACTCGCCGCAGCGGATGCACCACGCCAGAAACTCCGGCTCATCCAGAGCTCCCGGCGGCCGCAGCAGTCGATCGTTCCGGCTCTTGCCCATGCCCGTGTTCGCGCGCATTAACGGAACCGCCGCTGCCCCCGCCGCAAGTCCCGCAATCGTTCGCCGTCGCCCCAGGTCCGGCGATGCAACTTCCGCAGTGCTCGTCGTCTTTGGCCGGAAAAATTGAAACTTCAGGCTGTTGTGCGGGCAACAGCCCACACAGTTCATGCACATCAGGCATTCCGATTTGCGCCACGGCGCGCTGCCAATCGGATCGTCACCGCCCTGGCAATGCATCAGGCAGCGATTGCAGTTGTCGCAGCCGGCCGCATCCTTCCGCAGCCCGAAAATCGTCCAGCGCGAGACAGCGCCCAGCAGCGCCCCCAGTGGGCAAATCGCGCGGCACCAGAATCGCGTCACGCGCATGCCGGCGAAGAGAATGGCGATGAACAAAACTCCCAGCACCAGTCCCTGCGCAAAATGCGCCTGCCGAAAATCAAGCAGGAAAACCGCCAGAACGCTGTGAGCGAGATTCCCCATGGCCTTGATGACGCCAATCGGACTCTGCTCCACTGGCGTCAACACGGCACGCACCGCAATATTCGCCGCCGGCAAAACCGACAGCCCCAGCGAACGCACCAGCAGGCTGAAGGGATCGAGCACACAGATCGCCATTGAGCCAAACGCCGCAGCGACCAAACCAGCGATCAGCACTACGTATTTGATCGTCTGCCAGCGCTTGTAGCGGTTCGACTCGATGAGCCGCTTGCCGCGCTTCGCCTCCGACGGCAGATTCCCCACAAAGTGTTGCAGCGTGCCCATCGGGCAAATCCAGCCGCAGAAAAATCGCCCCAGAAAAATTGTGGGCACGAGAATAATCAGGCTCCACAGCAGGCCGCGATACAGTGCGTGGCTCGCGATTGCGTTCGTGATCGCAACCAGCGGATCCCACTCGAAAAACAAGCGCACCGGCGCGCGCAGGTGAATGTCGCTGGTGGTGCCCGGTGTGGGCCGCAGCGAGGTAAACACCAGCAGCGCGACGAACAGAATAAAAAAGAAGACCTGCGATCGCCTGCGCCACTTCACCCATCGTGTCGCAGGCATTCGACCCTTCCCTGCGCTGGCATGAGCCATGGTCGCAATGATCGAAGCTCAGGGTTGCGCCAAACAGTGACCCGCGTCACGTTTTAGGGAACGTTCCCGGGCGCTTTCTCCGACGTTCGCAGCATCAATGCCTTGTCATCTTCAGGGGAGTTTGGCCGGCACTTGGGCCAACCGGGGTCGAAGGATCTGCGGTTGCTCTTGGCAACTCTCGCCTCGAATCTCTGAAAGATCGCAGCCGCTTCAAGTCTGTGCGCCCAGACTACAAATGATTCATCAGCGACGCAATGCACGCCGCGCCGAAGCCATTATCGATGTTCACCACGCAGACGTTCGGCGCGCACGTGTTCAGCATACCCAGCAGCGCGGCAACGCCCCCCAGTGATGCGCCGTAGCCGACGCTCGTTGGCACAGCAATCACCGGCGCATTCACTAATCCACCAACCACCGTCGGCAACGCGCCCTCCATGCCGGCGCACACCACCAGCACGCGCGCTGACTTCAGCGTGTGCTGCTGCGCCAGCAGACGATGAATTCCCGCCACGCCCACGTCGGCAACCAGTTCCACCGTATTGCCCATCAGCCGAGCCGTCACCGCGGCCTCCTCGGCCACCGGCAGGTCGCTCGTTCCCGCGCACACCACGCCCACCGTTCCCTTGCCCGCCTCGGCCTTGGCCTGCGTCAGCGTAATCGCGCGCGCCATCTCGTGATACTCCGCCCTCGGCTCGACCTGCTGCACGGCGCCAAACACCTCGCGCGAAGCCCGCGTCGCCAGCACATTGCCCCCGGCCTTTGCCATATGCGCAAAAATCGCCGCCACCTGCGCCGCGGTCTTGCTCTCGGCAAAGATCACCTCCGGCATGCCGGTGCGCAGCGCACGATGATGATCCACCTTGGCAAATCCCAGGTCTTCGAATGGAAGGTTGCGCAGCCGCTCCAGCGCTTCGGCCACCCCCGTCGACCCGGTGCGCACTTCGTTCAACAGCGCTTCAATCTGCAAGCGATCCATCAGAAACCCTTCTTCATTGGAGGTGGTTGCGTCCCCGCGTAACTCTGCATCGCCGCCTGCATCACCTGCTTCAGCGGAACCTGCTTCTCACGCGCCAATTTCCGGCAATCTTCGTATTCCGGCGAAGCGTTGGCCACTTCTCCTGACGGCCATCGCGCAATCTTGATCCGCACTTTGCCCCACTCCGTCTCCACTTCGGCGAACTCCCGCGTCAATGCCATCTTGTTTTCCAGCCGCCACCGCAACCCGATCGTCGTCGTCTCGCGCAGCAGCAACTCGCGCAACGCAGCCGCGCGCTCGGGACTCGAAAGCACCGTCACCTGCACGCCCGTTCTTCCTTTCTTCATCTGCACCGGCGATCGATACACATCCCACGCGCCGGCTTCAAGCAGTAACTCGCTCACATAGGCCAGCAATTGCGGCGTCGAGTCGTCGATCACCGTTTCGATCACCGCGATCGGTTCCGCGTCCGCCGCGCTTTCGCTCGCCTCGCCCACGAGCAATCGCAAAAGGTTCGGCTCGCCCGGCGTATCGCGTCCGCCTGCTCCGTATCCGCGAGCTGAAACGCGCATCGCCGGCAACGATCCATACTCAACGCCCAGCATGCGCAGCAGTGCCGCTCCCGTCGGTGTCACCCGCTCCATTGGAGGGCCCGCCGCATACACCGGAGCATCGCCAATCAGCGCCAGCGTAGCCGGCGCCGGCACCGGCAGCGTTCCGTGCGCGCATTTCACGGTGCCGCTGCCCACATTCAGCGGCGATGAGAGCCAGCGAACCACGCCAAGCTCCTCGCACCCCGCCGCCGCGCACACGATATCGGCAATCGTGTCCACCGCGCCTACTTCGTGAAAGTGCACGCTCTCAATCGGGATCGAGTGAATCGCCGCTTCCGCCTCGCCCAGCAACTGGAACGCCCGCGACGCCCGCTGCTTCACGCGATCGGTAAGCGGCGCCGCCTCAATGATTCTCAGAATCGTTTTTAGTGACCGATGCGACGCTTGCCCGAGCGCGTGCTCATGGAAGTGCTCGTGACCATGGCCGTGCTCGTGATCGTGATCCTCATGCGAATGGTGATGATGCGTATGCTCTGATCTCTGTTCTCTGATCTCTGTTCTTTGGTCCCTGATCCCTGATCCCTCACCCGAAATTACATCCACCTTCGTCGCCGCCAAACCGCCGCGGCTCACCTTGCGCACCTCCAGCCGCGCGCCCACATGCAGCGCTGCAGCCGTCTCGCGCAGCAAATCGATGGGAACGCCCGCATCGACAAGCGCTCCCAGCAGCATGTCGCCGCTGATTCCCGAAAAGCATTCGAGATAACCAATTCGCATCGCTTTGTGATTCTAAATGGCCGGAGAGCTAAATCGGCGAAATGATGATCTCCGGCGGTCCATTCAAGAAGTTCGCGACAAAACGTGATTTGTCATCCAGAGCGTAGCAAGCCGCGCCTTCTGCGGCTTGCGCAGTCAAAGGATCTGCGCTTGTTCTTTCAGGATCTCGTCACGATTCCCTGAGGCCCAGTCCCTACGCGCCTCTTCGCTTCAGCACTTCCACCGGCAACACCGCATTCATCGAACCCGATCGAAATCCGGTGCAATCCAGCGTCACATACCTGAATCCCGCCTGCTTCAGCGCGGCGTTGATCGCGTCGATCATCTCCATCGTCAATGCACGGGGCAGCTCGTCGCGCGTAATCTCAACGCGTGCAAGCTCGCCGTGGTGCCGCACGCGCAGTTCGCGAAAGCCCAGTTGCCGCAGGCTCTCTTCGCCGCGTTCTACTTGTTCGAGAACTTCGCGCGTCACCGTGCGCCCATACTCCACGCGCGACGAAAGGCATGGCGCTGCCGGCCGGTCCCACACTGGATATCCGGCTGCCTTCGCCAGCGCCCGCACCTCCAGCTTGGTCAGTCCCACCTCGGCCAGTGGAGCCAGCACCTCGTGCTCAGCCGCCGCGCGCTGCCCGGGACGAAAATCCCTCGTGTCGTCCGAGTTCATCCCATACGCAATCTTCCCGAACCCCAGCTTCTTGCCCAGCTTTTCCATCACCGCAAACAGCTCGTCCTTGCAGTGGAAGCACCTGTCCGCGTCATTGCGCGCGTACTCTGGCCGGTCCAGTTCTTCGGTCGCAATCACCTCGAGCGGTATCGCCAGTGACTCGGCAAACGCTCGCGCCTGCTCCATATCCCGCCGAGCCAGGCTGGCCGAATCCGCCAGTACCGCCAGCATCTTCTCGCCCAGCACACGGTGCGTCGTCGCCGCCAGGAACGCCGAATCCACTCCGCCCGAGTACGCCACCATCAAGCTGTCAAGTTGCTCCAGCCGCGCCTCCAGCGCGCGCAGCTTTGCCCTCGCATCCGGCGTAACTTCATCGCTCCGCAGAGCCGCCGACTGCTCCTTTGCACTTTCTGAAACTCCGTTCTGCGCCCCCGCTGCCATCATCCCGATTATACCGATTGCCAATTTTGTCCGCCCCGCAAAGGCCCTGACCTCGAGCGCGAACGCCTACGGTCCCGCCCCCGTCACCACCCGCGACTTCGTCCGGAAGACGTGATAGTTGGCAAACGCAATGTCGTCGATCGAAATCTGAAACGGAACCGGCGCTGGCTGCGCGTCTTCGCTGGCAAATGCATCGATCGAATTTGCCACCGCTACTCCGTGAATCGGAACGGTGTAAGTCATCCCGCCAATCTCCGCCGGCCCAAACTCGACGAGGTTCGCGGCCAGGTGGTTGGCGCGGGGATCGTGTGCTTGCGTCAGAATCACGATGCGAAAAACCGTACCGCTTTCCGGGTCCACCGCAATCTCGCCATGGTAGGCGGGGAACTCGGGAATCTGGTCTTCCGAAAATGCAAACCCAAAATGCGATCGATCACGCGTCACGCTGTAGCGGAAAACGGCCAGCGTTCCCGCCCCGCGTTGTTCCCAGTGATCCCACACAATCTTGTCCCTCGGCGCGTCGGTCACAATCATTTTCAGAATCGGCCCGAATTCTCCCGTCGATTTCAGGTTGAAAAACGATTTGTTCGCCTGTTCGACGCTGCCCGGTGCGGGCTCAAGTTCCTCCGCTCCGCCGCGATAGCTGACCACCTGGGCAATCGTTCCCGTCCAGAACAGTTGTGCGTTTGGTAATCCGCTCGCTTTGGCAGGCCCTAGCGCCCGATTCGTGAAGTGCTTTTCTGGCTTCGGCTCGAACAGCTGCCCCATGTTCTGCTCCGCAGCCAATTCCTTCTCGGTCGTTATTTCAAATGCCGTTGTCGTGCGCAACGCAAGAAAATTCGGCAGCCTGGGAAGCGTCTCCTGCACGTATTCCATCACTCGCGCAAGAATCTGATCCTGCGTTGCGTTGTCCGGCGCAGCCATCGCCGGAATCTCCGCAGCGGGAAGAGAAAGAAATGCCGCGCCATCGGCCAGCGCAAGCAAAGCCTCGCGCGTGCGCTCGCCGTGAATCTCCGCCTCCCAACGCACCAGCCGGTCGCCGCTTACCCGTTCCGTCAATTTCAATCCGGCAAGTTCGCGGGCCGCGCTCTTGTCGTTCAGGCGATGAAGATCGGCCAGCAGTTTATCGAGTTGATCGGCCGTCACTCCGGTCGCAGCCGGCGGCCCTGCAGCATGTGCCACCCCGAGCAACATCGCCAGCAAAAGGAGAGATGCACTTCTCAACATCCGGCTCCCTCCTCTGCTTGTTGCGGTCTCATTATAACCATGCGAATTCCCGCTTTCTCGGCGATGCCGGTCGCCTCGCGCCCGGCTTCGGCGCGCCTCCGCCGCTTTTCCAATTGACGGCTCTGGTCGCGGGCAATAGCTTGGAAGAGAGCGTTGGACCAATTCACGAGCCTTCCCGATTTGAGTTCCCGTGAAAATCGAGGCCCCGAAAAATGGAAGCCACCAAGATGGAGGCCCCGAGAATGGAGATTGAATGCGGCATCCCCGTTTCTTCCGCCCCGTAAGCGTCCTTCTCGTTCTGGCTGCTGTGGCGTTCACCGCCGCGCGCGCCCAGGACCTGAAAAGCTTCGAGCAGCGGATCACCACCAAAGTTCTTCCCAATGGCCTCACCATCATCATTTGCGAGCGACACGACGCGCCCGTCTTCAGCTACGACACGTTCATTGACGCGGGCGACGTGAACGATCCCTCGGGGCAGAGCGGCCTGGCCCACATGTTTGAGCACCTCGCCTTCAAGGGCACCAGCGAGATCGGAACCAAAGATTATCCCGCTGAAAAAATCGCGCTCGAGAAAGTCGAAGAAGCCAACAACGCCTACGAGGCCGAATACCTGAAGCTCATTGGCCGCAGTCAGCAAAAACTTGACGAACTCAAAAAAGCATTCCTCGACGCCCAGGCCGAAGCGGAAAAATACGTCATCCCCAATCAGTTCACTGAGATCGCGCAGGAAAATGGCGCGCACGATCTGAACGCTGAGACCGGGCTCGACGACACCCAGTATTTCTGGTCGATGCCCGAAAATCGCCTCGAGCTCTGGGCGTGGATGGAGTCAAGCCGCCTGTACGATACCGTTCCACGTGAATTTTACAAGGAACGCCTCGTGGTGCTCGAAGAGCGCCGCATGCGCACTGACTCCAACCCCATCGGCCGTCTCGAAGAGCAGTTGCTGGCCACTGCTTACGTGGCGCACAACTACGGACGCAGCGGCATCGGCTGGCCCAGTGAAGTCAGCCAGATCTCCGCCACCGAAGCCATGGCTTTCCACCGGAAGTACTACGTCGGCGGCAACATTATTGTCTCTATCGTTGGCGACATCGACGCCAAGACCGCGATGCCCATGCTCGAGAAATACTTCAGCCGCGTTCCCGGCGGGCCCAAGCCCGAGGAAATGACCACCGTCGAGCCCAAGCAGTTCGCCGAGAAATCCGTCGTCATCCGCGAACAGACGCAACCCATCTACACCGAGGCCTATCATCGTCCCAGCTATCGCGATCCCGACGATGCGGTGTACGACGCCATCAGCGACATCATGTCGAACGGCCGCGTCTCCCGCCTTTACCGCAGCCTCGTTGAGCAACAGCAGATCGCTGCCGAGGCCGTCGGCGAGAGCCCTTTCCCGGGCGAAAAATATCCCAGCCTGTTTTTCTTTGGCGCCGTTCCCCTTCCCGGTCACTCGCCGGCTGAGATGCGCGACGCCATTCACAAGGAGATCGACAAGTTGAAAACAACTGACGTCACCGACGCCGAGCTGGAGATGTACAAGACCCGCGCCCGCGCCGATCTGTTGCGCGGATTGGCCGACAATGAGGGTCTGGCCCAATCGCTCGCTGAGTACCAGGCCCGCTATGGTGACTGGCGCGAGCTCTTTCTCCAGCTCGATCGTGTCGATAAAGTGACCAAGGCCGACATCCGCCGCGTCGCCAACAAGATCTTTGTGGAGTCAAACCGCACCAGCGCCGAGATTGACACCAATTCGCAGGCCGCCGCTGGTCCGCCCGCCGCAGGCCCCGCAAAAGACGGAGGCGCCCAATGATGCACTACAGTGAACAGTGGTCAGTGGTCAGTGATCAGTCAAACCCGAGGGCCCCGGAGGGGCCGCAGGAAAATAAATGTCCTCCGGCAAAGCTGGAGGCTTCATGGGGTGGCGCCTCAAAGGGACTTGAAAGCGAAACTCAGTCCGCATTGCGTCGGCCCGGCCTTGTAACAAGGGCACGGCTTCAGCCGGGCCAAAGGATGCCGCCCCAAAACCTCCTGGGCTTTAGCCCCTGCGGGATTCTAGCCAGGCAACCGGAAAATAGCCCAGGCTGGAGCGCAGCGAAACCCTGGGATAAAGCCCCAACATCTGCCTCGCAGCCCCGTAGGGGCGGCGCAAAAACCATTTCTCGCGGCATTCTTGTCGTGCTTTTGCTCGCCGCATTGGCGGCGCCATCAAACGCCCAGCAATCGAAACCTTGGGAACAGATTCCCATTCCCAAGCTCCACGAATTCCATCCCCAGCAGCCCAAGCGCATCGAGCTGAAAAACGGCATCGTCATTTTTCTCCAGGAAGACCACGAGCTGCCCTTTGTCTCTGGCGCTGTGCTCATTCCCGGCGGATCGCGCGACGAGGATCCCGCAGAGGCCGGTCTGGTCGGGCTCTACGGCCAGGCATGGCGCACCAGCGGCACCGCGAAAATGGATGGCGATGCCATGGACGATTTTCTCGAGGCGAAGGCCGCGCACATTGAGACGGCAGGCGACGACGATTCGACTGCGGTCGAGTGGGACTCCTTGAAGGGCGACGCGGACAAGGTCTTCTCGCTCGCCATCGACCTTCTTTTCCACCCGAAGTTCAACGCCGGGAAACTTCATCTCGCGCAGGAGCAGGAGGCCACCTCCATCATGCGCCGCAACGACGACGAAGACGAAATTGCCGGGCGCGAGTCCGCAAAACTCGTTTACGGCGTTAACAGTCCCTACACCCGCCAGCCCGAGCTCGCGACCATCGGCGCTGTCACGCTCGGCGACTTGGAGGCGTGGCACGACCGCACCATCAAGGGCAAGCTCATTGTCGGCATCAGCGGCGACTTCGATCCCGCAGCCATGGAAGCCATGGTGCGCGCGGCCTTTGAAGGTCTGCCTCCTGTCACGCCCGCGCCGCCTCGCCACGACACCTTCCCCGGACCCACTCCCGGCGTCTACTTCATCAACAAGACAGACGTCAATCAATCCAACGTGCAGATCGTCGGCATCGGCGTCGATCGCCACAACCCCGACACACCTGCGATCGCCGTCATGAACGACGTCCTCGGCGAGGGTTTCGTCGGCCGCCTGTTCCAGAAGGTCCGCACTCAACTCGGACTCGCTTATGCCGTCGGCGGCGGATTCGGCTTGGAATACGACCACCCTGGCACCTTCGACGTCGAAGTGCTCACTAAGAGCGCCTCAACCGTCGACGCCATCAAGGCCAGTGAAGCCGAGATCGCCGGTATGCTCACCCATCCCGCCACGCAGGAGGAAGTTGATCGCGCCAAGAGCGACATCCTCAACACCTTCATCTTCCGTTACGACACCAGGGAAAAAGTTCTCGAGGAACGCGAGCGGCTCGAGTTTTACGGATACCCGGCCGACTACCTCGAAACCTATCAGGCCGGTCTCGAAAAAGTGACGCCGGCTGACGTGAATGCTGTCGCCAAAAAGTACATTCACCCTGACAAGCTCGCCATTCTCGTCGTCGGCAACGGTTCTGACATCAAGCCCGGCCTCGATGCGCTCGACATGGGAACCCCCAAATCAATCGACATCACAATTCCCACGCCGCCGCATCCGCAGGGCCCACCCGGCGGAGCGCAGCAATGAACCGGAGGGAGCAGAGCCTTTAGGCTCCTGAACAATCCTTGACCTTGAAGGGGCACGAGTTGACTCGTGCCGTAAGGTTCGCAAAAATGATCGCCGGCTTTAGCCTCTGAGGGATGACTCTGTTCGCGCTCGTGCTGGAATCAACGTCGTGCGCGCCGTGGGCGCGGCAGTTGTCAGCCCGGCGCTTGAGCCTTGGGGAAAAGCTGTTTGTGAAAGCTCAGCCCACGCCGAAAATCTACAATAGCCTCAAAGGCCGCCATGAACTCGAAAGCTGAAAACCCACACGAAGCATCTCCCGTTCCCGCTGGAATGGCAATCCACGATCAATCCTCGCGCGACGCAGCGCTGCGCCGACTCATCGCCGCAGGTGTCATCATCCTCAAGCCTGAATCCTGCATCGTCGATCCCGAAGTCGAAGTCGCGCCGGGCACCGTCATCGAACCTTTCGTCGAGTTGCTCGGCAAGACTCGCATCGGCGCCAACTGCCGCATCCAATCCTTCTCGGTCATCCACAACTGCACGCTCGGCAACGGCGTGCTCGTCCGTTGGCACTGCGTCCTCGAAGACTCTTCTGCCGCCGATCGCGCCGAGATTGGTCCCTTCGCGCACTTCCGTCCCGGCTGCGACATCGGCGAGAGCGCCCACATCGGCAATTTCGTCGAGTGCAAGAAAACCCGCATGGGCAAAGGCGCCAAGGCCAACCACCTCAGCTATCTCGGTGATGCCGAAATCGGCGAAGGCACCAACATCGGCGCTGGCACTATCACCTGCAACTACGACGGCGTCAACAAATCTCCCACGCACATCGGCAAGCGCGTCTTCGTCGGCAGCGATACCTCGCTCGTTGCGCCTATCACCATCGGCGACGGCGCTTACATCGGCGCCGGTTCCTGCCTCACCAAGGATGTTCCCGCTGACGCTCTCGCAGTCGCCCGCGGCCGCCAGGTCACCAAAGAAGGCTGGGCCGCAGCCCGTCGCGCCCAGCGCGAGACAAAATCATCGTGACTCCACTCGGGTGGCCCTTCGATAAGGTCGAAGGCATTGTCAAGCACAATTTAGGCCATAGCAATCCTGTGCGGTGCGTGAGCACCGCTGATCTCGCCAGAGAGGTTGAGGACCAGAGCTCCGGTTTGAATCACGCTGCATCACCTTAATGGGTGTGGCCAAACGCCTCACCAACCATCGATACGGCCCCGAACAACCGGCCATGATGCTTCCATGCGGACATCCAGCCTATTGCTGGATGCGAGAGCGCCCATTCACGGTCGCGAGATGGCTTTCGCCTCTCAGGGCCACCCGCGGGCTGCTCTCGATACAGGCGATCTCCGGATACCCGACGTTCTGCTTGAGCATCCAGTAGAGTCGCACTGCCAACTTCCTGGCCGCCGCCACCTTGGCTACGCCTTTCGCCTTGTGGTGGCAACGCGCCGCGTACTGCTTGCGAAATCCTTCGTCCAGCCGGTTCACCGTTTGCACCGATTCGACCAGCAACTGACGCATGAAACGATTGCCTTGCTTCGAGATCGAACCCAGCCGCTGCTTGCCGCCCGAGCTATGCTCGCGCGGAATCAGCCCCAGATAACTGGACACCTGGTTGCTGTGCTTGAACCGGCTTACATCGCCGATGGTCAGCACGAATGCCAACGATGTTATCGGTCCAACTCCCGGCTGCGTCATCAGCAGCCGGGCCTGCGGATGCTCGTCCGCTGCCCGCTGCACCGCATCGTCCAGCTCCCCCAGATGCTTGTCCAACTCCGCCAGCAGCTTCAACAAATCTTCGCGCCGCCGGGCCGTCCAGCCAGCCAGGGGGAGTTTTTCCAAATAAGCCCTCCCCCGAACGCCACACAACCGGGAGCTCTGCTTCGGGAACCCACAATTCAATGCCAGATGCTGCAACCCATTCTTCACCCGCGTCCGAATCTCCACCAGCTTATGCCGGTGAATCAACAACTGACGCAGGTCCCGCTGCTCGGCGTTCGGAGTCCACAACCGCGGAAACCGGTTCTCTATCAGCAACCGCAAAATGTGCCCCGCATCCCGCCGGTCTGTCTTCTGCTTGCGCACATAGCTGGCACGGATCTGAGCCGCATCGCCTACCCAAACCACGTGGCCCAACCGCTCTGCCAACTCAATAAACCACTGGCTGTTGCCGCACGCCTCCATCCCGATCAGCGCCGGCGCTTCAACCTCCCGATAGAACCGCTCCGCTTCACCATCTCTGTTCAACAACTTCAGTTCAGCTATTTCCCCCGTCTCCGGGTCGAAAATCGCAACCTGCTGCCAACTGGGATGGAAATCGCATCCTACAATCTTCATAGAAGGCTTCTCCTTGATCCAAAGCTCTGGTCCTCGATAAACCAAAGCCTAACGGATCGCTGAAGCCTTCGGCCTTATGCCATCACGGTCCCTCGCACTTGGGGACCAGGGATGGCCTCACCCCGCCCGGCGCTCTCCCCCACAAATGGAGGTAACCTGTGCAAAAGGGCATACTTGCGCTGCCACATTCGGGTGATTGAGGCACCCCACTCCGAATGCTAACCTTTTCAAAGAGATTCGGGTATTCGGCCTTCCATCGCGTCGCCGCATCCTTGCATCTCAGGATTTATCTAATTTTTGTGCGAACCCTTTCACCGGTCGCCGATTCTGATTGGGGACCTGGTTGATTGCAGAGTGAAGATTCGGTTTTTATTGCGCACAACGGCATGGGCCAGTGAAACTCTAAGAGCGAACGCCGC
>Ga0335073_10005528_pt1 | contig 17732 bp, 16 predicted proteins | sample Lox_Sample_22_FD_207093 | JGI IMG/M metagenome (GOLD analysis project Ga0335073, IMG submission 207093) | Soil microbial communities from Loxahatchee National Wildlife Refuge, Florida, United States - Lox_Sample_2.2 | ecosystem: Environmental > Terrestrial > Soil > Wetlands | place: USA...
TCTAGCCTCATACCCGATGGGGGTATCCGGAAGGGGCCATGGCCATGATCGTGGGGAGTTCTCGGCGGATATCGCCGAAAAGTACCCACGATCATGAAACCGCAAGTTCGAGGCTGCCGCCATCGGGTGACGCAATATAGGTCAAAGCAGGGCATATATCTCGGTATACCCCCGGCCGCTTGGGTCGAAGACCTCAGCCTCTCGAGTTCTGCAGCACACGCGAGGGCGTGGTTGGCGGAACATCGGACGATCTGGTAATGGTTACGGTCCCAGAGGCAGTAGCGGGGACGGTCCGGTCTGCCCAGACGGAAAGACGAGGTGACCGATGCGGCTGCTGCTGATCGGGGCGCCCGGCGCGGGGAAGGGAACCCAGGCCGAGCTGCTGGCCGAACGGTTCAGCATCACGCACATCTCCAGCGGTGACCTGCTGCGCCAGCATGTGAAGGACCAGACCTCGATCGGGCAGACGATCAAGGCCTATGTCGACGCCGGGGATCTAGTGCCGGACTCCGTGGTCATGGACATGCTGCGCAAGCCGGTCGTCACCGCGGCCGAGTCGGGCGGCTATGTGCTGGACGGCTTTCCCCGCACCGTGGAGCAGGCCAAGGCGGCGTTCGAGGTCGCCAGCGCGCTCGGTGTCGCGGTCCAGGCGGCTGTGCACCTGGACGTTCCCGATGACGAACTGATCCGTCGCCTGCTGGCCCGCGGCCGTGGCTCCGACGACACCGAAGAGGTCATCGCGCACCGGCTGCGGGTCTACCGGGAGAGGACCATCCCGCTGCTGGAGTACTACGCCGGCCGGGAATGGATGTTCGCCGTCGACGGCGCCCGGTCTCCCGACGAGGTCCACGAGGACATCGTGGACCGCCTGGGGAAGCTCGCCGCCTTCTTCACCTGACGTGCTGGCAGGCGACACTGAGAAACCCGACGAGATCGAGGAGCCAGGCCGTGCCGACGCCGTACTCTGCCCTGTCACACCTTGACTGCGCGCGCTGCGGCGCCCGGTATGACGCTGACCAGGTGCAGGGCACCTGCTCCGACGGGTCGCCCCTGCTGGCGCGCTACGACCTGCGGCTCGTAGCCGATCTGGTCTCTCCGCGCGACATCGCGGGCAGGCCGGCGGATCTGTGGCGCTATCACGAGTTGCTGCCGGTCCGCCAGGCCGGCCACGTGGTGAGCCTGGGCGAGGGGATGACTCCGCTGCTGCCCGTGCCGAAGGCCGGCCAGGCGCTCGGCGTGCCGGACCTGCTGATGAAGGACGAGGGCATGCTGCCCACCGGCACGTTCAAGGCGCGCGGCGCCGCGGTCGGCGTGTCCAGGGCCGCCGAGCTCGGCGTCGCGGCGATCGCCATGCCGACCAACGGCAACGCCGGGGCCGCCTGGTCGGCCTACGCCGCCCGGGCGGGGATGGCGACCCTGATCGCGATGCCCGTCGGGGCCCCGCCGGTCACCCGGGCCGAGTGCGCCATGGCCGGTGCCGAACTTCACCTGGTCGACGGCAGTATCGCGGATGCCGGCCAGCTGGTCGCCAAGGTCCTGCCGCAGCGTCCCGGTTACCAGAACGTCGCCACGCTCAAGGAGCCCTACCGGATCGAAGGCAAGAAGACGATGGGCCTGGAGATCGCCGAGCAGCTTGGCTGGCGGATGCCGGGCGTGATCGTCTACCCGGCCGGCGGGGGAGTCGGCATCATCGGCATCTACAAGGCGTTGCGCGAGCTGCTCGAACTCGGCTGGGTAGCGGGTGATCTGCCCCGGCTGGTGGCCGTCCAGCCAGCCGGCTGCGCGCCGGTCGTGAAAGCCTTCCAGGCCGGCGCCACAGAAACCGAGGCCTGGCCGGATCCCAAGACGGTCGCGTTCGGCCTCACCGTGCCGAAGCCCCTCGGGGACTTCCTCATCCTCGACGCGCTGTACGCCACCGGCGGGACCGCCGTGAGCGTGACCGATGAGGAGCTGCTAGCGGAGCAGCGCGCGGTGGCCCGTCTCGAGGGCACCCTTATCTGCCCGGAAGGCGCGGCGTGTTTCGCCGCCGTCCGGCAATTGCGCGAATCCGGCTGGCTATCGTCGGCGGAACAGGTGGTCGTGCTTAATACGGGCACGGGGCTGATATATCCGGAAACAATGCCGGCCCAATTATTTTCGCCGGCGGCGATTTAAGCGCCCAGGGACGGCACGAGCGCGGTCAGGAAAAGCATCAAGTTCCGCCCCAATTGAGCTGAACTAGGCTTGCTGCTCTTCTTTTTCTCGTGTCGCTTCCCATTGCCGTTCCCGTTGCGGGATAGTTCCTCCAGGCGCGTGGTGAGCCGGGCGATCTGCTGCTCCAGGATTCTCACCGTCGCGGCCAGGGCCTGGAAATCCCTCGCGTCTACGCCGTCCGCCGAGCTGAGAGTGACGGCCCCCATCGCGTCGATCTCGGCGGTGCTGGCGAGCGGCTCGGTTTGCATCGCGGAGCCGTTTGCCTTCTCGCCGAATGCGCACTCGGGAAAGACCCGGAGGTACAGCAGCCAGTACCGCTCGCTCGGCGCGCGGACGCCGCGCTCCCATGCGTTGATCATGTGCATCAGGCCGCGAAGGGTGGCCAGGGGTTCGTCGGCGGCCGCGATGAACTCACGGGCAAGCCGCGAGACGTCCCACCGGCGAGACAGCCGCCATCGCCGCAACGTGGGACCATCCACCTGCCGCATCAGCGAGGCAACCGCAAAGGCGCAAGCGACTGCAGCCGCCACAGCCATCACGGTGCTCATATGAGCACACTGGGCTTCCCGGCCCGGCCGTGTCAAGAGATGATCACGAATATCACGTGGTCGGACGTGGTCTACGGCCGCCTCGCGGCCGCTACGTAAGCGAGAACTGCCCCTACTGTCAATTCCGTCTCGCTAGTGGTGTTCCACACCGGACCGGGCAGCTTTGCGGTGTCGCCATCAGGAACCACGGGCCAGGTCCGCTCCTACGCGCTCCCAGTCGCTCCTTGGTCTCCACTTTTGCGCGCGCCGCACCACGGTTTGACTGTCGCTCAGGGGGCGAATCGCCCGGTATGGGAGGAGAGGGCCGCGCATATGACCGCACGTACACCAGAGGCTGAGGCATTGCTGACGCCAGCGCAGGTCGCCACGATGTTCCATGTCGATCGAAAAACCGTCACACGCTGGGCAAACACGGGGAAGCTGACCTCCATCCGGACGCTGGGGGGACACCGGCGCTATCGGGAGACCGAGGTTCGCGCCCTGCTGCTCGCGGATATCCCGCGGCAACGCTCCGGTTAGCCTGCCCGTCGTCGCCCAGGGGGCGCAGCGGCGGGGAGGGGGGACGCCGCTGCGCCGGCGGCGGCCACTTGCACCAGCGGCCGGACCGGGGAAGGGCAGAAGTCCAGTGCTAGTCGGCTGAGCCGTCGGGGACCGCCTGGCGCGCGGCCCACTTCTGCTCGATCTTGCCGAACCGCCAGATGGCCAGGGCGGCGATCCAGGTGACAACGAAGATGGCGACCCTGCGGATCTGCTTTACGAACGCCTAATCGCAAGCGAAGTTCATGAAGCACCCGTCGATAATGTCGAACAGGTACATCCCGGCGGCGAACAGGCTCAGCGTCGACGGGGGCGCCGCTGAGCGGGCGTCGGCCACTGGACGAGCGGTCGCGGATGTTTTTGCCTGCCACTAGCGGTTGTCTGGTGTTCCGGGTGCGTGGGCGGCGAGGTGCAGGCTGAGTTCCGCGGCGACCGCGTCGGCCGGGCGGTCCTCGTACTGGGCGAGGAGCGCGACGGCCAGGTCGGCGAGGAGCAGGAACCCGGCGGCTTTCTGGGCGTCACTGAGGCCGTCGAGTAGCTTGTCCGCGCTCGCCAGGTCACCGCGGTGCCGGGCGGCGATGACGCCGGCCCCGGCCTGTGCCGCCTCGGCCGCGGCGAGGAAGGAGGCCGCCGGGTCGGAGTTCACGGCACTAGCGGGGAGGCCTTGCCCGCAGACCTGGCGGCCTGGAAGCGGGCATTAACGTCGGCCCAGTTGACCAGGCTCCAGAGCCGGGTGACGTAGTCGGGGCGCACGTTGTAGTACTGAAGGTAGTAGGCGTGTTCCCAGGCGTCGAAGACAAGCAGTGGCGTGGATCCGACGCCGACGTTGCCGTGGTGGTCATAAAGCTGCTCGATGATCAGGCGGCCGGAGACAGGCTCGTAGCCGAGGATGCCCCAGCCGGAGCCCTGCACGCCGGTCGTCGCGGTGGACAGTCGCTTGCTGAACGCCTCGAAGGATCCGAAGTGCTCGGTGATGGCGTCGGCGAGTTCGCCGTCGGGCCGGTCCCCGCCGTCGGGTGAGAGGTTCTTCCAGAAGATCGAGTGCAGGACGTGCCCGGACAGGTTGAACGCCAGCGTCTTCTCCAGCCCGACAGTCACGGTCGGTCCCGCCGACTCGCCGGCCTCGGCCAGCTGCTCCAGGGTGTCGTTCGCGCCCTTGACGTAGGCGGCGTGATGCTTGTCGTGGTGCAGCTCCATGATCTGCCCCGACAGGGCCGGCTCCAGCGCGCCGTAGTCGTAGGGCAAGTCGGGCAGGGTGTAGGTCGCCATGCGTTAGCTCCTCCGTCGTACTGGCCAGGATCGTCGCTCTTGCGGACTATCAGTAATCGCACAGGGGAAGTAGCTGCATCTCATTCGCAATCATACTGACGGAGCCTCTGCAGGGTCTACGCTCTTGCGATACTCTTGCATCTGCGCCAAGGTATTTCTTAACCATTCGGGGCTGGGCGTTCCCGGGGAAGGCGGCCTAACGATGGCTAGCGGGAGTGTGCGCCTGGAGCGGCTCAGGAGCGGGCTGACTCCCCGGGAGTGGGCGCGCGCGGGGGTGATGCTGGCCTCGATCGTCGCGCTGAACGTCATCGGCTGGCTGATGCTGGCCAGCGCGGTGAGCGGGCATTACCACATCACGAACACGGAGATCTTCGGGTTCGGGACGGGGGCGCTGGCGTACACGCTCGGCATGCGGCACGCGTTCGACGCTGACCACATCGCCGCGATCGACAACACCACCCGCAAGCTCGTCAACGACGGCAAGCGCCCGCTGTCGGTCGGGTTCTTCTTCTCCCTCGGGCACTCCACGATCGTGTTCGTCATGGCACTGCTGCTGAACTTCGGCATCCGGGCGCTGGACGAGCAGGTGAAGAACGACAGCTCCGGGCTGCACAACGTCACCGGCATCGTCGGCACCGCTGTCTCCGGCACGTTCCTATACGTCATCGCGCTGCTGAACGTCATCATCCTGGTCGGCATCGTGAAGGTGTTCCGCGAGATGCGCACCGGCCGGTACAGCGACGACCAACTCGAGGCGATGCTGGAGAAGCGGGGGCTGATGAACCGGTTCCTCGGCCCGATCGCCCGGCGCGCCGACACCCCTTGGAAGATGTACCCGATCGGGGTGCTGTTCGGGCTCGGGTTCGACACGGCCACCGAGGTCGCCCTGCTCGTCCTCGCCGGAAGCGCCGTGGTCAGCGGCCTGCCGTTCTACGCGATCCTGTCGCTGCCGATCCTGTTCGCCGCGGGCATGTGCCTGTTCGACACGCTGGACGGCTGCTTCATGAACTTCGCTTACGACTGGGCGTTCGCCAAGCCGATCCGCAAGGTCTACTACAACATGACGATCACCGGCCTGTCGGTGTTCGTGGCGGTCTTCATCGGCACGATCGAGATCCTCGGCCTCATCGGGCAGGAGTACGGCCTGTCCGGCGGGTTCTGGGGTTTCATGGGGAACTTCGACATCAACAAGGCAGGCTTCGCCATCGTCGGTGTCTTCATCCTCACCTGGGTGGCGGCCCTGGCCATCTGGCACTTCGGCAGGATCGAGCAGAGATGGGACACAAGCCAGCCCGCCACGGCCACCGACGGCACGCGAGACTAGCCGCGAAGCGCGCCATTTCGCAATAGCGATGATATGCAACTGCATTCGGCTTGCTGTATTCTCGTCGCGTGGCTACGAAAGCACCCGAGACAGAGCACGAGCAGGCCGATCACCAGGCGATCGAGGACGTCCTGGCCCTGGTGCGCCGGCATGGCGGGCGAGCTACCCCCGCCCGCAGGCTGCTGCTCAACGCGCTGTTCGGCAGCCGGGAGCACCGCAGCGCCGAGGAACTCGCGGCCGAGGTGCACCACCGCGCTCCCGACGTGCACCTGTCCACCATCTACCGCAACCTCGAAGAGCTCGAGCGGCTCGGCGTCATCGACAGCACCCGCCTGGGTAGCGGCCCCGCGACCTACCACCTTGCCTCGGCCGCGCACGGCCACCTGGTCTGCGAGCAGTGCGGCTCGATGATCGAGGTCCCTGACGAGATCTTCGCTGACCTCGTCCGGCTGGCCGGGACCGAGTACGGCTTCGCGATTAACCCCCACCGCTTCGCGGTGACCGGCCGGTGCGTCAACTGCCAGGCCAAGGCCTGACCAGCGATTGCCGCGCCCGGACGGTACGGCGGAGAGCAGTTACTCGGGGGATTCGGCTCCGGCCCACGGCGGCGACAGCGGTGTTTCGACTCCTCCCGCGCCCTGGAGCCGGGCGGACCACCTCTCCTCGATGCGGCCGTACCGCCAGATGGCGATGGCGGCGGCCCAGGTGACGATGAACAGGCCCACGATCACGAAGCCGGCCTTATTGATGTCGAAGTTGTACATGAAGCCCCAGAAGCCGCTGGTCTGGCTGAAGCTGTTAGGGAAGTCCTGCGGGATGAGGCTAAGGGTCTCGATGCCGCCAATGAAGAAGCAAATGGCCACCGACAGGCCGGTGATGGCCAGGTTGTAGTAGACCTTGCGGACCGGGTTGAAGAACGCCCAGCCGTAGGCCATGTTCATGAACACGCCGTCGCTGGTGTCCATCAGGCTCATCCCGGCGGTGAACAGGATCGGCAGGCAGATGATCGCCTGCCACGGGATGTGCTCGGAGGCCGCCAGCGCGGTGGCCGTCAGCAGGGCGACCTCGGTGGCAGTGTCGAAGCCCATGCCAAAGACCACCCCGACCGGGTACATCTGCCATTCCTTGTTGATGGCCTTCATCCACTTGCCGAAGAACCGGTAGAAGAACCCGCGGTTCTCCAGCTGGCGTTCCAGCTCCGCCTCGTCGTAGTCGCCGCGCCGCATCGACCGGAACACCTTGAGGATGCCGCCCAGGATCACCAGGTTGAGCAGTCCGATCAGGAACAGGAAGGCCGCGGATACGATCGTCCCGAACGTGCCGCCGAACGACTCCAGTGAAGAGTTGGAGTGCGTCACCGCCGGCAACACGGTCTTGACGGCGATGATGAGCCCGACCCCGATCGCGATCACGATCGTGGAGTGGCCCAGGGAGAAGAAGTAGCCGTACCCGAACGGGCGCGGCTTGTCGGTGCCCTGTCGTTCGTTCATCGACTTGCGGGTGGTGTTGTCGATGGCCGAGATGTGATCGGCGTCGAACGCGTGGCGCAGGCCCAGGGTGTAGGCGGTAATGCACAGACCGATGCCGAAGAACTTGTAGTGGGCAGGCAGCACGTACGCGATGAAGACCGCGAACCCCACCACGTGCAGCAGGATGATCGACCCGTACATCCCGAGCACCCGGCGCTTCTCCGTGTGGCTCATCGTGCGGAAGGACTGCCGGAATATCTTTCCCATGGTCATGCTCGCCGGCGATCCCGCGCTCTGAGCGGTCATGGCCCACCTCTCGGTCTTCAGGGCAGTACACGTGCGCCTGTCGGCACGGTAACCCAGTTGCATATATGTTGCAAGTACTCATACTTTGCAGAGAATGCTACGCATGCGAAGGTGAAGCAGACGCGACGCCCCTGCTCGCTGCCGGGGATTAGCGCCCGGCGACCACGGCCCAGCGGGCATGGGTGCCGAGTAGGCTGTCCAGCAGCCCCTTGCCCTCGATGACGGCCCACTCCACGTCTCGCAGTCGCTCGATGCGCGCCCGGCCCCATGGGCTGGCTTCAACCAGCGCGACCGCCTCATCGGGGGTCAGCCCGCCGCTGTAGGGGAGCGCCGCTCTCACCTGCTCGGTGTAATGGCCGTGATGGTCCGGTTCCGGCCGCCGGATCAGGTCCGCCAGGGCGCGGGCACGGTGCCGCACCTGGTCGAGCGCGGCGGTGCCCCGTCCGCTCCAGCTTCCCTCGACGAGAACCAGCCGCCCCGCCGGGGCGGCAGCGTGCCACGCCGCTAGCGCGGCGGCCGGGTCGGGCAGCGTCCACAGCAGGTGACGCTCTATGACCGCCGCGAATTCTCCGGTCGGCGGCTGCAATGCGCCAGTCTCGACGACCTGGATGTCGAGCCCGCGCTCGGCGGCCTTGGCCTTCAGTCGGCTGAGCATCTCCGCGGAGATGTCGGCGGCCGTGACCTGATACCCCTGAGCGGCCAGCAGCAGCGACAGAAACCCGGTGCCGGCCCCCATGTCCAGGACGGTGGCGGGCGGTTCGGGCAGCAGCCGGCGCAGCGTCGCCGCCCACGCCGCCACTTCCTGCGGGCGCTGCGGGTAATGCGATGGAGAGTTGTCGTACGTGGCGGCGTCGTCATCCCAGAAGTGGCGGATCGCGTCCGTCACGTTGGCGTTCGGTTCGCTGTCCCCAGGTTCCATGTCGCCAACGCTAATGCGACACTGATCCACTTGCAACTACTCGGCAATAGCGCCCCGGCCATTTCCCGTCTGGCCTCGCAGGCTAGAAGATCAACGTGGGACCACGGGGTTCCCCGCGTGGAGGAGGGTGGGACATGACCGTCGATTTCGAGGTGATCAGCCCCGTCGACGAGACGATCGTGCAGACGGTGCACTTCGCTGACCGGGCCGAGATGGACGCGCGGATCGAGCGCGCGGACCGTGCCTTCGCGGCCTGGCGCCGCGTCGCGCCGGGGGACCGGGCCCGGCTGCTGCGGCGGTTCGCGGAAGCGGTGGACGCCGACATCGAGACACTCGCCAGCCTGGAGGTCCGCAACGCCGGCCACACGATCGGGAACGCCCGGTGGGAGGCGGGCAACGTGCGCGACGTGCTCGGCTACTACGCCGCGGCCCCGGAACGGCTGTCCGGCCGGCAGATCCCCGTGCCGGGCGGCATCGACGTCACCTTCCACGAGCCGATGGGGGTCGTCGGCGTCATCGTGCCGTGGAACTTCCCGATGCCCTTGGCCGCCTGGGGATTCGCTCCTGCCCTGGCCGCGGGCAATACAGTGATCGTCAAGCCGGCGCAGTACACGCCGCTGACCGCGCTGCGCCTTGAGGAGCTCGCGCTGCAGGCGGGGCTGCCGGCGGATGTCTTCCAGGTCGTCCCGGGCGCGGGGGCGGAGGCCGGGGAACGCCTCGTCGGGCACCCGCTCGTGCGCAAGATCGTCTTCACCGGGTCGACCGCCGTGGGCAAGCAGATCATGCGGCTGTGCGCCGATCAGGTGAAGCCGCTGACGCTCGAGCTGGGCGGGAAGAACGCGAACATCGTATTCGCCGACTCGGACCTGGAGCGCGCCGCCGCCAGCGCCCCCATGGCGGCGTTCGACAACGCCGGGCAGGACTGCTGCTCCCGGTCGCGGGTCCTGGTGCAGCGCGCCGTCTTCGACCGGTTCATGGAACTGCTCGAGCCCGCCGTCAAGAACCTCGCGGTCGGCGATCCCACCGACCCGGGTACCGCCATGGGACCGCTGATCTCGGCCCAGCACCGGGCCAAGGTCACCTCCTACATCGACGATGACACGGCGGTGGCCTTCACCGGCCGCGCCCCGGAGGGACCGGGCTTCTGGTTCCCGCCCACGGTACTGGCCCCGGTGGACGCGGCCAGCCGGCAGTGGCGCGAGGAGATCTTCGGACCGGTGATCGCGGTCATGCCGTTCGAGGACGAGGCCGACGCGATCCGGCTGGCCAATGACACCCCGTACGGGCTGTCCGGCTCGCTGTGGACCCGCGACCTCGGTCGCGCGCTGCGGGTCGTCCGTGCCTGGGACAGCGGCAACCTCTCGGTCAACTCGCACTCCTCGGTGCGGTACTGGACGCCGTTCGGCGGGTTCAAGCAGTCGGGCCTTGGCCGGGAACTCGGCCCGGACGCCGTCGAGGCGTTCACCGAGACCAAGAACGTCTTCATCGCGACGGAGGAGTGACCTGTTCCAGCCGGGCCTTCCGGTACTCACGGGCGGCGGCCGTGATGCGGTCCGCCGCGCCGGGGACCCCGTTCCAGTGCGTGTGCAGGTAGGAGGCGTGAACCTGGCCGTGGACGAAGCCTTCGGTGACGGTGGCGTCCGCTTGCTTCCAGTGCCACGCGGCGGCCAGCGCGCCGGGGTCCGCCGCGGTGACGCCGGTCCGGTGGAACTCGTGGCCGTGGACCCGCGTCCCGGCTTGCGCGAGCGGTGACATGGTCGCGGCGACGGCGTCGCGGTACCCGATCGTGAGCCTGCCGGTCATCGTGGCGGTCGCGTCGAGGACGCCGCACATCGGGTGCCCGTCGAGGGAGCGGGCCAGATAGAGCAGGCCGGCGCATTCGGCGATGATCGGGGCGCCCGACGCGGCCAGCGCCGCAACCTGCGTCCGTAGTTGAGCGTTGGCCGACAGGGCCGCGGCGTGTTCTTCCGGAAACCCGCCGCCGATGACCAGGCCGTCCACGTCCGCGGGGAGTTGTTCGTCCCGCAGCGGGTCGAACGTCACGACCTCGGCGCCGGCCGCGGCGAGCAGTTCGGGGTGCTCGGCGTAGCCGAAGGTGAACGCCGGCCCGCCCGCGATCGCGACGCGGGGACCCGGGGGAGACGCCACCGTACGTTCGGAAAAAAGATCGGGAAAGTCCCCGAGCGGACCGGCGGTGCGAGCGAGCCGCACCACCGCCTCGAGATCCACGCTCGCCGCGACGATGTCAGCCAGGGCGCCGACCGCGTCGACGGCGGGGCCGCCGAGTTCCGCCGCCGGGATGAGCCCGAGGTGACGGGACGGCACGGTGAGCTGATCCTGCCGGCGGAGCACGCCGAGGACGGGGATGCCCGCGGCGCCGGCCGCCTCGCGCAGCAGCCGCGCGTGCCCCTCCGAGCCGGCCAGGTTGAAGATCACGCCGCCAACGACGACCCGCGGGTCGTAGGTCGCGAAGCCGTGCAGCATCGCGGCGGCCGACAAGCTCATTCCCGAGGCGTCGATCACGAGCACGACCGGCGCGTTCAGCAGCCGCGCCACGTGCGCGGTCGACGCGAAGTCGCCGCGGCCCGACGCGCCGTCGAACAGGCCCATCACGCCTTCGATGACCGCGATGTCGGCGGGTTCCGGCGTGCGCGCCCCGAAGGCGAACATCGCCGGGATCTGGTCCTCGCCGACGAGCCACGGGTCGAGGTTGCGGCCCGGCCGGCCGGCGGCCAGGGCGTGGTAGCCGGGGTCGATGTAGTCCGGGCCGACCTTGTGCGGGGAGACCTTCAGGCCGCGCCGGCGCAACGCGCCGAGCAGGCCGGTCGTGACGGACGTCTTGCCGTGCCCGCTGCCGGGCGCCGCGATGACGACCCGCGGGATCGTCACCACTCGATGCCGCGCTGGCCTTTCTGGCCGGCGTCCATCGGGTGCTTGACCTTGGTCATCTCCACGACGAGATCCGCGGCATCGATCAGGTCCGGGTGCGCGTCGCGACCGGTGATCACCACGTGCTGGTGGCCGGGGCGCTCGGTGAGCGCCGTCACGACGTCGCCGACGTCGATCCAGCCCCACTTCATCGGGTAGGTGAACTCGTCGAGGACGTACATGCCGAACCGCTCGGCGGCCAGGTCGCGCTTGATCTGCGCCCAGCCTTCGCGGGCGTTGGCGGCGTGGTCTTCCGGGTCGCCGCGCTGGATCCACGACCAGCCCTCGCCCATCTTCTGCCAGACGACCTCGCCGCCCTCGCCGGTCTGCTCGTGCACCCGGCCGAGCGCCCGGAACGCGGCCTCCTCGCCGACCCGCCACTTGGCGCTCTTGACGAACTGGTAGACCCCGATCGGCCAGCCCTGATTCCAGCCCCGCAGCGCCATCCCGAACGCGGCGGTCGACTTCCCCTTCATCGCGCCGGTGTGCACGATGAGCAGCGGCCGGTTCCGGCGCTGCTTCGTGGTCAGCCCGTCGTCGGGGACGGTCTCCGGCTTTCCCTGGGGCATCGCTCAGGCCACCTTCCTGTCGCCGCGGTAGGCACGAACCGAGCCGGCGAGCGTTTCCGCGGAAACGCCGTCAGCCGCCCGCGCGGCCGACGGTGAACCGCCCGCTGACAGGCTGCCGAGGTTCAGGTACCCGGCGCCGAGCGCTTGCGCCAGCCCGGCCGCGAGGCCCAGCCTGACCGGTCCGGACTCGCAGTCGACGACGACCGCCGCCACGCCGTCTTTGCGCAGCGCCGCGGCGGCGGCGGCCGGGTCGCCGCCCGCCGTGTGGCGGCCGTCGGTCACGACGACGAGCAGCGGGCGGCGCAGCGGGTCGCGCAGCCGCTCGCGGCGCAGCGTGGCGTGCGCCTCGGTGAGCCCGGCGGCCAGCGGGGTGCGGCCCCCGGCGGGCATGGTCTCGAGCCTGCGGGCGGCCGCGTCGACCGACGAGGTGGGCGGCAGCAGCAGCTCCGCGCCCGCGCCGCGGAAGCAGACGAGGCCCACCTTGTCCCGCCGCTGGTAGGCGTCGAGCAGCAGGGAGAGCACCGCGCCCTTGACCGCTTCCATCCGGCGGCGCGCGGCCATCGAGCCGCTCGCGTCCACCACGAACAAGACCAGGTTCGACTCGCGTCCCTCCCGGCGGTGCTCGCGAAGGTCGGGGCCTTCGAGCAGCAGGCCGGGCCCGGTCCGCCCCCGGCGCAGCTGGTGCGGCGCGCTGGCCATGAGCGTCGCGGTCAGGTGCACGTCTTTCGCCGCCGACGGCGACCGGGGCGGGCGGGCGCCTACGGTCCGGCCGGCGTTCGTGGTCGCCTTCGAACGGCGCCCGGCGGCGCCCTGCCCCTTGCCAGGTACCTCGAGCCGGCGCGCGCGGAAGGTGTCCCCGGCGGGCGCGACCGACTCGCGGGGTGCCTGCCCGACCGGGGCCTGCTGGCGGTCGTCGTCGCTGGCGGCGGAATCGGGGTCAGCGCGGGGGTCGGCGGGCGCGTTGTCTTGCTCAGGCTCGGGCCTGGTTTGGTTGTCGCCACCGTCCGGGCCTTCGGTATCTCTTGGTCCGGGACCCCCGCCGTCGGGTGGCGGATCAGGCTCCTCGTCGTCGGAGTCGCCGAGCGCGTCGTCCAGCTGCTGCTCGTCGAGGCCGGGCGCGTCGAACGGGTTGCGCCGCCGCCGGTGCGGCAGGGCCAGCCGGGATGCCGCGCGGATGTCCTCGCGGGCGACCGCGGTCGCGCCGCGCCACGCCGCGTGCGCCGCGGCGGCCCGGGCGATCACGATGTCAGCCCGCAGGCCGTCCACGTCGAAGGCGGCGCAGACCCCCGCGATCCGCTCCAGCGCGGCGTCGTCGAGGACGACGTCGGCCAGCCGGTCGCGGGCGGCGGCGATCGCGTCGGCGAGCCCCGCCTCTTCGGCCGCGAACCGCGCCGTGAACGCCGCCGGGTCGGCGTCGAACGCGATCCGGCGGCGAACAACCTCGGCCCTGCTCGCCGGGTCGCGGGGCGCGGCCGCCTCGACCGTGAGGCCGAACCGGTCGAGCAGCTGCGGCCGCAGCTCCCCTTCCTCCGGGTTCATGGTTCCGACCAGCAGGAACCTCGCCTGGTGGCGGACGGAAACGCCGTCCCGCTCCACGTAGTTCGTGCCGAGGGCCGCGGCGTCGAGCAGCAGGTCGACCAGGTGGTCGTGCAGCAGGTTGACCTCGTCGACGTACAGCACGCCCCGGTGCGCGGCGGCGAGCAGCCCGGGCTGGAAGGAAGTGACGCCCTCGGTGAGGGCACGCCCGATGTCGAGCGAGCCGGTGAGCCGGTCTTCGGTGGTGCCGACCGGCAGCTCGACGAGCCGGGCCGGACGCCGCTGACTGGCGCCCGCGCCGTTGCGGGGGTGCGGGCCGTCGGGGCACTGCGGATCGAGGTCATCGGGCGAGCAGGAGAACCGGCAGCCCGGCACGACGTCCACGGGCGGCAGCACCGCGGTGAGCGCGCGTACCGCGGTGGACTTGGCGGATCCTTTCTCGCCCCGGACGAGCACGCCGCCGATCGCCGGCGAGATGGCGTTAAGAACGAGCGCCAGCCGCATGTCGTCCATCGCGACGATGGCGCTGAACGGAAACTGGGTCAACAGACTGCACCTTCACCCGGCGGGTGTCCGCGCCCGCCGACAGCGACGACCGCCGGGCGGTGCTCCGGCGGCACGGGTGCCGATGGCCTGGCTTCCGGCCGCGCTGCTGCTACGTCGCGCGGCAGGTCACAGTGGCGGGACCGCCCCGGATTCACACCGGAGTTCCTCGGCAGCCGTTCGCCCGCCATCCTCTCATAGCCCTCGCGCCCGGCAAAACGGCCGTCGGGCACACTGGAGGGCGTGCGCTCCCAGACCTCCCAGACCTCCCAGACAGTGACCGTGGCCGGCATCGGCGCCGACGGCTGGCTTGGGCTGTCCCCGCTCGCGGCGTCCGCGATCGAGCGGGCCGCCGTGATCGCGGGCGGCCCCCGGCAGCTGGCCCTGCTGCCGGAGCGCGTCACCGGCCGCCGGGTGCCGCTGCCCAGTCCGCTGCTGCCTGGCCTGCCCGGCCTCATCGACGCGCATTCGGAAGCGGGGCTCGTGGTGCTGGCCAGCGGCGATCCCATGTTCTATGGCATCGGGTCGACGCTGGTCCGGCTGCTCGGGGCGGACCGGGTCCGGGTGCTGCCGCACGCGTCATCGGTGTCGCTCGCGGCCGCGCGGCTCGGCTGGCCGCTGGATGACACGGACATGGTGAGCCTGGTCGGCCGCCCCCTGGAACTGCTGCACCCGCTCCTCCAGCCGGGGCGGCGGGTACTCGCGCTCGTCGCGGCGCCGACGGCCACCGCGGACGTGCGGTCGCTGCTCGACACGCGCGGGTTCGGCGTCAGCCCGGTGACGCTGCTCGCCGACCTCGGCGGCCCGGACGAGGTCGTCGCGCCCGCGGACGAGCGGCCGCACAGCCGCCTGGCCATCCTCGCGATCGACTGCCGCCTCGATCCGGCCGCTGCGGGCACCGGGCTGCTGCCGCGAGTGCCCGGCCTCCCGGACGCCGCGTTCGAGCATGACGGGCAGCTCACCAAGCGGGAGATCCGGGCGCTCACGCTAGCCGCGCTCGCGCCGGTCCCCGGCCAGCTGCTGTGGGACGTGGGCGCCGGCAGCGGGTCGGTCGGCATCGAGTGGATGCGGGTCCACCCGGCCAGCCGCGCGATCGCGATCGAGCCGGAGGAAAGCCGGCGCGACCGCATCATAAGCAACGCCGCCGCGCTCGGCGTGCCGGGCCTGTCCGTGGTGGCCGGAGAAGCGCCCGGGGCCCTGGCCGGGCTGCCCGCGCCCGACGCGGTGTTCATCGGCGGTGGCGTTACCGTCCCCGGCGTCGTCGACGCGTGCGCCGCGGCCCTCGGGCCCGGCGGCCGGCTGGTGGCGAACGCCGTCACGCTTGAGGGACAGGCAGTGCTCGCGGACTGGCGGCAGCGTCTCGGCGGTACCCTGACCCGGATCGGCGTGGAGCGCGCCGACACCCTCGGGACCTTCACGGTCTGGCGGCCGGCGCTGCCGGTCGTCCAGTGGGCCATCGTCAAGGAGAGCTAGTGACCGTCCACTTCGTCGGCGCCGGGCCGGGCGCCGCGGACCTGATCACCGTCCGCGCGCAGCGGCTGCTCGAGCAGTGCCCGGTCTGCCTGTACGCGGGCAGCCTCGTCCCCGCGGAGGTCCTCGCGCACTGCCCGCCGGACGCGAAGCTGGTCGACACCGCCGGCCTGACGCTGGATGAGATCGTCGCGGCTATGGCGGACGCGGACGCCGCCGGGCTCGACGTGGTGCGGCTGTGCTCTGGTGACCCGGCCGTGTTCAGCGCGGTCGCCGAGCAGGCCCGGCGCCTCGACCGGGCCGGGATCGGCTACGACATCACGCCGGGCGTGCCCGCGTTCGCCGCCGCGGCGGCGGCGCTGCGCCGCGAGCTCACCGTGCCGGAGGTCGGCCAGACGGTGATCCTCACCCGGATCGCGCACCGGGCCACCCCGATGCCGCCCGGCGAGGACCTGGCGAGTCTCGGCGCCGCCGGCGCGACGCTGGTGCTGCACCTGGCGGTGCAGCGGATCGAGCAGGTCGTCGCGGAACTGACGCCGCACTACGAGCCCGGCTGCCCGGCGGCCGTCGTCGCCTACGCGAGCCAGGAACGAGAGATCCTGCTGCGCGGCACGCTGGGCGACATCGCCGCTCAGGTCCTCGCGGCGGGGGTGCGCAGCACCGCGGTGATCATCGTCGGCAAGGTGCTCGCCGCCAGCGGCTTCCGCGACAGCCACCTGTACTCCGCCGCCCGCGACCGCTCCGCCCAGCCGCATTCGTAACGCCGCGGGCCGCCGTCGGCTGGCCGCGGTTCATTATTCCGAACGGACCCGTGGTGACTCGCCCTGCCGCCCATGACACCGGCGCTGCTGCGGGTACCTGCGCTGCGTTATCCGAGCTGGTGGTCATGGGCGTAGCGGATGGCAGCGGCGCGATCGGCGGATCCGGTCTTGGCGAAGATGCGGTTGATGTGAGTTTTCACCGTATGGGTGCTGAGGTACAGCTCAGCGGCGATGTCGGGGTTGGTCTTGCCCCGGGCGATCATGGACAGGATCTCGGCTTCCCGCTGGGTCAGTCCGTCGGGCAGCTCGCCGGGGAACATGCGCTCGGGCGGCCTGCGCCGCCGGGCCGCCGCGGCCTGGAGCAGGGCGACCTTAACGGCCGGGTCGATGACGGAAAGGCCGGTGACGGCACTGCGGAGGGTCTGGGCGATGTCGGCCCGGTCGGCGTTCTTGGTGAGGTAGCTCCGCGCCCCGGCTTCGAGGGCGTCGATGATCGAGGCGTCGTCGGCGTAGGTGGTGAGGACCACGACGGCGACCTCTGGGTGATGCTTGGTGAGCTGGCGGGTGGTCTCGATCCCGTCCAGGACCGGCATCCGCAGATCGAGCAGGATCGCGTCGGGGCGGGTCTGCCTGACGACGTCCAGGGCTTCCTGCCCGTTGGCCGCCGAGCCGACGACCTCGATGCCGTCGGCCAGGCCAAGCAGCACGACCAGTCCGTCGCGCACGGTGGCCTGGTCATCGGCGACGACGACCCGCAGCGGCAGCGGGCGGGAGGCGGGCTCGTTCACCGGGGCACCATGTTTACCAGGGCACCGTGGCGGTGACGGCCCAGTCGCTGCCGTCTGGCCCGGCAGCCAGGGTTCCGTCCAGGAGCAGCAGCCGTTCGCGCATCCCGGCCAGCCCGTAGCGGCCGTCGGCGGTGGCGAACCTGGTGCCGCGTCCCGCCGCTGCGCCGCCGCCAAGGCGGTTGCGCACGGTGAGGGCGGTGCCGCCGCTACGGTAGTCGAGGGTCATCTCGACGGGCTGGCCGGGGGCGTGCTTGGCGGCGTTGACGAGGGCTTCGGCGGCGGTCCTGACGATGGCCACCTGGGCGTCGGCCGGCAGCGTGCTGGGCTCTCCGGAGATGGTGAAGTTCACCGCCGTGCCGTGGCGGAGTTCGTGGTCGGCGCTGAGCTCGGCCAGCCCCTCCGGCAGGGGGAGCGTCTGGCCGCGCAGGGCCTGGATCGCGCGGCGGGTCTCGCTCAGCCCGTCGTCGGCCATCCGCTGCGCCTGGCTGAGGATTTCATCGGCCTTTTCCTCATCGTGCCGTTCGGCGAGGATGGCCCGGGCGACCTGGATCTGCAGCCCGAGAGCGCCGAGT
>Ga0335073_10005531_pt1 | contig 17726 bp, 10 predicted proteins | sample Lox_Sample_22_FD_207093 | JGI IMG/M metagenome (GOLD analysis project Ga0335073, IMG submission 207093) | Soil microbial communities from Loxahatchee National Wildlife Refuge, Florida, United States - Lox_Sample_2.2 | ecosystem: Environmental > Terrestrial > Soil > Wetlands | place: USA...
CCAGACGGAGCGTGCCCTTCGCGCGGGCGTTGGCTTCGGAGCCGGCTTCGAGCAGTTGGTCCCAGCGGATGGTCTCGGCGCGGATGAAGTGTTTTTCCAGATCGGAGTGAATGGCTCCGGCGGCTTCTTGCGCGCGGCTGTGGGCGGGGATCGTCCAGGCGCGGCATTCGTCTTCACCGGCCGTAAAAAATGAGATCAGGCCGAGAAGATGATAGGTCGTCCGAATCAGGCGGGTGAGGCCGCTTTCTGTGAGTCCGTAGCTGGAGAGAAATTCGGCGGCGTCGGCGTCGCTCATTTCGGAGAGTTCGGCTTCGACTTTGCCGCAGATGGCAGTTGCGGCGGCATTCGGACGCGCGGCGACATCGTTCAGCTTGCATTTGCCGACTGCTTCTTCGAGATCTTTTCCCAACACCGCCGATTCGCCGATGTTGAGCACGTAGAGAATCGGTTTTTCGCTGAGGAACATGAATCCGCGAATACGCTTTTTGTCCTCGGGGCTCATCTGCAGTTCGCGTAGCGGCTTTTCCTCGCTCAGATGAGCATTGGCGCGCTGGAGCAACTCGAATTCTTTCTCAAGCTCCGGCGTCCTGGCTTTCTTCAAGTCTTTTTCCAGGCGCTCGAGCCGCTTCTCGATCTGACCAAGATCGCTGACCATGAGATCGAATTCGACGTTCTTGATGTCGCGGAGCGGATCGATTTCTCCTATGTGCGGAATGGCCGGATCGTCGAAGGCGCGCAGGACATGGGCCAGAGCGTCGACCTGCCGCAGATGGCCGATGTATGCCGATTCCTTCAACGCATCCTGTCCGATGGCACCGACATCAACGTACTCCACCGAAGCGTGAGTCAGTTTTTTGGGATTGTAGAGGGCGGCGAGACGGTCAAGGCGATCATCCGGAACTTTGGCCACGCCGACGTGCGCTTCACGCGGATTGGCGAAAGCCTGGGCCGATAAATGCGCCTTGGTAAGAATGCGAAACAGCGAAGTCTTGCCTACTTGCGGCAGGCCGATGATGCCGGTTTTCATAGGGAAGCTGGCAGCTCCTAGCTCTTGGCTTCTAATTCAAGTTCGGCCGGCTCTACAGTATGGCCGGGCGACTTTGAGCAACTTTCCAGAATAAACCATGCCGTTGGTGATCAACGAAAGCATGCGTGGAAAGCATCTGCGTTTACTGTCTGTGATCCTGATCACGTACAGGCGTGACACCTCAGATTGGAAGGCCCTATGCTGCGGCTTACGCTGCGAGAGAACGAACTTCCACCGAGCTGTGCGGTCAGGCTGCGGGGAATGGAAACGATCATTTTTGGGGAGGCGGCGTTATGTTTGCGAATCCCGCAGCCAGTTGGTATCACAGCAATCGCTACAGCGCGAGTTCTGCCTGCGAACATTGTGGCGGGATTGTTCGCCACGAGCACTGGTGCGTGACCGTCGATCCGGCAGTGCAGTATGCGTATGAAGTTGTGCTCGACGCAGAAAAGCTCAGTCTGGTAGACCAGCTCACACTGCACGCCCTGGGGGTGGCGTGGGCCAACCCCCTGGTTTTGGAGACCCGAAAAGGTTCTTAAGCGTGCGCGGCTCGGGCCAAAGCTGGTGACGACCCGGCTTCAGCCATCTTGCTGAAGTAGAGGCGGTACGATGCGTGGATTCCGTACATCAGGGGGAACACGCCGAGGGCCAGCGGCCAACCCATGTGGCTGCCGACGGTCTGGATCATGGAAACCACTCCGGCGCTCACCGCGTAATACGGGAAGGAAAGCTGCACCACATTCCGGAATGTGAAGAAAGCCGGCTTGCCCTCGCTGAGCGAGACGATGGACGCAACGGGAATGGTCTGTCCCAGAAGTAGAGTTGCCGTCGCGAGAGCGAGAGCGAGCGGCATGCTCCAAGCGGCATCGCGTTGTATCGAAGCCCGGAACACCACATTCGCCAGGCACGTCGCAAACGTCATCATGCTGAGATTGAAGGTCATCTGCTCAAGCTTGAGTTTTGCACCTTTTTTCGGCCAGCACTGCACGAGTGTAGACGCACAGGTGATAGCCACCGCTTCCGCAGCGCTGAGGTTCACGATCGCAGCGAGCAGGAACGGGAGGTTCACAGACATGTTGCCGTTGATCCCGGGCAGCCTTACTTTCATCCGCGAGGTGATCGCCGCGAAGGCGAAGATCGTAAGCGCGAAATAGAGATGCAGCGAGTGGCTCTCGACTACGGAATATACCGAGACAGCTACGGCCGCAGCGACCATGAATCCGATGCAAGTTTGAGTTTTCCGTGTGTTGTTCATCGCGTCCTCCTTTCTTTTCTAGCTCACACGGTTATTGCTCATCGTCACCTGCATCATCGAACGCGGCATCGGCATTACCCACGGACGCGCCCCAAACCACGCTGCTGGCCGTCGTCGCGGTTCCGGTGCTCGATCCCCAAACCACACTGAACGCGCTTAGCACGTTGTCGCTCCAGGGAAGCGAGCTGCCCCAAACTACCGACGTGCCGTTGACTTCCGAAGCTCCCCAAACCACCGACGTACCCCAAACCACCGACGTGCCCCAAACGACCGAGGTGGGGGCAACATTGGAGTTTCCATAAACCAGCGAGACCACGCCAGTCTGCGGATTGTAGACAGCCGTCGGCGAAAGAGCCGCGCCCACGTTCGCAGGCGCGAGAGCGGTGCTGTTGATGGCAGTCTGTACATCCAGCAGTCCCGATCCGTCGGAGAACAAGTCATAGGTACTCAAGAACGTCTGCAAAAGGTGCGGCACGTAGGCTGATGTGGAGATCAGGCCCATCTTGTACGCAGTCTGCATCAATCGCGCCTTGACCTGATCCGGAGTGAGAGCGGGGTTTTGCTGCAGCATCAAGGCAACTGCGCCGACAACGGCGGGAGTCGCCATGCTGGTACCGCTCAGGGTGAAGTAGTCATTCTTTCCATCTGTACCGGTAACAAGTTCCTGCGGATAGTCGGCTTCGAGGGTGGCACCGGGCGCGGCAAGCGACACAACATCGTTGCCCGGAGCAACGAGATCAGGCTTCACGACGTGATCGTAGGTCGTGGGGCCTTTCGAACTGTAGCTAGCCAGGGTCTCAGCCGAGGGTGACGTCGAGCCATTGCTCTTTGTCGCGCCGACCGTGAGCACATACGGATCGTTACCGGGGGCAGTAATGGTTCCGAATCCGTTGCTGCCGTCGACACTCAGACGTCCATAATTGCCGGCCGCAACCACGACTACGATGCCGCTCTCCCATGCCGATTCGACTGCCTGGCAGAGAGGATCCTGCGCGTAGGGCACCGCGATTCCACGGCCGAGCGAGAGATTGATGACGCGAATGTTGTAGGTATTCTGCAGGGCAATCGCTTCCTGGATAGCTGCGATGACCGTACTATCGGTTCCCGAGCCATTCTCATCGAGAGCGCGGAGATCGATAAGACTCACACCAGGAGCAACGCCTTCATACTGTCCGCCGGAAAGATATCCGTTGCCACCGATGATGCCGGCAACGTGGGTTCCGTGGCCGTAGAGGTCGTACTCCGCGCCGGCGGAGTTCGTCGTAGGTGTGCCGGTAAAGTCCTGGTGATAGACCACGCGTGAAGAAGTTTCTGTCGAGTTCCAAAGATCGGGATGGCTGTCGTTAATTCCGCTATCGATGACCGCTACTCCGATACCTGCGCCGTTATAGCCGGCATTCCAGGCTGTCTGTGTTCCGACGGCATCGTTGGTAAGATCGTCGGCGACCTTCATCGGATGATCGATGCTGACGCTCACGATCTCGGGATCGGCTTCCAGCAACGGCAGAGCGCTGACAGGGATCGTGAATGCAGCCGCCTTGATTAAGTGCAGCTTGGCATTCAGATGTCCGCCGCGCTGCTGCATGGTGGCGTAGTGCGCCGCCGTGGGCACCACTCGGTATTGCACGATCACCTTGACCGTCTGGCCCTTCGCCGTACCCTGCTTCGCTTTCGCGAGAAATCCAGAGAGTTCGGATGCGATGCGCGACGGGCGAGTGGCGGCGGCGACGTTTGGCTGTGCAAACGTCACGACCGCAGCCAGAATGAACATGAAGCTGCATCGCTTGCCCCAGGCGGCGCTATGGCGTTCGTTGTGGTTGGCAGGCTTGCGCGATCGAAATGTACGCATGATTCGCACCCGTTCTTTCGTGAGGGAGGAAGAGTCAAATGTGTACGGGATCGATCTTGCACGGCTGCGGCCAATTGAAAGGGGCTAAGTAGTTGGAAAGATTGGCTCGGCGGGAGGTGGGAAGGGCTTGATCGCGCCACTCTGTCCCGTTCCCGTGGGCATGAGACAGAATGTCCCAGCGAGATGGGAGGTGTTGCATAACTCGACAGTCGAGCGCCACCCTGTTTCGCCGAAAAGTGAGGGGACAAGGAAGGGGGCAACCTCAAAATGTGCGGTGCGCTATGCGGTGCGCTATTTTGTTGCCGCTGCGGCGCGCTGTTGGTTGGAAACCGATTGTGCTACGAGCCTCGGCATGGCTGACATCAGGCGCTGTGTGTATTGGTGCTGAGGATTGGTGAGCACTTGTTGGGTCGAGCCGAGTTCAACGATGCGTCCCTCGTGAAGAATGGCAACGCGGTCGCAGATTCCAGCGACGGATGCAAGATCGTGCGATATATAGAGAATGGCCATGTCTCTGGCGCGATTCAGTTCGCGAAAAAGACTGAGAATTTCGGATTGGGTAATGACATCGAGAGCGCTGGTGGCTTCGTCGGCGATCAGCAGAGCAGGACGATGCAGGATGGCCATCGCAATCAGAACCCGCTGCGCCTGGCCTACGCTCATCTGCGAAGGATATTTGCGGAGAAAATCGTCCGTCGAGGGCAGGCTGACGCTTTCGAGGGCGGAACGAACGGCCTGATTGCAGTCAGAGGATGAGCCGGAAGCGTGGGCACGCCATGCCTCTTTTAGTTGAGTACGAATTCTCAGCGCCGGGTTCAGAGACGATAAAGGACTTTGCAGGACGAGCGCGAGTTTGCGCCCCCGCCAGGAACGAAAATCTTTTTCTCGCAGCTTCAGCAGATCGCAGGCATCGCATTCAATCGAGCCCTCGGCGTGCGCTTGTTTTCGATCGAGCAGCCCAAGAATGGCCATGGCCAGGGTGCTTTTCCCCGATCCGCTCTGGCCGATGAGGCCAAGGATTTCGCCACGAAAGATGTCGAGTTCGACATCGTCAAGGACAGCGGGCTTGTTTCCATAACGCACGGACAAATGTGCGGAGAGGAAGATGTCGGATTGGGAAGTCGCGTTCATTTCAGGGATGATCTGCTCAGCTCTAAGACTGTCGCAGATGCGCAATATTTGTTTGTCATCCCGAGCCGCGTCACTTGCGGCGAAGGATCTAGAAGTGGTTTCATAAATGGCTTCGCAGTCGAAAACAGCGAACCTCCGAGGCTAAAGCCACATCTTGGGAGGCTCGCCCCAGGATGACAATGGATCACCTCACAGAGAGCCACTCCACGTTCCAATACGTCTGTGGAACAAGGATCACCGGGCTCGCTCCGTGAACCTTGGCGGCAACCGCCGACAATGCATTGCGGTTAACCAGGTAAATAAACGGCTGCTGCTCGACGGCGATCTCCTGCACGCGGTCGAAAGCTTCTTTTCGCTTCTTGGGATCGGCGGACGACGCCTGCGCCCGCATCAGGCGGTCAATCTCGGCTTCCCATGCGGTTTCCGGAGCTTTCTCCTGCGGATTCCACTGATGATTTTCCGATGAACTCAGCCAGACATTCATCTGTTCGTTGGGATCGAGACCGACATTGGTGAGCCCGAGCAGAATCGCCTCGTAATCAAAAGTTTGGGTCATGCGCTCAATCAGCGACGGAAAATCGAGGGTGACCACGTTCACGTGAACGCCGATCTTCTGCAGATCGTCCTGGATCATCGTCGCCATGCGCTCGCGATACTTGTTGCCTGAATTTGTGATGATGGAAAACTCGACGTCATTTCCGTCTTTGTCTTTGAGCGTGCCGTTTTCCAGGCGGAAGCCGTCTGAAGCGAGGGCTTTCAATGCCGCATCCGGCGAGTAAGCTTGCGGTTTAAGCTTTGCGTCGAACCAGAATTTGTTCGCCGGCGAAACCGGCCCAATGGCGGGCTGCGCGTGTGCGCGAAAGACGATGCGACTCAAGTCTTCGCGATTGATTGCCTCGGAAATTGCGACGCGGAAGGCAGTGGACCGGAACCAGTTCTTCTTGTAACCGGGCAGCGGCGCTTTGGCGACTTCGTTGAACCACATCTGCTCGCTGTCGAGCGAAGGTCCGGCATCGTGCACAAGTTGCGGCGAGGTCGCGGCCAGCTTATCGAAATATTCGCTGTCGAGCGAATTGATGAGATCGATTTCTCCACGCTTGAAACGGAGCAGTTCGACGTCGCGATTGGGTTGAATGTCGAGTTCGATCGAATCGAGGTAGGGGAGTTGTCGGCCCTGCGAATCGCGCTTCCAATAATTCGGATTGCGCTTGAGAAGCACGGTCGATCCGGGCTTGTAATCGGCGACCATAAACGGTCCAAGGACCGCCATTTCTTTCTTTGGCGAATGCGCGGAAAGGATCGCGACCTGGTCGAACTGGCGGTCGAGCCCGGCGACCGGGGCAGGAAACGTGATGGAAATCTGCGTCGGAGAGATGATTTTTGTTTCGACATTACCCGGACCGGAGCGGAACGCATCTCCGGTTGGCGAATGCAGGTTCGGGTCCATCAATTGCTGGATCGTGTAGGCCACGTCCTCCGCGGAGAATGGAGTGTCGTCGGAAAATGAGATGCCGCTGCGGAGTTTGAACGTAATCTGTCTGCCGTCTTTTGAGACCTTCCAGGATTGAGCGAGTTCCGGCTCCAGAGCCTGGGTCTGGCGGTTCATGCGAAGCAGCACGCCGCCGGTGAGATAACGGATGGCGACGGAGGCGTCGTCTTCCACCTTCAGCGGATCGAAGGTTTTCGGCTCCGAGCGCAGGCAGAAGCGCAGTTCGCCGCCGGTCTGCGCATTAACGAGACCTACGGCAAGTAGCAGGCAAAATATCGCTACGAACTTCTGTAGAAACTTCATGACCACAACCTCTTCTGATAGCCGCTCATGCGGCTACCTGTTCCTGATCGGAGAGCACAAGCTGAAACGATGTGACGACGATGACGAGCAGCACTAAAGGCACAAACTTCCAGGGCTCGTCGCCGATCGAAATCAGTCCTTCAAGTTCTTTGAGCAGGCTGCCCCAGGACGGCATCGGCTCGGCGACACCGAGGCCGAGAATGCCCAGATTCGCCTCACTCAAGATGAAAACGGGGATCGAAATCCAGAACTGCGCATAGAGAACCGGCTTCAGATTGGGCAGGACGTGAATCCAGAACAGTCGTGAGGAGCGAATGCCCGAGGCCCGGGCTTGGCGAACGAAATCGGAATCGCGCAATGATCCAGCGGTCGCGCAAAGGACGCGCGCTGCGCTGGTCCAACCCAGCATGCCCAATAAAAGAAAGGTGATCAGCACCGAGATCATGGGCGAGAGATTCAGCGGCATCATGGCACGGACGGTAATCAGCAAGAACAGCCAGGGCATCGCGAGGAAAAGATCTGTGACTGCCATTGCCGTGCGTGCCCACGCACCGCCCAGGTGTCCGGCCAGTCCTCCGATGAACGCAGCCATAAACGTCGAGAGCAGGGCTGCAGCAGGCGCGAGCAGGAGAGAAATTCGGGTCCCGTAGAGCACACGGGCGAAGCGATCGCGTCCGATTTCATCGGTGCCAAGCCAATGCTGACGCGACGGAGGCGCGCTCGTCTCTTCGCGATATTCCCGGGCATATCCCTCAGGCGCGAGCCAATCGGCGGAAAGAGACACGCCGGCGACGAGCAGCAGAAGCACACACGCGGCCCTGCGCCAGAGGTTTTTGTACAAGACCCTCACGCCTGCCGGCCTCCGAGTACATGTCCGATTACATCGGCGCTGGAGTTTGCCAGCAAGGTTACGAGCGTCACCAGTACAGTGATATTCAACAGCAGCGGCAGGTCGCGCGACAATGCCGCCTGCCAAGCAAGTTGGCCCACGCCGGCGAAACCGCAGAGGGCTTCGACGGGGATGGCCGCTCCGACCGCGATGCTGACCGAGACTCCCGCGACGGCTAGCAATTGCGGTGCGACGACGGGAACGACGTGCCAGAACAGAACCCGCAGCTCACTCAGGCCCTTGGCGCGCGCCATGATGATATGCGGCATGGAATAAGCCTTGGCGAGGAGATTGCGGGCGTAACGATACACACGCGGGAAGACAATCAACGCGATCGCCAGTGATCCGGGGACGTTCCAGAGCACCGCGAACAAGGCAAGCACGGCGGCAGGAAGACAGAGAAATGCTCCACTCAGGATGGTGCTGAGCGCGTCGTAAGCAGGGATGCGCAGCCACGCGGCACTCAGCGCCATTGCCATGGCGAGTGTCCAACTCAACAGCAGCCCCATTCCGACCAGGCGCAAGGTCAGCGGACCGCGTTCACGCAACAGAGTGCTAACGGGCTGTTGCAGAGAGAGGGAAGTGCCAAGGTCGCCGTGGAATGCGCGTTCCAACGAATGAAAATAAAACCGCAGGATGTTGCGCTCGCCCTGACGCGATTCGCGAATGGCGTGGATGCTCTCTGCGTTCAGACGCGGATCGAGCTGCAATTCGTCCACATCGAATCCCGGAGCAAGGCGAACCAGAATCGCTGAGAGTAAGCCGCCAAGCAGAACCGTGGCGATCAGGACCGACGCATGCCTTGCGAGTTTTCGCCAGAGCATGGCCAGCTTCTCCTAAAGGACGGCGGCACCGCGGGATTTTTCCTGCTCCCGGGCGGCTGCGGCTTCATGATGAATCTGCTTCATCGAATACATGCGGCGGTCGGCTTCGGCGAGCAGACGCTCGACATCGTGTCCATCGTCGGGGCAGAAAGCCAGGCCGACGCTCAGGGAGATCAAGTCGCGGCCGCAGATGTGGCGGCCAGCTTCGATCGCAGCCTGATTCAGCCGCTCGGCTTTTTCTTCGGCCGCCTGGCGTTCGAGGCCAGGGGCGGTGATCACGAATTCGTCTCCGCCCATGCGGGCGACATAGTCATAGCCGCGGCACGCTTCCTTCAAACGGGCGCTGAATTCCCGCAGCAGCTTGTCGCCTTCCAGGTGGCCAAAGGAATCGTTAATCTGCTTGAACCCGTCGATGTCGCAAACCATGACGGCCAACGGAGTTTTCGTGCGGCGGCATCTTGAAACTTCCTGCGCCAGATGCACAAACAGCGAACGCGCGTTGGGCAAGCCCGTGAGATAGTCGGTCGTGGCGGAACTTTCGGCCTGCTGATACTTGAGTGCGTTTTCTACGGACAGCGCGACTTTCGAGGCGACCGCCAGCAGAATTCGAAGGTGATCGGAGGCGAATGCGTCGCGCGCCGATTGATACATGGCCAGGACGCCGACGACGCCGTTCAAACCTTCCAGCGGCACAACCAGCGCCGATTGCAACTGCGAGTGTTTATTGGGATCGACGACGTATCCGGCTTCCACCTGCGGATTCCCGTTGACGATGGGCTTGCAGTTTTCCGCCACCCAGCCGCACAATCCTTCTCCCACGCGGACTTTGAGAGCGGAGAGCAGGCGGAAATTGTCGCCGCTGACCAGTTCGGGCAGAAGCCAGCCATTGCGATTCACGAATATCGCAATCGAATCGTAGGGAATCATGCGGCGCAAGCGCATCGAGAGCAGCGACAACGTTTCGCTCAGGCTAAGCGAAACGCCCAACTCCTGGCTGAGCTCGAACATCGTCTGCGCTTCCTGCCGGGCCGAAGCGATCGAACTGAGAAAGTCGGCGTTATCGGCCAGTCCTCGCGTAATTGTTTCAGGGCTCTCGAATCCAGTAGCGGGAGCGATACCGCGTTCTACTTTGATCGTTTTCGACAGGGAATGCGGGGCCGCAGTTTCTTCGTCGATCAGCGCGGCGCGCTCCAACTCGACGTAAGTTCGCGCAAGGATGTCAACCACCTGCGGGTCGAACCAGGTTCCCGACATTTCTTTGACTTTGGCCATGGCCTCGACCAAGGGAACCGCCGGCCGATACTGCCGGTGCGAAGCAAGCGCGTCGAGACAGTCGACGGCCGAGAGAATGCGCGCTCCGATGGGGATTTGCTCCCCCGCTAAGCCTTCGGGATACCCGCTTCCATCCCAGCGCTCGTGGTGCGAACGAACAATCGGTGCCACCGGGTAGGGAAACGCAACCCGCTCCAGGATTTCCGCGCCGATGATCGGATGCACTTTCATCTTCTCGAATTCTTGCGTGGTAAGCTTTCCCGGCTTGTTGATGATGTGCTCGGGGACGGCGAGCTTTCCGATATCGTGCAGAAGCGCAGCGGCGCGCAAGGCCTCGATCTGCTCCTCCGGGAGGCGCAGAATTTTCGCGATTTCGACCGCGTAGGTGCGGACGCGCTGCAAGTGCGTGTGTGTGGTGTGATCCTTGGCTTCGATGGCAAGAGCCAGAGCTTCAATGGTGCGCATGTTAAGCGAGGCAATCTCTTCGACATGCCGCTTTTCGATCTCGACCCGATCTTTTTCCGCTTCGAGCCTGCCGAGATAGAGACGGTACGAACGGTACACCCAGTAGATCAACGGCAGGACCAAGAGCGACGTCTGCCAGCCCGCGGAGCGGTTGATGATTCCAACCAGCCCAACTGCCGCGGCTCCCACCAGGTAATAGGGGAAAGACCAGAAATAGCATTCCGACCAGACTTTGCGAGCTGGTTTCCCTTCCGTCAGCGCGATGACAATGGAAATCGGCAATGTATTTGCGAAGAAGAATACGAGCGCGGCCACCATCAGAAGAATGGGCTTATTCGATGCAAAGCGTGCGGTCAGCCAGTGATAGCTCAGGTACGTGAGTGCGCTGGCATTGGCCATCATGCCGGCAACATTGAACAGAACCTTCACAGGATCGATCCGCTTGCGGATCTGCCAGACGCTCTGCATCAGGGTCGCGGCACAGCCGATCACGATCGTTTCCGGCAGGCTTAAATCCATCACGCCCAGCAGGATGAACAGGAAGTTCACTGACATGGTGCCGTCAATACCGGGCAGCTGGACTTTCAGGCCAGAGGCGAGCAGGGCAACCAGCAGGTAGGAGAGGAATCGTGTCAGGTCCAGGGAATGCCAGTTCCAAAAGGCGAGCGCCATCGTAACCGCGCCGATGGCGACAGCGGTGCCGACAAAAAGCTTGGCCGGAATGGACAAACATTCGACAGCCGGGTTCGTATCGTTGTGCTCTGTTGTAGGTGTCTGTTCTTTCGACACTCTGCTTACGCCTTTCCCGACAAAAACTTGAGTTCGCGAACACACGACGTACTGCCTGACGCGCAGACAGGCACATTTCGAGCCTTGTGCGCAATGCTATTGCATGGGTAGAGGCGGAGCAGCTTACTTAAGTAACCTGAGGAAGACACCGGAGCGATATTGCGCCTCGTGTTCCGCCACCTTGCCGACATATGAAACTAGCTTGTTACTTTGGTTACGCCCCAAATGCGTGTGGTTGTCGGATGATCGGCTGTTGCCGTGTCAACATCAACGCATCGCAAGATGCCGAGTTCCGAGCGCCAATCCGAGCTTTCGAGCGCATCCGGCTCACCCGTGTCGGGAAATGCGGCGCCTGTAAACCCATTGGCAAGCGGCCGCATTGGTCTGGTCGCCATGAGCATGCGCGGATCGATGGTCGGCTGCAATCCAAGTTTCACCCAAGTCTTGGGCTATTCACCGCAAGAGTTGTCGCGATGCGAGTTCCGTTCCATCTTCTGCGAAAGAGAGAACTCCGGTGAAGACGGCTCACAATTGCTAAAAGCTATTCTGACTTCGCATGGCGACACTGAATATCGATCTGATGTATTCGCCAGGACAAAAGATGGAACAGTGATTGCCGTAGCTCTCTCAGCCACGGCGCTGCGCGATGGGAACGGCGCCCCGTGGTCGATTATTGTGACGGTCGCGTCACGCCCGGACGCGGCCGCTTCGCGTCAACCCGAGTCGGGGCGACTGCGCGCAGCCCATGGCATCGCATCCCGCAAAATCGACGAGACGGAATTTATCCTTGCCAGCCCGGCAATGCATCAGTTTATGGGACTGGTCGATCGCGTAGCCACGCACACGGAAACGGTTCTGGTCACCGGCGAAACCGGGACGGGCAAGGAATTGATTGCGAGAACCATTCACGAATCTTCGCATCGACGCAACCGGCCGTGGGTTGACATTAACTGTGCTGCACTGCCGGAAAACCTGGTCGAAAGCGAGCTGTTCGGATACGAGAAAGGCGCGTTCAGCGGTGCGGATGCATCCAAGCCGGGGCTGTTCGAACTTGCCGACAAAGGCACGCTATTTCTCGATGAAATTGGCGAGCTGCAATTGCACACGCAAGTGAAACTTTTGCGCGTGCTCGATGGCCAGCCGTTTTATCGACTGGGTGGACATCGCAAGATTCGAGTCGATGTTCGCGTGGTCGCTGCGACCAACCAGGATCTGGAGAGGGCTGTAAACGATGGCCGATTTCGCCAGGATCTGTTTCATCGGTTGAGCCAGTTCCGATTGAAGGTCCCTCCGCTACGCGAACGGCCGGAAGATATTGTGGCTCTCGCCGAACACTTCCTGCGGCTGAAATCGCCTACGAAGCATTTTTCTGAGCAGGCGATTTCCGCCCTGCTGTCGCACTCCTGGCCGGGCAACATTCGCGAGCTGCGCAATTTTGTCGCGAAGGTTGCCATGGAGTCGGCGCAAAACGAGATTGATTTCTCGCGACTCAACGCAGCATTCACCGGCGAGCCATCGGCTATGCGCCAGACTGCTTCCATTCCGGTCGCGAACCTCGACAGCATGGAAGAGCAGATGATTATCAAGGCCCTGGAGCGCAGCGGCGGACATCGCGCTCTGGCGGCCGAACAACTCGGCATTTCGCGGCGCACGCTCAGCCGCAAGCTGAAGGAGTACAACATCAGCTTCGCGCAAGGTGAGAACGGTTCGCCTCTCGGGATCGTCAGCAGCGATCAACAAAAATTCTTCCGGGCTCGTGTGGATATTCCGGTCACTATCAAGAATTCACGTGGTGACGAGATCCAGGTTCGCGGTGTGAACCTGAGCACCGGCGGCATGGGCATCGACGATCTCAAAGAGCCGTTGCGCTTTTCAGGGATACTCGACGTGCAATTCTTACTGCCTGATAGCGAAGTGGTTTTTCAGGCGAAAGCACGGCTGATGTGGGTGGGCGATGACGGACGAGTCGGCATCCGTTTCGCCGTCATCGAACCGGCGTTGTTCGAGCAGTTGCAGCGCTGGTCCAACCGTAAGATGAAAGAAGAAGGCTGGGAACTTACGGAGTAGAGAACATCCCTCGGCCCGCGTGTTTTTGATTCAGCAACTCCAGTAATTTTTCATGCTGAGGTCCGCGTTTTTGCGGACCGAAGGACCAGTGGATCTACCTGCAAGGTGCATAGAACTGGTTTCATAAATGGCTTCGCAGGCCAAAACAACGAACCTCAGAGGCTAAAGCCCACATGCTTGGCGGATCTTGGCGGCACGGCTAAAAGCCGTGCCCTTCCCACCATTTATGAAACCAGTTCTAGGTCCTTCGCCGCAGAGAGCGCGGCTCAGGATGACAATCATCTAGAGCTGCGGGATCGGCCTCGATCACCGCTTCAGCAGATTCTCAAAATAGCGGCTGTTGTAGTAGGCCGTGGTTTTCTGCACGAACTCCAGAACCTTGAACATGCGCTCACGGCCATCACGATTCACTTCCTTGAACTGCACCGCGAGCCCGGAGCCAGGTTCAAGCCGTGCCACCACGCCCTCGGCCGAGAGGCTGGAATCATCCATCGAGAACACGAGTTTGACTTTGCTGCCGGGCGAGAGAATGGCGCTGGTCTCGATGTAGCAGCCGCCCATGCTGATGTCCGTCAGGTTGGCAAACACGGGAGCGGTTCCACCTTCCGTTTGTAGTTCGATCGCAACCCGGCAATTGAGTCTCGGATGGACGCGGCGATCTTTATAGGAGAGCTGCTTCTGCTTTTCGATATACATGCGGCGGTCGGCTTGAGCCAGCAACTGCTCCGCATCTTTGCCGTCTTCGGGATACATGGCGCGGCCAACGCTGAGCGACAGGATTTCTTCTCCGCAGACCTCGGCTCCAGCCTGCCGCGCCAGCGCCCCCATCTGGTCGGCCTTCTTTTTGGCGGCATCGGCACCCAAACCGGGAGCGATGATCACAAACTCGTCTCCGCCCATGCGCGCGACGTAGTCGTATTCGCGGCAGCTGTCTTTCAGAGCCTGCGCGAACAGCCGCAGCACACGATTGCCTTCGAGATGGCCGAATCGGTCGTTAATCTGCTTGAAGCCGTCCATGTCTGAGACCATTACGGTCAAGGTGGAGTTGTCGCGCTTGCAGCGGGCTAGTTCACGATCGAGCTGCAGGAACAGCGAGCGAGCGTTGGGCAATCCGGTCAGGTAATCGGTAGTCGCGGAATTCTCGGCCTGCTGATACTTGAGGGCGTTTTCGATGGCCAATGCCATCTTGCCGCTCACGGCGAGCAGAATGCGGAGGTGATCGGAAGTAAAGCCATCGCGTTCGCCGCGGTAGAGCGCGAGCACGCCAATTACTCCGGCGACTCCCTCGAGCGGCACGGCCAAAGCCGACCGCAGCGTGCTGAATTTCGAAGGATCGTTCAAATATCCCGGTTCGACCGAGGGATTGCCATTGATGATCGGTTTGCGATTTTGTGCCACCCAGCCGGAGAGCCCCTGCCCGATCGGGATACGCAAAGAAGAGAATAGCCGATAGTTATCGCCGTTCACGTATTCCGGAACGAGTTCATCATCGCGGCGCACATAAATCGCGATGGCGTCGTAGGGCACCATCGGTTTGAGCTTGACGGAGAAAACCGACAACGTTTCGCCCAGGCTGAGCGATGCGCCCAGATCCTGACTGAGTTCGAAAAGCGCCTGCGCTTCCTGGCGTGCGGCTGCGATCGACGACAAGAATGTCGCTTCCTTGCCGGCGTATTCCTGCGCGGTTGCATTCTCGAAGCCTGCGGCGGGTTCCAATCCGCGCTCGATTTTTATTGCGGTCGAGAGCGGACCGTTCGAGTCTTCGCGCGATTTTGCCTGTGCCAGGCGTTCCAGTTGTTCGTATCGCTTCTGCAGAATATCGACGACCTTGGGATCAAACGACTTGCCGGATTCGGCGGCGAGTTTCTGCATGACTTCGCGCAGCGGCAAGGCCCGCCGATATTGCCGGTCGGAAGCGAGCGCATCGAGGTAGTCGACGGCGGAGAGAATGCGAGCGCCGGTGGGAATCTCGGCCCCTTTGAGTCCCAGTGGATATCCGGAACCGTCCCACTTTTCATGGTGCGCGCGCACGATGGGCACAACTGGGTACGGGAAGCGCACCCGTTCCAGAATTTCGGCGCCGACCAGCGTGTGAATCTTCATCTTCTCGAATTCTTCCGGAGTCAGCCGTCCGGGCTTCGAAATGATGTGTTCCGGCACGGCTAGCTTGCCGATATCGTGCAGTAGAGCAGCCGCGTGCAGCGCTTCCAGTTCGGCGCCGTTCACTCCCATGTTTTTCGCCACTTCAATGGCGTAGATGCGCACACGCTGCAGGTGTTCGTGGGTGGTGTGGTCTTTGGCTTCAATGGCCAGGGCGAGGGCTTCAATCGTACGCAAGTGCAGGTTCGCCATCTCCTCGACGTGGCGCTTTTCATCTTCCAACTTGCCGAGGTAGAGGCGATAAGATCGATAGATCAGGTACACCACCGGAACCAGCAACAGCGAAGTTTCCCAATTGAAAATGTGGTTCAGGTAAGCGATGGTGCCAGCGATTCCGGCTCCGACTAAGTAATACGGGAACGACCAGAAATAGCAATCGACGAGAATGCGCGTCAACGGCCGCCTCTCGGTCAGCGAAATGACGGCCGCGATCGATCCGGCGTTGGCGATGAAGTAGACCGTCGCAGCGACACCCAGCAGCACCGGACGGCTGTCGAGGAGCAAATTCGCCAACGGATGGTGATATACGAGATAGGCCAGCGCAGTCGAGATTGCGCCTGCGCAAACGTTGAACGTCACCTGCAGAGCCTGCGGACGCTCGGGATACAAGCACTGCGCCAACATGGAAATCGAGCCCAGGATCAGCGTCTCGGTGAAGCTCAGTTCGATGACGCCGACCAGGATGAACAGGAAATTGACCGACAGCGTTCCGGTGATGCCGGGCAACGTGACTTTCAGCCGGGAGGCGAGAATGGCGATGCCCACATAGCAGATAAATTCCGCGATGTTGCGGCTGCTCTGATGGATACCGCCATATACGAGCACAGCCGTTCCGGAGATGATGACAAAGGCGATCAACAGCTTGGCAGGGAAAGACAGGCCTCTCCACGACGGCGAGCGAGAGGCGCGTGCTTCCACGATGCTGCTGGCACCGGTCATAGTTGGAGCACACCAGTTTGAGCAGACCAAGGCGGAAGCCCCGCCTTGGCCCGGGAGCAAGCTCCCAAAACTCTAGAGATATCAGTTAAATGGGTTTAGATACAGCAATTTGGACGTTTTCGCCGAAACTTCAGTAACCCTGCTTTGGAACGACGGGTAGGTTGACAATGCTACGCCAGCCCGTTTTAAGCCTGTCGGTTCGCTTCAGAGCGCCCCTCGGCCTCGCAAGCTGCTGGCTGACATCCGAGGATAGATCCCGTAGGGTTATTTGATCTCCACTTGATCGATGGAGAAGTCGAAGTTGCCGGGCGGCCGCGTCGCGGCGAAAAGCAACTCCATCAGATCGCTGCCGTCCGTCTGAAAGGTGCTGAACGGGAACGTGTATTGTTTCCAGTTCTGAGCGGCCGCGAACGGGATCATGGCGGGCATGCCATTTTGCCCAGAGCGCGCGGCGGTGAGGACGATCAGCATGTAGGTACGGCCATCGCCTTTCGCCCAGAAGCTGATCTCTTTCTTGCTCGAAAGATTCACGGGTTCCATGGGAGCGTTGCCCGGAGTAAACATAGCTCCGGCCCAGGTAAACTGTCCCGCGCCGGGGATGATTTCCCCGGAAACCTTGAGCGCGCCTTTCGAGCCGTTCGCGCCCGATTCCGCAATATCGAGCGACGCCTTGGATTTTCCGCCAATCATCTCATCGGTACTCGCCGTCCACGAGCCGTAGTTTGCCGCGATCTTGCCCTCGTCAAACGTGCTGACCACGCCAGACTCTGATCCCGCCGGAGGTGGCGGCGGCAGCGGCTTGCCGGTTTCGCCGTGGGGCCCGAGAACCGTGAGTTCGACTTTGCTTGTCTCATCGGAACTGGGGCCGACCATCACATCGAACATCCCCGGTTCGACGACTCGGTGCATATCGATGTTCAAGATGCTGAGCATATCTGGTGTGATGGTGAACTCGACGGTCTTCTTCTCGCCGGGCTTCAGCGTGATGCGGTGGAATCCTTCGAGTTTCATGACCGGCTGCGTCACCTCGGCGATGCGCTGGTGAATGTAGAGCTCGGGGACTTCATCGCCCTCGCGTGAACCGGAGTTCGTAACATCGACGCTGACCTTAGCGGTTCCACCCGAATAAATCTGTGTGGGTTCGACTCGAAGGTTCTCGAACTTGAACGTGGTGTAGCTGAGTCCATAGCCAAACGGAAAGAGCGGCTTGCGGGTGCTGAAGGCATAACTGCGGTTGGCGGATGGCTTGTGATCGTAGTAATCCGGA
>Ga0335073_10005532_pt1 | contig 17725 bp, 17 predicted proteins | sample Lox_Sample_22_FD_207093 | JGI IMG/M metagenome (GOLD analysis project Ga0335073, IMG submission 207093) | Soil microbial communities from Loxahatchee National Wildlife Refuge, Florida, United States - Lox_Sample_2.2 | ecosystem: Environmental > Terrestrial > Soil > Wetlands | place: USA...
GAGCCGGGCCGGCTGCTGGCGGGAACGCCGGCGGAGCAGAGCTGCTGGATGTCGCACCGCGACACGGTGTTCGCACCGCCGCCCGGGTTCGCGGCGCTGGCCTCCTCGACGGCGTCGCCGGTGGCCGCGTTCGAGTCGACCGAGCGCGGCATCTACGGGATCCAGTTCCACCCCGAGGTGGTCCACACGCCCTACGGCCAGCGCGTGCTGACGAACTTCCTCGAAGACGCGTGCGGGTGCGAGCGCACCTGGAGCCCGCGGTCGGTGATCGAGGAGCAGATCGAGGCGATCCGAGCGCAGGTCGGCGACGGGCGGGCGATCTGCGGGCTGTCCGGCGGGGTCGACTCGAGCGTCGCGGCGCTGCTCGTGCACCGCGCGATCGGCGACCGGCTGACGTGCGTGTTCGTAGACCACGGCTTCATGCGCAAGAACGAGGGCGCTCAGGTGATCGAGGCGTTCCGCGATCACTTCCACGTGCCGCTGGTGGCGGTCGACGCGTCCGACCGCTTCCTCGCCCGCCTTCAGGGCGTGACCGATCCCGAGGAGAAGCGCAAGCGGATCGGCGCCGAGTTCATCCGGGTGTTCGAGGAGGAGGCCCGCAAGCTCGACGACGTCCATTTCCTCGTGCAGGGCACGCTGTACTCCGACGTGATCGAGTCCGGCGGCAGCACCGGCGCGGCCACGATCAAGTCCCACCACAACGTCGGCGGGCTGCCCGACGATCTCGAGTTCGAGCTGGTCGAGCCGCTGCGGGCGCTGTTCAAGGACGAGGTTCGCGCGGTCGGGGAAGAGCTGGGGCTGCCCAAGCGGCTCGTGTGGCGCCAGCCGTTCCCGGGACCCGGCCTGGCGATTCGGATCGTCGGCGGCGAGGCCACGCGCGAGCGGCTCGACATCCTCCGCGAAGCCGACGCGATCCTCCAGGACGAGATCCGCAAGGCCGGGCTCTACCAGGAGCTGTGGCAGTCGTTCTGCGTGCTCCCGGACATCCGCACCGTGGGCGTCCAGGGGGACGTACGGACGTACGGAAACGTGATCGTGATCCGCGCCGTCACCAGCGACGACGCGATGACCGCGGACTGGGCGCGCCTGCCCTACGACCTGCTCGAGCAGATCGCCGCCCGGATGATCGGCGAGATCCGCCCGGTCGGACGAGTCGTCCTCGACATCACGAGCAAGCCACCCGGCACCATCGAATGGGAGTAACCTGACCGGGCGGTGGTGATGGGTAGGGCAGTTTGGGGGCTTGTGGTCGGCGCGCTCGCGACGGTGTGCGCGTGTGCTGCGCTCGCGCCCGCGGCGCGTGCGTCGCTGTCGGTGCCCGCCGGGACGCCGACGCCGTACATGGGCTCGAGCGCCTCCGGCACGCCGGTACCGTCCGCCATCGCCGAGTTCGAGGCGGCGATCGGCGGCGCCGACAACAGCATTACCCCCGGCGAGCAGAGCAGCGGCTACCGCCACATCAACTGGGACGGAGGTCTGTTCGACCCCACCGATCCCGGGTCGACCGTGATCGAGTCCGGCCATACGTTCGCGCTGCCGCGCGATGGCCTCCAGCTCTGGGGACTCGAACTCGGACCCGCGCAGCCCGGCGAGGACCCGCTCGCGGGGTCCGCGGTCGCGGTGGCGAACGACGGCTTCAACTCGGTCAACACGAGCGCGCACTTCACGCCGTTCAGCCCGCCGAACGTGTGGGCGCCGTTCAACTCGAACATGGCCGAGTTCGACGTCGTCGCGCCGGCAAGCCCGGGAAACAGTCCGGTGCCGGCGGTGACGCGCGGACTTGGAGTCGTATTCCTGAACGTCAGGTCCGGCAGCCCGACCCAGATCCAGTACTACAACAACAGCTCTCTCCTCTACACGCAGTCGGTCCCGGCGGCTCCGGGAGGGACGTCGTTCGCGGGCGCGCTGTTCGCGAGCCCGGTCGTGACCCGGGTCGTGATCACGCTCGGCGACGGCGAGATCTTCGGCTATGACGGCACGGTCACGGCGGGAACCTCACCCGCCGCCGACCTCGTCGCCGGCGACGACGTCGTGCTCGCGGAGCCCGCGCCGGCGCGGCCGGTGAGCATCGCGACCGTCGGCGTGCCGACGTCGCTGTCTTCCGGCACCTTCACCGAGAGCGACCCGCACGCCTACGTGTCGGCCACGATCGACTGGGGCGATGGAATGAGCTCCCCCGGCACGATCGTGTCCACAGCGCCGGGGACCTTCTACGTGTCGGGCTCGCATCCGTATTGGCGGGTCGGGTCATACACCGCCGTGGTCACCGTTCAGGACTCGACTCCCTCGGAGGAAAGCTCGGCCGCCGTGATCGACGTCGGTGGGCGTCCCAGCACGACAAACCTGACATGCGCGCCCTCACCGGTCGCCGTGACCGCCTCGACAGTCTGCACCGCGACGGTCTCCGACGGCAGCGTGGACGGTGCGACCCCCACGGGCACCGTCGCGTTCAGCTCGCCGACGCCCGGAGCGTCGTTCGCCGCGGACTCCGGATGCTCGCTGGTGGCGACCCAGACACTGGGGGAGGCGATCTGCGAGGTCCAGTTCACGCCCACCGAGCTGCCGCCGGCCCAGGCACGAATCGACGCGGTATACGGCGGCGACGACGAGCACGTGACGAGTTCCGACAGCGCCACCGTGGGCGTGCGCGCCCAGCGATGCACGCTGAAGGCGCTGTCGTCGAGGCTCAAGGGGCATCCGCCCGCGCTGGGCGTGCTCGTGACCTGCGACGCGCGGGCGAACGTGAGGATCGCCGGCAAGACCACGGTGGCGCGCAAGGGCAAGTTCAGGGCGTTCACGCTCGACTTCGGGAGCATCCGAGCCGCAATCACCCCCGGCCGGCCCACCGTGCTCGTGATCAGGCCTTCGCAGAAGCTGTTGAGAGCCCTGCACACGGCGACCCGCCGGCACCAGCGCGCGACGCTGAGGCTGACCCTGACCGCGAGCTCCCACGCCACCCAGACGACCACGACCACGCGGGTCGCGGCGTTCAGGATTCGCTAGCGGCGGCGCCGGCGGCGGCGGCGCGCGCCAGGATCTCGCCGACGTGGCGGCCGATGTTGGGCGGCAGCTGATCGCGGCGGAACCAGTCGGCGCGGGCGAGCTCGATGAGGTCGATGTCGAGCTGCCGGTCGGCGATGCTGGCCTGGAACAGGTGCAGGTCGTCGCGATGGTGACCGTTGGCGACAAACAGCAGGCCGAGCGATTGCCAGTCCTCGATCCGGCGGCCGAGCTCTTCGCGCATCTCCCGCCGGGCGGCGTCGATCGGGGCCTCGCGGCGGTGCCGGACGGTACCGCCGGGCAGCTCCCAGTTCGGCGGGCCGTAGGTGTGACGCACGAGCAGCACGTCGTCGTCGTGACGCACGACGCATTTGACCCCGACCACCTTCGGACGGAACACGAACCAGTACAACCGCAGTCCGATGTAGGCGCAACGGATCGCGACGCGCCGGACCTTGATGGACAGCGTCATGTGACCTTGAGCATAGGGTCCGCCAGGAAAGGCCGTGTTCCGTGGGATCGCACTATCATGGGCGAAGCCGCGCGATCGTCGCGCGGCTTGTGCATGCCATGAAGACCTACGTAGCCACACCCGCCGACCGAGAGCGCAACTGGGTGATCGTCGACGCCAACGGGCAAACGCTCGGGCGTCTTGCGACGCAGATCGCCGACACGCTCCGCGGTAAGCGCAAGCCCACCTACACGCCGCACGTCGACACCGGCGACTTCGTGATCGTCGTCAACGCCGAGAAGATCTCGGTGACCGGCAACAAGCGGACCGACAAGCGCTATTACCGCCACTCCGGGTATCCCGGCGGGCTCAAGTCCCGCAGCCTGAACGACATGCTCGAGCGCCGGCCTGAAGAGGTCATCCGTCTCGCGGTCAAGGGAATGCTGCCGCGCAACCGCCTGGCGCGCAAGCAGCTGACGAAGCTGAAGGTCTACGCGGGTCCTGAACACCCCCACGCTGCACAGAAGCCGCAACCGATGGAGATCGAGCAGTGACCGAGCGCCCCGAGGACGAGCAGCAGGCCGACGACCAGGAGCCGATCGCTCCCGAAGAGCCGCAGGCCGACGAGCCCACGGCGGAGGTCGAGGAGCCCGCAGAGGAGGCCGCAGAGGAGCCTGCAGAGGAGGCCCAGGAGCCCGCAGAGGAGGCTGAGGAGCCGCCGGCCGAGCCCGAGGAGCCGGCGATCGCGGCCGAGGCTGAGGAACCGCAGGCGGAGGCCGAGGAGCCGCCCGCCGAGGCGCAGGAGCCGGCGATCGCGGCGGAGGCCGAGGTCGGCGACCCGGATGCCGTCCAGCCCGAGGTGACGGTCGAGGCCGAGCAGAGCCCGCTCGAGGAAGAGGAGCTCGAGGAGATCGAGCTTGCCCCCCGCGAGAAGCCGGAGATTCCCGGCGCCGACCTGATCCCTGACCTCGTCTCCGACAGTGACCAGTTCCTCGATGCCGAGGCGCAGGCGGCCGCCGAAGCCGACGCCGAGGCGGCGGCGGCGCGCGCGCAGCAGGAGGCCGAGGAGGACTCGAGCCCGATCGCCGACGCCGCGATCGATCTCGCCGCCGGCGCCCGCTACACCGCCACCGGGAAGCGCAAGACCGCGGTCGCCCGGGTGATCATCAAGCCCGGCACGGGGACGTACGTGATCAACGGCAAGACGCTCGAGGCGTTCTTCCCGCGGGAGACCCTCCGGCGGATCATCCGCCAGCCGCTTGAGACCGTCGGCTACGAGTCGCGGATGGACGTGGTCGCGCGAATGCACGGCGGCGGCGTGTCCGCCCAGGCCGGCGCGCTCCGTCACGGGATCTCGCGCGCGCTGATCGTGGCCGACCCCAACCTGCGCGGCGAGCTCAAGCGCCGCGGCTTCCTGACGCGCGACCCGCGCGTCAAGGAGCGCAAGAAGGCCGGGCTCAAGAAGGCCCGCAAGCGGCCGCAGTTCTCCAAGCGTTAGTCCGTCGCATGGCGCGCCAGCTGTTTGGCACGGACGGCGTCCGCGGCCGGGCGGGACATTTCCTCACCGCCGACCTCGCGCTCGCCCTGGCCCGCACCGCGGTGGCGCGGATCGAGGCGGAACGCCCGCGGGTGCTGATCATCCGCGACACGCGCGAGTCCGGCGAGATGCTCGAGTCGGCGATGGCCGCCGGTGCGGCCGCGGCCGGGGGCGACGTGCTGCTCGCCGGGGTGCTCCCGACGCCGGCGGCGCCGCTGCTCGTCCGCCGCCACGGCTTCCACCTCGCCGCGGTCATCTCGGCGTCGCACAACCCGTACGAGGACAACGGCATCAAGCTGTTCGCGGCCGACGGGTTCAAGCTGCACGACGACACCGAGCACGCGATCGAGGCCGCGCTCGAGACGCCACCGCCCCCGCCGCCGCACATCGGCCGCGTGCGGCGATTCGACGGCGCCCACGAGGACTACCTCCACGCGCTCGAGACCCGCTTCTCCGGGCTGCGGCTGTCGGGGGTGCGCGTGCTGCTCGATTGCGCCAACGGCGCGACGTTCGAGGTCGCGCCGGAGATCTTCCGGCGCCTGGGTGCCGACGTGGACGTGCTCGCGGATCAGCCCGACGGCATGAACATCAACCAGCGGTGTGGCTCGACCCACCTCGACGGGGTCGTCGCGCGCGTCCGTAGCGGCGACTACCACGTCGCGTTCGCGTTCGACGGCGACGGCGATCGGGTGCTGGCCGTGGACGGCCGTGGGGTCGTCGTCGACGGCGACGAACTGATCGCGCTGGCCGCGCTTCACCTCCGTGATGCCGGGAGGCTGCCGGGCGGGGGCGTGGTGGTCACGGTGATGACGAACTACGGGTTCCACAGCGCGATGTCGGACGCCGGGATCGAGGTCGCGACCACCGCCGTCGGCGACCGCTACGTGCTCGACGAGCTCCGCAAGCGGGGCTGGGCGCTCGGAGGCGAGCAGTCCGGTCACATCATCGACCTCGGGTTCGGGCCCTCCGGCGACGGGATCGCGAGCGCGCTGCTCACGCTCGAGGCGCTCGGCGGCCGCGCTCTGGCCGACCGCGGCGCCATGGAGAAGCTGCCCCAGCGGCTGGTCAATATCCGCGCTTCGGACCGCGCCGGGCTCGCGGCCGCGATGGCCGATCCGGGCGTCGAGGAGGCGGTCGCCCGCGAGCACGCCGGGCTGACCGGCCGTGGGCGCGTGCTCGTCCGGGCGTCCGGCACGGAGCCGTTGATCCGCGTGATGGTCGAGGCCCCGAGCCAGGAAGAGACCGACGAGATCTGCGCCCGGTTGCAGCAGGCGGTGGAAACCGCGGTCACATAACGCACCGCGGGATCGCCGCGAGTCCCGCATAACCTCGTGCGTTGATAGAGGCGACCATGCTTCCGGCTACCATCGTCGAATTCCTCTGACGCGAAACCGGAAGACGATCGTGCGGATTGCCCGCCACGAAAGGGGAAGTAAGCGCGTATGTGTGGAATCGTCGGCTATGTCGGACCGCGTAAAGCCCGCCCGCTGCTGCTCGCGGGACTAGAGAAGCTCGAGTACCGCGGCTACGACAGCGCCGGCATCTCGGTCCTTCATGGGGACCGGATCGACGCCGTCCGCGCGGTCGGCAACCTGAGCGCGCTGCGCGAGGCGATCGCGTCCTGCAACGGCGGCCACGATCACGGTGACGCGGGCGACCGCGGCGCTGTGGCCGTGGCCGAGCGCCCGCGGCCCGGGACGGGTATCGGCCACACGCGCTGGGCGACCCACGGCCGCGTCACCCAAGAGAACGCCCACCCGCACTTCGACAACACCGACCGCGTCCACATCGTCGTCAACGGGATCGTCGAGAACTACATCTCGCTCAAGCGCCGCCTCGTCGCCGAGGGCGCCGTGTTCACCTCGGAGACCGACGCCGAGGTGATCGCGCACCTGGTCGCCCACTACAACGAGGGCGACCTCGTCGAGGCCGTTCGCCGCGCCTATGCCGACCTTCGCGGCCATTACGCGTTCGTGGCGATGACCGCGGATGAGCCCGGCGTGCTCGTCGGGGCGCGCAAGGAGTGCCCCCTGATCATCGGCCGCGGCGACGGCGAGCAGTTCGTCGCGTCCGCGATCCCGGCGTTCCTGCGCCACACCCGCCGCGTCCAGTACATCGAGAACGACGAGATCGTCGTGCTGCGGCCGGACGACGTCGAGTTCTCGACCGCCGACGGCACCGACCTTACGCGTGAGATCGTCGAGATCGACTGGGACGCGGAGACCGCCGAGAAGCAGGGCTACGAGACGTTCATGCTCAAGGAGATCCACGAGCAGGCCGACGCGGTCGCCGAGACGATCGGCGAGCGCGCCGCCAGGGGGATCGGGATCGACCTCGGGGACCTCGGGCCGATCGACGACGAGGCGCTGCGCACGGCGCGTCGGATCGTGGTCGTCGCGTGCGGCACGTCATACCACGCGGGCCTGATCGGCCGGTACGCGATCGAGGAGTTCTCGCGCGTTCCGGTCGAGGTCGAGATCGCCTCCGAATATCGCTACCGCAACCCGGTCGTCGGCCCCGGCGACCTCGTCATCGGGATCTCGCAGTCCGGCGAGACCGCCGACACGCTCGCGGCGATGCGCACGGCGCGCGAGCGCGGCGCTCGCGTGCTGGCGATCACGAACATCATGGGGTCGCAGGCCACCCGCGACGCCGACGGCGTCCTGTACACGCGGGCCGGGCTCGAGATCGGCGTCGCCGCCACCAAGACGTTCGTCAGCCAGGTCGTGGCCATGTACCTGCTCGCGCTGCGGCTGGCCGAGTTGCGCGGCACGCTCGAGCCCGATCAGCTAAAGGCGACGATCAGCGAGGTCAAGCGCCTCCCGCACCGGATCGCCGAGATGTTCGAGCGCGACATGGGAGGGGTGGCCGACGTCGCGGAGCGCGTCCACGGGGCCGAGTTCTTCCTGTACCTCGGGCGCCACGTCGGGTTGCCGGTCGCGCTGGAGGGGGCGCTGAAGCTCAAGGAGATCTCCTACATCGCGACCGACGCGTACGCCGCCGGAGAGATGAAGCACGGCCCGATCGCGCTGCTCGACCAGAGCACGCCCGTGGTCGTCGTCGCGACCGAGTCGCCCGTGCTCGAGAAGGTGATCTCGAACATCCAGGAGGTCCGGGCCCGCGGCGCGCGCGTGATCGCGGTCGCCACCGAGGGCGACGAGCAGATCGCCCAGCACGCCGACGAGGTGATCGAGGTCCCGCGCACCGAGTGGATGCTCGCGCCGCTGCTGGCGGTGATCCCGCTCCAGCTGCTCGCCTACCACATCGCCCGCCGGCGCGGGCTGAACGTCGACCAGCCGCGGAACCTGGCAAAGACGGTCACGGTCGAGTGAGCTCCGTGGGCGGGGCCGGTCTCCGAGTCGGGATCGACCTGCTCGAGATCGACCGTCTGGAGCGCGCGCTCGAGCGCACGCCACGCCTGGCCGAGCGCCTGTTCACCGACGGCGAGCGGGCCTACGCCGCCTCTCGCGGCCGGCCGGGGCAGCACCTCGCGGCGCGGTTCTGCGCCAAGGAGGCGGTGGCCAAGGCGCTCGGGGTCGAGTCGTGGAACTTCCACGAGGTCGAGGTGATCGGGACCGGCGGGCCGCCTCGGATCAAGCTGTCGGGGAGCGCCGCGGCGCGAGCGGCCGAGCTCGGGGTCCAGATCGAGGTGTCGCTCACGCACACCGACCGCGAGGCCGCGGCGGTCGCAATCGCGGTCTGACGTCTAGATTCTCGGGCGTGGGCCTTCCCGAATGGCTTGATCCGCTCCCCGACGCCGCCGAGCAGCGAGCGCTCGACGAGTGGGCGATCCACGAGCGCGGAATCCCCGGCCTCGACTTGATGGAGCGCGCCGGGACCGGGCTGGCCGACCTCGTCGGCTCGCTCGTGCCCGACGGGCGCGTCGTCGTCGTGTGCGGCAAGGGGAACAACGGCGGCGACGGGCTGGTGACGGCGCGGATCCTGCGCGAGCGGGGCCGCTCCGTGGACGTGCTGTTGCTGGGAGATCCGGGCGAACTGCGCGGGGACGCTGCGACGAATCTCGAGCGGCTGCCGGGGGCGGGTCCGCTGGCGTTCGACGCCGGCGCCCTCGCCGGCGCCGCCGGGATCGTCGACGCGATCCTCGGCACCGGCTTCTCCGGTGACCCGCGCGAGCCCGCGGCCGGCGCGATTGCGGCCATCGACGCCGCCGCTGGTTCCGGCGCGCTCATCGTCGCGTGCGATGTTCCGAGCGGCGTTGACGCGTCCACCGGCGAGATCGCAGGCGCGGCCGTGAAGGCGCGGGTCACCGCGACGTTCAACGCCGGCAAGCCGGGGCTGTGGATCGAGCCCGGCAAGACGCACGCCGGCGAGGTGCACGTAATCGACATCGGGATCCCCGCCGGCGGCCCGGTCCAGGCGCGCGTGGGGCTGATCTCGACGCGCGTGGCGGCGTTGATTCCGCGCCGCGGGCGAGAGTCGACGAAGTTCGCGGCCGGGAGCGTGCTGGTATGCGGAGGCTCGCCGGGGCTCACCGGCGCGCCCTGCATGGCCTCCGAGTCCGCCATGCGCGCCGGCGCGGGCTACGTGACGGCATGCGTTCCCGGGTCGCTGATCCTGGTGTTCGGAACGAAGCTGCTCGAGGTCATGACGATCTCGCTGCCCGACACCGACGGCTCGCTCGAGCCGCGCGGCGTCGAGCAGGTGCTCGAACGCGCCGATCGGTCGGACGCGATCGCGCTCGGGCCCGGGCTGGGCCGGACCGACGGGGCACAGGAGTTCGCCCGCCAGCTGGCCGCGGCGGCCCCCGTCCCGCTGCTGCTCGACGCCGACGGCCTGAACGCGCACGCCGGGTCGCTCGCGCTGCTCGCCGACCGCCCGGCCGCGACCGTGCTCACCCCGCACGCCGGCGAGCTCGCGCGCCTGCTCGAGACCGACAGCGCGTCGATCGGGGCGCGGCGCCTGTTCAGCGCGCGGCGAGCGGCGCGCGAGGCGCAGGCGATCGTCGTCCTCAAGGGCGACGATTCGATCGTGGCGGCGCCGGACGGCCGCGTGGCGGTGAACCGGGGCGCGTCGTCGGCGCTGGCCACCGCGGGCACCGGCGACGTGCTCTCGGGCGTGATCGGGGCGTACCTGGGCAAGCACATGGATCCGTTTGCGGCGGCGTGCGCCGGCGTGCTCGTCCACGGCCGCGCCGGGCAGCTGTGCGCCCAGGAGATCGGCCCCGAGGGCGTGGTGGCCGGCGACGTGATCCGCGCCCTGCCCCGCGCCCTGACGAGCCTCTTGTAGGTTGGCCCCTCACGTGAGCGACCGCTAGCCATGGCCGTGCGCGCGCTGGCCCGGGTGAATCTCGCGGCGATCGAGCGCAACGTCGCGCGGCTGCGCGACGGGCTGGCGGACGGGGTGGAGCTGTGCGCGGTCGTGAAGGGAAACGGCTACGGCCACGGGGCCCTGCCGGCGGCGCGGGCGGCGCTCGCCGGCGGCGCGCGGTTGCTGGCGGTGGCGACGGCGGGCGAGGCGGCAGAGTTGCGCGCCGGCGGGATCGAGGGTCCCGTGCTCGTCATGGGGGCGGTCAGCGACGAGGAGCTGCCGGTGGCGCTCGGGGCTCGTGCCGAGCTCGTGACGTGGACCCCGGAGTTCGTGGAGCGGCTGCGGCGGGCGTGCACGGGCGCGGGTGCGGCCCCCGTGCGCCTCCACGTGAAGCTCGACACCGGCATGGGCCGGCTCGGGACCCGGGATCCGGACGAGGCGATTCGGATCGCCGAGACGATCGCCGACGCCGGCCCGGCGCTCGAGCTCGCGGGGGCGATGACCCACTTCGCGAGCGCCGACGAGGATCGCTCGTTCACTTCGGCCCAGCTCGCGCGGTTCGAGCCGTTCGCGGCGGCGATGCGCGAGCGGTGGCCGGGAATCGTCGTCCACGCCGCCAACAGCGCCGCCACGCTGCGCGAGCCCGCCAGCCATTTCGACCTTGTCCGGTGCGGGATCGCGATCTACGGTTGCGACCCGATGAACGACGATCCCGCCACACACGGCCTCGAGCCGGCGCTCGAGCTGACCTCGTACGTGGCGGCGGTGAAGCCAGCCCGCGCCGGGGAGAGCGCCGGCTACGGCCGGCGGTGGGTGGCGCGCTCAGACACGTGGGTGGCGACCGTCCCGATCGGCTACGCCGACGGGATCCGCCGGGCCCTCACCAACAACTGCGACGTGCTGATCGCCGGCCGGCGCTACCCGCTGGTGGGAACGGTCAGCATGGACAACATCACGGTCGAGGTCGGCGCTCCCGATGCGGTTCGCCCGGGGGATCGCGTCACGATCATCGGCGCCGACGGCCACGGGCGCCAGACGGCGGAAGAGGTGGCGCGGCGGATCGGCACGATCAGCTATGAGATCGTGTGCGGGCTGACCCCGCGGGTGCCGAGGGTCTACCACCGGGACGGGACGCCGGCGTGAGCGCCGCCGTCCCGCTCGAGGCGCTCGCCGCGATCGTCGACGAGCCGGCCTGGCTGGTGGGTGGGGCGGTGCGCGATCGGGTGCTGCGGCGCCCCACCGACGACTACGACGTCGTGGTCGCGGGCGACGCGCGCGGGCTGGCCCGCTCGCTCGCGCGCGCCACCGACGCGCACGTGTTCCCGCTGTCGGAGGCATTCGGCGCGTGGCGCGTGGTCGCGCGGGATCGCCGCTGGCAGGTCGACGTGCTCCCGGTCACCGGCGACTCGATCGAGGACGACCTGGCCCGCCGCGACTTCACGATCAACGCGATCGCCGAGCCGCTCCCCGGGGGCGGGTACATCGACCCGTTCGGAGGGCTCGAGGACCTGCGCCGGCGGCGGCTGCGGATGGTGTCCGCGCGCGCGTTCGCGGACGACCCGCTGCGCACCCTCCGCCTGGCCCGGCTGGCGTGCGAGCTGAGCCTCGAGATCGACGAGGACACTCGCCGCGCCGCCTCCGCCAGCGCCGCTGCGCTCGCCAGAGTCTCGCCGGAGCGCATCTTCGCCGAGCTCAGGCGGATCGTGAGCGCTGCGCGAGTGCTCGACGGCCTGGCGCTGATGGACGCCGTCGGCGTGACCGGCGTCGTCCTGCCGGAGCTGACCCGGATGCGCGGCGTCGAGCAGAGCCCATACCACCACCTCGACGTATACGAGCACACCCTGTCGGTGCTGTCCTGCGCCATCGAGCTGTCCCGGCGCCCCGAGCGATGGTTCGGCGAGCACTCCGACGCGGTCCGTGAGTTTCTGGCCGAGCCGCTGGCCAACGAGCTGAACCGTGGTGAGGCGCTGCGGTTCGGCGCCCTGCTTCACGACGTCGCCAAGCCGGAGACCCGGCGGGTCACCCCGCAGGGGCGGATCACGTTCATCGGGCACGACGTCGTGGGAGCCGAGGTCGCGGCGAAGGTGCTGACCCGGTTGAAGGCGAGCGACCGGCTTCGCGAGCACGTCGCCGCGCTCACGCGCAACCATCTGCGGCTCGGCTTTCTCGTCCACGAGATGCCGGTCGGCCGGCGCGCGATCTATCGCTACCTGCGGGCGTGCGAGCCGGTGCAGGTCGACGTGACGCTGCTCAGCGTCGCCGATCGGCTGGCGACGCGCGGGCGGGGCTCCGATGAGGCGATCGCGCGGCATCTCGAGCTCGCGCGCGATCTGCTGGGAGAGGCGCTCACGTGGCGCGAGAGCCGCCCGCGACTTCCGGTGCGCGGCGACGAGCTCGCGCGGGCGGTCGGGCTCCGGCCCGGCCCCGAGCTGGGTCAGCTCCTCGCCGAGCTCGAGGAGGCGAGCTTCGCGGGAGAGATCACCTCGCGCGAGCAGGCGATCGATCGAGCGCGGGCGATCGTCGGCGGCGCGGGCAGCTCGCTCGCCGACCGATAGGCCGCACGGCCGTCAGCGGAGATCGAAGCGACCGCGAATACGCTTCGCTGAGCGGCCTCAAACAAGCTGAGCCCGGCCGCCGCAGACCGTGTGACCGTCGCGTTCGGCACTGTTTCGGAACCCGCGAAGCTGCATCGAATCACTCCAGAAAGCCATCAACTGCACTTCCTTGCTACCTTCCCCGGGTTGGTCGGGGCCCTCGGGCACCCAACCGGCGTGTCCGATAGCAGGCTATAAGGGGAGTACATGGCAACGGGTACCGTCAAGTGGTTCAGCGACGACAAGGGCTTCGGCTTCATAACGCCCGACGACGGCGGGCGCGACTTGTTCGTTCATTTCACTGGCATCGTGGGGGACGGCTATCGCTCGCTGTCCGAGGGCATCAAGGTTTCATATGAGGAGGAGGCCGGTCCGAAGGGGCCGAAGGCGGTTAACGTCTCCAAGCTGTAGCAAGGCGGCTGGACTGGCCGTTTTGTAGTAGACAACGCGACCGGCCGGCGCCAGGATGGCGATCGTCGCCTTCGTGCGGCGCAACTGGCGCCGGGGTGTCGTGTTGAATCTGGACATGAAACGTTCTCTCTTGGCCACAGCTGGCGCGGTCGCGCTCTGCGGGCTGGTTGCAGCCAGCGCCGACGCGACGATCAGCGAGCTTGGCGCCACTACGTCGCCGCTCGTCGCGCCGGCTTGTCCGAAGGGCGTTCCGCCCTCGCAATGCACGATCATCCTGACCCGGGCAACCGCGCTCGAGACGATCAGGGACAACATCGCGTACCCGTCCAAGATCAAGCAGGCCGGGCGGATCGTGGCGTTCACCGTCGGGCTGTCCGCACTTTCGACGAGCGCATCGACCGCGCTCAGCGACACGAAATTCCTCGACAAGACCTACGGCGGCGATGCGCAGGTCGGAATCACCGTGCTGAAGCCGGTCGGCAAGAAGACCGCCTGGACGTGGTCCGTGGTCGCACAGAGCCCCCTGGTCGACGTACAGCCCTATCTGGGCCAGGTCGCCCAGTTCGCGCTCACGACTTCGATCCCGGTCGTTCGCGGTGAGACGATCGCCCTTACCACTCCGACGTGGGCGCCGGTCCTGACGATCGACCTGTCGACGAGTCACTTCGCCTACCGGCAGAGCCGCAGCCGCAACTGCAATCTTCCACCGAACACGTCGCAGGCACAGGTCACCATCGGCCGGAGTGCCGCGTACTCGTGCGACTATCCGGGAACGCGGGTCGAATACAGCGCCACCGAGGTGACGAACGCGGTGCCGAACACGACCACGACGACGAGCACGACGCCGAAGAAGAGGTGAGCTGAGCGGGGGTCGGCGTCGGTGGGCGGGCGACTAGGGCAGCCCGCCTCCGCGGGCGACTAGGGCAGCCCGCCGCCGCCGCTGCCCGACCCGGAGTTGCCCGAGCCGGTGCCTGTCGACGTCGCGCCGTTGGGCGTCGCGCCGCCGCCGCCACCGGCCGGCTGGCTCGGGGTGGTTGCGTTACCCGCGCCACCGGTGCCGCCAGCGCCCGTGTTCCCGGCGCTCGTGTTGCCGCCCGACGAGCTTCCGGACGAGCTGCTCCCGCTGCCGGACGACGCCGATGCGGAGCTCGACGGCGACGAGCCGCTGGAGGACGACGTGGACGTGCTCTTCGTCGTCGAGCTGGCCGACGACGTTCCCGTGGCCGCCGACGTGGTGATGGTCGCCGTCGGGACGGTCAGCGGCGGAGCGCCCGAGGTGTCCGTGGCCGCGCCGCCGCTACCGCACGCCGCGATCGCCGCGGATGCCGCCGCGCCGGCCGCGAGCGCGGCGAGACCGCGAGTAGCGCGAATGACGGCTGGACGACCAGGCACGACCGGCCCTCAGACTTCGAGCGGGTCCATCCGCCTGCCGCAATGGGGACAGTCGTTGAGGTCCTTCTGGCAATGCTGATCGCACCAGTTGCAGAAGCGAAGGTTGTCAACCGCCCACGGCAGCTCGGACGGGGTCGGTGCCAGGGGCAACAGCTGCCCGACGACCTCCAGCGGCTCACCGGTCTCTCGATCGAGGTAGGTGCGCCCGACCTCGGCGTCGATCACGACCTCGCGACCAGTGGATGGCGTCCTCATCCGGTACTTCTGACGCAACCTCATTCTCAGCCATCGTATAGCAGGGGCCGGATGTCCGCCGCCGCGCCGGCGGCCCGTGCAGATGGGGGAGGGGCTGTAGGCGCGCCGGTGAGCCCCCCTGCCGACGGCTTGGATAGAGTGCCGCCTCTCAAGGTATGGATAAGTCGCTGGGACGCATCGCAACGCTCATAGCGGCAGCCATAGTCGCGATCGCCGTGGGGGGCTGCGCGATCAAGCACCCCACCTCCAACCTCGTCACGGGCAAGAAGCTGTTCGCGACGAACTGCGCCTCGTGCCACACGCTGGCGCACGCGAACTCAACCGGCACGGTCGGCCCGAACCTGGACGATGCGTTCCGGCAGGATCGGATCGACGGCGTCAAGAGCACCTCGATCGAGGGGCTGATCTCGTTCTGGATCCAGTACCCGAACTCCGAGGGCGTGATGCCCGCGATGCTCGTGAAGGGGCAGGACGCCCAGGACGTCGCCGCCTACGTCGCGGCGGTCGCGGCGAAGCCGGGCCAGGACACGGGCGCGCTCGCGCAGGCGGTGGCGGAGAAGGTCAACCCGACGCCGGCCGTCGGCAAGCAGATCTTCACCGGCGTCGGCGGATGCGGCTCGTGCCATACGCTCGCCGCCGCCGGGACGACCGGCACGGTCGGGCCGAATCTGAACACCCTCAAGACCGCCTGCGCCGCGCCGGCGTCCCAGGCGGCGCGCGGCGCGACGTTCGAGAAGTGCGTGACGACCGCGATCACCGATCCATACAAGTACATCCCGGCGGGCTACCACTCCGGGATCATGCCGAACACCTTCAGCAAGACGCTGAGCCCGAGTCAGATCCAGGCGCTGGTGGCGTTCTTACAGAGCGCTACGCACTAGCGCGAGGTGATCCGCTCGAGCAGCTCGTCGCCCCGGCCCGCCGCCACCGCGCGCGCCGCGCGCTGCTCGTCGAGCTCGAGACCCTGCGCGGCCGCCGCGTCGAGCAGCGCTTGGCGCTCCTCGGCCTCGCGCGCGACCTTGAGGAACAGCCAGCAGAACAGGCCGATCGTGAGCAGGCTCTCCTCGACCATCATCAGGCCGGCGGCGGCGATCTGGTCGCCCATCGGGCTGATGTGCCACTTAGCGTCGCCGGCGCGGTAGATCGGGTAGAGCACGGTGCCGGAGAAGATCATGATGTTGGCGAGGATCGTCCCGGCCAGGCGTACCGCGATGATGTACGCCAGCCGGGCCGCGTTGCCGAACCACGCAGGTTTCGGCAGCGGCCCCAGCAGCGCCATCCACATCGCCATCCCGAACGCGAGGAACGTCCCGTGCTGAAGCGCGTGGATGCTGTCGTGGCGGAGCGCCGCCTGGTACAGGAACGGCGTGTGCCAGGCGTAGAAGTTGATCGCCCACGCCGGGAACGCCACCAGCGGGTGAGCGAACACGCGCAGCTTTCCGATGTAGCGCCGGCGGAGCAGCGGCGCGAGCAACGGCCCGGTGAAGCCGAGCACGATCAGCAGGGCTGAGATGTCGCCGATCACGAGGTGCTCGGCCATGTGCGCCACCAGCAGCTGGTCGGCGATCGAATCGACGGGCGCGCTCAACGCGATCGCGAGCGTGAGCAGCCCGGCCGCGTAGCACGCCTGGCGCCACCCCGGGACCGCGCGCCGCTCACCCGAGAGCGTCTGCACGCGCGCCCGGTAAGGCAGCCAGCACAGCAGCACGAGTAGCGACGGGACGATGCCGTTGATCGGGCCGGCGCCGGCGAGCGGAAGCGAAATCGAGGCCACGACTACACCCAATGGTGGCGCATGACCGCGGGAACGACTAGGTCAGCGCGCGGATGATCAACACGATCACAACGATCGCCGCGATCACGGCCAGGCAATAGAGGAACACCCGGAAGGCGTCGGCCTCGTAACGCAGCGGGTTCGCCAACTCCGGACGCCCCGGCTAGAGGACGTACACCGACGTGTACACGATGATCCACATGATGTCGACGAAGTGCCAGTAGATCCCGGGCACTTCCATGCCCGCGTGGTGCTCCTGGGTGTAATGACCGCGGAATGTGCGGATAGTCACCATCAGCAGCAGGCACAGGCCGATGAACACGTGGGCGCCGTGCAGGCCGGTCAGCGAGTAGAAGACGGTGGCCTGAGCCGAATCGTGGGGCGCCCACCCGAGGTGGATGTACTCGTTGACCTGGATGAACAGGAACGTCAGCCCGAGCATGAACGTCGAGGCCATTCCCGCCTTCATGCCGAAGCGGTTGCCGTTCTTGGCCGAGGTCAGCGCCCAGTGCAGGGTCAGCGACGACGACAGCAGGATCGCGGTGTTGACGCCCGCCACGGCTTCCGGAACGGTCGTGCCGCGGGCCGGCCACGGGTTGTGCGTCACGATCCGGATGAAGAAATACGCGGTGAAGAACGCGCCGAAGATCATGATCTCCGACATGATGAAAAGCAGCATGCCGAGCGTCGGCGCGTGCACCCGCGAGGACTGGTGCGCGGGCGGCGGGCCGTGGTGCTCGGCGTGGCCGTGGGCGATCGAGGCGGCTTCCATGGCTACGCGGTGCTCGAGGCGACGTCCTCGTGGACGACGTGCTCGACCGGTTTGCCGGTCGTGCGCCGCACCCGCTCGATCAGGTCGGTGCGCAGCCACCCGGACTTGGTGTCGGAGAAGGTCGAGATCACGATGTCGTCGACCCGGAAGTACTGAAGCGCGTTCGTGATCGCGGTGAACGGGTCGGGGTCGCCGATCATCCCCGCGGCGAACATGCCGGCGGCGCGAAGCCGGTCGATCACCAGCTTCAGTCGCGTCCGCGCCCGCCGCG
>Ga0335073_10005533_pt1 | contig 17723 bp, 17 predicted proteins | sample Lox_Sample_22_FD_207093 | JGI IMG/M metagenome (GOLD analysis project Ga0335073, IMG submission 207093) | Soil microbial communities from Loxahatchee National Wildlife Refuge, Florida, United States - Lox_Sample_2.2 | ecosystem: Environmental > Terrestrial > Soil > Wetlands | place: USA...
GCAGTAGGGGCAGGCGGTGGAGATGGCATCGGGGTTCAGGGCCAGCGCCTCGTCGATGCGCTCGGTGTTGATCCGCTTGCCGGTGCGCTCTTCCAGCCACATCCGGGCCCCGCCGGCGCCGCAGCAGAACCCGCGGTTCTTGCACCGGGCCATCTCCTCCGCGCGGGTGCCGGGCACGGCGTCGATGATCTGCCGGGGCGGGGTGTAGACCTTGTTGTGGCGGCCCAGGAAGCACGGGTCGTGGTAGGTGATCTCCTCCTCCACCGCGGTGACCGGGGTGAGCCTGCCGTCGGCGACGAGGCGGGCCAGCAGCTGGGTGTGGTGGATGACCTCGTAGCTGCCGCCGAGCTGGGGGTACTCGCGGGCGATGGTGTTGAAGCAGTGCGGGCAGGACGCCACGATCTTCGTCACGCCCGCGCCGTTGAGGGTCTCGATGTTCTGCCGGGCCAGGCCGTGGAACACGAACTCGTTGCCCAGCCGCCGCGCCGGGTCGCCGGTGCACGCCTCCATCGGGCCCAGCACCGCGAACGTGACGCCCGCGGTGTGCAGCAGTCCGGCGATCGCCTTGGTGGTCTTCCTGGCCCGGTCATCGAGCGCGCCGGCGCAGCCGACCCAGAACAGGTACTCCGTCCCCGGCCCGATCGTGCCGTCCACCACCGGCACCTCGAAGTCCAGTTCGCCGGCCCAGTCCAGCCGCCGGTCTTCGGCCATGCCCCACGGGTTGCCGCGCCGTTCCAGGTTGTTGAGCATGGCGGTGGCCTCTTGCGGGAACGCGGACTCCACCAGCACCTGGTGGCGGCGCATCCCGTCGATGTGGTCGATGTGCTCGATATCGACCGGGCATTCCTCCACGCAGGCGCCGCAGTTGGTGCACGACCAGCAGCTTGCGCTGCCCGATCACCTCCGTCAGCTCCGCCCGCGCGTCAGCGCCCAGATGCCCGCGCGCATACGCCACCCGCTCCGGCGCCGGCTGCCCCGAAAACGCCAGCCGCTTCAGCCACCACACCCGCCGCCCCGCGACCGCCAACGCGACCACGGTCAGCCCCAGGCCGACAATCATCCGCACGATCACGATTGCTCACCAGTCCCTGATCAGAAACTCTCGTTGGGAACGTACCGGCCCCACACATCCCGCAGGGCGTGCGCGATCTCGCCGCCCGTGGCGCGTAGCGCCAGCGCCTCGCGCATCGGCGGCAGCACGTTCGCGGTGCCCTCGGCGGCGGCGCGCAGCGCGTCGAGTGCCCGCGTGACCGCCTGGCTGTCCCGATCCCGGCGCAGGGCGGCGAGGCGCTCGCACTGCTCGGCCTCGATCTGCGGGTCGACACGCAGCGGCTCGTATGGTTCTTCGCCGGCGGTGCGGAACTTGTTGACCCCGACCACCGTTCGCGCGCCGCTGTCGACCTCTTGAGCGATCCGGTAGGCCGAAGCTTCGATCTCGGTCTTCTGGAACCCGGCCTCGATCGCCGCGACGGCGCCGCCGCGGTCCTCGACGGCTTGGATCAGCGCGAGCGCCGCGGCCTCCACGTCGCCGGTCATCGATTCGATCGCGTAGGACCCGGCGAACGGGTCGACGACCTTGGTGACGTCCGTCTCGTAGGCGAGCACCTGCTGGGTGCGCAGCGCCAGCCGGGCGGCCTTTTCCGTCGGCAGGGCGATCGCCTCGTCGTAGGAGTTCGTGTGCAGGGACTGGGTGCCGCCGAGCACCGCCCCGAGGGCCTGCAAGGCGACGCGGACCAGGTTGACTTCCGGCTGCTGCGCGGTGAGCTGGACCCCCGCGGTCTGCGTGTGGAAGCGCAGCATCTGCGACTTCGGGTTCTTGGCCCCGAACTCGTCGCGCATGATCCGCGCCCAGATCCGGCGGGCCGCGCGGAACTTCGCGATTTCCTCAAGCAGCGTGGTCCGCGCCACGAAGAAAAACGACAGCCGTGGCGCGAAGTCGTCGACGTCCAGGCCGGCGGCGAGCGCGGCGCGGACGTACTCCTTGGCGTTGGCGATGGTGAACGCGATCTCCTGGACGGGCGTGGCGCCTGCCTCGGCCATGTGGTACCCGGAGATGGAGATCGTGTTCCAGCGCGGGATCTCGGCCTGGCAGTAGGCGAAGATGTCGCTGGTCAGCCGCAGCGACTGCTTCGGCGGGTAGATATAGGTGCCCCGGGCGATGTACTCCTTGAGCACGTCGTTCTGGATCGTCCCGGTCAGCTGCCCGCCGTCCACGCCCTGCTCGCCCGCCACGAGTTGGTACATCAGCAGCAGCGTGGCGGCCGGCGCGTTGATCGTCATCGACGTCGAGATCGCCCCGAGCGGAAGGCCGCGGAACAGCACTCGCATGTCGTCGAGCGAATCGATGGCCACGCCGACCTTGCCAACCTCGCCGCGTGCCATCGGTTCGTCGGAGTCGTAACCCATCTGCGTCGGCAGGTCGAACGCGACGCTCAGGCCGCCCGTGCCTGCGCTGACCAGCTCGTGGTAGCGCTCGTTGGACTCCTTCGCGGTCCCGAACCCGGCGTACTGCCGCATCGTCCACGGCCGCCCGGTGTACATCGACGGGTAGACGCCGCGGGTGAAGGGAAACTGACCCGGCTCGCCAAGCTGCTCCGCGGCGTCGAACCCGTCAAGCGCGGCGGCGTCGTAGACCGGACGGACCGGCAGGCCTGATTCGCTCACAACGACCCCTCTCAGTCAGCCGCGCCTGGCGTTTCGATCAGCCGCCGCAGCGCCGGGAGCAGCGCGCCGAGGTCCGGCTGGCCTTGGAACGCGACGATCGTGGTGCCCTCGCCGGCAGGGTCGGCGGGGGAGACCGCCACCGTGAACAGGCCAGTCACCTCGGCCATCGCGGCGTCGAATTCGCCGCCCAGCGGGTCCGCGCACTCACCGCGCAGCCAGCGGCGCAGCACATGGTTGTGCGCGGCGACCACAGCGGCCGCCGTGAGTTCGGCGCGCAGCGAGGCTAGCTCCCCAGGCTCGCCCGCCCGTTCGGCGATGAACTCGCGGAACAGCCGCTGGTAGCGCGCCACGCTCGCGATCTCGCGGTCGCGCAATGCTGGCACCGTGCTCGTGAGGGCGTACCGCCGCCGCGCCACGTCTCCTTCTTCCAGGTAGTGCAGCAAGACGAGGCGCACCGCGTCAAGCACCGCGCCGAGCGCGGTGTGCTGGCTGGAGGTCCGCAGCCGCTCAGCGACGAGTTCGAGTAGCCGGTCATGGTCGGGAAAGATGACGTCGTCCTTGGACCTGTAGTGCCGGAAGAACGTCGTGCGCCCCAGTCCCGCGCGCTCGGTGATGTCGTCGACGGTGGTCTGCTCGTACCCACGCTCATCGAACAAGTCGAAGGCGGCTCGCGCGAGCCGGTCCCGCGGCGATGGCTTGCTCATGACCGCTCATTTCACAGGATTGCCACGGTCGGACGCCAGCTTGCCGCCCGTCATGGTACTCAGTACCAGTCTAGAGATACCAAGTTCCGGCGTCCAAGGGGAGGCGTCTCGTGAACATCGTCGTCTGCATGAAGCAGGTGCCGGATACCGCGATGGAGCGGACGCTCCGGCCGGACGGCACGCTGGACCGCGGGTCGCTGGACGGGCTGATCAACGAGCTGGATGAGTACGCGATCGAGGAGGGGCCGCGGCTGGCGGAGGCGACGTGATCGACGTCACCGGTGGCGAGAACGGGACACCGGTGGCCACGCACGCGAACTTCGGCGGCGCGATCACCGTCCACTCGGTGGTCCGCAAGGGAACCCCGATCATCGCGCTGCGGCCGAACGCGATCACCGCGGCACAGTCATCTGGCGTGGCGGAGATCGTCCCTGTGGAGTTCGGAGTGAGCGAGGCAGGGAAAGCGGCGCGGGTCCTGGAGCGGGTAGCGGGCGGGAAGGGGGAGCGGCCGGACCTGACCGGCTCCGCCGACGGCTTCAAGATCACCGGGCCGGCATGCAGACCTCCAAGACCATCATCGCCATCAACAAAGACCCCGAGGCCCCCATCTTCGAGATCGCCGACTACGGCATCGTCGGCGACCTGTTCAACGTCGTCCCGCAACTCATCGAAGAGATCGGCAAGCGCCGGCTCCCCTGATCATGCGCTGACATACCGAGCCGCGACGGAACCGAGCGCGCTGGGCGTCGCCGTCGGCGTCGCGGAGCCGCCCGTTCCCGTGCTGCCACCGGGCAGCAGGTGCTTACAGGCGGCATTAGCCCGCGCCGCTGGACTGTCGGGGTCGCCGCCCAATTGCCCGGTGAAGCTGGAGCTCCCCGATGACTTGGGTATGGGGAAGTCCGGCAGGCCGTGGGCTCGCATGCACTGCGCGTAGGCGAGGTTCACCCGGTAGTTCGCCGACCCTGTCGAGCTGGACACGGACCCGACATGCACGTGCACGAAATCGCACGCCGTGGTCAGCAGGGCGACGGCTGCCACGACAGCCAGGAAACCAAAACGAGACATGGTGCCTTTCTCCTGCCTTTTTCGCTGTGAACCTGTTGTATCGAGTGGGCGGTGACAGCACGGTGACCGAAAATGTGACCCGGCTGTCACCTGCGACCTGCGATCTTGGAAGCAGGCGGCAGGCATGCCGCGGGGCACGACAAGCGGCACGACAAGCGGCACGACAAGCGGCGGGCAGGCGATGCGGGTTCTGGTGACCGAGGACGACGAGATCCTTGCCATGACGCTGGCCGCCGGGCTGCGGCGGGAGGGGATGGCCGTCGACGTGACCCTGGACGGCGCCGCGGCCCTCGAGCACCTGGCGGTCAACCGCTATGACGTGGTGGTGCTGGACCGGGACCTGCCCGGCGTGCACGGGGACGACGTCTGCCGGGCCCTCGCGGCTGACAGATCGCAAACCCGGGTGCTGATGCTCACCGCCGCCAGATCGGTGCGGGAACGGGTCGAGGGCCTCGGGCTAGGCGCCGACGACTACCTGCCCAAGCCATTTGATTTCGCCGAGCTGGTAGCGCGCGTCCGGGCACTGGGCCGGCGCGCCGCCGCCCCGCTGCCCGCCAGCCTCGAGCACGGCGACCTGAGCCTGGACCCTGTGCGCCGCGTCGCGGTGCGCGCGGGGCGCCGCCTGCCGCTCACCCCCAAGGAACTGGCCGTGCTCGAATGCCTGCTCGCCGCCGACGGGCGGCCGGTCTCGGCTGAGGAACTGCTCGAGCGGGTATGGGACGAGGCGGCCGACCCGTTCACCACCACCGTGAAGACCACCATCGGCCGGCTGCGGGCCAAGCTCGGCGACCCGCCGGTGATCCACACCGTCAGGGAAAGCGGCTACCGCATCGGAGAACCCTAATGCGCACTCTCCGCACGCGCCGCGGTCTGTCAGGCTCGCGGCGCCCGCCCCGGCGCACCGCTCGGGTGCGCCTTACTGTCTTGTACGGCGGCGCGGTGTTCCTGGCATGCGGCGCGACCGTGCTCGCCTTCACCTACCTGCTCTACGGCCTGCTCGGCGTGCAGACGTCCCCAGTGCTCCTGCACGAGCAAGGCAAGGTTCTGCACGGCGCTGTCGTCCAGCCGCCACAAGTGACGGTCCACGTGGCAGGCTTTGGGCAGATCGCCATGGACAGGCAGCAGCTGCTGATCGTGTCCGGTGTCGCCTTGGCGGTCATCGCGGTGGCCGCGGCCGCTATCGGCTGGTTCATCGCCGGCCGGGTACTGCGCCCGCTGCGGACGATCACCGCCGCCGCCCGCCGGATTTCCGCTAGCAGCCTGCACGAGCGGCTGGCCCTGCGCGGACCCGACGACGAGCTCAAGGAACTCGCCGACACCCTCGACAGCCTGTTCGCGCGGCTCGAGGCCTCCTTCGACGCCCAGCGGCGCTTCGCCGCCAACGCCTCACACGAACTGCGCACCCCGCTGACCCGGGAACGCACCCTGCTCCAGGTCACCCTCGCCGATCCGGCCGCCACCACCGGCACCTGGCAGGCCGTCAGCCGGGAACTGCTCGCCTCCAACGCCGAGCAAGAACTCCTCATCGAGTCGCTCCTCACGCTGGCAAGCAGCGAAGCAGGCCCCGGCGAGCGCGAGCCTGTCGACCTCGCCGCCATCACCAACGGCGCTCTGGCCGCCGCCCGCCTCGCGATCAGCCTGCTCGGCCTGCGTGTCCAGGCGTCCATCCAGCCCGCCGGCCTCGACGGCGACCCCCTCCTGATCCAGCAACTGGTGACCAACCTGGTCGACAACGCAGTGCGGCACAACGTCCCCGGCGGCGACATCCAGGTCGCCACCACCACAAGCCGCGCCGGCGCCGTGCTGTCGGTCACCAGCTCCGGGCAGGTCATCCCGGCCGCCGAAGTCGACCGGCTGTTCCAGCCCTTCCAGCGGCTCGGCCCCCGCCCCGCGCGCCGCGACGGCGGCCATGGCCTCGGCCTGTCCATCGTCCGTGCCATCGCCACCGCCCACGGCGCCACCATCAACGCTCAGCCCCGGCCCGGCGGCGGCCTGGCCATCGACGTCACCTTCCCGCCGAGCTCGGTCCCCGCACCGTTCCTGGCAGCCAACCGGGCACCCGCGGCAGCGGTACCGGCCGAGCCGCCTGGCCGCTAGCTGAAGTAATGCCCCTTCTCCAGATCCGCGATGAGCCCCGGCCGCACGGGATGCCACCCGGCCCGGTCACGGAAGCCGGCCAGGGCTAGACCACCGGCGGCTCGTGCCCCGCCGAGCACCGCTCATTCAGTAGCCGCCGTACAGCTTCCCATTCGGCTCCCGAACGATCCCGGCCGGCTATCCCGGTTCGACTTCCTCGGTTGCCCGGCCAACGCCCCTAAGCCGACGCCATCCTCTCACTACTAGTGGCAGCGGCAGTCACGCCAGCGTATATTGACTGTCAATGGATATTGACATAGATTCGGCGCTGGACGCTTTCGGCGATCCGATGCGGCGCCGGATCATCGGACGGCTCGCGGCCGGCCCGCTCGACGTCAGCGGGATCTCCGCGGGCATGCCGGTCGGCCGCACCGCCGTGTCGATGCACCTGCGGGTGCTCAAGGCGGCCGGCCTGGTCGGCGACCGCGCGGTCGGCAACCGTCGGGTCTACCACCTCGAACCAGACGCGCTGCGGCGGCTGCGTGATCACCTCGACTGGTACTGGGAGCGGTCGCTCGTGGAGTACAAGGACGCGGCGCAGGCTCGGGCAAAGGAGCTGGAGATGACCGTCGAGCAGGAGATCGTGGTCGCCAAGACCGTGCGGGTGAACGCCCCGCTCGCGGTGGCGTTCGAGGTCTTCGCCACCCAGCGCTGGTGGCCGGTTGACACCCACAACCTCGCGGAAACGCTCGGCTCCGAGGTCGTCCTCGAGCCTTTCCTCGGCGGCCGGTGGTACGAGCGCGCCCCCGACGGCACCGAAACCGACTGGGGCACCGTGCTCGCCTGGCAACCCCCGTACCGGCTGCTGCTCACCTGGCAGGTGAGCCCGGACTGGACCTACGAGGAAGACCCGGAACGAGCCGCGCGGATGGAGGTCACGTTCACCCCCGAAGGCCCGCACACCACGCGCGTCGACCTGACGCACCGGCACCTGGAGCGTTACGGCCCGCAGGCCGAACGGATGCGCCGGATCCTCGAGGGCAAGGGCGGCGAACCACTGGCTGCCTACGCCCGCCACTTCGAATCGAAGGCTTGACGATCGGAGCACCGATGAAGTTCCTGTCCGTGATGCCCAACCTGTACGTGGCCGATATCGGCCAGGCGGCCGCCTTCTACCGCGACCTGCTCGGCGCCAGGCAGACGTTCGCCGTCCCCACCCACGTGGAGTTCCGCCTCGGCGACGTCACTATCGCCCTCAGCAGCCGCGACGTCCTCCGCGACGAGGGACTCACGGTGCCGACGCCCGGTCACCCGATGGAGCTGGTCGTATGGTGCGACTCGGCCGACGACGCGGTCGCGACCCTGCGCGCGGCCGGGGTCCCGGTCCTGGTCGAGCCCCACGACGGCCACGGTCATCGCCGCGCCTATGTCTGCGACCCGGACGGCAACTGGATCGCTCTGGTAAGCGACAAGGACGCGTAAGGCAGGCCCGCCCGGCATGCGACAATCGGCACATGCCGGAACGGCTAGAAGTGGAACGGCTGGAAGTGCAGCGGGCGGTGGCCGCGTCGCCGGGCGAGATCTTCGCCCTCCTCAGTGACCCGCGGGGACATGTCGCCATCGACAGCGCCGGCATGCTGATGGCAGCCAGCGGAAACATCGTCACGAAGGCCGGCGACACGTTCGTCGTCCATATGGACCGCGAAGCGCTCAACGACTACCCCCTCGGCCTGTACGACGTCACGATCGAAATCGTCACGTTCGAGCCGGACCGGGAGATCGCTTGGCTGGTCCACGGCAGCTTCGACCTGGGCCACGTGTACGGCTACCGGCTGGAACCCATCGAGCAGGGCACGCTCGTCACGTCCTACTACGACTGGTCAGGCGTCGACCAAAGCTGGAAGGACGCCGCCATCTTCCCGGTGATCCCGGAAAGCGCCCTGCGAGCCACCCTGGGCATCCTCGCCCGCACCGTCGCCCCAGGCAAACCCCGCCCCGCACTGCCGGACTGAGCGGGAGTGGGCGCCCTGCCCCGTTGCCCACGCCCCATCCTCCTGCCTCGCGCCTACACCAACCCCCTTCCCGAGTTCTCGACCCCCTTGCCCCACACCCCACCCCCCCCACCCCACACCCCACACCCCACACCCCGCCTGAGCTCTCGGCCCTCTTGCCCAGCCATTTCGAGAATCATATTCTTGCCTATGTGCTGAAGGATTCTCACCATGGCTCGTGAGGCAGTCGTCGTCGAGGCAGTCAGGACACCGATCGGCAAGCGGGGCGGCGCGCTGTCCGGAGCGCACGCGGTCGACCTCTCGGCCGACGTGCTCCGTGCGCTCGCGGAACGCACCGGGAACACGAAGTTCGAGCTAGCCGCCTGCGCTACGCAGGTCGAAGCCGGACAGGCGCTGCTCGACCGTGCCCTGCTCGCCTTGGTGGCGGGGGAACTGTCCGGAGCGGACGCCGCGATCGCCAAGCTCTTCTGCACGGAGATGCAGGCGCGCGTGGTGGACAGGTGCCTGCAGTTGTTCGGCGGCTACGGGTATATCACCGAGTTCCCGATCGCCCGGCTCTACGCGGACGCGCGGGTGACCCGCATCTACGGCGGCACCAGCGAGGTCATGAAGTCGATCATCAGCAAGTCACTGGGGCTTTGAGTAAACCCCCGAACACCGCCGGAAGGGATAGCGCCGTGCGCATCGCAGGGATCTCCACGCTCGTCACCGGCGGGGCCTCGGGCCTCGGCCTGGGGACCGCCCGCCACCTCGTCGACCACGGTGCGCGGGTCGTCCTGCTCGACCTGCCCGGCTCGGCGGGGCAGCAAGCGGCGAAAGACCTGGGGGAGTCGGCCCGCTTCGTGCCGGCGGACATCACCGACACCGACGCGGTAGCGGCGGCGCTCGACGCGGCCGAAGAAAACGGTCCGCTGCGGGCCGTCGTGCACTGCGCGGGCCGTGGCGGCGACCGGTCCCGGATCATCGACAAGGAGCGCGTCCCCGGCTCGCTCGACGCGTTCACCGAGGTGGTGCGCGTCAACCTGGTCGGCACCTACAACATCCTGCGCCTGGCCGCGGCCCGGATGAGCGGGAACGAGCCGCTCGACGGCGAGCGCGGCGCGATCGTGCTCACCGCCTCGGTGGCCGCGTTCGAGGGCCAGATCGGCCAGACCTCCTACGCCGCGTCCAAGTCGGGCGTGCGCGGCATCACGATCGTCGCCGCCCGGGACCTGGCGAGCTGGCAGATCCGGGTCAACACGATCGCGCCCGGCATCATGGACACCCCGATGCTCGCCCGCATGCGCGACGACATCAGGGAAGGCCTGGCCGCGTCCGTGCCGTACCCCAAGCGGCTGGGCACCCCAGCGGACTTCGCCGAACTGGCCGCGAGCATCATCAAGAACCCGTACCTGAACGGAGAAGTCATCCGCCTCGACGGCGCCATCCGCATGGCGCCACGGTAGAGCGCCGAATTGGCCGCGTGGGTCGTCGGCGCCGCGGGAATTCACCGGGCATGAGGATCACGATCACACGATCTTCGGCCACGTCCGCGCCGCGGCGGCTCGCCGGGGAGTCCACGCGATGACGCTGCCAGATGGTCTGATCTACGTGCCCGACTTCCTCACCGAGCCCGAGGAACGCGATGTGCTGGCGCTCGTAGCGACGTTCGAGCTGCATCCGTACGTGCTGCACGACACGCCATCGCGGCGGCTGGTGCGAAGCTTCGGCCTGGCCCTTGTCGCCGGCGCGTACGACGCCGGCCCGGCGGCGCCGATTCCCGCAGAGATGGAGTGGCTCCGGGAGCGCTGCGCCAGGCTGATGGAACGCGAACCCACGGAGCTGGCGGACCTGCTCGTGGCGCGCTACCCGTCCGGGGCGGGGATCGGCTGGCACAGCGATGCGCCGCAGTTCCGCGACGTCAGCGGCGTCTCGCTCCTGACCGCGTGCCGAATGCGGTTCCGCCGCGGCCGGCCCCGCGCCTGGGAGACAGCCGAACTCACCCTCGAGCCCCGCTCCGCATACGTCCTCTCCGGTCCGGCGCGGACACAATGGCAACACCACATTCCTCCGGTCAGGGAGGAGCGGTGGTCGATGACCTTTCGGACCCTGCGGCACGCTACGGCCGGCACACGGTAGGCGGCCGGACCCTGGCGCTATGCGCGTCCACGGGAGGGCTCGAACCGGGCACTTCGAAGGAATCGGCTCGACGCAACAGGTATAGCTCCGCGAGTCACCCGACGGATGCGAGCGAGGCGCGCTGCGCGTCCGGCTCCTGCGGCTGCTGGCGAAGCCTGATGCGGAAACTGGCGAAGCCCGCGGAATCCTCGATCCGCGCCGCGGGCCAGTGACCCGCGATCAGAGCGAGCATCCTGCGGTTTTCCGGCAGCACGTCCATCGTCACCGAGGTCACGCCCCGCGCCCGCGCGCCGGTGACCAGCGCGCGCATGAGGGCCAAGCCCACGCCCCGGCCCTGCCAGGCGTCGGCCACCACCACGCCGAAATCGGCGCTCCTGACACCCCGCGGGCCGACCTCGTCCACCGCCATGGCGTGCCCGATGATCACACCACCCCGGACCGCGACCACCGCGTAGGTGCGGCCATCGCCGCCGCACATCCTGCGCACCAGCCCCGGCCTCGGCGAGACCGGCGCGAAGAATCTCAGGTACCGGCTCTGCGGGGATAGACCTGCGAAGAAGTCGGTGAGCGGGCCCAGGTCCGCCCCGGACGCCGGGCGGATCGCGGCGATGACGGGGACACTGAGCTCCATCTGAGTTCGGATCATGGACCCAGCCTTTCTCGAATTGCTGAGTATGTCAAGTAGACCTAGCATGCGGCTATGGAACGTTCGTGGATGCTGGACTACGACACCGCCAACTGCGCGATCGGCGCGGCGCTGGAAATCCTCGGGGAGCGGGCAACCTTCCTGGTGTTGCGCGAGGCCTTCAACGGCGTACGGCGCTTCGATGACATGCAGCGCCGCACCGGAATACCCCGCCAGGTGCTCAGCATCCGCCTGGCCCGCCTGGTAGGCGAGGGCCTGCTCCGCAAGGTCCCCTACCAGGAAGCCGGCCAGCGCAGCCGGGGCGAGTACCGGCTCACCAGCAAGGGCCTTGACCTGTACCCGGTGCTGGTCGCGCTGATGCAGTGGGGCGACCGGTACGAGCCCGGCCCGGACGGCCCGTCAGTCTTGCTCCGGCACCGCGATTGCGGGGAACCGGTGGAGCTCCAGGTGTCCTGCCGAGCTGGGCACGTCCTGGAATCAGCCCGAGACGTCACCCCGGTGCCGGGCCCCGGCGCACGCAAGATCGCCTGAAGCTTCGGGACAGGCAGCGAGCCAAGAACGACGATCCGCACCAGCCGCTGCCGAAGCAGATCCAGTTCTCGTGTCGGCCTGTCTGGCCTTAAGCCGTCAGGCCGCGGGTCGGCTCCATGAAGTCCCGGGTAGCAACTGCGGCGCCCCATCCCGGGTGCGGGGCGTCCGCGCGGAACGTGCCCGGTTGGCTGAGCCACAGCACCGATCATCCGGGAACCCACGACCGAGCCGGCGGGACTGGTTGAGATGTGGATCGAGGACCTCGATGGCGTCCCGATCGCCCTGCATAAACAAACAGGCAGGTCGTCCTTCTCCGCTTACGGCGGCGCGAGAGTCACCCCGTTGACGGCGCGCACGTATCCGCGGTTCTGTACTGGAGCGGTCCCTTGGTTCCGATTGCTGGCAGGAGCGCAGAACGGCATTTTCTATTGCGTCGGTATCGTCTGGCGAATGCGCGGCGAAGTGCGGAAGCGTGAAACTCCGGTGCCTGGTCACCATGGGTATGAGTGCGGTCTGCGGGACCGGTCCGTAGACTTCGTGCGGTCCTAGAAACTGGTCTCGGCTGCTTTGACAGGCAACTTGTTCCGGGAAACGGGCATGATCAGGATGTCCGCCAGATCGGGTCAGGCTCAAAGATCAGCCGCACATCTGTCGAAAATCGATGAATTTACGTACAGTCGGCTGCGTGGAGAGTGGGTCCTATGCGGCCATCGGGCGGACACTTGATGTCATGACGGGAACCAATGGCGGCGTAGACGCGGCTACCCGGCCGGCGATGGGATCCCGGGGCTCTTCCAAGCGCCGTCGCCGATTCTTCTGTCTTGTCCGTAGTCAAAGGAGAGCGCCATGGCCCTGACCTTCCAGTCATGGATGAACCTTTCGGCCGACTTCCCCGGCGTGCCCGGATCTGGCGTGACCGCCGTGCCATGGGGTAACCACTTCGCCCTCTACGCCACCGACAACATCGGCAAGGTGCGCTGCGCCGGCTGCTATCTGCAGACCGGCCTGATGGGACCGTGGGCGTTGTTCACAAACGATTTCGCCGGCGTTCCCGGCGCGAGCGTGGCCGCGGTTCCCTGGGGCCAGCGCCACGCTCTATTCGCCATCGACGCCAAGGGCCAGGCCATGTGCGCCGGCGGCGAGCCCGAGACCGGGCTCATCGGCCCCTGGAAGCCGATTACCGAAGCCTTCGAGACCAGGCCGGGCGCGCCGGTAACGGCGCTGGCCTGGGGAAGCCGCTTCGCCCTCTTCGCTACCGACGGCCAGGGCCGGGTCTGTTGCGCCGGAGCCGATCCGCAACACGGGCTGATGGGCCCCTGGACGCCGATCAGTGAAGACTTCGCCGGAGTGGCCGGGGCTCCGGTGACGGTGTTGCCATGGGGCGAGCGCTTCGCACTGTTCGCCATCGACGGCGGCGGCGTGGTGCGCTGCGCTGGCGCCGATCCCCAGCACGGCCTGGTGGGGCCGTGGGAGCCGATCTCCGACGACTTCGCCGGGACGCCTGGAGGGCCGGTAAGCGCCCAACCCTGGGGCAACCACTATGCCCTCTTCGCCACTGACTCCCAGGGCGCGATCCGCCTCGCCGGCTGCTATCTGGAGACTGGCCTGATGGGACCATGGAAGGCGATGTCCGACAATTTCCTCGGCCAGCCCGGCGCACCCATCGCCGTGGCTCCATGGAACGAAGTCTTTGCCCTCGCCGCCGCCGACCATGCCGGTGTGGTGCGCGCCGCCAGCGGTAATCCCGAGATCAACCTCACCGCCTGGGAACCGATCCCGGGGGCGCCGGCTCCGAACTTCATCGCCTACCCCGGCACGCCCGCGACCCTCGTCACCGCCGCCACGGGCCTGGGCGTCTTTTCAACCGACTCGACCGGCGCCGTCTGGGGGGCCGCCGGCGGCGCGCAGGTGATGACCGGCTTCTGGCCCGACAAGCACGGGTGGCACTTCGACAACACCTTCGTCAACGAACTGCTAGGCGGGCTCATCACCACCAAGGGCCTGTGTGGCGGCATGGCCTATTCGTCGCTGGACTACTACTTCAACGGCATGCCCATCCCGACCCATCGCGGGCCGAATGACCAGTACACCATGGGCGATTTCCCCGACGGTGCAAGTTGTCCGCCCAACGGGCGGCTGCGCTCGATGATCTTCAACCGGCTGATCGACAGCTTCGGCGACAACTTCGGCAAGTGGAGCTGCATCTATCCCGACCTTGACGCGGCCGTGGGTGCGGCCCTTGGCATCGTGGTCACCGGCGGCGGAATCCTCAGCGGCCTTCTCGGCGCGGTCGGCGGCTGGGTCTACGGCGAACTGCACGAGGCCTTTTCATGCCCGGGCGGCGGCGCGACCGGCATGACCAAAAAAGAGCTACCGCGCCTGATCGGCGACTTCCTGGACAATGGCACGCCAGTTCCCCTGGGTTTGGTCTACGACCGGGACATCGCCCACATCGGCGACAGCCACCAAGTGGTCGCCTATGGTTACGCCATCGCCGGCCCCCAGACCTTCATCTACGTCTATGACAACCGCGTGCACGACACGGTGTGCGCCCTGGCGGTGGATACGGAGGACCCTCAAAAGATCACCCAGTACCTCGGCGACCTCTCCACCACCCTGGTGAGCGCCACCGGCAACAACGGGACCTGGGAAGGCCTGCTGGTGGAGGACGGCTACCAGAGCCAGAAGCCGGCTTACGGCCAGGACATCACCATTTCCTCGCCGCAAGTTTGGCAGCTGACTGGGCCGATCACCAATGCGCCCGTTTCGGCCGATCCGGTCATCATGACCAAAATCTGGGGCGGGACGCCGCCTGCGCCGCCAGCCGGCGCGACGCTGCTGATCTTCAGCCCGCAGCCGCAGCAGCTTGCCGGGAACCAGCTCACTGACAGCTTCATCGTGCAGAACATCGGCGAGTATCCAGCCCATTATCAGAGCCTGGGAATCGAGATCGACGCACCGGGCGGGGCGCAGAGTTTCGTCCAGCAGACGGCGGCGGGCGCCGACAACGTCCTAGCGCCGGGCCAGACCCAGACCGTGGAGGTGACAGCAGCTAATTTCGGCGAGACACTGGGCACCTACGCCGTTAGGGCCGGCTATTACAGTGTGCCCGCACCAGCCGATGCCGCACCGGCGGGTTGGCCCCCTGTCGAATCCCGTTGGCTACCACTCTTCTGGCCGCCGACCTTGGTGCCGGTGACCTAGCTAGCCAGACCATGTGCCTCCACAAAATGGTCTACGACCCCTTGGCCGCCAGGGGAGTTTCGCCGCCGCCGATAGGGCCCACGGCGTATCGATGAACTCGGCTGGCATCGCCTTCCGGGCAGACGCCAACGGCATACACCGGTTCTGATCCCCGGCCTGGATCGGAGATCGCCGGGGAGGGGCTGCCGGCTGCGCGCGGGAATGGGCGTTCTGCGCGTCGTCGGCGCGCTATTGCCTAATCGTCACTCTCGCCGCGCGATCAACTCACTCTGAAGGAGCTTTCACCGAAGCGGGTTGATTCAATTAGTGTCGGGACCAATCATTACCTGGAGCTCTGGTACGTGACCCTCGGGCACTTCGGCAATTGGCAGCAATTGCGGTTCAAAGCGCCCAGAAGACAGCGGGCAGCCCACCCGGTCAGGGCGGTCGGCGCTGCGTGCCTAGGGTCCGGCGAGCACGCCGTGCTGTGTGCCCTGGCCAACGCGTCAATGTCGCCGCTCAGGCGATGCGGCCTGCGTAGCGACGGCGAAAGCCGTCGAAGGCGTTGGCGGTTATCACCACGTCGTAATAGCCGTACTGATCGGTTGGCCAGCTCATGGTGGAGGAGCTGGCGGCCTTCACGGTGACCGTCTGGGTGCGGCCCTCGTAGTCGTTCGGGGTCAGGGTGTAGATGATCGCTTCGCTGCCCTCGTTGGCCAGGGTGAGCTCGACGACCGTCCCGCCTGGCCCGGACTCTGACTGCAAGGTGGCGGTGACGACCGGGACCGGGCCGTCGTTCTGGCCGGCCGGCACGACCCGCCCGGCGAAACTGGTCAGGAATCCGTCAGGGCCGTAGACCGAGAAGGCGTACTTTCCCGTGGTCAGCGTCGTGTCCCAGACGTACGAGCGCGAGGCGGAAGGAAGCACCGTGAACGTCGTGGCGCCGGGGGTCAGATAGTTATCCGGGTAGACGGCCAAGGAGGCGCCGACCTTGCCGGTGTTGGTCAGCGTGGCGGTGACCTGGCTGGTCGTGCGGTCCACGGTCGCATCGGCGTGCAGCTGGTAGTTGGTTGGGCGGTGCGGCCGGGTGCCGGGCTCCTGGGCCGGCATCTTCTGGGCACCCTGGGCGGGAGGGTTCGTCGATCCGCCGGTCAGCTGGGTCAGCGCCCAGGTCTGGTCGAGCGTGGGGATGTTCTTCGGGATCGAGAAATCCGGGCGCCCGAAATCGAATGCTGTGGTCAGGTCGCCGGTCACGGACGCGCGCCACGGGGTGATGTTGGCCGGCTTCACTCCCGTCCAGGCGGCCAGGAACTGGAGCATTGACGTGTGGTCGTAGATGTTGGAGTCGACGTAGCCGCCTCGGCTCCACGGTGAGCAGATGAGCATCGGAACCCGGGTCCCGGGGCCGATCGGCAGGCCCCCGATGTGCTCGTCGATGACGCTCATCTCGGGGGCGGGCGGGAGTTGGTGATCGAAGAACCCGTCGTGCTCGTCGTAGGTGACAAACAGCACCGTGGTCTTCCATAGGTCCGGGTTGGAGAACAGCGTCTGCAGCACGGTGTTCACGTAGTGTGCCCCGTAGTCGGGGGTGTAGGACGGGTGCTCGCAATAGCCAGCCGGGGCGACGATCCACGACACCTGCGGGAGCTTGCTGCTCTTGACGTCCTTGATGAACGACGACAGAACGTACGCGGCGTGGGTCTTGCTCATCGCTGGCGCCCCCGCGTCGGTCTGCCACGGGGTAACCGCGCCCCGGACCGCGAGCACGCCGGTCCCGCCGTTGCTGCTGTTGGTGGTGTTGTACTGCTGGTAGAACCAGAGCGGGTTGTCGCCGTAGTCGCCCAGGAAGTAATCGGGATAGCCGCCGCTGTCGCCAACCTGGTTGTTCGCGTAAACCTGCCAGCTGATCCCGGCCTTCTGCAGTAGCTCCGGATAGGTCGTAACCTCCGCCGTCCTGGCGGCCGCTCCGAAGTCGACCGCATAGTCGCCCGGGTTGCTGGTCCAGCCGCTCGACGTCCCCGTCCAGAAGTACATCCGGTTGGGGCTGGTGGGGGCCATGATCGCCTGATGGTAGCCGTCGCAGATGGTGAAGGCGTCGGCCAGCGCGTACTGGAACGGGATCTCGTCCCGGGTGAAGTAGCCCATCGTCTGTTCGGTCTTGGCTGCAACCCAGTTATCCCACAGCCCGCCGTTCCGGGCCTCGTGGTCGCCGACCCAGCTGTGGTCGAGGTCACCATCGATCTGGTCGGTCAGGTTGTAGGGAAGCAGGTAGCCGAGGTCACTGCGAGCCTTGTCGGGCTGTTGGAAGATGTTGGTCCCGTTCGGGTAGGTGAGGACCTGCTTGTCGCCGAAGCCGCGCACTCCCCGTAGCGTCCCGAAGTAGTGATCGAAGGACCTGTTTTCCTGCATGAGGATCACTACGTGCTTAACATCGGCGATGGTCCCGCTCCAGCCCTCCGGCAGCGCCCCGGACGCCGCGGAACTGTCGGATGCAGCGGCTCGCGGTCCGCCGCTGCATCCGGCTGTCATGGCAGCCGCAGCGCCAAGCCCCGTGTATTGCAGGAACCGGCGCCGACTGAGATCTCGCGCGAATCCCCGGCCGGGCTGCCACGGTGATCCGGTTGCGCTATGCCCAGGCTCACGTGGCTCGTCTGAGTTGGTCATTCTGGGTTTAGCCTCAGTTCGTATTGGTGTCCCGCACTCAGCAGTGGCGCCAAGCCAGCC
>Ga0335073_10005535_pt1 | contig 17720 bp, 16 predicted proteins | sample Lox_Sample_22_FD_207093 | JGI IMG/M metagenome (GOLD analysis project Ga0335073, IMG submission 207093) | Soil microbial communities from Loxahatchee National Wildlife Refuge, Florida, United States - Lox_Sample_2.2 | ecosystem: Environmental > Terrestrial > Soil > Wetlands | place: USA...
GCTCAGTGGTATGCGCGGACTGATGGCAAAGCCTTCGGGCGAAGTGATTGAAACGCCGATTACCGCGAACTTCCGCGAAGGCCTGACGGTGCTCGAATACTTCATCTCGACGCACGGCGCACGCAAGGGCCTGGCCGACACGGCATTGAAGACCGCCGACTCCGGCTATCTCACTCGCCGTCTCGTCGACGTGGCGCAGGACGTCATCGTCACCGAGTATGATTGCGGAACTAGCGAAGGCATCTACGTAGGCTCGATCGTTGAGTCCGGCGAGATTATTGAACCGATGCGCGATCGTATCATCGGCCGCGTGTCGCTCGAACGCATCAAGGACTACGACGGCAACGTGGTGGTTGAAGTGAACCAGCCGATCGACGAAGACATCGCTTCGGCGATTCAGGGTGCGGGTGTCGAGAAGGTGAAGATCCGCTCGGTGCTCACCTGCGAATCGCGCCGCGGCGTCTGCGCACTTTGCTATGGCCGCAACCTCGGTTCGGGTCGCATGGTCGAACTCGGCGAAACCTGCGGCGTTATCGCGGCGCAGTCCATCGGCGAGCCGGGAACGCAGCTCACCATGCGTACCTTCCACGTCGGTGGCACGGCTAGCCGCGTGCAAGACAAGTCGCGTCTCGATGCCAAGAACAACGGTTTCGTGCGGTTCATCAACCTTAACTTCGTTGAGAGCAAGGACGGTGCGCTGGTCGCAATGAACCGTTCGGGCTCGATCGCGGTGGTTGACGAGCGTGGCCGCGAAAAGGAGCGCTACCAGGTTGTTTACGGTGCGCGCCTCCGCGTGAAGGACGGTACTCCGGTGAAACTCGGCGAGTTATTGGCCGAGTGGGACCCGTACACCTATGCGATTCTCACGGAAATTGGCGGCAACGTGCAGTTTAAGGATCTGCAGGAAGGGATCACGCTCAACGAGGAAGTCGACGAAGTTACCGGCCTCTCTCGCTGGGTGGTCGCCGATGCTCCGGATGAGAAGCGCCAGCCGGCGTTTGTCATCAAGAACAACAAGACCAACAAGCGCTACCTGCTGCCTCGCGGGGCTCACCTCATGGTGCAGGACGGCGATGAGGTGGGTCCAGGTGATGTGCTCGCAAAGATTCCGAAGGAGTCGACGCGTACCAAGGACATCACCGGCGGTCTGCCGCGCGTGGTCGAGTTGTTCGAGGCCCGCAAGCCGCGCGAGACGGCCATCATCAGCGAGATCGATGGTGTGGTCCGATTCGGCGAAGTTGCCAAGGGTCAGCGCAAGATCTACGTCACGGCTGACAACGGCGACGAGAAGGAATACTCGGTGCCTCGCGGCATCCACGTCAACGTGCAGGAAGGTGAACGCCTTCGCGCCGGTGACCCGCTCATGGACGGTCCTCTGAACCCGCACGACATTCTTGCCGTGCTGGGCGAAAAGGAACTTCAGGCTTACCTGGTGAACGAAATTCAGGAAGTCTACCGTCTGCAGGGCGTAGCCATCAGCGACAAGCACATCGAGGTGATTGTCCGGCAGATGCTCCGCTGGGTCCGCATCGACGAAGTGGGAGACACGAACTTCCTGCTTGAGCAACAGGTCGATCGCTTCCGCTTCCGCGAAGAGAATGAGCGCGTGGTTCGCGAAGGTGGCCGTCCAGCTCTTGGCCGTCCGCTTCTGCTCGGTATCACCAAGGCCTCGCTCTCGACCGATAGCTTCATTTCCGCGGCAAGCTTCCAGGAGACGACGCGTGTTCTCACCGAAGCCAGCATCAACGGTGCGATCGACAATCTGCGCGGACTCAAGGAGAACGTCATCGTGGGCCGCCTGATTCCGGCCGGAACGGGTCTGGAATACTACCGCAACGTCCAGCTCTCACCGGAGTTGGAGGAAGCGGCAGCCAAGGTCCAGCAGGAAGTGCATGCCGAGATTGAAGCAGCAGAGCGCGAACTGGAGATGATGCGTCAGGAAGGCGAAGCCGAAGAGATGGCGGCCGAATAAGGACAGTCGTCAGTTTTCCATTGTCAGTTATCTGAAAAAGGCCCGGTGCAAGCCGGGCCTCTTCTTTTTCATTTGGCGTGACACTGCAACGTCTGCAGACATACGCCGGAGAGAATTAGAGGGCAATGGAGAGTCGAACCGCTCCTGAACTTAGGAGGTCACTAAGGTAAGGAGTTGCAAGTAGCTGCCATTAGTGAGCTTGCGAGAAAACACCCTTTGGGGAGTGCCAGTTTAGGTGCTCAAGACACTGGGTTGGTTATTTGGGCCTCATAAACATCGTGCTAATATCGAAGCATTCAAGACAATTCAAGTAACGCGGTAACGGAATTGGCTAATCCATCTGTATCTGTATCCGTCTCTGAGTTCCCGGTTATTCGACCGACGGCGGCCAAGCCGCCCATGTTGATCGAGAGAACCCAGCCGGTTCTTGAAAAGCTCTCCAAAGTGCTTGGTGAGCCGGTCATCACCTACTGGAACTCCAACAAAGGATCAATCTGCCAGAACGATGTCGCGAGCCTCTACGCTCTATTGCGTAACATGGGCAGCCTCGAACGCCTTTCGTTGTTCGTCAAATCCGACGGTGGCTCGGGCCAGGCATCGCTGCGCATGGTCAACCTGCTGCGCCGCTACGTTAAGCATCTGACAGTGCTTGCTCCGCTGGAGTGCCAGTCGGCCGCGACTATGCTTGCGCTCGGCGCCGACAAGATCCTGATGGGTCCGCTGGCGCATCTTTCGGCAGTCGACACTTCTCTGACTCACGATCTGTCGCCGATCGACCGCGACAACGACCGGGTGAGCGTAAGCAACGACGAACTGCTGCGCCTGATTCGCCTGTGGTCGGAACAGGCCAAGGAGTCGACCACCAATCCGTATGAGGCTCTCTTCCCGTATGTGCATCCTCTGGTGATCGGCGCCGTGGACCGGTCGAGTGCACTTTCGACCCGCATTTGCGAGGAGATCCTGTCGTACCACATGGACGACAAGGAGCGTGCGCAGGAGATCAGCAATAATCTCAACTCGGGCTATCCATCTCATAACTACCCAATCACGCTGCGGGAAGCCAAGCGGATCGGGCTCAACGTGGAATCAATGGATGACGGCGTGAACGCCCTGTTGTTCGAACTGAACGAAATCTACTCTGAGATGGGGCAGAGTGCGAATACCGACTACGACGAGAAGAATTCGCACGACAACAGCATCATCAAGGTGATGGAATCCGCCGGGTCGATGATTTACTACCAACTCGACAAGGACTGGCATTATCGCAGCGAGGAGCGGCGCTGGGTGGCCCTGAACGAGAAGAGCCAATGGCGCAAGGCGGAACTGGTCAAAGGTAAAGTGAACATTTCGCAATTGCATGTGCGGTAGAAGCAGGGATTGGGGGAGCAGGGATTAGGGATTACAACCCGATGAACACGAACGCCTCGATTCATTGAAAATCGAGGCGTTTCTCTTTCGGCTCACAAATTCAAAGGACTGAGATGTTCTCTTTTTCTCCGTCCCTAATCCCTGTTTTCATTCGCCAGGCTTGAACAGAGCCTGCTGCAGGCGATCGGGCATTTCTGCCCCGTGCCGCTTGGTGTGCTTGGCAACGTACATGGCGGCGTCGGCAGAGTTCAACAGGCTATCGGGCGACGAGCCGTCTTCGGGATAGATCGCGACACCCACGCTGGCGCCTCCGCGCAGTACATAACCTTCCACGGCAAAGGGCGCATCGAAGCAGCGCTCCAGGCGTTGCGCGATCTCTTCAATGGCGGCGCGGTTGCGAACGACTGGAACCAGGGCAGCGAATTCATCGCCGCCAAGGCGCGCCAGCATGTCGCCGGACCGGAGTTGGCGCTTCATGCGCAATGAGACTTCCTGGAGGTAGAGGTCGCCCACATGATGGCCGTAGAAGTCATTGACTTGCTTAAACTCGTCCAAGTCAACGTAAACAACGCCAAAGACTGTGTCTTCCGCCTTGCACCTCTCAATTAGCTGTTCCATGTAGCGCTCGAGCGAAAAACGGTTGTAGATATCAGTCAGCAAGTCGAACTCCGAGCGATAAACAAGATCTTTGTACAGTTTCCGAGTTTCGATAGCCAGCGTGGCGAGTCGTACTCCCGCCTCGAGGGCAGCGGCTTCGTCGGGCGCGGAGGGCTCGCCAGCCTCAACGGCTGCAAAAAGCGTGCCCAGCGAGCCTCCAGAACGGGCCGGAATTTCAAACTGAGTGCTGCGCAACCCTTCCGTGTTTGAGGGTGCGTTGCCCAACCGGGCTCCATCGGGCATTTCGCACCAGCAGAAGGGATAATCCAGGCTGAAAGCCACCATTTCGGTGATGGCATCGATCAATTCCGGCAGCGGGCGTGAACTGTTGATGTCCTCGAGGATCCGGCTGCGCTTCACTTCGAGCTGCGTGTTGTGACGTTCTTGTTTGGCCTCGTTTTCGGCTTGCGCGGTGATGGCCTCGGTCTGGCGGCGCACCTTGGTACGCATGGTCCAGGCCCACGCGCCGACAACCAGAACTACGACGAGTAGCGCACCAACCAGGCGGATGAGGTTGCTCTCACTCAGCCACGAGGGAGCGCCGATCGTGGCGATGTCGTCGGGAGTGCGCATGAGAACGTCGAACGGCACCTGTGCATCGAATGGATTTGCACCACCCATCAGGCAGACGCCAGTGACTCTCGCCCGCGATCCAAGCGGGATTTGCTTCATTGCGGGAAGCGACAAAGTTTCTGCGCTGCGCGGCCTCGGATGCTTGTAGATGCCAGAGAACAGATGTCCCTCTGCCTGAAGAACGTACTCATCCTGAGCGGCGCTGCGATTCTCAGCGACGATCGTGCCTTCCACGCTTACCAGATCGAAGAGATGATGGCTTGTGGCCAGCTCCGTCCACGTTACGGAACGTGGCGTTACCGGCGAGTACACCTGCGAATCGTGAACCTCTCCGCCGGTCAGGGCTAAAAATCCATCATGTAGACCCGGAAAGCCGATTGCGTCTGCCTGATCGCCGATGCGCAAGGGCGCGATCGACTGGGTCGTGATCCACAGGCTCTTCGAGCCGTTTTGGAGCACTACAACCGAACCGGCCTGGTTATAGGTGATCGTGCCATGAACTCGCACGCGCTGAGTCAAATTGTTCACGCGATAAGCTGAGAGGATTTCGTCCATGCGCGTCAGCGGCAGGTCCCACACGTTCCGCGCGGCCGGCTTAATCACCTTGATTGCCGAAAGCGAGTTGGCGTGCAGCAGGATACCCGTCATCTGCATCTTGCCGTCGAAATGTCCGGTTACAGCTCCGGTAAATTCGATCTCGGCGTCGAGCAGGTTCTTCGCGGCGTCGATGTCGGTGCTGTCGATAACCGCATCAACCGGCCCGCCATCGATCCGCATCTGCACCGAGATGCTCGGAATGTCCGAACTCATCACGAGGTCGATGCTGCGCACTATGGCCCGAACGGTGACCAGCCGACAGTCAAACTCGGCGCGGATCAACTGATCGAAGGTTGCCGGAACGGATTGAGGCGGAGTTCCATGCCCCAGGAGCGTGATTTTGCTGGGAACAACGAAGGGCCGAAAGCTCTCGTGCGTGGTTCCCTCGATGCGCACCTGGTCACCCGGGTGGATGTTCGCGGGAGTCTTAGGCTGGACGTAGATTGCGACATCGCCGTCCTGAACCATCAAGGTTCGCTCGTAGGGGCGATAGTAGGTGACGGTGGCTTCAAAGGAAACGGGAAGCTGGTGACTTGCCTGGGCATTGGTGAGCTGATGGATGGCACGCAGAGAGGTTAGTTGCGGCTCGGTTGGCTGTTGAGCGGCGGCCGAACGCACTGCGAGTGCCGTGAGCACCAAGGTCACCACTGTGCCCGCAAGCTTCCGCCGGATTATTGCCCTGCCTGCCATGCCGATCCCTTGAATTGTCGGCGCTAGTTCATGATTGCTTGTAACTTAGCTCGACTTCCGCCGTAACCCGTATATCGGGTCGATCGGATTTCATATTACTCTGAGCGGAGGTTACTCTAGTTACACCTTTTGGGGCATCGGCCATACACAGGTCATAACACTGCGAGGGAGCGGCATCCGGTTATGGGGCAGGTTGCGGGGTTGGCAGGGTATGATGGCAGGGGCTCGAAAGCCGGAGACCTCCCTCGTATGGCGACAAACCCTGAAACCCCACCCTTAACAGCAGTTCTCCCTCCCAGCGGTACCCAATCTTTACCCACGCGGCGTATTCGGGTGATCGGTGTTCCCCTCGATATGGGTGCAAGCCGGCGCGGAGTCGATATGGGCCCATCGGCCATGCGCGTCGCCGGCCTGGAAGCCCGGCTGGAAGCGTTAGGCCACCAGGTCAAGGATGGCGGAAATGTTGCCGTCGACATCGCCGAGACTCAGAACTTTGGCAGTCCTAGCGCGCGCTATTTGAAGCAGATTGCCGATACCTGTACCAAGACCGCAAAGATTGTCGGCAAGACCCTGGAAGAGGGCATGACGCCACTGGTCCTGGGCGGTGATCATTCGATCGCAGTAGGGTCAGTTTCTGGCCTTTCGGAGTTTTATCGGAAGCAGAACCAGAAGATCGGCGTGATTTGGATCGATGCTCACTCCGACATCAACACGCCCGATACCTCGCCCAGCGGAAACGTCCACGGCATGCCGCTGGCAGCCCTGCTCGGCCTTGGGCCCGAGCAGTTAACGAATATCGGCGGCTTTGCCCCGAAGATTGCGGCGGAGAACACAGTGCTGGTAGGGGTGCGGGACGTGGATCCGGCAGAGCGCGCAAATATCCGCCGGGCCGGCGTGGGCGAGGTCTACACCATGCGCGACATCGACGAACGCGGCATGCGCGCCGTGATGGAAGAGGCCTTGCGTGCAGCGGGCCGCGGAACGGCCGGTTATCACGTGTCGCTGGATATGGACTGGATCGATCCCGAGGACGCGCCAGGAGTGGGCACGCCCGTTCGTGGCGGCGCGACCTACCGCGAAGCACATCTGGCGATGGAGATCATCGCTGACCACGGCCGCATGCTCAGCTTCGAAATCGTCGAGGTTAACCCCGTAATCGATGAGCACAACCGGACAGCGGACCTGGCGGTGGAACTGGCGTGCTCGGCATTTGGAAAAAAGATTCTTTGATGGGCGGCTGGCATCGCACGTGTCATCTTCCTGGCATCCGCGTGAGCGACAATGAAGAGTGATGGCAAAGAAGCTTCGTGTTGGTGTTTTGTTTGGCGGGCGCAGCGGCGAGCATGAGGTCTCGCTGCTCTCAGCGGCGTCCATTCTCAAGGCAATCGATCGCACCAAGTTCGATGTGGTGCCGATCGGCATCACCAAGGACGGCCACTGGCTGGCCGCCGGAGACGCAACCAATCTGCTCGAAGGCGATCAAAGCGCCGTAGTTCGCCGTCTGCGCGCCGGAGATCCGGAAGCGACGCCTGGAGCAAAGTTGCTGCACGAAGGCATTCCCACGCTTTTCGCGCCCGAACCAGGCAACACAGCCGCGATAGCAGCCGGTGCGACAAACCAAGGCATTGATGTTGTCTTTCCGGTGCTGCATGGGACTTTCGGGGAGGATGGAACGATCCAGGGTTTGTTTGAACTAGCCGGGATCGCCTACGTCGGCTCCGGCGTGCTGGGCTCGTCCGCGGGTATGGACAAAGACGTGATGAAGCGCCTGTTTGCGCAGGCAGGTCTGCCGATTGTGATGCATGTGACGGTCCTGCGTTCGGAATGGGAGACGTCGCCGCGCAAGCCTATTGCGCAGATCGAGAAGGCGCTCAGGTATCCCGTGTTCGTGAAGCCTGCAAATCTCGGCTCATCTGTCGGCATCAGCAAGGCACATGATCGCAAAGAACTCGGCCCGGCGCTCGACATCGCGGCGAAGTACGATCGCAAACTGATCGTTGAGCAGGGGGTGGGGGGAAAGAAGTCGCGTGCTCGCGAACTCGAGGTCGGCGTGCTGGGAAACGATGATGCGAAGGCCAGTGTGGTTGGCGAGATCATTCCCGGCAAGGAATTCTACGACTACGAGGCCAAGTATCTGTCGGAAGGCTCGGTGCCAGTGATTCCGGCAAAGTTGACGAAGGCGGAGACAAGAAAGATTCGCGAGATGGCCATCGCTGCGTTTCGTGCTTGCGATCTTGCCGGGCTGTCGCGGGTCGATTTTCTTATGGAACCAGATGGCAAGCGGCGGATTTACATCAACGAAGTGAACACTCTGCCTGGGTTCACGCAGATCAGCATGTATCCGAAGCTGTGGGAGGCCACCGGCGTCCCGTACCGCGATCTGATTACGCGGCTCATTGATCTGGCCATGGAACGCCAGCAGGAAAAGAACCGAAACAGCTACAGCAGGCAGGAATAGAACAGGGAATTGGGACAAGGGGCCAAGGGACTAAGGAACTGCGGAGGTGCTTGCGGTGTCTAAACCAAGAGGGGCGGTTTCTCTGGACTCTTGGGCTGGACCTCTGTACTGGAACTTCGAACTAAGAACTTTGAACTGATTTCATGCCGTATGCTGGACTGCGAGGAAAGTTCACGATGACCCTGCTCGATGCACCGAAATTCGATGAGGCCCGCGATCGGCGCAATCGCGTCCTGCTCTACGGCAGCGGCGGGCTGCTTTTCGTCTTGATTGTGGTCTTCTGGATGGTGGCCGGACATCCGGCGGACTGGCCTTGGAACTGGTGGACGCATCTGCGGGGCCGCTATACGATTAACCATTTCATGGAGGCCGTGGAGAAGAACGACCTGAAGAAGGCGTACGGCATCTGGATGCACGATTCCAACTGGCAGCAGCATTCGGGCAAGTTCAGTACGTACCCATTCGATCGATTTGAAACGGACTGGGGCCCGAATAGTTCTCAGAACGAATACGGTGTCATCCAGAGTCACAAGATTGTCGCAGCGCGAGTCTTCAAGAACGTGCTGCTGGTGGGAATCCTGATCAACGGGCGCAAGAGCAAGGCACTCTTTCTCACCTATTTCCCGAAGGACCACACCCTGGACTTCGCTCCACCGGACGAGGAACTGTACCTCGGGCCGTAGGGAAGGATTTAGCAACCACGGCGAATAAGCCGATCAGGCGGAGGCCAACTCCGCCTGAGTTTTTTCCAGGCTTGCCGAATCCTCGACATTCAGCGACTTCTGTGCGGGATCGATCTGCTTGAGCAAGCCGCAGAGCACTTTGCCCGGTCCAACCTCGACAAAGACCTCGGCCTCGGCCCCGATCAGCGCACGGATACAATCCACCCAGCGCACCGCTCCCGTCACCTGCTCGATTAGCGCGCTTCGTGCACCGTCAGCCGAAGTCATGATCGTGCCGCTTACATTTGCGGCAACAGGGATCTTCGGATCATTCAGCTTGATGCCTGCAAGCACGCGAGCTACTTCTTCCTGCGCCGGCTGCATCAACGCGCAATGGAAAGGCGCGCTTACCGGAAGCATGACAGCGCGCCGCGCTCCGCGCTCTTTGCAGAGAGCAGCCGCTTTCTCGACCGCAGCCGCTGCGCCGGAGATCACCGTCTGACCAGGCGAGTTGAAATTGGCTGCAGCTACCGTGAGTCCGGTATCCTGGGCGGCCGCGAGGCACGCGTCGGAGATCTTCTCCGGATCGAGTGACAAGATCGCTGCCATTGCTCCCTGTCCGGCGGGGACTGCCTGCTGCATGGCGCGTCCACGCGCCTTCACGGCACGAACCGCATCGGCAAAGGCTAGCGTGCCGGCGGCAACGTGGGCCGACCACTCGCCCAGCGAGTGCCCGGCGGCTAATGCTGGCTGAATACCGTGCTCCGCCAATACACGCAGTACGGCCACGCTCACCGTCATGATGGCGGGCTGGGTGTTTTCGGTGAGCTTCAGTTCTTCCTCAGGTCCTTCAAAGCAGAGCTTCGACAAGGCAAATCCACAGGCCTCATCGGCCTCGGCAAAGGTTTGTTTTGCAATAGGAAAGCGCTCAGCCATATCGCGCCCCATGCCAACGGTTTGCGAACCTTGCCCCGGGAAAAGAAATGCAATCTTCTTACTCATTCCACTGAGGATTGTATCCCAGCGAAGGCTCTGCGATCCGTGACTGTTCCGGCATATGTGCCGCTCAGACCGGCTCAAAGACGTCAATTCGCATCCAATACGGAGCGATCAGGAAGGTCGTCGGAGAGCCAATCGGTACAGGAGCAGGTATGGCTGAGCAAACGCGGGAGTCAAAGCAAGTTGGATCTGTGCAAGCGACTGATCAAGGGCAACGGCAAGACAGCCCAGTCGCAGAATCTGGTAATGAGAGCGCGCTGGAACGCATCGAAGCGCTGGTAACCGGAGCAGAAGCTTGGAACGACATTGAAGCCGATGGCCTGAATGCGAAGCTTGACGAGTTGGCCGTGACCACCGAAGAGGAGTTGGATGCGCTCAGGATTAATCTCTTGCAGGAGGATGAGCGGTATAACGCTCGCGACGGCTCCGGCCGCGTAGTTGACGAGGTTGCGGAAGAACGAATCACCCGGTTTACTGAATCGGCTCCGATGCAAGGCGATCTCGGCGCCGTCAGTGTCGAGCCGGGGCGGGACGATACGAGCTCCGTGCTGCGCAGGCATCACCCCAAATCTTCGCCTGCCCCCGCCGATGCGGTGGCGGAGCGTAATCTCGATGAGCCGATGGATGAGAGGATCGCGGAAAGCAAGACGGACGAGGAAACGTCAGGTTAAGTTCATCCGCTCGCACCTATGGCCTCGCGGTCACCGGGGGCGGGTTTTCGCGCGAAAATGTAGGCTCTCCGGCTCTGGAACTCAACCTCCGGGTACGGGTGACGTTCGACGATCTCGGCGATCTCGAAGCCGGCCTTGCTAAGCAACGCCTCAATCGGAAGCAGAGGCAAGTGGTAGAACTCCATCGCAATTGGCTGGCCCCACAGCTCCTGCGGCCGAAGCACCTGGTCGCCGATATGAAAAGCGAGCAGAAGCATTCCCCCCGGATGCAGAACGCGGAACATCTCACCAAACACGACGGAAAGCGACTCCCACGGGATGTTCACAATGGCATAGAACGCGGTGATCCCGGCAAGAGAGTTGTCGTGCAGATCGAGCGCGAGCATGTTTCCGGCTCGGAATTCGATGTCCGGGCAAAGACGCTGAGCTGCGGCAATCATTTGGGGCGAGAGATCAAGCCCGAACACATTGGCGCCCGAGTCTTTCAGAAATCGAGCCACATGGCCCGGACCGCAGCCCATGTCGCAGATAGTCCCGCGCCCTTTCGACTCGGCGGCAAACCGCGTGAGCAACTCACGATCGAGCGGCTTGCCTTCGAGTTCGTCGAAAATCCGCCGCGCATACTCATCGGCGACGCGATCGTAATTCTCGCGGACGTTTTCGACGGAATTGACATTCGCGACTTGCTCACGTTTGGGCGCGAGGTGGCGGCCCGATGACGCCGAATCAGTTCCAGCGTTTCTTGTCATCGTGGTCTTCATCACTGATCTGGCGGCCGCTGCCGTCGAACTTCACCGTCCGTCCCTGAGACTTCATATACACTTCGAATTTCTTTGCGGCCTGCTTACGTTTCCAGCGATAGTAGGTGTTGCGCATGCCGTACCATCGCTCGCTCAACAGGAAGGAAACTCCGCGTCGAGGCGCTATGCGGATAAAGAAGTAACCGCCGAGCGCACCGCCCAACTGGGCGAAGGCGTACATGCGCGAACTGGTAAAGAAGTAAGCCACCGCAACGAGGCCGTAGACAATGGCGATGTAACGGGCCTTGATGCTGATCGGAAGCGGGAACAGCATGAATTCGGTGTCCCCGTAGAGCACTCCAATAACGACCAGCATGCCGAAGATCCCGCCGAACGAACCGTAAAGAGGCGCTATCGGCAGGGAATACCCGAGCACAAAGCTGCCAGCATAGATCAGCAGTCCAGCCGCCGCCGTGAAGAGAACCGACGTTGCATACAGACCGAGAACCCAGTCGCGCGAATGGAAATTCTCAAGAAATCCCGCCAGGAACCACAAGGAGAGAAGTGCAAACAGTGTCCCGGTGATGCCGACCTGGACGAAGCTGTAGGTGAATGGCTGCCAGATCCATCCGTGCAGAAAAGCCTGGGGCAGAAATGCGAAATGGAAGGTCAGCCACTCATAAGCGTCCCGGCTGGCCGACTCAAGGATGATCAAGACAAAAAACGCAGCAAGATTGGCGAGGATCAGCAGGCGGGTGGCGCCGCGGAAGCTCGGAAATGAGAGTTGTGTGGCGCCAATCCGTGCCATAGCAGTCCTCAGGTTAAATGGAACGGTGCAGGCGTGTCACCGGCCCATCATCGCCCAGCAGTTCACCCCGTTCATGGAACCACAACGAGTCCCCGATGGCCTTTGGCATCTACCGCCCGTACGCCAAAGTACACATTGTCTTTGGAGATGGGCAGAGTGACGGTTACGGGTTCCCCCGCTGAACCCGAGGGAACGTTTTTAACGTACTGCCAGGTCGGGGACGTTGTCTCTCTCCATAAGACTTCATAATGGGCGACCGCGTCCCCCGCCGGCGGCTCCCAACTCAAAGTTGATGAGTTCTCGACCGTAGTGTTTTCGATGTTTGGCTTTTGCGGTTTGCCGGGAGCGAAGGCCAAGGTTGCTAGAGTCGCGGCATTCAAACGGGCAACACGGGTCACGTAGTTGAAATCCACAAACTCGAGCAGATCGCCCTGCACGGGCTCGTTTGATCCGGCCGGCGGCCGGACGACATTCTTGTGCTGATGGTTGAAATCCTCGCGCCACTCAGTGAATCGCACCCCTGCAAAGCCCTCGCGGTTGAACGAGGTATGGTCTCCTCCCCGGTGGTACCGGTCTGGTCGATAGACCAGGAAGGTTGAAAATGCCTGGGGTCCTGACTGCGGAAAATAGGCGCGATCCGTCTCCGCGATAGCTCGGGCCAACTCGCGGCTGGGCGAATCATTGTCCTTCCCGAGGGCGAGGATGCGCCGCAGCTCCTGGGGAGTTGCTGTGTCAGGAACGGCCTCGGAAAACACGCGTACCCGGTCCTTCATCTGTAGCGTATCGCCGGGGGTGGTATTCCCGCCCACGATATCGTTGTTCAGCACCGCTTCCAGATCCCAGCCTTCGGATTTAGCGAGTTGAGCCAAGTGTGCTGATCCGACAAGGCCCTCTTCTTCGCCGGCGACCGTCGCAAAAACAATGGTGGATGGGAATTTGAGCTTGCTCAGCGCACGCGCGCAGGCCAGCGAAACAGCTACTCCCGAGGCGTCGTCGTTGGCCCCGGGTGCCGCTCCCGACGTATCGGCCCAATTGGCAAATACGTTGGAGTTGATGGTGTCATAGTGACCGGTTACCAGCACCATGCGGCTGGCTTGGGCGGGATCAGAGCCGCGGAGAATGGCGTACACATTTGTGATTTTGGTCGGCTTGAGGATCCGGCTTCCGCTTGCGGGCTCTGCGATGAACGCGTCGCGCTTTACCTCGAGGCAGCCGCCGCAATCGTGAGATATGGCTTCAAACTGGCCGACGATCCAGTCGGCGGCAGCATTGATTCCCTGGCCAGGAGGAAGGTCAGTTTCCATGCTCGTTAAAGTGTTGCGAGTTCCGAAACCAACCAGCGTTTTGATCGTCTCTACTATTTGGTTGGGTTTGATGGTCGCGATGGCTCGAGCGATCGCCGGATCAACCTTCTCCGGCGGAACAGGAATGGCATGTACCTTGTAATCGGGTTGGGCGATTGCAACCGTGCACATCAATGCTAGACCGCACAGTGGGACCGCTTTTGGAAGTCTCATTCCGTGTTCTCCGTTTGGCGTTACCGTCATCCCAGGAAGGGAGAGTCGGCCTCTTGACCTTTGGAACGGGTTTGCCTAAAACTAGCCAAGTCCGTACCCTAAAGGTACCGTCATCCTACATCACCCAATGCCTTGAGAGAGGAGGCTGCCATGACAAGCTGCCCGGAATGTGAAAGCGAACTTGATATCGACGTTGATGAAGTCGAAGAGGGCGACGTGGTCGCCTGCGACGAATGTGGAACCGAGTACGAAGTAGTCGGTGTTGAACCGCTTGAGCTTTCGAAGGTCGAAGAGGGCTTTGAAGAAGATGAAGAAAATTATGCCAACGAGGAAGAGGAGGAAGAGTGAAGGGGAACCGCGCAAGAATCGCGGGATGGGTTTCTTTTTTCGCCCTGGCAGGGGGGATTATTCCGGGGGCATATCTACTTGGGGTGGTAAGTGCACCGGCCGCTTACGCACAGAACCTGGGCCAGCGTACCGTGAGTGGCCTGGTGGTCGACAGCAACTCCACACCCGTCTCCGGTGCCACCGTCTTTCTGAGAAACACCAAGACTAAATCGATCCGCAGTTATACATCCTCGAGCGACGGGCACTTTCGTTTCGCCCAGGTCAACATGACCGATGATTACGATCTATGGGCAGAGAAAGACGGCAGGAAGAGCCAGACGAAAACCGTCAGCACATGGGACGCGCGCAAGGACTTTGAAACCGAGTTGAAACTGAAATAGGCCGCAGAGCTTCGCGGCCCACTTTGACACGCCTCAGTGGTCTGATTCACGGTTTTACTTCTGCTTTCCGCGGCTCGAAAGCACCAGCTGATTCCCATCCGGATCTTTGAATACGGCAACCGAGCCCCAGGATTCGGTTGTCGGCTCTTTCGTAAACGCCACGCCTTTCTTCTTCATGGCATCGGCAGTCGCGAAGACATCGTCGCACCAGAACGAGATTGGCTGGAAATCGCCGATCCGCTTCTCGTGACCCTCCGGCGTAAATAGAGAAATCCCGGTATCCGCGCCGGGAATCATCAACTCAATCCAGCGCTGTTGTGGCGTGAACGGCTGGTCCGTTGTCACCTTCATACCCAGTGCCTCGGTATAAAACTTAAGCGCAACATCCTGATCGCGCACAGGAATTCCTACAAACTTGATTCCCCGAATCATCTTGACCTCACACGGCTGGAGAATAGCGTGACGGGATTCCCGGATCAATCAGTCAAGGATTGCTGTAGTATCGATTGATATAGCGATGACGACGTTCGACGATTACGTCACGGATGTGCTGATGCGCGATCTGGTCGGCCACGACCGTAAGCCGGTGAGCTTTCTTGTGTATCTCTGGCTGACCGCGGAGCAGGCGCGCTCCCGCACCCAGGTTTCGGCGAGCTATCAACATGTTGCCGAGTCGGTTGGGATATCGAAGAGCTCTGCCCAGTCCGCCATCCAGTGGCTACTCAAGCGGAAACTTCTCAGCGTGGAAAGAGAAAGCGTGACAGCAACGCCAGCGTATACGGTGCGGACCCCTTGGCGCGAGACAGAGAAACGGATCAAAGAGCATTCTGGCGGATTGAAGTAATCATTCCTGGTTCAGGATGACATTTCCGTTAATCGTCTCGATTGTGACGCGATTCAACCCGCTTCCAACGATTCCGCTTGCTCGAATATATCTTCGTGGCGTGCCTTCAGAGCGGTCCCACTCGCCGCTTTCGTGCACATCGAGGCCGGCGTGCTGAATGATCTGGTATTGGCGGTCGGTCCTTGTATACGCCAGCGTGATCTTCACGGTCATGGGAAAGTCTTTTGGGACCGTAAGTTCGATATTGCCGCCTTTCGAGCTTAGGTAGATGTCCCGCTCTTGCGATGAAACATCCACTTCGCGAACTGTAATGCCGCCGCCCATCGACACAGCCTTCACCGGCCCTGAGGCCGATCCGATGGTGATTCCGCCACCCATCGTCGTCGCATCGACCGGGCCGCTGGCATGCTCGACAACCACCCCACCACCCATGGTCTTGATTTTGGCAAAGGAAGCAACTCGACCGACGTGGATGCCGCCGCCCATGGTGCTGAGCGTCGCGCCGTGGGGAGCATCACCCACGTCGATTCCTCCGCCCATTTTGTTGACGACCACTTCGCCGGAAGGGCCGGTCCCGTTGGACGACATCCCGCCTTCATAATCCCGAGAATCGTAGTCTCGACAGCCGGCGAGCACCGCAGGGAGCAGACCAACGATGAGTAAGACAGATCCTTTGCGTAGATTCATGCCGAACCTCCATGAGAGAGGAACAGAAGTTTCCCAAAGCAGGATACGACTCGGCAACCTGAGCAGTTCCCGTCAAGTTCGGCCGGGCGGTTTAGCCTTCCAGTTTCTTCGTGACCAGTTCGTTCAACAACGCCGGGTTTGCCTGTCCCTTCGACGCGCGCATTACCTGGCCCACGAAAAAGCCGGCCATCGTCTTCTTGCCGGCGCGATACTGCTCTGCCTGCTTGGGGTTTGCGGCAATCACTTCATCAATCATCGCCTCGAGGGCCGAAGCGTCGGTGATCTGCTGGGGCTTCTCGCGCTCGTAGACAGCGGGGAAATCCTCGTGCTTTTCGAAGCAGACGTCGAAAAGTCCCTTCACCTGCTTTGAGCTGATCTTGCCTTCTTCGAGCAGATCGGCCGCCATCACCACGCCCCTCATTGAGATGGGCGACTGATCCTGTTCCAGTCCGAGAGCCTTCAGACGACCGCCGAGTTCGTTCAGCAAAAGGTTCGCCACGCCACGCGGATTCTTCGCTGTCCTTGCTGCGGCCTCAAAGAGGTCGGCGAATTCTCGCGAGACGGTCAGCGTATGCGCATCCTTCTCGGTGACGCCGTACTCGGCGATCATCCGCTTGCGGCGCGCCTCGGGCAATTCCGGCAGCTTCGCTTTCGCGGCAGCGAGCAACTCTGGTGTGACGATCAGCGGTGGAAGATCCGGCTCCGGAAAATAGCGGTAATCATGAGCCTGTTCCTTCGAGCGCATCGAGTAGGTGCGTCCCTCGCTTGCATTCCACAGGCGAGTCTCCTGCACCACACGTCCGCCTTCCTCAATGACTTCAATCTGGCGGTCGATCTCGTATTCCAGGGCCTGCCGAATAAACCGGAAGCTGTTCACGTTCTTCACTTCGGCCTTGGTACCGAATTTCGGTGCGCCCTTGAGCCGGACGCTGACGTTGGCGTCGCAGCGCAGCGAGCCCTCTTCCATGTTGCAATCAGAGACGCCGGTATAGAGCAGGATCTCCTTCAACCGCGTGAGGTATTCGAAAGCCTCGTCTGGCGTGCGAATATCCGGCTCGCTGACGATCTCCGCCAGCGGCGTGCCGCAACGGTTCAGATCGAGATACGTGCGCGTGGCCGAGTCAGCAAAACCGTCGTGGAGGCTCTTGCCCGCGTCTTCTTCCATGTGCAGACGAGTGATGCCGATCTTCTTCATGACACCATCGGCGGTTGGCACCTCGATCCAGCCATGCTCAGCCAGCGGCTTGTCGAATTGCGAAATCTGATAGCCCTTGGGCAGGTCGGGATAAAAATAGTTCTTGCGCGCAAAGATCGACCTCTCGCGCACCTCGCAATTCAGCGCCAGCGAGGCTAAGACTGCAAATTCGACGGCCTTTTCATTCAGCACCGGCAAGGCGCCGGGCAGTCCGAGGCAGACCGGACACACATTGGAGTTCGGCTCCGAGCCAAACCTGTTTGCGCAGCCACAAAAAATCTTGCTCGCCGTGAGCAGTTGCACGTGAACTTCGAGTCCAATTACGGGCTCGTACTTGGCCAGAACGTCAGGAGAGATTGCGGTTGCAGCCATATCCAATTTTAGCTTGGACAGGAAGGGCTACGCCGAAGCGCAGCCCCTGCAGCAACGCAGATTCCTGAGTTCCTATTCTGCTGGGTCCTGCGCGGTGAATGGCGAGCAGCACGGTTTATCCGTCGCATGGAAGTTCATCAACTCCAGGCGGATCCCGTCAGGATCATACATGTTGAATTGGT